>ENA-ORXM01000175-ORXM01000175.1-marine-metagenome-genome-assembly--contig:-NODE-175-length-127797-cov-5.840620_pt1 | contig 127797 bp, 116 predicted proteins | sample MGYA00237867_ERZ511480 | MGnify/ENA primary metagenome ERZ511480 (study PRJEB26309, sample SAMN06266103) | marine metagenome | isolation source: Algal blade | place: United Kingdom:Sidmouth, United...
AAAAAAATACATAGACACCGACCAGCCAAAAAATACATAGACACCGACCATCCAAGGTTGCAGTACTGAGCTTTGTTCGAGCTATTTCTGGAGGGTCGCTGGCGAATAGTGTCTAAAAATCGAAGAAAGCTGTGCAGTGTTTCAGGAGCTTTTCGACTGCTTTGAAAAACAGTAAATACATAGACACCGACCAGCCAAGGTTGCAGTACTGAGCTTTGTTCGAGCTATTTCTGGAGGGTCGCTGGCGAATAGTGTTTAAAAATCGAAGAAAGTAGTGCAGTGTTTCAGGAGCTTATCGATTGCTTTGAAAAAGGGGCGAGCGGGGCTAAGGGTAGGGAAGTTGGCTTGGGGCTTTCTTGTCGTCTACGTGGGATATAGCTTAATGAGCTTGTCGCTTTGACAAATCCAGCGTTTATCAAGTCTCTTACAGGTTTTTTGTAGTCGGTCGGGAGAGCCTGCCCAAGCACCGGCACTGTCTTCGAAGGTCGTGGCAATTTGAACCCATGTGTGCGGGTCTATTTTCAGGCGTTGAAGGATTGGGGATTGACTGGCGGCTATCGCACCACGCTTGTCTTCTCGAATGATGCGCCCGGTCGCTTCAACCAATTCAATATAGTCTTTTAGCGCGCAAGGTAATCCAGCTTTTTGGTGTTTGACTTCTGAGCCTTGGAAGCGCAGTAAATTGCAAGGGATGCCACCGGTTTTCGCCGCTTCTATTCGTTTCTGAATACTGGTGTAGTCGCTGGATTCAGGGGTTTCAGCCATCAATGCCCTTATTGGGTTGAGGTCGCAATAGACTGAGCATGCAAGTATCGCTTGCTCGTCCAGCAGGGCTTGGCTTTTAAAGCGTGCTTCCCAGTATTTACCAGTTACCTCATCTTCTGCGTTTGCCAGTCGAGCGATGTACTCGTTGAGTGCGGCCATAAACCACGAGATATCGGATAAACGACTGCGCCACGTTTCTGCAAAATTTTGAAGTAGTTTTCGTTCCGCATTACCGAGAGTTTCACCACGTAAGAAACGTTGAGACAACATGTTGCCGTTATAGACTTTGTGCCAGCGTTCGATCACTTCTTGCCAAGACCAGCTAGCGGCACCTTCAACGTCCACTCGAAGCACCAAATGATAATGGTTGCTCATGATGGCGTAGGTGGCGACGTCCACCGCGAACGCCGTGTCTAACTGTTTCAGTCGATCAACAACCCATTGCCTTCGATGGCTGTGATCACGTCCGTCATAAGGATCGACGCCGCACAGCCACGCACGGCGTACGCAGCGGGAAACACAGTGATACCAGGGTGTATCGCTAAGGGATACAAGTTGTTTGCGTGGTGTAGGCATGGCATCAATCCTTGATGTAGCAAGTAGTACTCAAGGTATTTTGCCTAGCGTTTAAAGTCAAATAATGGGTGTCTTGGTTTCTTGATTTTGGTTCCTTGTTTTCGAAGGAATTACAACGCAGTCCCTGTTCCCCAAAAGCGGTGGCGATTAGAGTGTTCAGTGGCGATGTTCAATAATCCAATCCCAAACGTGTTGTTCGGCGCTGTTGAGTGTGTGCCCCGATTGTTTGAACAGATAATACGTTTCGTTGTAGTCGAGGGTGACGTCATCGAATCTCAACAAGGTACCAGTGGCTAGCTCGTGTTGTACCAACGAGTGGCGCTGCATCGATAGGCCTTGGCCGGTGACGGCGGCGCGTTTGCAGACGATCGAAGAGTCACAGATGAGGCTGGGGCCATCGTAGGCTTGGTTGCTGCTGTGCTGCCAGCGTGTCCAAAGTGACTCCTGACGCATGAGTACCAGTTTGGCGACTTTATCTCTGGCAATTTTGTCGCTGTTGTCCCAGTAAGCTTTTAGTTCGGGGGAGCAGACCACGAAGGATTGCTCGGTACTGAGGCGCTGGCCTTCATGGCCTGCTAATTCCCCATCGCCGTAGGCAATGTTCAGGTCAGTGTCGCTGTGGCTGCTCTCGTCGGCCCAAATATACGAGCTGAGCACTAACTGGATGTCGGGGTAGCGCTGGCAGAAGTCGGCGAGTTGAGGCGCGAGCACCGCTTCGGCCCAAGTGGCATCGCAGCGCACCCGTACTCGTTGTCGCTGCGTGTCGTTGTAGAGCGCATCACCGGCTTGCGCGAGCAGTTCAAAGGCTTGCTCCACCTTGGGGTAGAGCGCTTTGCCGGCCTCACTGAGCTCGACACCTCGGGCATGGCGCTTAAACAGCAAAACACCGTAACTGTGTTCTAGCTGGCGGATATGTTTACTCACCGCCGCTTGGGTGATGTGCAGTCGTTCAGCGGCTTCGCTGAAGCTGCCGCCATGCGCCACGCTGAGGAAAGTCTTTAACCATTGGGCAGGAGGTATGTGCTGTGAGCTCATGAGTCGCGATCCGGTTATAGCAGCTCTGTGTTTTTATCGCAGCAGCGGCCTCGCTGCAATGAAATACTGCACTGAGTTGTCTATCACAAGGTCAGTGAGGTGTTTAGCGATGTTGAGTCAAGAGCAATTACAGCAATTTGAGCAAGATGGTTTTCTCTGCATAGAAGACGTGCTTCAAGAGTCCGATATGCAGCCCATTCGGCAGGAGTACGACACGCTGCTCGATGAGGTGGCGCGGCGTTTTGGCATGGTGGACGAGCAATGGTCTTCGCAGAGCTTTGATGTGCGTTATTCGCGATTGATACAGCGGCACCCAGACGCTTACGAGCATTTGGATATCAGTCTGCCGATGGTAAGCGAGCTTGCGCCCGATGCCGGTGTACATGCAGGGCCGGCGGTGTTCTCGCTACTTTCTCACCCTAACTTGCTAGATATCGCAGAGCAATTGATTGGCCCAGAGGTCTACTCCAACCCAGTGCAGCACGTACGCTTGAAACCACCGGAGAAACTGCTCGATGCGGAAGGGCGCGGCAACTCAAATATTGCTCGAACCTACTGGCACCAAGATTCTGCTGTGGTATTGAAGAGCGCCGATCAGACGCCTATGTTGACGGTATGGGTGGCGATGACCGAGGCAAGCATTGAACGTGGCTGCATGCAGGCGATACGCGGCAGCCATAAATGGCCCGAGCTTGCACTGCATTGCCCAGGCAAAACAGGCCTCGCTGAAATATTCATCCCAGATAAACTAGCGGATGCGCACGAGCGAGTGCCGCTCGAAGTCAGCGCAGGCGGAGTGGTGTTGTTAAATCAAAAGACGTGGCACGGAGCGGGGCCAAATACCAGTGATCACCTACGGTGGAGCTTTGATTTGCGTTATCAACCTTCTGGCATGAGCACAGGCCGTGACTTTTTCCCCGGTTTTCTGGCACGCTCGCAGGTATCGCCTGCACTCGTCTTAACCGATGCTGAATTGTGGCGAGAGAGTTGGATGCAGGCACGGCAGGAAATCTCGACCGGTGCGACGCAAGCGGTGTTTAATAGCCGCTGGCTGGCATTTCGTGATGACCCGCTGTGTGCTTAACAATTATTAGAGGAAGACATGATGGAAACCGTTAGCTTTACGCGCATGATTGACGGCACAAGCGAAGAGTATGCTTTTTTGGAAAAGCTGGAACACGAGTATGTGGCCAAGCTGCCGGACCGCATAATGGCGGCTATGCAGGGCCTCGAAAACTCTTTGTCGGGTTATCGTGTCTCGAGGCTAGAGCACTCACTGCAATCAGCCACTCGAGCGCATCGTGACAATCGACCTGTCGATTACGTAGTCGCAGCTCTCATCCATGACATTGGTGACGAGCTTGCGCCCTACAGCCACAGCGAAATGGCAGCCTCAATCCTGCGGCCTTTTGTTGATGAGCAACTGCATTGGATCATCAAATACCACGGCGTGTTTCAAGCGTATTATTACGGCGAACAAATGGGCATTGATCGCAACATAAGAGATCGATTTAAAGACCACCCACATTTCGATGAGTCGGTGGTCTTTTGCGAGAAGTACGATCAAAACTGCTTTGATCCCGACTACGAGAGCATGCCGTTATCTTTTTTTGAGCCGATGGTGCGTGAGGTGTTTACGCGAAAGCCGATATTCGGAGAGACATCCGCAGTTTGATTTTTAGTACGATCGAAAAAATAAATTGGAGCAGGTCAAACATCGCAGTATTCTCATTGGAAAAACGTGAACACCTGCTGTTTGGAGCGAGTTGCAAGCTAAGTCCTCTGGCTAACTGTAACTCGTATGTTTTCTTGTGTTTTTGTTGATCAAGGTGATTCGCCGCTATTAAGGGCAACTGTCGTAAAGGGCGTATAAATACGCAAAGATTTTCCAGCGGATATGGCAAGACGCAGGTTGCAATCGTCGAATGCAAAATTCTCAATGGGAGCTGCACTCGGGTAGAGCTGATGTTGCATTTTTCAAAAAAACTTAAGATCTCGCCTGTGAAATGTAGAGATGATCTGGAGCACGAGATCTTGTCGCAGCATCAAATTTTTGCGGACTCTATTCGCTTGAACTGCAAGGAGGTGGCTATGGTCATTTACGGTCAAGTAGAAGCGCTGCAACGGCTTGTAAAGAGAGCGAAAAACCGAGAAGAAATCGCTTGGCTCTTACTTTGGGCTGTCAAATTAGAGTCGGCAGTGGAAGTTGAAAAAAAATCCTAAATCACGGAGCCACCAACCATCCAAGCTTGTAATAGATAGGGAAACACAGTGCTTGGCTCAACGATTGATGTTCAGAACACAATCTCTATTGAGCATGTTCAGTGTTTTGTTAGCTTTTTCTTAGCGCACTTACAAATACCTGCGGCGAGGGCAGGGCAGCCGCTGCATGGTCGGGTCTTATAAGGGGTGTGTAAGTCCAGAGCCGGTGCTGCAGCCATTTCCATCAGTGACGCCTGTAAGTTACGGCGTTCTTGCTTGCTGGCGTTCGGGGTAAGGGCGTGTGCCATACGAAACAGGTTAGCGCGCTGGCTTTTGTTGTCACTAGAAACCTCTGACAGTAGCATTACCACTTGTTCTAGCGGCAGAGATTGTTTGCGCAGTCCTTTTTGAGCCTTGCGGCTAGGCGGGGCCAGGCAGCTTTTGCTCAGTTTCATCTTGCTCCCCATCGATCCAGCTCTCTATGCAATTGATAATGAGAATAATACGCAACAACATTCTTCTATGCAAAGAAAATGTTACACGCCGGATGTGTCGGTCTTCTGCCGTCAACGTGTCAATTGACCCGCACGGCTTGAAATAGGTCGAGTGGCTATGAATTTAAACGGTCTTCTGCGTTTTTTAGGCGCGTTTTGACATTAGCTCAGCCGCTGGCGATCAGCGTGCTGGCTGATTTTGTTGGATAGGTTTACGCTCGATGTAGGACATGCAGGGGCGGACGGGGCTTGTACACCCAGAGGGCACGGGACTTAAAGCGTGCTTGACCTTCTGACAGGTTTAGTCAAAGAAGTTGTTTTCTTGTTCTAGCCAAGCACCGCCGACGATAAAGTTTCCCCAGACGCCATCGTCTTCAACAACTCCCATCCTTCATAGATAGCAACTTCACTGGGGTAGCCTGCCGCCGTGTTGTAGAGGTAATAGTCTTTGAGGCTTGGATCTTTGTAATAGAGATTGGCAACAGCGGCGAGCACTGAGTTTTGCCTTTTATTTACTGTCGTCATCGCGGCGCCGTTGTTATATCTCAAGTCGTACCAACCGCCATTGGTGGAGTTTCTGACGTATTTAGACTGGGCAACAATAATGCTTTTCAGGCTCTTTTGAGTGACGCCATCTGTTGTACTGCCACCGAGATAGGGGCTCTGCGTCAAATTGGTAGAGCCGTTGACAATGCCTTCGCTCGTCGCAAAGTCGTACAAGCGATCGTCTGGGTAGTGATCCGCTTGAGCGTCTAAATGCGCCATTGCCACCAGGGCCGTCAACGAAACATTGCTGTAAAAAACACCCAGCGTATTGTCTGTCGGTTTGTTTCTTATCACTTCCCAATATGTACCGTCCGACCAAGTACCGTATTTAATGACTGCTTTGAAAAACGCCCTTGTATAGTGTTCTAGTTCGGTGTCGCTGTTGTATACGGCCCACGAGTGCAGATAAGCTACATTGTCTAGCATTCGGTTATTGAAGTGATCTTGAAACCAAGACACGCCATAGTCCGTCATGTCGCTTCCATTGCTGTATTTCAATGGGTACGGATCAGCTACGCCACCGGGGTATAGACCCTCAGGTTTTGCCGTGGTTATGCCAATGTTTTCCCAGTTCGCTCCTAAATACTGGCTAAGGCGAGGTACCATCCAAGCTTGCACTAAATCTTTGTAGTCTGAAAACCAGCTCTCGATGGTATCTTTTTCGCTCTCAGAAAAGCTGTTTTGCACCAGCGAAATCAAGTAGTAACTGTCTTTTAGTTTTTTGGCTTTTGCCGTTTGTATAAACAGCGAATACTAGTTGCTAAAGTTGTAACCCATGCTCCAAAAATCGTCACTTAAGTCATTGGAGTTGATAGTGCCTAACAATTCATCCGCCACATTATTCGCCACGCCGACATCATCCATTGCATAGGCGTACAGGGCAGCCATGTGAAGGACTCTCCCATCCGAGGGGATGTTTCCCGACGCCCCGAACTCGGGCCTGTGCTCACTAGGATACGCCAAGAATCCTAGCAAGCTATCTTCAATACGCTTAAAGTCCGACGTGAATCCAACTCCACCTGTATATTCCGCCGCAAACCTCTGTTTGAGCGTTTGTTTGGCTTGCTCGGTAAACAAATAGTTGTGACGACTGAGCTTGTTTAAGGGGGTCTCACCCTGCTCAGTGCCCTCTGAACCTTCGCCCGTACTTTGCTCCCCTATATTGGCGTTTTCAATGGATGACGCATTTTCTGAAGATGTCGACCGGTCATCACTGGAACACGAAGCCAATAAACACAGAAGAATTAAATAGGCTGGGATTTTCATCTTAGCTGGCTCAACAGTTTTAACGAGGTATCGGTGAGGGGCATCACCTGCGGAGGTATTCGCACAGGCTTTATGTTTCGGGGATGGGTGGGGTATCGAACTTGTATGATCACAAGTAATAGTATGTCGACGGGTGTCTGGGCATCTAGAGTGCTAATTGTGTCTTCACATGTAGGGCAGGCATCGATGCTCCAATGCTAGAGCTTATTTTCGGTATTTAATTCTTGTGCGACTTATTCTTGCGTTATGGGGCGAGGTGGTGAATTTGAGCTTTGCCATAGAGGCTAGTTTTAGAGGTGCTTTGCCAGTGTTGCAATAAATGCATATATTGGGAGCAGAGGCCGCGAATGTTCGGCGCTGGCGTTTGATGCCGCGCTAAATGGCACTTGGGCTTGCTGTATTGCACTTTGCGTTGGTCATAAGCGACGCTGATGTTCAAAATTGATCACTAAAAGTGTACACACAACGCCTATTTCCTATAGAAACGCGTTATCATGTCCCCATCGTGTTATCAGTTCTGATTTTGTAATGGTGATAGTAAAATCGGATTTTCATTTTTCACCATATATAGTGAGATTGTTGTGAGTAAAGGTACAGTTAAGTGGTTTAATGCAGACAAAGGCTTTGGTTTCATTACGCCAGAAGACGGCGGCAAAGACTTGTTTGTTCATCATTCAGAAATCCAAGCTGGTGGTGGATACGCCACTTTGAATGACGGTCAGGCAGTAGAGTTTGAAGTTGCTCAGGGCGAGAAAGGTCCTTGCGCTAACAATGTTGTTGCTGTTTAACTCCAGCATCTGACTTGTTAAGGGCTGCGGCACGCTAAGCGTCCGCAGCCTTTGTTGTATGTGGTCCCCCTAAAAAATAGCGCTTGTGGCTGTAACTCATAATAAGTGTCCAAGCTACTCTTCATTTATATCGACAATCGATTGATATCGCTTTCCATTTAACGCCCTCCAAAAAAATGACTGTGTTGATCAGCGTCGCTTGACTGTGCACAGTTGCGACTGGTTGTCACCGGTTCGCTTTACGGTGCGATTAAAGTTCAGAAAATTTGCGGCGATTCACGAAACTCCTGTGAGGTGTCGTGCTCTAATACGCAGGTTTTGTATTCAGGGTGCCGCTGAGAAATGGCGGTGCTAGAAAGTGGTTGAAGCAACAAGTACTCAAGAGCAGTGACGCTCATGCAACTTAGCTGTTCTTGCCAATCGTCATAAGCTCACCTAGGTATGTACTGTTGTTATTTGTTCGAAAATCTATCCGTTTTAGCCAGCGCATTTCTGCGCTTGTTCTTCTTTCGTTGACTGTTTCTTGCGCCGAGCAAAGCTCAGATCAAGCGCATGAAGCGGTGAGGGACCATGCCACCACTGTTCAGGCGGTAAGCCGAATGATCATCGATACCGATATGGGTGGAGATGTCGACGATGTGGGAGCCCTGGCGGTTGCACACTATTATGCCGACCAAGGAGAAGCGGAGCTGTTGGCTGTCATTGCTTCGATTGATCAGCGAGGCCCCTGGGCGGCCGCTGCTTCTGATGCAGTCAATACCTATTACAATCGGCCCGATGTGGTGCTCGGTACCAACAAGGGCCCGGCTGTGGCCTACGCAGGCGATGCCTCGTATTTCACCTTTCACATTGGATCTAATCCAGAGTTTGGCCATGATCTCATCACCGATGAGCCGGTTGAGGACGCGGTAGATGTTTACAGGCGTTTGCTTGAGGATCAGCCTGATCAATCAGTCGATTTGATAGTTATTGGCTGGATGAGCAATATCGCCAATCTGATGATGACGGACAGTAATCACAACAACGACGGTATTGACAAAACGGGCAAGCAATTGCTGGAACAAAAGGTGAAGCGCCTTATTGTGATGGGTGGTAGCTTCCCTTCAGGTTCTGAATTTAACTTCGAGCTGGACGGGCCATCGGCGTCTGTTGTAACCAGCGAGCTCAATGTTCCCATGGTGTATACCGGTTTGGAGTTGGGTACCTTGGTGCGCACAGGTGATTCGCTGGTGAATACACCGGCTGATAATCCGGTACGTGTAGCTTATCGCTTGTACGGCAAAGGCATTGAGCCTTACAGCCGAGCATCGTGGGATCTAACCGCAATTCTCTACGCTGTTGAAGGGCTCAGTGATTATTTTGTTTTGTCAGATGCGGGTAGAAATCAGGTCGCGTTTGATGGTTCAAATGAGTGGTTAAGCGGTGACGCAAAAGGGGACTATTACCTAGAGCTTAAAGACCCTGACGCACGTTATCGATTGCAAGATCGGCTCAACGAAATCCTGCAGGCGCTGCCTGCTGGCAGGGAGTAGCAGGCCGAGTTGGAATAGGTGTTAGCTGCGGAGAATCTTATTCGTTTTGCGGCCTATACGGTGGGAGTCCGGTGCGGCAGCGTTCGTTGTGTTTGTACAGTCAAGTTGGCAGTGTGTAACGTAGGTCACGTAGCGCTGCGTGCTTAGTAGCAGCAGTCGACTTGGCCGCCCAAATAGCTTATTGCATACTATATTGCAGTGTTCCAATAACAATTAAGCACAGTTCTCACCGAAATATCTCAATTTGCCGTGATTCGGACCGTTAACATGTCCATACGGTCACTAATTGAATATCATGTCTGACAAACGTCGTTTTAACAGAGTTAACTTCGTCACAGAAGCTTGCATACAAACTTCGAGTGGCCTTTCTGCCGTTCAAGTTGTTGATATCTCGATCAAAGGTGTCAAAGTCATTGACAGCAATGACTCGATCCCGAGCGATGCTGAAAACCTCTTTATTGTGATAACGCTGGGTGATGGTGTCGCCACTATCGGCTTAGACTGCCGTGTCGCTTTTCATCGCGAGCAAGAATGGGGCTTGGAGGTCACCAGCATGGATCTCGATAGCGCAACACATTTGCGTCGGCTGTTGGAATTTAATCTAGGTGACAAAGCGTTGGTTGAGCGGGATCTTGAAGCGTTGCTGAGCCACTAGCGCTATTTATGACCCATATCTAGCGCAGCCCTTGTTGCTTGTGTTTCCACTGATCTCTGCGGTTCAAAATGCCCTTCTTAATTCTGCTTACAAAACTCAAACGGTCATTTTTCACCGTATCGCCAGCGCCCTGATAACTCAAATGCGTGGCTCTTAATCAGCGAAGGCTGAGTGGCGGCAAGAACTTCTTTCCCTATCTGTACTTTTTCCTCGACTCGGTATCTGGTTGCTTACCGCTTTTGGCTGCGCGTGGCGTGCGATGCGCAATCAACGCCGCTTGCGCTTTGAGTAGTCGCTGATTGTGTGTGTCTGGGTCACGACACGCTAGGCCTATGGCTAGTACATCAATTACCGCTAGTTGCGCTAACCGTGCTTTGATCGGGGCGTAAAGATCGCTGTCTTCTTCAACATTAATGGGCAGTGCTACGTCGGAAAGTCCAGACAGCTCGCTGCCGCTGCGACTGAGTGAGATGATTTTGGCACCAGTGTCTCGCGCGGCGCGCACACTGTCATTAAGGTCGTTGGTCTCGCCACTGGCTGAAATTGCAATAACAGCTGCGTTTGTGTCCAGCAGCGCTGCGGATACTCGGTGAATGTGCGGGTCTGACCAAGCGGCAACTGGCTTGCCGAGCCTGAAGAGCTTTTGTTCTGCGTCGCTGGCGACTAGGCCCGAGCCGCCGAGGCCATAAATCTCGACACGTTCGGCTTTGTCTAGTAGCTCAATGGCGGCTTGCACACGATCGCCGGGCAGGTTGTCACGCACACTGACCAGAGATGCGATAGCACTGTCGAACAACTTGTGGGTGAGGGTGTCGCCGCTGTCTTCTGGTCGTACACTGTGGTGTAAAAAAACCTGCGTTCGCGCTAGTGCTGCGGTCAGTTTGCGTTTGAAATTGGCAAAACTGTCGTTATTGGCGGACTTGCAAAACCGTACGACGGTAGGCTCGCTGACTTTCGCGCTTAAGGCCCACTGTTGTAATGTCGCATCGGCTGCTGCTTCCGGTGCGCTCAAGAGCCATTCGCCCACCTGCCGCTCGGCTTGGCTCAGTCTTGGTAGTAGGTTTTTAATGTGGGCGAGCATGACTTATGGGCTCCAGTAAATATGAACGGGCACCGTGCTTTGTTGCAATATAGCGGCAATGGGTGCTTGTTCTGTCGACTCGCTTGCTAGGGCTTTTTGAAGGGTTTCGTATTTGTCTTCGCCGGTGATTAGCAAGACGATTTCACGGCTGTTAAGGAGCATGTTTAGGCTCATGCTCAGGCGCGGGTATTCGGAAGACGCTGGGTGGATAGCTAAACAGAGTTGTTGCTGCTCGGGAGACATAGCTTGCTGGAGCTCCGCCGCATCGGGAAATAACGAAGCGGTGTGCATGTCGTTACCCATGCCAAGTATCAGTAGGTCTAGCGGTAGTTGCATTTTAGCTAGCGAGTCGCTGCTAATCTGTGCTGCTTGCTCCGCGCTATCAGTGCTTTGCATCAGCGAAACAAAGCTTGCTGCAGCCGCTGGGCCCTGCAGCAGTGTGCGATGTATCATTGCTTCGTTTGAATCAGCATGGTCGACAGGCACATAGCGCTCGTCACTTAAGGTGACCTCAATAGCTGACCAATCGACGGCCGATGACTGGGCCAGAGACTCATATAAAGGCGCCGGCGTGGAGCCGCCCGATAAAGCGATCGAGGCTTTGCTGTTTTCTGCCAAGCCTTGGCTTAACTGGCTTTCGATATGTTTTTGCAGAGCTGCAAATAGTCCCGCTCGATCATCAAAGTGGTGCTCGGTTAGCATCGTATTCATGATTCTTCATTCCAAGCAAATCCGTCTTGCACCAGTAATGAGCTGGATTTTGCTGGCCCCCACGTGCCGGCCATGTAGGGGCGCGGTGGTTCTTGGCTCTCTTCCCAGCCTGCCAAAATGGGGTCAACCCAACTCCAGGCGGCGTCGACTTCATCGCGGCGCAAGAACAGCGTCTGGTTACCTTTGATGCTGTCCATAAAGACTCGCTCATAGGCTTCCATGTGACGGCGACGAATGGGGTTTCGCTCAGGGTTTAGTGCTAGCTCTACCGGCTCAAGCTTCATGCGATCGCCCGGCATTTTTGCCATCATTTGCAGGCTGATGCTTTCTTCGGGCTGCAGTTGAATAACCAGCTTGTTGGGCACGGCAATGCTGCCGCTGTCTGCAAAAATATTGTGCGGCAATGGATCGAAGTTGACCACAATTTGCGTGAGCTTTTCCTGCATACGCTTGCCGGTGCGCAGGTAAAAAGGCACGCCGCTCCAGCGCCATGTGTCTATGTGCGCACAGATCGAGACAAATGTCTCGGTGTGGCTATCTTCGGGTACGCCTGACTCGCTGAGGTAGGCATCGACGGCCTCGCCGGTAATGGCTCCGTCTTTGTACTGACCGCGCACAGTGTATTTGCTTACGTCAGCGCCGGTAATGGGGCGCAGTGCCCGAAGTACCTTGCGCTTTTCGTCACGCATGGCGTCGGGCTCGAGACCGGTTGGGCACTCCATCGCAATAATGCACAGCAGCTGCAGCAAGTGATTTTGCACCATGTCTCGCATAGCGCCTGTGCGATCATAGAACTCACCTCGTGTGCCGATGCCGAGCGTCTCTGCGACGGTAATCTGCACATCGCGAATATGGCCGTGGCGCCACAAGGGCTCAAACAACGAGTTGCCAAAACGCAGCGCCAAGAGGTTTTGCACAGTCTCTTTGCCGAGGTAGTGATCAATGCGATAGATTTGATCCTCAGTAAATAGGGTGCCGAGCTTATGATTGATTTCTCGCGCTGATTGAAGGTCCCGTCCGAGTGGTTTTTCAACCGCTATTCGCGAGTTTTTAGTGATCAATTTTGCGGCTGCCAAGCCGTCACAGGTGGCGCTAAACAACGACGGGCCCACTGAGAGGTAGTACAGACGCACCTTATCTGGCTCGGTGTTGAGGCGTTTGGCGAGACCGTCGTAGCCATCGAGGTTCATCAGGTCTACAGTTTCGTAACAGACAATGGCTAAAAAGGCATCCCAGCTGCTCTGTTCAAAATCGGTGTCTTTAATGTGCTGACGCGCATCACTTTCAATAAACTTGTGAAAGTCTGCGTCGTCATGGTCTGAGCGTGCCGCGCCAATAACACGAGAGCCCTCGACCAAATGACCGGTGCAATAGAGTTGGTAGAGTGACGGTATCAGCTTGCGGGCAGCAAGATCTCCGGTTGCCCCGAACACGACGACATCAACAGCTTGAGATTGGTCCACGGTTTGTTCCTTGCACAAATGAATGAGGAAATAGCGTTGTAGTATTGCTACATATTATAAGCAATTTTTATGGCTTTATGTCATGATATGACGCTATAGTTAAGTAAATATAACGATTTTTTCTGTATAAAAACTACATAATGGTGTTTTATGACTGTGCTTTCCGCTGTATTGCAGCAAGTTACTGAGCGAGTGCGTGAGCGCAGTCGTGAGTCGCGTCAGCGCTATTTGGCGCGTATTCGTGCCGCCGCCGAGCGCGAGCCTGGTCGTCAGGGTATGGGCTGTGCCAATTTGGCTCACGCCTTTGCCGCAGCCCCAACAAACGACAAGCTTAAACTGCATGCTGCCAAAGTGCCTAACCTTGGTATTGTCTCGGCTTACAACGACATGCTATCTGCACACCAACCGTTTGTGGAGTTTCCTGCACAAATAAAGGCTGCGGCAGCTTCTGTTGGTGCGACGGCCCAGTTTGCTGGAGGTACGCCCGCTATGTGCGACGGCGTCACGCAAGGCGAGGCTGGCATGGAATTATCGCTCTTCTCTCGCGATGTGATTGCCATGAGTACGGGCATTGCGTTGTCACACGATGTCTTTGATGCGGCGCTGTGTTTAGGAGTGTGCGATAAGATCGTACCTGGTCTGTTTATTGGGGCGCTGTCATTCGGTCATCTGCCGACCATCTTTGTGCCTGCAGGGCCCATGACCTCGGGTCTGTCAAATAATGAAAAGTCTAAGGTGCGGCAGCTATTTGCGCAGGGCAAAGTGGATCGTGCTGCACTGTTAGAAGCCGAAGGTAAGGCCTACCACGGACCGGGTACCTGCACATTTTATGGCACTGCCAACTCCAACCAAATGTTGATGGAGTTTATGGGCGTGCATTTGCCAGGTGCTGCTTTTATAACGCCGGGCACCGAGATGCGTAGTGCACTGACTGCACAAGCGGCCGTTCGAGCAGTAGAGCTTGCCAAGCAGGCGCGCACTGCTGATCGTACCTTGATGGGTGAGATGATTGACGAGCGCTCGGTTGTCAATGCCATTGTTGGCTTGTTGACCACTGGCGGCTCAACCAACCACACGATGCACTTGGTGGCGATGGCCCGTGCGGCGGGCATTATTATCGATTGGGATGATTTTTCAGCTTTGTCTGCTGTGGTGCCGGTATTGACCCGAATTTACCCTAGCGGCAGTGCAGACGTTAATCAATTCCATGCTGCAGGAGGGCTTGGTTTGGTGATTGGTGAGCTGCTAGAAGCCGGCTTGTTACACGATGATGTTAAGACAGTGGCCGGGGACGGTTTGTGGCGATACCAACAAGAGCCAACGCTTGCGGGAGAAACGTTGTCTTGGCGTGATGGGCCTAAAGAAAGTTTGGATCCGGAGATAGTCGCCACTGTAGCGAAACCCGTTTCTGTTGCGGGTGGCTTGCAGTTGTTGCAAGGTCGTTTGGGTCGCTCTGTGATTAAAACATCAGCAGTAGCACCGGAGCATCGTTTAGTGCGAGCGCCAGCCAAAGTTTTTCACAGCCAGCATGCGCTGAAAGAAGCGTTTGAAGCCGGTGAGCTTGAGCATGACATGGTAGCTGTGGTGCGCTTTCAAGGCCCCCGTGCCAACGGCATGCCTGAGCTGCATAAGATGACACCGTTCTTGGGTATTTTGCAAGATAAGGGCTTTAAAGTGGCGCTGGTGACCGACGGACGTATGTCGGGAGCGTCGGGCAAAGTGCCTGCCGCTATTCATATGAGCCCAGAAGCGGCCATGGGCGGGGATCTCGCCAAGGTCAGAGACGGAGATATGATTTTGCTCGACGCCGAAGCGGGTATTTTGGATGTAGAAGTAGATGCTGAAAGTTGGGCGATGCGAACTCCTGTTGCAGTGCCGGATGATCTAGAAGTTGATGGCTGTGGCCGCGAGATGTTTGCAGGTATGCGAGCCCAGGTAAGTAGCGCCGAGCAGGGCGCTTCCGTTTTGTTTTACGAGAGCACTAACTAATGGATAGTATTGACGAATTAGTATCACGTGGGCCAGTGGTGCCTGTGGTTGTATTGGACCGCGTTGAAGATGCAGTGCCGCTGGGGCGCGCATTATTAGCAGGCGGTGTGAGCACGATGGAGATCACGCTGCGCACAGACGCGGCGCTGGGCTCGATAGAAGCAGTTGCCAAAGAGTTGCCAGAGATCTTTGTGGGTGCAGGTACTGTTATCACCGCTGAAGATTGTCGGCGAGTAAAAGACGCTGGTTCACAGTTTATGGTTAGCCCCGGTTTCCACGAAAACTTGCACAAGGGCGCAGAAGATACAGGGCTTGCGTTGTTGCCAGGTGTGTCCAATGCCACGGACGTGGTGACGGTGCTGCAGTACGGTTACAGCAAACTGAAGTTTTTTCCCGCCGAAGCCGCCGGTGGCATACCGGCTTTGAAAGCGTTAACTGGGCCTTTCCCGCAGCTCAAAATTTGCCCCACCGGTGGGATAGGTTTGGCTAATGCGCCAGATTATCTCGCATTGGATGCGGTGATGTGTGTGGGTGGTTCATGGTTAGTGCCCAAAGCACAGATCGCAGCTGGTGACTGGGATGCGATCACCAAGATAGCCGCCGCAGCACAGGCGCTCAGCCGCTAACGAGCGCGTTGGGCAAGTAGCGCGGCCGCCGTTAAGATGGCTGCGCCAACGGCGTGGTGCCAGCCTATTTGCTGGCCCAGCCACCACCAGTTAATGGCTACAGCGGCCACAGGGAAAAACAATTCGCATAAAGTGGCGATATGCGCTGGCAATTGTTGAAGGCCGCGATAGTACAGCGCCATGCCCATTAACCCAGCTAAAAATGCCATCGCAGCAATCTTCTGTACTACGCTGCTATTGAGCTGGGACACGTCGCTGCCGTGCAAGAACATCAATGGCAGCATCACAAGGCAGCCAGCCATAAAGCGGCCGAGCATCAGCTCACCTGCGCCCACTCCGTCATTGCACAGTCGGCGGCCAAAAACCGTAGATAGGCCCCAGCCGCATACGGCAACAAGTGTTAAGCCGTAACCGATTAGTGTATCGCGCTGGCCACCGTATCCGCTCAAAGAGCCTTCTTGAGCGAACGCTAGAATATCTGGCAGCATCATCAATAAAGAACCTGTCAAAGCGAGCGCCGCTAGAGCTGGGAAACTCGATCGCCAGCGTTCACCCAAAATCAACGGGGCTGCACTGATCGCGACAATCGGCTGTAACTTTTGCAGCAGAATAACCAGCGTGGGGTTGATGTGGGCAAACGCCTGGGTGAACGCAAGTGTGCCCAAAGCCGAACCGAGCCCGCCGATTAGCAGCAAAGGCCGCCAATGTGTGCACAAGTTGCTGAGGGTGGCTCGCAGGGTGCGCAGGTGCCAAATCAGCATGGCCAGCGTAAGAAGCAGGTGCTCGATAAAGACGATTTGAGTTGCGGGCACACCGCTGTTTAGCAGCGGGTAGCGTATCAGCGTATCTATTGCCCAGAGGGTGCAAGCCGCAAAGATGAAAAGCATGCCAGTCATTGGTGATGTCCAAAATATGAAGACCAATTCAGGGCGTGCCTGCACTAGAGTCCAGGCTCTAAGCGCAATACAGATACGCAACACACAGCGCTGTCACAGCAGCGATAGTGTGTTGATAGCGTCTTCTTTTATCCGGACTCTAACCGTCGGCTCTGGAGTTTGACCAGATCTGCTGTCACCGATACATATCGGCCGCTCGTGGGCTTTGCACTGTTGCGCACTACCACCGGTGGGGAATTTCGCCCCGCCCTGAAGACTTTAACGGTAGTTACCTACCGATGTCGCAAAACATACGGGTAGCAGCAGCAATTGGCAAGCCCTTCTACAGAATCAATTACGCTAGTGCGTATATCTGCCGAGCTAAATTGCCGGGCAGGGTGTTCATTTTGAGGGGGCTTTAGTGGATGGTGGGCTTGATTAGACCTGTTCTATTTCCACCAAGGTGCCGCAGAAATCTTTGGGGTGCAGAAATAACACGGGCTTGCCGTGCGCGCCGATTTTGGGTTCCCCGCTGCCCAATACCCGTGCTCCGGTGGCAAGTAGTTTATCGCGTGCGGCGATGATGTCGTCCACTTCATAACAAATGTGGTGCATGCCGCCGTCGGCATTGCGTTCCAGAAATTTCGCCACTGGCGATTTGTTGTCAATGGGTTCTAATAACTCGACTTTGCTATTGGGTAACTCTACAAAGACAACAGTGACCCCATGCTCTGGAAGTGATTGTGGTTCGCTGACATTTGCGCCGAGGCTGTCGCGATAGGTTGCCGTGGCTTTTGCCAAATCTGGTACAACGATAGCGACGTGGTTTAATTTGCCAATCATTGTTTTTTACCCGTAGTTGCAAAAGAACTATTTTACCCGTTTTCTGTCATCTATTCACTATAAATAGCCTGTATTTCACTCTTATGGAAGGCTGTGGGTTGATTCGAATAACGGCGGGAGTTGTTGTGATTTGTGGAGATCGGTTCTTGATTTCAAGAGGATTTTTAGCTCGCATAACGTGTTGTTGCGTTCGCTTTCTATTTGGGTTCTGAGCTGATGTTGCTGGCTGATAGCTTGCAGTGCAAGCACGGTTGAGCTCTGAGGAAGCATGTGCCGCAAGCACAAATAGGCGCTGGAATCGAGACTTGGCAGCTCGCGAAAAATAGTGTCTATTGCACTAAAGCGCTGTTCTTCGATACTGAGCGGTGTGCTATCAAGACCCGGTTCGCCTATCCAATTGGCGAGGGTGCGTTTGCTCGCTATCCAGCTGCGCTGTGTCTCGACGACACACAATGCGTGCAGTTCGCGTGTTGGGTCGCCATCGTGCACGCACAGGACCAATAAATTGCTCTCTGGTTTGGCCTGTATCTCATCTGCAAGTCGCAGGTAGCTGTTGCTGTTGTCTGCACCGTTATTGCATTGGTTTTGTAAGCTGAGCCAGCTGTTAAATAGTGTCGCCAGCGCGTCTGCCGCTGAAAGTATACTGAGTTGCATGGGTGTCGCTGCCCTGTCCATAGGTTTTGCGACGGTGGTTTACTACTAAGTGCTGCGCTTCACGTCTGTTGCCGTCCTGGCGTTATGAAGACAGACCGAGGTCATATAGGCTGCGCGCCAAACCCGATTCCACCTGCTGCTTAAAGTGATGTTGTACAGAGCAGCAAATTTCAATCCAATCACAGCCGTGTGCTGACAGTCGTAGCAGGTGTAATGCTGAGTCGGCTGCCTGTGGCTGCGTGATTTGCAGCCACAGTAGGGGTTGTCAGTTATCGTCTTCAGCGAATTCCAGAATAATTTGGTCCACTTCCAAGCTTTGACCTGTGTCGCAACGCACTTCTTTGACAACCGAATCGCGCTCAGCAATCAACACGTTTTCCATTTTCATCGCTTCGATAACCGCCAGTTCTTGGCCTGCTTTAACGCTGTCTCCGCTGCTGACAGACATGCGCATCAACAGCCCGGGCATCGGAGATAACAAAAAGCGCGACATATCGGGAGCGACTTTTTCTGGCATCAGCTTTTGCAGTTCGGCAGTTCGAGGGCGGAGTACTCTCACTGCGACAACGCGGCCGCGATGTGTCAAGCGCCAGTTCATGCCGTCACGATCAACCTGTACTGCGTGTTCTACGCCGTCCAGTTCGGCAGTGAAAAGCAATTGACCTGGTCGCCAGTTGGTATTAATTGTGTACTGTTTATCGTCCACATTCACCATCCAGCCGTTTGCCGCCATGGCGATACCCACGGGGCTGTCATTCTCACCGAGACCAGTGATCTGATAACGTGTGAGCTCGGGAAAGCTTGGTGTGCTGAGCTGGCCGTCTATGGTCAGGCCGTTGTCGTCGACTATGGCTTGGCAGGCAGCCGCTACACAGGCTAGTAATACCGTGTCTGAAATCGGCTCGGCGTTGCTGTCGAAGCCGTCGGGGAAGTGCTCGTCAATAAAGCCTGTTGTTAGTTCACCGCTCTGAAAAGAAGGGTGGCGCATCAGCGCAGCCAAAAACGGGATGTTGTGTTGCACGCCGCGAATAACGTAGGCGTCTAGCGCGGACTGCATGGCTGCTGCTGCCGCTTCACGCGTTTCACCGTGTGATACCAGCTTAGCAATCATCGGATCGTAGAACATACTGATCTCGCCACCCTCAAAGACCCCTGTATCGACACGCACGGTGTCGCTTGCCTTGGGCGGCTCGTAGCGCGTCAGGCGTCCAGTTGATGGCATAAAATTACGATCTGGGTCCTCGGCGTAGACGCGGCATTCCATCGACCAGCCGTTCATTTTGATATCTTCTTGTTTAAACGCCAGCTCTTCGCCCGCGGCAACTCGAATCATCTGTTCTACCAGATCGAGACCTGTGATCATTTCAGTCACTGGGTGCTCGACTTGCAATCTGGTATTCATCTCTAAAAAGTAAAAGTTGCGGTCTTTGTCGACGATGAACTCGACTGTACCAGCTGACTGATAGTCCACCGCTTTGGCTAGTGCGACGGCTTGCTCGCCCATGGCTTTGCGCGTGGCTGCGTCGATGAAGGGCGAGGGTGCCTCTTCAATAACTTTCTGGTGTCTGCGTTGAATAGAGCACTCGCGTTCCTGCAGGTAAAGTGTGTTTCCCTGAGAGTCAGCAAGGATCTGAATTTCTATGTGACGAGGTCGCTCGATAAACTTCTCGACAAAAACTCGGTCATCACCGAATGCCGTGCGCGCCTCAGCTTGGGCGCTGTTGAAGCTGTCTATTACATCGTCGATAGTCCAAGCTACACGCATGCCTTTGCCGCCGCCACCTGCCGATGCTTTGAGCATCACGGGGCATCCAACTTCGCGGGCAACTTTTAGTGCTTCGTCTGCATCAACAAGCGCAGCTGTGTGGCCAGGAATAACATTAACGCCAGATTTTTCCGCTAGTTTTTTGGACTCGATCTTGTCGCCCATCACAGCGATAGCTAAATTTCCGGGTCCGATAAAACTTACGCCTGCCTCTTTAAGTGCATCGGCAAAAGCGGCGTTTTCGGATAAAAAGCCAAAGCCTGGGTGCACAGCTTGTGCGCCGGTCTTTTTTATCGCCTCGAGTATTTTGTCAATGCGCAGGTAGCTCTCTGCACTGGCTGCAGGGCCAATGTTGACTGCTTCATCGGCCATTTGCACGTGCAGGGCAGATGCGTCGGCGTCTGAATAGACCGCCACAGTTGCAATACCTAGTTGCTGACAGCTGCGAATAATGCGGCAGGCAATCTCACCACGATTGGCGATCAATATTTTTTCGAACAGAGTGTTTTTTGTTTTCGTCGTCATGTGTCTGCTCGCCTTACAGTGGGATGTTGCCGTGTTTTTTCCACGGATTTTGCAGTTCTTTGGTCGCCAGCATCGCGAGGTCGCGAATAATGCGGCGACGCGTTGAGTGCGGTTGAATGACATCGTCAATAAAGCCTTTGGCGCCAGCCACAAAGGGGTTGGCAAACTTCTGTCGATATTCTTCAGTGCGTTGCTCGATTTTTTCAGGGTCGTTCTTGTCTTGTCTGAAGATGATTTCTACAGCACCCTTGGGGCCCATTACCGCAATTTCGGCCGTTGGCCATGCGTAATTAATGTCGCCACGCAGGTGTTTAGATGCCATCACATCGTAGGCGCCACCGTAGGCTTTACGGGTGATGATCGTGATTTTGGGCACAGTGGCTTCGGCGTAGGCGTAAAGCAGTTTGGCGCCGTGTTTGATGATGCCGCCATATTCCTGCGCGGTTCCTGGCAAAAATCCAGGTACGTCTACCAGTGTGATGATGGGGATATTAAAGGCGTCGCAAAAACGCACAAAACGCGCTGCTTTGCGAGAGGAATTAATATCGAGGCAGCCTGCCAACACGGCCGGTTGGTTGGCCACGATACCGACGGGGTTGCCGTCCATACGTGCAAAACCGGTCAGTATGTTTTTGGCGTAGTCTTCTTGAATTTCAAAAAACTCGCCTTCGTCGGTGATTTTGTTGATCACCTCATGCATGTCATACGGTACGTTAGCGTTGGCAGGGACAATGGTGTCCAGAGCTGGCTCTAGCCTATCGGCTGGGTCGTCGGTGTGGCGATGCGGTGGCTTTAGGCGATTGTTGGCAGGCATAAAACCCACCAGCTCGCGGATGCGTCGCAGCGCGTCTACGTCGTCGTCAAATGCCATGTCTGACACGCCTGAAGTGGCGCTGTGGGTGCCTGCGCCGCCTAGCTCTTCTTGGGTGACTTCTTCGTGAGTGACTGTTTTGACAACCTCGGGGCCTGTGACAAACATGTAAGAGGTGTCGCGCACCATGGCGATGAAGTCAGTCATAGCCGGTGAATAAACCGCGCCACCGGCGCAGGGGCCCATAACAACGGATATTTGCGGAATAACTCCGGACGCCATCACGTTGCGTTGAAATACTTCGGCGTATCCGGCCAGAGAGGCAACGCCTTCTTGAATACGCGCGCCGCCTGAGTCGTTGAGTCCGATCACTGGAGCGCCGACTTTCATCGCCTGATCCATCAGTTTGCAAATTTTTCCTGCATGCGCTTCGGAGAGGCTGCCGCCATAAACGGTGAAGTCTTGGCTGAAAACAAACACTAGGCGACCGTTGATGGTGCCGCGGCCGATAATGACACCGTCACCAGGGATGTGTTCTTGCTCCATGCCGAAGTCGTGGCAATTGTGCTGAACAAACATGTCCCACTCTTCAAAACTGTCACTGTCTAGCAACACGTCTAGTCTCTCACGCGCAGTGAGTTTGCCCTTGCTGTGCTGAACGTCTATGCGACGCTGCCCGCCGCCCATATGGGCCGCTTCGCGCTTCTCTTTGAGTTGCTGCAGGATATCTTGCATGCTTTTCTCTTTCTTGGTTGTTCAAAAAACACCCCGCGGCCATCGAGCGCGCGGGCTTTAGCTTGGTTCCTTGTTTTTAAGCTCTGGGGTAACCCAAGGCTTTTAACGACTCGGATATCTCTTCGAGAATAAGTGGGTCGTCTATTGTGGCCGGCATTTTCCATTCGTTGCCGTCAGCGATTGAGCGCATGGTGGCGCGCAGGATTTTGCCTGAGCGAGTTTTTGGTAAGCGCGTAACAACGGTAGCTATTTTAAATGCAGCTACTGGGCCGATTTGGTCGCGAACTCTTTGTATGCACTCGGCCACAATGTCTTCGTGTGGTCGATTGCAGCCATCGCTCAACACCAGCAGGCCTACAGGCATTTGGCCTTTGAGTTGGTCGGCAACGCCCATCACAGCACATTCGGCCACATCTGGGTGACCGGCGAGAGCTTCTTCTATGCCGCCTGTTGACAAGCGATGACCTGCGACATTGATGACGTCGTCGGTACGGGACATCACAAAGACATAACCGTTGTCATCGATATAACCCGCATCGCCTGTTTCGTAGTAGCCGGGGTAGGTGTTGAAATAAGAGCTGACATAACGATCTGGCGCATTCCAGAGCGTTGGGAATGTGCCAGGAGGTAGTGGTAGTTTGACTACTAAGGCTCCGATATCGCCCGCCTCAACAGGCTTGCCTTCACTGTCGAGTACTTTCATCGCGTAGCCAGGGGCTGGGCGAGTGGGCGAGCCCGGCACTATTGGCAAAAGCTCGATGCCGCGGCAGTTTGCTGCAATTGACCAACCCGTTTCAGTTTGCCACCAGTGATCAATCACGGGTAATTTGAGCTTATCTTGTGCCCAGTACAGCGTGTCTGGGTCGCATCGCTCACCAGCTAGGTATAGAGCTTCTAGGGAGCTCATATCGTGTTTGCCAATGTACTCGCCGTTGGGATCTTCTTTTTTGATCGCTCGAAAAGCGGTAGGCGCGGTAAACAACACTTTGACTTTGTGGTCGGCGATTACGCGCCAAAAAGCTCCCGGGTCTGGGCAACCAACAGGTTTGCCTTCAAACATGACCGTGGTGTTGCCATTGAATAGTGGTCCGTAACAAATGTAGGAATGGCCAACAACCCAGCCAACATCTGAGGCGGCCCAAAACACATCGCCTGGTTGCACGCCATAAATGGCACCCATCGACCACTTCAGTGCAACGACATAGCCACCAGTGTCACGTACCACGCCTTTAGGTTGGCCAGTTGTGCCAGAGGTGTAAAGCACGTACAGCGGCGCGTTGGCTGGCATGGGCACGCAGTCGGCAGGCGCTGAGGCGGCTGTTGTTGCCGCCCAATCCATATCTCGGCCACCGATCATGCTGGCTTCGCATTGCGGACGTTGCAAAATCAAGCAGGTGCCGGGCTTGTGGCTACTGAGATCAATCGCTTCGTCGAGCAATGGTTTGTAGGCGATGATGCGTTTGCCTTCGATGCCGCATGACGCTGCTAATACGGCAACGGGCTCTGCGTCATCTATGCGTACGGCGAGCTCGTTTGCAGCAAAGCCACCAAATACCACCGAGTGCACTGCGCCAATGCGCGCACAAGCCAGCATCGCCATGGTTGCTTCGGGAATCATAGGCATGTAAATAAGTACACGATCCCCAGCCTTGACGCCTCGGTCGCGTAGGGCGCCTGCCAGCTTGGCTACTTCATCGCGCATCTCCGTAAAAGTGTAGCGGCGGATGGTGTCAGTGACTGGGCTGTCGTAAATAAGAGCAAGGCGATCGCCGTTGCCTTCGTCAACGTGCAGATCAAGAGCGTTGTAACAGGCGTTGAGTTCGCCATCGGGAAACCAATGATTAAATGGGCTGTTGGAATCGTCTAAAACTGTTTGCGGTTTTTTGTGCCAGTGAATGTTTTTTGCCAACTCACCCCAGAATTGCTCTGGTTGCTCAATAGAACGGTTGTATACGGTGTCAAAGCTCTCAGTCATTGTATCCTCCGGAATCTTTCCTTGAAGTGCGAGTTGATTTCGCTCGCTCGTTATTTTTTTAAGTGGTGCATTCTTTATCTTTTAATGTATCGCTATTTGTCTTGGATTTAGAATTATAGTGCCGTGTTTGCCGCCTTTTATACATCAGAAAAACCGTGTTCTCTGGGTGCTGCAAAGTTGTAGCTAGGCGATTTTTGTAAGTAATAGGGCATTCTAAGTTTACGTTTACGTAAACGTCAACTAAAAAAAGATGAATTTTTTTGACGAATCGTGGTCAACAAAGCTGCGATTAGGTTAGTTTTGCCTTGCCTAGGCTCAGCGGTATGCTCGCCTGCGATAATATTTGAGTTGGTTTGTGCTAACTGTTATTGTCCGGCGTTCCCGTGCTTTTTTACGAAAGCAGCATTCTTTTCGCTTGCTTGAGCGGCACGGAGCTATTGGATAGAAGCTGTCTGCTTTTTTATGCGTTGCAATACATCGGCTTGGAGCGCTGCCCACGGGTAGTCAGGCTCCAGTTGATTGGAGAATAAGAAAAATGGCCAAGGGTCACACGCTTCAGGAGCCCTTTCTGAATGCACTCCGTCGTGAGCGAGTTCCAGTGTCGATTTATCTCGTCAATGGGATAAAGCTGCAAGGGCAAATTGATTCTTTTGATCAGTTTGTAGTTTTGCTAAAGAACAGCGTCAGCCAGATGGTGTACAAGCACGCGATTTCCACTGTGGTACCTCAGCGTCCCATCAAGATCACACCCGAAGGTGAGCTTGAAGAGGGGGGGGCGGACTGAGCTCGCTCTGCTGTCGGTTGATGCTTCTCGATGTTTGATCGTCATGGCGGCGGTAGCCGTGCGCTTCTAGTTTCTCTAGATTTAGGCCGCGAAACGGTCGACGATGGCGCTATTCAGGAATTCCATGAGTTGGCTACTTCTGCTGGGGCAGAGGTAGTCGATGTCGTGCGCGGTTCTCGCGACAGGCCTGATAGCCGTTTGTTCGTCGGTTCTGGCAAAGCTCAAGAAGTCGCTGATCGCTGCAAGCTTGAAGAGGTGGAGTTGGTGATTTTTAATCACAGCTTGTCTCCTTCTCAAGAGCGTAATCTGGAGCAGGTTTTGCAGTGCCGAGTGCTTGATCGTACCGGTTTGATTCTCGATATATTTTCGCAGCGCGCCCGTAGTCACGAGGGCAAGCTGCAAGTCGAGCTAGCGCAGCTGCGCCACTTGTCTACGCGCTTAGTGCGAGGCTGGACTCACCTTGAGCGTCAAAAAGGTGGTATTGGTCTGCGAGGCCCAGGTGAAACGCAGCTTGAGACCGACCGTCGTCTGTTAGCCGTTAGAATTAAAAAACTTCGCCGTGATCTGGACGAAGTTCGACAGCGGCGTGAGCTCAACAGAGCAGCTAGGCAGCGTGCTCACGTGGCCACTGTGTCTTTGGTTGGTTACACCAATGCCGGTAAGTCCACGCTATTTAACGCGCTTACTAATGCGAACGTCTACGCTGCTGATCGATTATTTGCCACCCTAGACCCGACCTTGCGCAAGCTGGAGCTTTTTCCGGGTCTCGAAGCAGTTATTGTTGATACGGTGGGCTTTGTCAGTGATTTGCCGCACGAGTTGGTTGAAGCGTTTCACGCCACTTTGCAAGAGAGTGCTGAGGCAACTTTGCTGCTGCGGGTGGTGGATTCCGCTGATCCGCGTCGCGCCGAGTTTGAACAAGAAGTCGATTCAGTACTCGACTTGGTCGATGCCACAGATGTGCCTTCTTTTACGGTCTATAACAAAGTAGATTTGCGCGGCGAAGCGCCGCGCATAGATCGAGACGATGAGGGGCGAATTGAACGTGTTTGGCTGAGTGCGAAGACGGGTGAAGGCCTGGATCTTCTGCATGATGCGGTGGTCGAGTATCTGGCGATAAGCCGGCGCCGTGGAGAATTACATCTAGACGCTGGGCAGGGCAAACTTCGTGCATCGCTTTACGAGCTTGGTGCGATTGTCGAAGAATCCGTTGGCGAGCAGGGTGAGTTTAGCCTGCAAGTTGACGTGGATGAAATCGCTTGGCAGCGCTTGGCCAAGCGTGGCGAGGTCGAGTTAGAAGCTTTGCCTTTATCTACTGATTAGCGGGCTGTCGGTGCTAGAATGATGACAATTCGCAGCGTGCAATTTAGATGTTGCTAAAGGCTTGAATCCTCTCGATTCGGCCCCAATGTGATCAATTGAAGTTTTAAGATCATGCATTTTTATGCGTGACGACGAATTTGATTAAATTTACATGTTATTTGGTCGGCGCTGTGAAAACTCGTCGGCGGCAAACTGGAGAGTCTGATGGCTTGGAATGAGCCGGGTGGAAATAAGAACCGGGATCCTTGGGGCGGCAACGACAATGGCCCGCCTGACCTTGATGAGGTGATTGGCAACATCAAGAAGAAGGTTAACCAAGTGCTGGGTGGCAAGCCTAGTGGTTCCGGCGGTGGGTCTTCTAATGGCGGCGGCGGCAATGGCAGCGGCGGTAACGGCGTGCCTCAGATGAACTTCAGTAGCAAAGGCATCGGCATTTTGGCCGCGGTCGCGATTGTTGCTTGGATGGCTACTGGCTTCTTTATCGTGCAGCCTGCTGAGCGTGGCGTTGTCACGCGTTTTGGTGCTTACGTAGATACTCGTCTGCCTGGTCCGAACTGGCACTGGCCATGGCCTCTTGAAACCATGCAGCGCGTCAACGTTGATCAAAATCAAACAGCGTTGTTGCGCGGCGAGAAAGTGCTAACTAAAGACGAAAATATCGTTGAAATCGATATGGGCGTGCAGTACGTGATCAAGAGCGCTGAAGATTATCTCTTCAACAATCGTGATCCAGATCGTGCGGTAGGCGATGTTGCAGAAAGCGCTATGCGTGAGGTTATCGGTAAGGAATCGATGGACTTCATCATCACACAGGGTCGTGACGCAGTTGCAGCACGCACGCTTGAGGCGATGCAGCTCAATCTGGATCTTTACCAGACGGGTTTATTGGTCACTACAGTGAACTTGGAGTCTGCGCAGCCACCGGCAGAGGTGCAGGCGGCGTTTTCTGATGCGATCAAAGCACGAGAGGATGAGCAGCGCTATATCAACGAAGCGGAGGCTTACTCCAACGGTATTATCCCGCAGGCACGTGGTGATGCGCGTCAGCAACTGGAAGACGCCAAGGGTTATCGTACCCGTGTTGTTAAGTCCGCAGAGGGTGAATCCAAGCGCTTCAGTGACTTGTTAGTCGAGTATCAAAAGGCACCTGAGGTGACTCGAGAGCGTATGTACCTCGATACCATGACAGATGTTATGAGCAGCTCATCAAAAGTGCTGATTGATGATGAAAGCAATAGCTTGTTGTACTTACCTGTTGGGCAAGGCCAGGCAGGTGGCGGGACTTCAACTTCTAGTAAGTCGTCGCAGCCTTCAATACCACCAGCCGCTGTGAGCCGCTACATGGAAGAGCGAGAGAGTTACTCGCAATCCGATGATACCGCTGGCAGCCGTTCGAGGAGCCGATAATGAATAATGTATCCAGAATTGGCGTAATCGCTGCGGGCGTAGCGCTGGTTGTCGCGGCAACGTGCACCTTTCAAATAAAAGAGACTGAGCTTGGTATCAAGCTGACCTTGGGTGAGGTTAACGACAAAAAATACGACCCAGGTTTGCACTTTAAACTGCCGCTCGTGCAGCGTGTTTATAAGTTCGATAGTCGTATTATGTCGCTCAATGCTCAGCCAGAGTTGGTGTTGACCAGTGAGAAGAAAAACGTGGTCGTGGACTCCTTTGTCAAGTGGCGTATAGCCGATGCAGAGAAGTACTATCGCTCTGTGGGCGGTGATGAGCGCCGCGCTAGCCAATTGTTGGCGCAGTTTGTCAAAAAGACAACGCTTGATGCCTTTGGTAAGCGAACGGTCCAAGAAGTGGTCAGCGGTGAGCGCTTGGCGCTGATGGAAGAAGTGCGGGTGCAGACTGATCTTAATGCACGAGCGCTTGGTGTTGAAATCGTCGATGTGCGCGTGAAGAAGGTTGAATTGCCACCCGATGTATCAGAGTCTGTTTACAGTCGTATGAGCAAAGAACGGGCGACAGTTGCCAAAGCTTTCCGCTCACGCGGTGAAGAAAACGCCAAGGGCATTCGCGCAGACGCCGACCGTCAGCGCGAAGAAATTTTGGCCGAAGCGTATTCTGAATCTGAAACCATTCGCGGTGAAGGTGATGCACAAGCAGCAGCCGTCTACGCTGATGCCTTTGGCAAAGACCCTGAGTTCTACAGTTTTACTCGTAGTCTTGGTGCCTACGAGAAGAGCTTCAGAGGTAACGGTGACGTGATGGTTCTCGATCCTGATTCGCCGTTCTTCAAGTTCTTTTCCGAGGGTGGGCGCGTAAAATAGTGGCGTTGCCTAAGCCGCTAACAGGTGCGACCCATGAGTGAATTATGGGTCGCGCTTGCGCTGGTTTGCGTGATTGAGGGCCTGCTGCCCTTTGTCTCGCCCAGTGGATACCGTTCTGCTGTGGAGCAGCTCAGCCGTCTGCCTGACAATAACCTGCGGGTGTTTGGATTGGTGTTGATGGTGTTTGGTGTAGCGCTGCTTTACATCTTTCATTAAGCATTTGCTTTCAAGTCGCGCCGCAACACGATAGCATGTCGGGTTTGAGCGCAACTAGTCGCCTGAGCGACACATTTCTATAAGCCATGACACATAAAAGCTGGATGTTACCCGACGGTATCGAAGAGATTCTGCCGCCGAGAGCTGGCCAGTTGGAGGCCTTGCGCCGCCGACTGGTTGACCTGCACCAGCGATACGGCTACGAGCTTGTTTATCCTCCTCTTGTTGAACATTTAGACTCCTTGCTAACAGGCACGGGGCGGCGGCTTGACCTGCAAACGTTCAAATTGGTTGATCAACTCAGTGGTCGATCGCTTGGTATTCGCGCGGATATGACACCGCAAGTTGCCCGTATTGACAGCTCAAGGCTGCGACATCCAGGTGTCACGCGCTTGTGTTATGTCGGTACTGTGCTGCATACCCGCCCCGAAGGGTTGGAAACCAGCCGTGCGCCGATGCAAATAGGCGTTGAGTTGTTTGGCCATCGCGGTACTCAGAGCGATGTCGAAGTAGTGACGCTGATGATAGCTTCGCTACGCGCAGCACGGGTAAAAGGTCTGCATGTTGATTTGGGGCACGTGGGTATCTTTCGTGCGTTAGCCCGAGAAGCGGATCTCGGCCAAGAAGCTGAGACACGTTTGTTTGGTCTGCTGCAACGCAAATCACTGCCTGAGATGGAAACTTTTTTTGCCGAAAGCAGTATTTCTGATGTACACGCACAGCGTTTTCGCTCGTTAGTAGCGTGTGTTGGCGGAGAAGAGGTGTTACCCAAAGCGCGCGAACTATTGCAGGGTGCAGGCGATGACGTAATGGCTGCGCTGACCGAGCTAGAAGACTTGGCCAGTGCGCTGATGCAGCGTGAGCCAGATGTAGTCTGGTTGTTTGATCTCGCAGAGCTGCGCGGCTATCACTACCACAATGGGGTGGTGTTTTCCGCCTACAGCGAAGGCCACTTGCACGAAATAGCACGCGGTGGACGGTACGACGGGGTTGGCGCGAGCTTTGGTCGCGATCGCCCAGCCACGGGGTTCAGCTCTGATTTGCGCTTACTGCTGCGACATTTTGAAGAATCTAGCAGCGTGAGCGGTATTTTTGTTGAGAGCAGTAATGTGGATAAAGCTTGGAGCCGCATTGAAGAATTGCGCGCCGCCGGAGAGCGCGTAGTATGTGGGTTGAGCGAACAAGACAGCGCATCGCAGCATGGCTGCGATCAAATTTTACAAGCCGTGGACAGCGGCTGGCAACAGAGTGACATTTGAGACAATGAAGCAAAATGTTGTAGTGCTCGGCACGCAATGGGGCGATGAAGGCAAAGGCAAGATCGTGGATCTACTCACCGATCAGGTCTCCTCAGTCGTACGTTTTCAAGGTGGACACAATGCGGGCCATACATTGGTCATCGGCGATGAAACCACAGTTTTACATCTGGTGCCGTCGGGTATCCTGCGCGACAACGTCGATTGTTATGTCGGCAACGGTGTAGTGCTGTCATTGCAGGCACTGAAAAAAGAAACCGATATGCTTATCGCCAAAGGGGTGCCGGTTTTTGATCGTTTGCTGCTAAGCGAAGCTTGTCCTCTGATATTGCCTACGCACCAAGCGTTAGATTTGGCGCGTGAAAACAAGGCGGGAAGCGCTGCCATAGGTACGACGGGTCGTGGTATTGGGCCAGCCTACGAAGACAAAGTTGCGCGACGTGGCTTGCGTCTGCGCGATTTGTTTGAAGGCGAATACGGTGAGCAGCGGTTACGCGAGTTGGTCGAGTATCATAACTTCCTGTTAGTACAGCGTCATGGCCAAGAGCCGATGGATGTCGAAGTTATCCTCAAAGAGCAAAAAGAACTCGCAGAGCATTTCCGCGGTTTGGTCGTGGATGTGGGGCAGAGATTGGAAGTCGCTCGTCGCGAAGGCAAGTGCTCATTGTTTGAAGGTGCACAAGGCACTTTGCTCGATATCGATCACGGTACTTACCCCTACGTGACTTCATCTAATACCACCGCTGGTGGTGTGAGCTCGGGTTCAGGTGTTGGTCCGCGGCATATCGACTATGTGCTCGGTATCGTTAAAGCTTACACAACGCGTGTCGGTGCGGGCCCGTTCCCAACTGAGCTGTTTGACGACGACGGCAAGCACTTGGCTGAAAAAGGCCACGAGTTTGGTGCGACGACAGGTCGCCCGCGCCGTTGTGGTTGGTTTGATGCAACTTTGCTGCGCCAAGCCATTGCTGTTAACAGTATTGATGGCCTGTGCATGACCAAGTTGGATGTCATGGACGGTATGGACGAGATTAAGCTGTGCACGGGTTACAAGTCTGCAGATGGCGAAACACTTAGTTGGCCACCGTCCAATTGGCAGGCGCTGGAAAAGTGTGAGCCTATCTACGAAACCATGCCTGGTTGGAAAGAGAGCACCTTCGGTGTTACTGAGTTCGACAAGCTGCCAGAAACAGCGCAGAAGTATGTACGTCGTATAGAGGCGGAGTTAGGTGTTTCTATCGACATTGTTTCCACCGGTCCCGAGCGCAACCAAAATGTTGTGCTGCGCAATGTGTTTGAGCTTTAGTAGCGTTGTTTAAAAGCACTGATTAAAGTAGCGCGGCCCTAACCGGTCGCGCTTTTTGTTTTTGCACGTTATTAACGTCTGCTATTTTTTGAGCGGCTTTTGGAGCTGGTGGAGATGCTAAGAGACTTAGCAAACTGAACGGGGGTAGGTCTGACTTGTGCTTGTGTTTGCAAAGCGCAAACAAAAAAGCCTAAGCAAACGCTTAGGCTGATCTTGTAGTCTGCTGTACACACTGGGTGTGTATTATGGAGACTGGTGCCGAGAAGAGGACTCGAACCTCCACGGGAGTTATCCCACTAATACCTGAAACTAGCGCGTCTACCAATTCCGCCACCTCGGCTTTTTCTTTCCCACTAGCGCTGCTGGCAGAAAGCGAGTAATTTACGCAGTCAACCGGATGCTGTCAATGGCATGGCTTCGGTTTTTTTCAATTGGATAAAAAATAAAATATGTCAAAAAGATCTAAGTCGCGCAGCGGCTCACAAGATCCACACAGAGAGCGAGAGCAGGGCAAGTATGCCAAGCCGATCGCGTCTCGCGAGCACTTGCTCGACCTTATGGCAGAATCTGGCGCGCCTGCAACACGCGAAGAGCTAGAGAGTATCCTGCGTTTGCGCAGTGATGATGACAAAGAGGCTCTGCGCCGTCGGCTTCAAGCGATGGTGCGCGACGGGCAGCTGCTGAAAAATAGACGCGGCGCCTTTGTGATCGTCGATGAACAAGATTTAGTGCGTGGCCGCGTGATCGCGCACCCCAACGGTTTTGGTTTTCTCAAGCCCGACGAAGGCGGGGAGGACTTGTATTTAGCACCGCGCGACATGCGCGCGGTACTACACGGTGATCGTGCCGTGGTTCGTGTGGCGGGTATCGACAAACGCGGCCGTCGCGAGGGTGTGCTGGTCGAAGTTCTAGAGCGTGCCAATGATTCGATCGTCGGTCGTCTAGTGGTAGAAAACGGCGTCAGTTTTGTGGTGCCAGACAATAAGCGCATCAACCAAGATGTGATGATCGCCTCGGGTGATATGGGCGGTGCGCGACCTAACCAGATCGTGGTCGCAGAGCTATTGCAGCAACCCAGCCGTCGCAGTCCTCCGGTGGGTAAAGTATCGCGCGTGCTTGGTGAGCACCTCACACCTGGTATGGAAATCGAAGTTGCGATTCACGCACACGGTATTCCCTGCGAGTGGCCAAAGTCAGTGCGTGAGCAGGTCAAAGGCATCGGCGCAGAAGTGCGCGAAGCCGATAAGGCTGATCGCTATGATATGCGTGATAAGCCGCTGGTTACTATCGATGGCATTGATGCCAAAGACTTTGACGATGCGGTTTATTGCGAGCGCCGGCGTGGTGGTTGGCGTTTGTTTGTCGCTATTGCCGATGTGGCACATTATGTTCAGCCCACCAGCGCTCTCGATGACGAGGCGCAGCAGCGTGGTACGTCAGTGTATTTCCCCGGTCGTGTTGTGCCGATGCTGCCCGAGGCATTGTCTAACGGATTGTGTTCGCTCAACCCCGATGTTGATCGTCTTTGTATGATTTGTGAGATGACGGTGGACGCCAATGGCAAAATTGTGCGTTCAAAGTTCCACAATGGCTTGATGCGTTCGCACGCCCGCTTCACTTACGATCAAGTGGCGGCCATGCTCTATGAGAGCGATCAGGCGCTGCGTTCAAAGCACGCGGCTTTGGTGCCTCATCTTGAGGTGTTGGACGAATTGTTTCAGGTGCTGAATAAAGCACGTAAACAGCGTGGTGCGATGGAGTTTGAAAGCCGCGAAACACGCATAGAGTTTAATGACGAACGCAAAATAGATGCGATCGTGCCGCTGGTGCGCAACGATGCTCACAAGCTGATTGAAGAATGTATGATCCTCGCGAATATTGCAGCGGCAAGAGCTTTAGGGCGCAAAAAAATGCCGTCGTTGTATCGTGTGCACGAAGGACCTGAGCCCGAAAAACTCGATGAGCTACGCGCTTACCTTGGTCTGCGAGGTTTATCTTTGGGTGGCGGCGACAAGCCGCGCGCTAAGGATCTGGCGAAGGTGCTAAATGCCATCGAAGGGCGAGAAGATGCGGCACAGATACAAGTAACGCTGTTGCGCTCTCTCAAGCAAGCGGTTTATCAGCCAGAAAACCACGGTCACTTTGGTTTAGCGCTGGACGAATACGCGCACTTCACTTCTCCTATTCGCCGTTACCCCGATTTATTGGTGCACCGCGGACTTAAGCAGATTATTGCCAGTGGTGGAGTGAAAAATTTTCTCAGCGGCGGTGCGGCTAAGCAGTTTCGCTACAGCATGAACGACATGGTGCTGTTGGGGCAGCAGTGCTCAAATGCCGAGCGTCGTGCAGACGATGCGACTCGTGATGTTACCAATTGGCTCAAATGCGAGTATATGAGTGACCGGGTCGGAGAGGAGTTCGACGGTGTTGTTGCCTCGGTAACGTCTTTTGGTCTGTTTGTGGATTTGCCTGCTGTCTACGTCGAGGGTTTGGTGCATATCAGCAATCTGCCTAACGATTATTACAATTATGACCCTAAATCTCAGCAGTTGGTGGGTAAGGGGCATGGCGTTACCTACAGCATGGGTAGCAAAATGCGTGTCGTTGTAGCGCGGGTCGATTTGGACGAGCGCAAGATCGATCTGGATATTGCGAAGACTGCCGAGCCTGTCAAAAAGGCTCGATCGCGTCGTAAGCGTCGATGAGTACAGCTCATAAAACTTCTGCTAAATCTTCGTCTAAGCAGTCGGCACACAGGCGCAAAAAAAAGCCAGCCCAAGACAATGAGCTGGCTCGCGTGCATGGTTTGCACGCCGCCGAAGCTGTCCTAAAGGGGCGGCCTGAGGCGGTCGTTCGGATCTACGCGCAAGACAGTCGGCAAGATGCCAGATTGGGTGCAGTTTTACAGGCGGCTGGCAATCTAGGCTTGACTATCGAGCGTTGCGACGGTGAGCTTTTGGACAAACTCAGTCACGACGGCGTGCACCAAGGGGTGTGCATCGACATGATGCCGAGCCAGCCAAAGTCTGAGAGTGAGCTTTGGCAGCTACTCGATACAGTGGCTGTACCGTTATTACTGATTCTCGATGGAGTTCAAGATCCTCACAATTTGGGTGCGTGTTTGCGCAGTGCTGATGCAGCTGGCGTGCATGCCGTCATAGCACCTCGCGATCGAGCCGCAGGCCTGACAGCGACTGCCCGTAAAGTCGCGACTGGAGCTGCTGAATTTGTGCCTTTTTTTCAGGTGGGCAATTTGTCGCGTTGTCTGGCGCAGCTGGAAACCCGTGGCATTTGGCGCATAGGCACAGATGGAGAAACCGAGCTTCAGTACAGCGATTGTGATTTTAAAGTACCAACCGCATTGGTATTGGGCAGTGAAGGTAAAGGCCTGCGCCGTTTAACCCGAGAACATTGTGATCAATTGGTCGCTATTCCCATGGCCGGTACGGTACAAAGCCTGAATGTGTCGGTGGCGGCTGGGGTTTGTTTGTTTGAAGCTGTACGACAGCGCGGCCTGGCCAGCTAGGCTGGCCATTCGCACGGGTGTTTTCACCTGCTTGTGTCAAGCACTTAAGTCTGTCATAATTACCCGTTAACTATTTCACTCACTCCTTGTTCAAGTAGTCGCTTACTTGGCAAAACCCATAGGGAGATTACATGCGACATTATGAAATCGTGTTCATGGTTCATCCGGACCAGAGCGAGCAAGTTCCTGCCATGATCGAGCGCTACCGCGCACTCATCGAAGCCGATGGCAAATTCCACCGTTTAGAAGATTGGGGCCGTCGTCAGTTGGCGTATCCGATCGACAAAATCTATAAAGCGCACTACGTGCTGATGAATATTGAAACATCTGCTGAGACGCTCGCCGAGCTGACCACTGCGTTCAAATTCAACGACGCTGTGATTCGTAACATGGTTATCAGCCGCGACGAAGAAGTCACTGAGCAATCACTACTCGCCAAGCGCGAAGAGTCTGCTGGTGGTCGTGGAAGTCGCGACGGAAAAGAGCGTTCTGCAGAGTCTAGTGATTCTGTTAAAACCGCTGAGTCCGCAGAAGCAGAGGCTCCGGCCGAAGCTGATGATGCCGCCCCTCAGGCAGATGCCTGAACGTAGCCACAGGAGATAAATCCAAATGTCACGCTTTTATCGTCGTCGCAAGTTTTGCCGCTTTACAGCCGAAAATGTCAAAGAGATCGATTACAAAGATCTTGATACATTGAAGAACTACATCACTGAAACGGGCAAAATTGTCCCTAGCCGAATCACGGGCACCAAAGCTAAGTACCAGCGTCAGCTGTCTACTGCTGTTAAGCGCGCTCGTTTCTTGGCGTTGTTGCCATACACCGACGGCCACTAGGTCGTAGGCGGGCTCTGGCGTGGGCGCACTTTCAGGATTTGTAGTCCGCGGTCCAGGCCAAGCTGCACTTGTTGCTGCAGCAGCGCTGACATTATCGGTTGCTTTCCCTCCGATAGTTTGGCTTAGCAATGCGGCTGTGGCGCTGTATGTCATGCGCCACGGATTGCAAGCTGCCACACCGATGTTGCTTATATCGGTGTTGGGATCTGCGCTGTTGTTTTGGGCTGTGTTTGCTCATCCCGCTCTTGGGGCAATTAGCGCAGCAGTGTTTTGGTTGCCAGTATTGCTGTCCGCAACGGTGTTGCGGGCAACTGTTAGCCTAGAATTAGCGACATTGTCGTGTGTGGGTTTGGCGATAGCAGTTGTGCTGTTGTCTTACGCTGTCTTGGGAGATCCCGCTGTGTTTTGGCGTGACTTCCTGGTAAGTAACTCACAACTGAACGAGTTATTAACACAATCTGCTCAGCAAAATGGAGTAGATCTGATCGGAACGTTTGCCAAGTTGGCAACCGGACTGATGGCCGCAGGTGTGTTGTTGAACACCTTGGTCGGGCTGTATTTGGGCAGGCATTGGCAGGCTCAACAGTATCAGCCCGGTGGCTTTAAAGATGCGTTTGTGCGCTTCAAGCTTGGCAAATCAGTAATCGCTGCGGCGTTGTTGGTTTGTGTGCTTGGGTTGTTCAGCGAATCAGGGCTGGGTTTTGCTATCGCAATGCCCATGGTGTTTTTATTGGCTGTTCAGGGCATGGCAGTTGTGCACGGTGTTGCCGCCGCGCGCCAATGGCCCAAGATGATTGTGGTTTCGGTTTACTTGGCATTGTTGGTGCCGCACGTGATTGCTTTGATTTGCGTGTTGGCAATCATAGATGCTTGGTTTGATTTAAGGACCCGCGCTCAACCTTAATATAGTGTTGCAGCAGAGGGTCGAACATTTAGTCCGATTTGGTTCGGCAGAGGAATTTAGTCATGCAATTGATTTTGCTTCAAAAAGTAGACAACCTTGGTGGTCTAGGAGAAATCGTTGATGTGCGCGCTGGTTATGCTCGCAACTACTTGCTACCGAAGGGTTTGTGCAAAGTAGCAACGGAAGATAACAAAAAAGAGTTCGAAGAGCGTCGTGCTGAGCTTGAGAAACTCGCCGCTGAGCAACTGGGCGTTGCGCAGGCTCGTGCAGATAAAATTGCTGCACTGACAGTGACTATTCAGGCCAACTCTGGCACTGAAGGAAAATTGTTTGGCTCACTCGGCCCACAGGATATCGCTCAGGCGGTAACTGAAGCAGGTGTTGAGCTTTCACGCCGCGAAGTGCGACTGCCAGATGGTCCACTGCGTAATGCAGGCGAGCATGAAGTAACACTGCACCTTCACAGCGATGTGGATACAGTGGTTACGATCAACGTCGAGGGAATCGAGTAAGTCTCGATTGCTTTGAAGTTGAAAAGACCCCGGAAATTCCGGGGTTTTTTTTGTCTGGAGTTTATATACTGTCTGGCTTGCTGGTCGCTTGGGGCCGCATGTTTTTAAGAGGCGGTTTATGTACGATCAGGCGGACAACAGTTATCCCGATATGGAAGTCGACAAAATTAAAGTACCACCTCAATCTATTGAGGCGGAGCAGTCGGTTTTGGGTGGCGTGTTGTTAAGCTCAGGCGCATGGGAGTCAGTTGAAGAGCTTCTTGGTGAGGCTGATTTTTATCGGCACGACCATCAACTGATTTTTCGAGCGTTAAAGGATTTGTCCTCTGATGAGCAGCCGCTGGATGTTGTCACGGTGGCTGAGCGACTGCAAAAGCGCGATGAGCTTGAGTCTATCGGCGGCATTGCCTATTTGGGTTCACTTGCCAGCGGAACTCCCAGTGCCTCCAACGTGAAGGCCTACGCCAGCATCGTTCGAGAGAGATCGGTGCTGAGACAAATGATCGCTATAGGTAATGAGATTGCCGACGCGGCCTATAACCCGGGCGATCAGAAGAGTGATCAGTTGCTTGATCGGGCGGAGTCGCAAGTGTTGGGCATCGCCGATCAGATGCAGCAGAGTTCGGATGGGTTCCGTGGCATTAAGCCCATACTTGCCAATACCATTGATCGCATCGACCAGTTGTTTACCAGTGATGGCTCCATTACGGGTATACCCACGGGTTTTGATGATTTTGACGAAATGACATCCGGTCTGCAGCCCGCCGATTTGGTCATCATCGCTGGGCGACCTTCAATGGGTAAAACCACTTTTTCGATGAATATTGCCGAGCACGTCGCCGTTAGCGGGGATAAACCCGTGGCGGTATTCAGTATGGAGATGCCGGCGGAGCAGCTGGCGATGCGTATGATCGCGTCTCTCGGCCGAGTAGAGTTGCAGAAGATACGTACTGGTAACCTGACTGATGCTGACTGGCCACGTATCACCTCGGCAGTTACCTTGCTGGAGCAGCGCAACAGCGTCTTTATCGATGATTCCGCGGGCTTGTCTCCCACGGAAGTGCGAGCACGAGCGCGGCGTCTCAAGAGAGAGCATGGTTTGGGGCTGATCGTGATCGATTACCTTCAGCTGATGCAGATCAAAGGTGGGACTGGTGAAAATCGCACAGCCGAAATCTCGGAGATCAGCCGGAGTTTAAAGTCGCTGGCAAAGGAGTTGGAAGTACCCGTTGTGGCTTTGTCTCAGCTCAATCGGAGTTTGGAGCAACGCACTGATAAGCGGCCTGTTATGTCTGATTTGCGCGAATCTGGTGCAATCGAGCAGGATGCGGATCTGATCGTGTTTATCTATCGCGATGAAGTGTATAACCCCGAAAGCCCAGACAAAGGCACGGCCGAAATTTTGATCAGGAAGCAGCGTAACGGACCGATCGGAACCTGTCGGGTGTCATTTTTGGGTCAATACACGCGGTTTGAGAACTACACGCCTGATTTTTACAGCGGTGATATGGGGGGGTAGTTGCTCACAATGGCATTGCTGTTATGTAGGTTTGGCAACGATTGAAGATGCGGTCGCTAGGTAGGCAAGCACCTTGCTTGTTTATCTCAAACGCCATAATTGATTGAGTACTTATGGCGCTTGAGAGACGGGTTTCTAGCGCTCTAGGTATTGAAGCTTGTCTTCTTTACCGTCCCAGTCAGCAGCGTCTGGTAGAGGGTCTTTCTGCTCGGTGATAACCGGCCAGTTGGGTGTAAGCTCCGCGTTAAGGGCTGTAAAGTGCTCTTGATCGGCTGGCAGGTCTTCTTCCGCAAAAATAGCGTTAGCGGGGCACTCGGGCTCGCACAGTGAGCAATCGATGCATTCGTCAGGGTCGATGACCAAAAAATTGGGGCCTTCGTGAAAGCAGTCCACTGGACAAACTTCCACGCAGTCGGTGTATTTACATTTGATGCAATTATCTGTGACTACAAAAGTCATGAGGTCTCCGAAAAACGATAGCAGGTCTGATTTACAATTATACTTACGAACGCACGTCAAATGAACGATTACACTAAGCGGTAGTAAAAATTAGTTCTTAAGCAACGGACGACGACGATACAGGACAGCATAGATGAAGCCCATTAAAAAAGCGGTATTTCCAGTAGCGGGTATGGGGACACGGTTCCTACCTGCGACAAAGGCTAGCCCTAAGGAAATGTTGCCAGTAGTTGATAAGCCATTGATTCAATATGCCGCAGAAGAAGCTGTTGCGGCTGGTATCGATACCTTGATTTTTGTCTATGGTCGGACAAAAAACGCCATTGTTGATCATTTCGATAAAGCCTATGAGTTAGAGCGCGAACTGCAAGAACGCAACAAAACTAAGATGCTGGAGCTTGTGCGTAACATCGTGCCATCCCATGTCGACTGTGTTTTTATTCGCCAAGCTGAAGCGCTTGGGCTTGGTCACGCGGTGTTGTGCGCTAAACCCGTGGTTAACGATGAGCCTTTCGCTGTCATTTTGGCCGATGATCTCATCGGTTTTTGCGACAAACCTGTTCTGTCGCAGATGGTGGACGTCTATAACTTTCAGCATAATTCCGTGCTGGGTGTTGAGCGAGTACCTGAGGACGAAGTCAGCAGCTACGGAGTGGTCTCAGGTGAGCAGCGCAAAGGTGGCATTCTCGAAGTCAGCGGTATTGTAGAAAAACCACCTGTTGATAAAGCGCCTAGTAATTTGGCAGTTGTAGGTCGCTACATCTTGACGCCAAAAATATTTGACCTGCTTGAAAAAACCGATCGCGGCGCTGGGAACGAAATTCAGCTTACTGACGCAATTGCTGCTTTGTTGAACGAGCAACGTGTATTGGCCTATGAATTTGAAGGCAAGCGATTTGATTGCGGTAGTAAATTGGGCTATCTACAGGCTCAAGTAGAGTTTGGTCTAGCTCATCATGAAATCGGAACCGAGCTGGAACAGTATCTGAGTCAACTCGATACTGCAGCTGTGCGATCGGGCAATCGTAAAGATAAAATCCCGCCCGTGGTCACGAAGGCTAAAGTCGCCGGTGCCAAGGGTGGCTAAAGATTCGATCTGACGTTAAACGCAATAAGCTTGAGTAAAAAATGGCGCTGCTAGGTTGATATCCTGCAGCGCTTTTTTGTTTGTGCTGGCGCTAAATTGCCTCAACCTGTGTAAGGTAAGTTAAAAGTGTTTTGGGAGTGCCTTGTTTCGTGGAAAAGTCCTTTGCCGAATTTACTCTCACACTCGACTACGCCGATTTACCAGAATCGGTGTTAAAAACCCTGCGTAGGAGCTTTTACGATACCTTGGGTGTTGCTGCTGTTGGCTCTCGAACAGCGATGTCCAACATAGCGTACCGCTGTGCCTGCGCTGTTTTTGGTCCAGGGCAAGACGGTGTAGCACGTGCATTGATGCTGGGAGGCAGCTTCAGTCCAGTAGGGGCGGCTATGGTCGGAGCGTTTACGGTGGATAGTGTAGATGCGCACGACGGAAGCACGCCTTGTCGTGGGCATGCGGGCTCTGCTGTTTTCCCCAGTTTGTTGGCTATGGCGGATTGCCAAAAAGGAATCGATGGGCAGCACTTTGCGGCCGCCGTGGCGTGTGCGTACGAGGTCAGCTATCGAGCAGGCCTCACACAGCATGCAAACTGCGCCGACTACCACACATCGGGGCATGGACCTCTGTGGGGGTTGCGGTGGCCGGAGCGAAGCTTTTGCACTGCGATGCTGAGCAAATTCGCCACGCGGCGGGCATTGGGGAGTATCACGGCCCCAGAAGTCCGATGATGCGCTGCATTGATCATCCAAGTATGTTGCGTGATGGCGTAGGTTGGGGCGCGCCGAGTGGTGTCACGGCCGCTTATTTGGCCAGCATGGGCTTTACGGGCGCGCCAGCGCTGACCTGTGAAGGCGTTGACGCAGAGAGCCATTGGGAAGACTTAGGGCAGGCGTGGCGCATAGTTGAGCATACGCATTACAAAGCCTATCCCTGTTGTCGATGGGCTCACCCCGCCATTGATAGTGTGTTGCATATGATGGATCTGCACTGTTTAGAGGCGAATGATATCCACCGAGTGGTGATCAAAACTTTTCACTACGCCACGCGACTAGCGGGTGCAAGGCCAGCGAATTTAGATGAATTCAGTTATTCAATTTGTTTTCCGGTGGCACTGGCGATTGTGCGTCGCAAAATTGGCCTTGAGGAGCTAGATGTCGCGCTTTTAAACGACCCAGACGTATTGCGCATCAGTGACAAGATTGAATTGCTCGATGACGACGAGATGACGCGCATTAGCATCGACAAGCGCTGGGCGCAGGTTAGTCTCCACACGACGGACGGTAGGGCGCTTGTTGACGAGCCACGTAGCGCTCGCGGTGATCCTGATGATGCGATCAGCAATACTGAATTGCTCACCAAGTATCACGCCTTGGCCGACGACGTTCTGGGTGTCGACCGTGCGACCGAGTTGCAGCAGATGGCGGTTCAGTTTGATCAACTCAGCACAGCAGACTTCAGTCGGCTATTAGATCTGAGTTTAGCTGCAACTGACAAATGACTCGGCTTGCAAGTGCCGTCGAAAACTGAGTTCTACTGATCAAGCTTTGTGGTTGGTGAGCCGGCGCATAGCTTCTTCTATGCCTTTGGGTGTCAGCGCATACATACGCTCGTCCATCTGCTGGTGGATCAAGCGAGTGCTGGGCACGCGTAGCCAGCGTTGTTCAGGCTCTGGGTTTAGCCATACTGCGTGTTTAAAATGATCGAGTAGTCGTTGCGCCCACAGTGCACCTGGCTCTTCGTTCCAGTGCTCTACGCTGCCACCCACCGCAGAAATTTCGTAGGGGCTCATTGCGGCGTCGCCAACAAATATCAGCTTGTAGTCTTTGCCATAGGTGCGAATGATTTCCAATGTGCTTTTACTTTGCTCGTGGCGTCGACGATTGTCTTGCCACATCTTTTCGTAGACATAGTTATGAAAGTAAAAATACTCGAGTTGTTTAAACTCGCTTCGGGAGGCAGAAAACAGCTCTTCGCATTGCCGAATGTAATAATCCATAGAGCCGCCCACATCCATACAGAGCAGGACTTTCACTGCATTTCGCCGTTCGGGCCGTAGTTGTATATCGAGCATGCCACCTTGTCGGGCAGTGTTAGAGATTGTACCCAATAGGTCGAGTTCGTCGGCAGCGCCTTCACGGGTAAATTTGCGTAACCGTCTCAAGGCCATTTTGATATTGCGTACACCCAGCTCCACGTTGTCGTCTAGGTTTTTGAATTCACGCTTTTCCCATACTTTGACTGCACTGCGATTGCGACTGGCGCCCTGAGAAATTCGTATGCCTTCTGGGTTTTCACCAAAAGCCCCAAAGGGAGATGTGCCCGCCGTGCCAATCCATTTGTTACCGCCCTCGTGGCGTTCACGCTGTTCTTGCAGGCGCTCTTTAAAGGCTTCCATCAGCGCATCCCAGCCGCCCATAGATTCCACTTCTTGGCGGTCTTCTTCGCTGAGATCTAGCTCATTACTACGCTGTAGCCAGTCGCTGGGGATTTCGGCAAAAATCGCTTCCATGACGGTGTCTACGCCATTCATGTAGGCGGCAAACACGGTGTCAAAGCGATCGTAATGGCGCTCGTCTTTAATAAGCGTAGTGCGGCACAGCTGGTAAAATTGATCGATGCTGCACTTAGACAAGCCAGCATCCAGAGCTGAGTTGAGCGTGATCAATTCGGTGACGGAAACCGGCACACCGGACTTGCGAAGTGCATAAAAAAGATCAACGAACATTAGCTGTTCGTCTGGCGGCGGTGCATGAACACTAGCCGTTCAAACAAGTGAACATCCTGCTCATTTTTAAGCAGAGCGCCGTGCATGGCTGGGATTAAGCCGCTGCTATCTTCACTGCGCAGCTTGTCTTCGGGGATGTCATCGGCGAGTAAAAGTTTTAGCCAATCGAGAAGCTCAGAGGTGGATGGCTTCTTTTTTAGTCCAGCGGTGTCACGGACTTCAAAAAACAGTGTTAAAGCTTCACGCAGCAAGTTCTTTTTGATGTCAGGGTGATGCACGCGCACGATTTGTTCCATGGTGTCGCGATCAGGGAAGCGAATATAGTGGAAGAAGCAGCGGCGTAAAAATGCGTCTGGCAGCTCTTTTTCGTTGTTGCTGGTGATTATCATCAAAGGGCGATGTTCAGCGCTGATGTGCTGTTGAGTTTCGTGCACATAGAACTCCATTTTATCTAGCTCCAACAATAGGTCGTTGGGGAATTCGATGTCTGCCTTGTCAATTTCGTCGATTAATACAACTGTAGGCTCGGGCGCTTCAAAGGCTTGCCAAAGGCAACCTTTGAGAATGTAGTTTTGTATGTCGTGAACCTTGTCATCACCGAGCTGCGAATCGCGTAGTCGCGAGACCGCGTCGTATTCGTACAGGCCATGCTGCGCTTTGGTGGTGGACTTTACGTGCCAGCGATGAAGCGGGCGGCCTAACGAGCGTGCTACTTCCTCGGCGAGTTGGGTTTTCCCTGTCCCGGGCTCACCTTTGACCAGTAGAGGGCGGCCCAGTGTCAGAGCAGCATTGACGCTGGTCATCAGCTCATCAGTGGCTATATAGGTAGAGGTGCTGGAAAATTTCATTTGATCTGACATGCAATCCTCGAATAATTTTGAGTGCCATTGTAAAGGCTTGCGAGTTTAGCGAGCGGCAAGTGCCTTTAGCTTTTCCAAACGGTGGATAATAACGTAAAACTTATCGTTTGGCCTTGGCTAGAATGTTGGCTATGCTTGTGATGATGTATTATTGAGCGTGATGTGGTCATAAGACGTCAAACACTTCTCCGTCATCTCCCAGTGAGCACAGCATCATTCAGCCGTTTCAGGCGCTTTTCACAATTATTTATCGTGTAGCCACGTTCTATGGCATATGGATTGCTCAATTTTGTTTGCAAACTTTTGATTAGCAAAAGTTTGACATTCAGGAATTTAGTCAACATTCCGAATGTGGTTTAGCCGACACAACTGTCGGCGTGTCAGCGAAATAAATTTCGCGACTTTCCCCGCCGAGGCAAGGATGTCTCAGTGGAACAGGGCGGCAGTCATTCGATGGAATCGAATCGAGCGCCAGACCTCGGAAAGTGTCATCCAATTTAATAAGACAAGGAAAGTGTTATGCATATGGATAGTGATCAAGCGTTAGATAAAATGCGTGTCAGTAGTCAGACTGGAGTCGGCGAAACACGTACCCCAATGGCTCTTGACGATCAATTGAGCTTTTTGCTGCGTCGTTCGCACCAGCGTGTGACGGGTCTGTTTCAGCAGATGATGACCGTCAGTCAGCTCACCGCCCCTCAATACAATGCACTTGTGCGTCTGCGCGAGAAAGGTCGTGTCTCCCAGAATCAGTTGGGCCGCCTCATTGACATGGATCCAGCTACCACTCAGGGCGTGATTAGCCGACTGGTACAGCGCGGTTATATTCAGCGTGTTCCCGACGAGGTAGATCGTCGCCGTGTACAGCTCACATTGACTGATATTGGGCATCAAGTATTGCTCGAGGCAATGGTTGTTGGTCGTGATATTCAGGAAAAAGCACTGATGGGCTTTAGCGAAGAAGAGCGTTCACAACTCAAGCGTTTGTTGAGCAAGCTTGCGCGTTAAGTTGCTATAGCAACTTAACGAGGCACTCTGAGCGAAAACGAGGGCTGTAGAGTGTTGGGCGGCCAATCGGGCGTCCTGATTGACAGGACTCAGTGCTTTTTAAGTTTTTTGAGTTTGGCTTGGTGTGTAAGCCGCAGAGTTTCTGCGGCTTTTTGCTGTCTGGCACGCGAGAATCGCGCCCGGTAGCGTAGCGATAGTGTCTACAAAAAGTAGTTGTAATCATCGCTGCTGAGAATGACTAAGTTGTTGGGTAGTGCGTCAATCGGTGAGGCGTCTTGTGGGGCTGCTTCTGCCAGTAAGTCACCGCATTTGGAGATGGCATCCAAAAAGCCCTGCGTCACATGACCTGTCGATACTTGGCGTGTAAATTCGCCAACAATATGCTGCCATTGTTGATCTGTGATTTTTTCACTGGCGCCTGTATCCGCCAAAATTTCTACGTAGTGCTCGGCTACACTGACAAACAACAAGACCCCTAATCGCTGCTCGGTGTTATGTAGCTGTTGGCTAAAAAACTGCTGGCGGGCCATACGCGCTGCACGCTGACGTTTGATTGTCTTGGGGATCAGGTAGTGCTTAATAGCGGTGAGTCTGAAGAGAATCGCCAGTGCTAAAAACAACAAGACTTGTAGCGTGTACAAGCTGCTGAAATCTGTCCAGCCACCGGCGATATAGATGATGCCCGGTACCAGCATAGAGATAATCGACGCCCACAAAACAGGAATATAACGATAGCTGTCGCTGGCGTCGGTAATCACTGTCACCATTTCAGCGAGGGTTCGCTTTTCTTGCGTCTCAATAGCGTCTCTAATTGAGTCTTGATCTTGCTGTGAAAGAAAGTTGTTCATTACCATCCACCCGAGGCGCCACCGCCTCCAAAACCACCACCGCCGCCGCCAAAGCCGCCGCCACCACCAAATCCACCGCCGCCAAAGCCGCCACCAAAACGGTCTCGGCCGTTGCGGCCGCGATTTAAGCCTTTGCGATTACCCGACCGTGCGCGACTGAAGAAGAACGCCAACGCAAGGCCGGCCAAGAGGCCTATGTACCATTTCTCTGAAGCAATGCCGATTATGGTGCCGCCAAACCCACCGCCAACCACGGCGTTGATGTAATGGCTTTTCACGCGGCCTTGCATGAAGTTGGCAATGCCGAATAGAGCGATAAAGCCGAGCGGCAATAGAGGGGTGTCCATGCCGCCACTTTTGCCTTCTGGCGGTGAATAACTGCCATCGATGGTGCCGACTATCGCTTCAACGCCCGAGCTGATCCCGCGATCAAAGTTACCTTGCTTAAATGCGGGTGTGATCACTCGCTGGATAATGCGCTTGGCTGTGGCGTCTGGTAAATCACCTTCCAGCCCATAGCCTACTTCGATACGGATTTTTTTCTCGTCGCGTGCCACCAAAAGCAGCACGCCGTTGTCGAGATCCTTTTGGCCTAGCTGCCAGCTTCGGGCGGTTTCTAATGCGAACTCCGCGTCGGCATAGCCCTGAAGGTTGGGGACCGTGAGTACAACAACTTGGTTGCTGGTGTTTGTCTCATGCGTTGCCAGTGTTTGTGTCAGCTGCGCTTCCGTGGCGGCTGAAAGCATATTGCCAGCATCGACAACGCGACCACTGAGGGCGGGGATTTGCGGAGCCGCATGCAACACAGCGCTACACAACAGCGTAGCCAGCAACAGCAGGCGCGACAATAGAGTCATCACGGTTAGGCCTTTATGGACTAGTTAAATTTTACTTCAGGATTCTCTGATGAACCTTCTTCGGCGCTAAAGCTCTCACGTTTTTGCATGTCAGAGTACATCAGTGAATGCCACCAGCGACCAGGGATGGTGCGCAATTCAGTGTTGTATTGTTGTACTGCGCCTATGTAGTCTTTGCGCGCTACTGCGATTCGGTTTTCAGTGCCTTCGAGCTGGGCTTGCAGTTCGAGGAAATTTTGGTTTGCTTTCAAGTCAGGGTAAGACTCGGACAGTGCAAACAGTTTGCTCAGCGCTTGGGTGATTTGGCCTTGGTTGGCTTGGAAGGCTGCAAATGCTTCAGGGTTCGATAGCAAGTCAGCAGGCAATTGCATTTGTGTGGCTTTGTTACGGGCCTCAATCACTTCAACCAAAACTTCTTCTTCGTGTGAAGCATAGCCTTTGACGGTCTCCACGAGGTTCGGTATCAAATCTGCGCGACGTTGAAACTGGTTTTCAACATTGCTCCAAGCGGCTGTGACGCTCTCGTCGTATGTGGGGATGTTGTTGATGCCGCAGCCACTTAGCGAAACAGCAAGAGCAGCGCCTAGCAGGCAGCGTTGGAGGATGTTCATGGAAGTCTTCCTTAGATAATGAGATCGTATTTGAATCGATGGCGGGGTTAACAAGTCCGTGCCAAAAAGCGTTTATAGCATAGCTTGGCATCGCACCCCAGAAGTCTATCCAAGCGTTCACGCGCCCGAGTAGGCTTTTGCAAGCTCTTGGAGTGAGGTTCTGGGCGTTTAGCTATTGCTAATGACGTTGGGTTCTATTTCAAGCAAGACCCCGTATTTCTTTTCAACGGATGCAATGATCTCTTTTGCCAATGCTAGAATCTGGGCTCCCGTAGCACCACCATAGTTCACCAATACGATTGCTTGGTGAGGGTATACGCCCACGGCATCTTCCCTGAAACCTTTCCAGCCGCATTGCTCAACCAGCCAGCCAGCCGCTAGTTTTACTTGTCCATCGTCGGTGGGCCACTGTGGTAAATCAGGAAATTGTTCGGTAAGGATTTCGGCGGTTTTTTTGGAGAGGATTGGGTTGGTAAAAAAACTACCCGCGTTACCAAGCTCTTGAGGGTTGGGTAAACGTTTACTACGCACGCTGACAACGGCTTCAAAAACTTCGCGCGCGCTGCTGTTATCTGGGTCATTGAGTGCTTGGCGCAAGGCGGGGTATTCAATCACGGGGCTGTCACTGAGCGAGAGACGAAGCCACAAATACGTGATGATGTATCGACCGTGCAGAACGCCCTTAAAAGCGCTGTCGCGGTAGGCAAACTCGCATTGTTCAGCTGATAGCTCAACAATTTCGCCGGTCTCCCGATCAACTGCCTCGATTTTTTCGAGCACATCTGAGAGTTCAACACCGTAAGCGCCAATGTTTTGTACAGGGGCAGCACCTGCATTGCCGGGAATCAAGGCTAGATTTTCTAGACCAAACCAGCCTTGTTTAACCGTGTGGTCAACAAGCCGTGGCCAATCTTCGCCGCCACCCACCCGTAACAGCACGCTGCCGTCTTCCTCGGGGTAGTGCTCTACACCAGCGATATTGATGTGCAGCACCAACCCAGCTGGCGCATCGACCATTACCGTGTTGCTTCCACCACCTAGTGGGTAAATGGGTTGGCCGTTCTGCTCTGCCCATTCTAAGGCTTCAATGACATCAAACTCGCTGCCGGCGGCTGCAAAAAAACGAGCCGTTACATCAAAACCAAAGCTGTTATGTGCTTTTAGGGGGTATCCGGATTCGATGATCACGCGGGCGCAAGACCTCTTTCAATTCGTGGGAAGAATAATGTGAGCATAACACCGCGTGCGATCATAAAGGCGCTAAAAGCTAACCACAAGCCGTGTAGCCCCCACAGGGGCAATGTCGCAAGTCCAAGCAGATAGACTAAGGTAGACAATATCATGCCGTTGCGCATTTCTGCGCTGTGTGTCGTGCCGATAAATATCCCGTCCATTAAGAAGGCCGCAAAGCCAAAAATGGGCATCCAGATAAACCATATTAGGTAATCCTTGGCAAAGTTTTGTACTTCCGGAATATCTGTTTGTAAGGTGATTAACTGTTCGCCACCAAGCCACAAAGCAAGGCTCATTAAACCGGCAAAAATAAACGACCAAAGAGCGGATGCGCGGGCAAATTGGCGGAAGTCAGCACGGTTTCGTGCGCCGTAGGCGTGCCCCGTCAATACCTCCGCTGCATGCGCAAAGCCGTCCAGCCCGTAAGAGCACAGTTGGAACAAGTTGAGCAGTACACCACAGGCCGCAAGCGCCAGTGTGCCGTACTGACCGCTGATGGTAGTTAGCGAATAAAATACCAAAGTCAGAAGTGCAGAGCGAATAAAAATATCGCGATTGACGGTGATGATTTTTAACCAGCCTGTGTTGGTTGCATCGTATTGCTGTGCGCTGGAGTCGCATCGCCACCATCGGCGTAAGACGAGCAAACCAAGCACACATGCGCTGCTCTCTGCCACTGCACTGGCAATAGCAACCCCGCTGACACCCATGTCAAACGTGAACACCAGTGTGTAATCTAGGCCCATATTGAGCAGGTTGGCGAATATTTGGATGGCGACAGCAGCGGCGGTGCGTTCGACGGCGATTAATACTGCGGTAGTGACCATCGCTGCCAGTGCAAAAGGCGCGGCACTTAGCCGATAAAACAAATAATCGGAGAGAGCTTTGAGTGATTCGTCGGCATCTGCCAAGTGACTGCTCAGCAGCGCTATGGGGCTTTGCAGCATGGCAAGTATGACACCGAGCACTAACGCTAATATGAGTGCTCGGCGGTAGGTGATGCTTAATAAAGCATAGTCTTTTGCGCCGTAGGCTTGGGCCACAAGACCTGAGGTGCCCATGCGCAAAAAACCGAACATGAAATACAGCAGTGAAATGCTCGCAGCGCCAAGGTTGACTGCCGCCAGCAGTCTATGATCAGGCAAGTGACCTATCACCGCAGCGTCTACTATGCCCACCAGTGGAGTGGTGAGGTTTGAAAGCATGATGGGGCCGGCAACACGCCACGTTTTTGCCTGTGCCACCCCAAAGCTGATACTCATCGCTGTGCTTTCTTGTGGTTAGTCTGCGGGCAAGGTATTGGCTGGTCGACCAATGCAGTCGTAGTGAATACCGTAACTTGCCAGAGTGTCTGGGTCGTACATATTTCGGCCGTCAAACACCAGCGGGTTGGTCAGGGCTTCTTGCACACTGTGCCAGTCTGGGCTGCGGAATTCGCGCCACTCGGTGTTCACTACAAGAGCATCTGCTCCGTAGAGTGCGTCCTGCGCTGTGCCCATCAGCAGCAGTTGCTGTTTGCGATCGGGGTAGAGGCGACGTGCCTCGTCCATGGCGACTGGGTCGTAGGCTTTGATGCTTGCGCCACGTGCCCACAGCTCTTCCATTAAGACACGCGCAGGTGCTTCACGCATATCATCGGTGTTGGGTTTAAAGGCCAATCCCCACATAGCGATGGTAGTGCCGCTGAGATCGTGACCGAGCTTGCGCGTGATTTTATCGATCAACACATGTTTTTGGCGCTCATTGACGGCTTCAACGGCGGCCAGTAGTTCGGGTTCATAACCGGTGCTGCGGGCCGTTGCCACCAACGCTTTTACGTCTTTTGGGAAGCAGCTGCCACCGTATCCGCAGCCTGGGTAGATGAAGCTGAAACCTATGCGGCTGTCGGATCCAATACCAATTCGCACATTTTCGATATCCGCACCCAGTCTGTCGGCAACATTGGACAGCTCATTCATAAAGCTTATCTTGGTGGCTAGCATGGCGTTCGCGGCGTATTTGCTCAGCTCAGCAGAGCGCACATCCATGACGATCAGGCGGTCACGATTACGGCAAAAGGGTGCATACAGCTCACGCATCTTGTTGCTAGCGTTTTCGTCTTCGGTGCCAATAATGATGCGGTCGGGTTTCATGAAATCATCTACAGCCGCGCCTTCTTTGAGGAACTCGGGGTTCGAGACCACGTTGAAGTTGATGTCTTTGCCGCGTGCCTCGAGTGCTTTTGCCACACAATCGTGCACCAGATCGGCTGTGCCAACAGGTACAGTGGATTTGTTGATGATGATACGCGGCTCGTCCATCAGCTCGCCAATGCTCGTGGCAACTGCTTTGACGTAACTGACATCAGCTGAGCCGTCTTCGTCTGGCGGCGTGCCAACAGCGATAAATTGAAGTTCTGCATGAGCTACAGCGCGTGCAATATCGGTGGTGAAATCCAAGCGAGACAACGCTCGATTACTGTTGATGATGTTGTCTAGGCCGGGTTCATGAATGGGGATCTCGCCATCATTCAGCATCGCGACTTTTTTCTCGTCGATATCAACGCAAAGCACATTGTTGCCTACGTCCGCGAGCAGTGCGCCGGTGACGAGGCCTACGTAGCCCGAGCCGAATACAGTGATGTTCATGCAAAACTTTCCTGATATTTCGCATCGGTTACAGACCACAATTTGCCGGTCGAAGCGGTGCAACAAAACGCCAAGCGTTTATTCGGCACAAGCGGGCAGGGTGGCACTGACTTAACAGACACGCGATAGTTAAATAGAAGCTGATTTATAGACGCTATTCTAGCGCGGGAATGCTTTGAAGTTGGGGGAAATTCGACGTATGGCCGTTTTTAGGTCACGGCCCGCCATCGCAAACTGCCCGACTGGCAATTTGCTTGTTAAATCCGGAAGGTTTAGGCCGCTTGGCTAAAGCGCCAATGGGTGTCTTCACCCATGCTGATACTGTTGTATTTACCGGGGACAAATCGACCGTGCCGATCCAGAGCGAAACAGTGCAGGTTTTCCCAGCCAAAACTGACAGGGGCCTCGCCACACAAATCCCAGCCTGTGACGTGAGCATAAATCGTTTTGATCAAGCCACCGTGCACAACTGCCCCCAAATCTCCGTCGACACCTTGCACGCAGCGGTTGATCAACCAGGCTTCGATGCGGTCAAAGGCTTCACGGCGGGTTTCGCCACCGGGTGGGCGGCAGTTCCAGCCGCGACTGCGTCGTTGCTGTAACAGCTCAGGGTTGTGGACAAATTGCCCTTCCCATGTGCCATAAGCGATCTCGGTCAGGGCTGGTTCAGTCAGTGAGTTGAGCGCCATCAGGCGTGCTGTTTCGCGCGCTCGGCGCAACGGACTCGAATGCCACTGTACGCCTTCAGATTCAACAGGTAATTGGCGCGATAGCACCACTTGCCGGCCGTAGTCGCTGAGCGGCACATCAGTGCGCCCTTGTATGCGGTTGGCGCTGTTCCACTCAGTGGGGCCGTGACGCATGAGGTAAAGATTGTGCGCGGCTTTGCTCATAAAATCCTGTTCACTTTTCAGTGTTGTTGCGTTTGTATCAGTTTCAGTAGTTGAGCACCTTAAAATCGACGCGGCGATTTCGTTGTCGTCCCGATTCGTTGTCGTTACGGTAGATAGGCTGGCTTTCACCGGCGCCAATCGCACGCAAACGATCTGGGCTTATACCGTGCTCTACCAGATATTCGGCAACTGCACGTGCTCGCTTGATAGACAATTGCAAATTGTATGCGCCGCTGCCCTGATTATCGGTGTGAGCAGTGATTTGTACGCGTAGTTTTGGGTAGCGCTGCATGTCTTGTATGACCGCATCCAGTCGGGCTGTGGCGGGCAATGTCAGCGTGGCTGAATTTAACTCGAACTGCACGCCATCCATGATGCCGCCAAAGACGCAACCAGACTCATCTACACGGCGATCGGGTGAGGTGGCAGGGCACAGGTCACGGCTATCATCTACGCCGTCGTGATCCACGTCGCTGGGGACAAAAATCTCCGCCTCTGGCTCAGGTTCAGGCTCGGGTAGTAGCACTGGCACCACTGGTTCAATAGGCGCTGCTGGTGTCGGATTGCGAAACGGCCATGCCGGAACACCGCCGAATCGCTGCACCAGTGCCAAGCTGAGTAGGTGGGCATCTGTGTCAAATGCATTGAACTCCAATCGAATGCGAGTTTTTTCAGTGATGCTGGCCCCGAGGCCTGCGCCTAAACTGAGGTGCAAGTCATGCTCGCGTTTGAAATCTAATTGCTTGCCCGAATTGCGCATGAAGCCGAGTCCAACCTTCAGGAAGGCCATAAACCCTTGACGAAACTCGTAGCCGTCGATGCCGCGACTGGCATAAACGTTATGCAGGTACTCCACACCGTACGTTTGGTATCCCAACGAGCCACCACCTGTGAAGCTGGTTTTGCCCAGATCGCTGAGGTGCAGCTCCACGCTACCGCGCTCGGTTAGATCGTAGCCAAATAAAATTTTGAAGCCGCCATCTTCATCGTCTTTTTGCTGCAAGTCGCTTTTTGGGCTCAGAGTTGAGCTGCCAAGGGCTGCACCAAAATAGGCCTGTGGATACAGTTGCTCTTGATTAGCCTGACTTAGACCGGGCAACGTGTTGCAAAGCACTGCTATCAAGAACGCCAAGGAGCTGGTTCTAGTTGTCACAGCACGATCCTCTCAGCAATTTTGCTAGCGTACGTCGACAAAGGTAGAGCAGCGAAACTAAAGTGATGAGCAGCAGCATCGGGTCGAAGCGCGCCTGAGGATTGAGCGTGCATCCACCGTAACCATCCACACCGGCGACGGTGTTACTTGTGCTGTTTAGGCTTTCATCTGTGTCGTTACTGATGACACCGGTCGCAGGAACAACGCCGGCATAATTGGCTTGCAGATAGTCCGCGTTACCGTTGTTATCAGCATCGACGGGGGTCTTTGATGCTGCGGCATCGAGCCAGCCATCGCCGTTTCTATCTGGATCAGCTTGGTCTGCGATGCCGTCGTTATCTTGGTCGCCACCGAGTAACAACGCGGCATCAAATGCGTCATCGATGCTGTTTTGGTTGGTATCGACTCCACCGGTGAAGTTCACGTCTACCGCGTCGATGATGCCGTTGGTGTTGTTGTCTTCCAGCGCATCCAACTTGCCGTTGCTGTCGCTGTCGTAAGTCGATAGTTCGTTTTCGATACTGTCGAAAACCTTGTCATCATCGCTGTTGATGTCTTGAAAGTTTGGCACGCCATCCTGATCACTGTCGGCGGATTCGGTCAGGTGCACAAACGGGTCATGCAGCCCGTCGCCGTCGGCATCTCTGAAGCCGTCGACTCGGCCATCGCGTGGGGCGGTATCTTGTTGGCCTTGTTCAACGATGTCTGGCATGCCGTCGTTGTCGCTGTCGAGATCCAAAAAGTCCAAGATGCCGTCACCGTCCGTGTCGCGTTCAAGCTGCATGTTGCTTTGCGCCAAATCGTTCCACCCGTCTGCGTCACCGTCTTCCCCACCACTGAGGCGGCCATCGCTACCGTCGCTTGCACCGCCGGCTTCGATTAAGTCGAGTATGCCGTCGTTGTCGCTATCGAGATCTTGATAATTCGGCACGCCGTCGCTGTCGCTGTCAGCGCGGCCTTCGATAATATCGGGAATGCCATCGTTGTCGTCATCGGCGTCGTTACTGTCAGAGACGCCGTCGCCGTCGCTGTCTGTATCGACAGAGATAGTGACGCGAGCTTCACGTGTGCACAGCAGGCAGTGATCCGTGCTGATTGCGGCGGTGGCTTGTACGCCTGCGGACCGCCATTCGTACGTGCCGTAGCGGTCGCTTGCTTGCGCAAAGAGCCCTGCTCGAAAGTTTTCTATCTGGCTACCCGCGAGATCGTCCACCGTTAGGCTCAGCTGGCGGGTGCTCGACGACGGCCAAGCGTACGACTGGCTTGCTAAAGCAGAGCTCGGCTGGTTGGCCAAGGGCGAAATCGAAGCCTCGAAGTCATCTGATGGGTTGCTGGGTCCGCTGCGCTTGGTCAAGTTCCATTGCAACCGAACAGAGAACTTTGGGTCTGAATCTCTATAACAACTGGTGAAATCGGCATCTAATCGCAGTTGGCGGCCAAAGATGCTCTCGTTAGCGACGCCGACACCTGCTGCCCAGTCAGTTTCAGATGCAAGCGATGGCGCTGCGATGATGGGTATGCCGGTGGTGCTGGATGATGGCGGTGCACCCGCATCAGATACCTGAATTGGCACACTGACACCGCTGCCACGCCAGTCTATTTCAGTGACCTGGTAGCTGAAACTGTCGTCACCATTAAAGTTGGGCGGGGGGCTGTAGGTGATGGCGCCATCTACCACATAAACTGTTCCACCTGCAGCGGTGGTTTGTCCGACTGTCACTAGGCTGCCGCGATCTAACTCGCCGCTATCATTCGCTAGCACGTCCATCACCGTGCCTTGGTAACCAGATAACACGACAAAGTGGTCGTTACTTAGCGAGATAGCACAATTGCGTTGGGTCTCGATAGCCGAGGCTGGACCGGAAAACGACAGCCCGAACAAAGCAACTGTTGTGGATATAACGCAAGTTTTCAAAGAGGAAAGCATGACCGGGGCATCGCCAGAAGTAAGTACCTCCAGAGTATAGTTGGCCCTCAGTGAAGCGGCTTTTGCGTTATGTTAATACTTTTGATCGGGGCAATGCCTTGTGTGGTTTTGTGGCGCGCAGCATTTCACGTTTGCCTGGCGGACCGATGAGCTTTTCTACGCTAAAGCCGCAATCCATCAAATCTCGTCGTACTGATCCGCGAGCACAATAACTCAGCCAAAGACCGTTAGGTTCTAAGGCGCGATAAAATTTTTGCAGCTGCGAGCGTCGCCACAAATGTGGTGCTGTGTTTGGGCTAAAGGCGTCGAAGTAACACAGTGAAAAATAGTCTTCGGGAAGTTCTATCTCCATCGCATCCCCTAGGTGCAGAGTCAGTAGCCCTGTACTCGTTGCCAACGAGTGTTGGCCAGAAGGCAGCGCCTGGCACGGTTGCATTAGTGCTTGATATTCTTTAGACAACTCTACGAGCCCAGGTAGGGTGTGGTATTGCAGGCTTGCCACTGTGTCGCAGTCGAGTAGGTTGATCTCTACTGCATGGTATTCGAGTTTCACACCTATGGCTTGGGCCGCTCGTGCACTGAGTAAATAATTGAGCCCAGTGCCTAGGCCCATTTCGATAATGCGGAGGGTGGAATGATTTTCTCTTGCGGTTTCTAGTCGTTGTTGGATTTGACCGGCGTTGATGAAAACATGCTCTGACTCGGTTAAGGCTCCTTTGTGTGAATGAAAGCACTCGCCGCTTGTTTCATCAAACAACGTATAAGTGCCATCACCGGTCGGGCGGGCTTCGATCATGTTAGTGCAGCACGGAACATTAGGTTAGGCATTAACTTAGCTATTTAACTTAGGCTTTTTGCGTTTCAAGTGCTTGTTGCAAGTGCGGTCCACTCTCCTGCGAAAATCTGCGCAGATCTTGTATGTAGTGTCTAGTGCTCACAGGCATGGGCACACGCGCACCCGAGATGTAGCACATCAACTCTCGGCCTTGGTTTATCAGCTGAAGTGCCCAATTGAGGTGCGGTTCCACGGAGGGGTCAACGCGAAGGTCGATGTTGGGTCGGAAACTGGTGAGTTTTTCGCCTGCTGCTTGGTATCTAGGCCAGACCTCAAAAATAATATTGTCGGTTTTATTGGTCTCACAGTCGGCTCGAGAGGCTGATGCGTAATCGAGCAACAGCGGCTCAATGCCGGCAAAAGGAGGCAGTTCACCCAATATGGCAATCATCTCTGCGGCAATGGCGTCGATGTCGCGCATAGTTTGCGCAATTTTGATGTAGCGCTGCTGGTAAAAGTTGGCGATTGTCATGGTGAAAGCCTTAAAAGGTTCTCCCCAGAGTTCATCGATGCCTTCTTCGCCGCTGTAATGGCGGACTTGTTTGCCAATATCAAGTGCTTCACGAAAGCTGTCACCGCAAATTTTCATCAATTCATTTTTGCGAGAAATGTGCACGCCTTTGTTATCGAGATCGACCACGCTGGTGAAAATGTCGGTCGCGCGATTGAACAAAGCACCTGCCAGCATGGCTGCATTGACGCGTTTGCGCGAGGGGTCGGTCTCGTTGTCCCAGGCGCGGCGCGCATCTTCAAGGCGATAGCCTGGTGTGTTGATGCCACGCTCTGTGTGGTGGAAGGCGCGTTTGGTGAGGCTGACGATTAGCTCACGCTGGTTCGAAGGGCTTTCTTCTGGCGGGTTGTAGTAGCGTATCCAGTAGCCGTCGTAGTGAATACGCATAACACTATCAATGCGGTGGATAGTGCCATTTTCAAGCGGTATGTCGCTCATTGTTCCAGAAATTCCTTTGCCTGCGGTGCAGCAGCTTAAGTGATAGCCCGTAGGCAGTGCGGGCTGAAGTCTACCACTATCAAGTTAGGGTCGCGACGCTAAGCCGCAGCGAATGCGCTGATAATGGCGCGACGCGGTGCGGGCAATCCTTCGACCGTCAATGTCTTGTCGTTTGCATCAAGGCACTGAGGCAATGATTCAAAGCGCATCCAATCCGTACTGCGTTGCTCTTCAGTCGTGGTTTGGCTGATATCAACACACTTTACATCGACATAGCCTAGTCGCTCAAGCCAGCGGCACAAAGCGTCAGCGCTGGGTAAAAACCATACGTTGCGCATACGCGCATAACGCCCTTCGGGGACTAATACTGTGCTGGCATCTCCCGGTACAACCAGTGTTTCGAGCAGCAACTGACCGCTGGGTTTTAGGCACTGCTGCAAATGCTGAAGGTGATCCATTGGTTCGCGACGGTGGTATAACACGCCCATCGATAACACGGTGTCAAACACAGCAAATTCCCGCGGCACGGCCTCTATACCAACAGGTAGTAAATGCGCCGACGTTTGCCCGTACATTTTTCGGCAGGCGTCAAACTGCAGGTTAAACAACACTGAAGGCTCAATACCGAGTGCCAGTGACGCGCCTTCGGCTGCCATTCGCCAGCAGAAGTAGCCGTTGCCACTGCCCACATCCAGCACCTGCTTATCTTTAAGGCTCTCTAAGTGGGGAGCGATACGATCCCATTTATAGTCTGAGTGCCACTCGGTGTCTATATGTACACCGCCTAGTTCAAACGGGCCTTTTCGCCAGGGATGCAAACCTTGCAGGTTTTCTCTTAGCGCAGTCTGCTCGCTGGCACTTTGTGGAAAGTGGCTGCTAGGTGCAGAGCGATCTAGCTGCACCGTTGGCTGTTCAGGGCATGGCAGGGCCTCAAGTGCTGTGTTCCAGCGTTTGAAGTCACCGTGGCTCTGGATGCGTTTTTCGCAATTTCCGCTTTCGCGGGTGCGATGTATCCACGCAATCAACTCTGGCTCGCGAGCTTGCTTTAGCAGGGCGTCCCACGCAATCATCGAAGCGCCACCAGTGACAAAAAGTTAAAACACTGAAACCATACTTCAGCGTTATCGAAGCCCGATTCTCGCAAGCGAGCTTTGTGAGTCTCTAGTGTTTCTGGTTGCATCACACGCTCAATGGCGCTGCGTTTTTGCGCGATTTCTAGGTCGCTATAGCCTTGCTGACTTTTGAAGGCATGGTGCATATCGGTGTGCAGTTGCTGCTGACGCGGATCGTCGAAACAGATTTTTTCGGAGAGCACCAATATACCGCCGGGTTGCAGTCCTGTGTAAATCCGAGAAATCAAAGCATCCCGTTTAGGTTTTGGGACAAACTGTAACGTGAAGTTCAGTACCACCACTGATGCATTACTGATCTCGACATCAAAAAAGTCTTGGCAATGCAGTTCCACCGCCGCAGATCCTCCTGCTTTGGCTAAGTTGCCACGGCAAGCGTCGATCATTGCTCTGGAGTTGTCTATGCCAACCAGTGTGCAGCCTGTCGCTTCGACATGGCGGCGCATGGAAAACAATGAGGCGCCTGTAGAGCAGCCTAATTCGTAGAGTCGCGTGTTTGGCTGCGCGTGGCGTGCGGCCAAGTGGCCGGTCAAACTGACGATACTGGCGTAGCCTGGAACAGAGCGATTAATCATGTCGTCGAAGACTTCGACTACCGCGCTGTCGAAACTGAAGTCGGGAACATGGCCGAGTGGCTGGGCGTAGAGGTTATCGTGTGTCGGGGTTTTATTTGCCATTGGATCGGGGGGTACACTGAGTTTAGGTGGGGGCACTATGGGATACAGAAATCTTTGGCTCTAGTTTGCCCAGTTATTTTATGCTTGTACACAAGTTGCAGGTGGCACCATCGCTTGATCTGTACAGTGTTGTGTCTGTTGTGCGTACTTTTTTTGGCGGTTATTGAGAGGTTGCATGGAATCAATCGCGATCGTTGTAAGCGGTTTACCTGCAAGTGGCAAATCTACGCTGGCAATCAAAATCGCTGAGAGATTGGGCTGCGTTTGTTTAGATAAAGACGATTTTTTGGAAGCGCTCTTTGACGACGCTGTTGGAAGCCACCCGCGTTCAACACTAAGCCGACAGAGTGATCAGCATTTCCAGCAGGCGGCGCAGCGAGAGTCGCGTGTAGTTTTGGTTTCGCATTGGCGTGCACCCACTATGAACACCACGTCGGGAACAATTAGTGATTGGGTCGCTTTACAATACGCATCCGTGATCGAGATCTACTGCCGGTGTTCAGCCCGAACGGCGGCTCAACGGTTTAGCGCTCGTGTTCGTCACCCAGCTCATCGTGATAACGAGAAAAGTGATGAGCAACTGGAGCGATGGATGCATGCGCTGAGTGGAAACTTTCCGCTTGGCATCGGCCAGCTAATCACGGTTGATACCGAGGTAGACATAGATGTGGCAGCACTAAGCAGCACAATCAAGAAATTAACTATTGGCTAACAGCAAATCTGTTTGAACAACGAGGTCAAGCGCCTGGTGGGCGTCGGTAGACAGCGTCGGCCACGGTCAAACCACCTGATTCAGCCAAGTGATGTGTGGCTGTGATCTCTTCGTCCCAGTCAGGGTAGTGCGTCTCTAGGCGAGTCTCGGCGTATTCAGTCGTGCTCAACACGTCAATGCGATTGATGTGCGTGCCGTTGCCATAACTTCCACCGCCGTGCTGGGAGGGGCGGTAGATATCGCCATCACGTTTAAAAATCGGGCCGGCCTGTCGCGCGCAGCGTACATCGGAGACGATTGGGTTGAGTGGGTGTGGGGTCCACTGGTCAGTTAGTAGTTCGTCAGCATAAAACAGGTGCAACTCGTCGTCTGGGCCTTGGCCGTCATAAGCTTGCATATTGACGAACATCCAGTGTTTGCCATCGTGCTCTATAAAAGTGCTGTCGTAACAAGCGGGGCCCTGCATCATGTTCATGACTTTTTCCCACTTGCCGGGCCATTCTGTGCAGCGATAGAGCTGAATACTGCGATCGGCGCCGCTCTCGGGCACCATATACCACTGGCCTTCGTGCTCAAATACATTCGGGTAGGAGAGGTGATAAGGCGTCTTAAGGATCACCTGATGGTCAATCACTTGGCCTGCTTGATCTATTTCGATAACGGCAAGATGACCACGGCGAGGCTCAAATGTCGCTTCTTCGATAAATATCCAGTCACGACCGTCGCGATGCACGGGGAACGGGTCAGCCCAAAAAACATCACGGTCAGGGATGATACGCTGGAAAGTGGGTAAATCTGTGGCTAGCTTGCCGGCTTGCCCACGATTTATCAGCAGTATCCATTGGTCTAGATAACCACGCAGGCGGCGAGCCTTAAGCATGCGCTTGGCAAAGTGCACCGGCACTTGCTGGAAGGCTTGCCAGAGGTTGGGCAGTCCGTAGTTGCCGCTCAATTCGTCTAGCGCTAAGGCGCCCCAGTTGGGCGCGCTTGTAGCAATACGTGCAAGTTCGCGGCGCAACATGCCCGCGGCACGCCAAGCGGCTTCGTCCTGATTACGCAGCGCCGAGGCGCCGTCTGCTCTCGAATAGCCCAATGCGCTAACACGAGGTCTATCTTCATTGGGTAAGCTAACTTGTAGGCGCGATCCTACGACCAGTTCGTGTCGCAAAGCTTCCCACAAACCGGGTGGGGTATTGCGCCAGTCCGCATGACTGGAAAGCTGAGGTGTCAGCACCGGTAAGCCTGCAGCTGATGCGATAGCGAGGTCCTGTTGCCACTCACTCAAATTCAAAATCAGTGCTTGTTTCCCATCACTAAGAGCTTTGATGCCCGCCGCTATCTCCGCTACATTGTCCGCTTGGCTGCGCTCTGCTTGCAGTTCATCAATGGCTGCGGCTTTTAAAGCAGTGTTTTGATGGCCAAAAAGCTTTTGATCCGCAAGTTTCACCCACTTAGTCGCTAGATTACTTGGCGCGCTGTCTTTGCCAGGTAGCTTGAGCATATGTAGGTTAATCGATTGATCAGCAACAGCATCCTGTAAAGCTGCAAACTGCCAGCTTTGTAAATACTCGTGGTGATGCAGGACGTACAGCGTTGTGCTCATATAAAACGGATCAAGTAATTGTGCGGATTAATTCATAGTGTAGCGGCACACGCGCGGATCAATTCACTCTGTCGTTTAACGAGTGCAGCTGTACACCAATGCGGGCGGAAAGTTTTTCCAGACGATCGGCGAGGTATGTACGTTGCTGAAATTGTCGACTAAGCGCTGTTTGAAAGCTCTGCCTGCTGGCATCAGGGGAACGCCTGCATAGGTAAAGGTTACGAACTTGCCACCTGCGGGAAGTGCATCAAGAATGGCGGCAAAGATAGCGTCTTGCAATTCAGGTTTGAGTGAGCCCCAAGGTAACGACGACACAATACAGTCACAATGCCGTAGACCGTGTCTACCTAGATACTCAACAATATCGGTGGCGGAAGCTGTGTGTACTTGAGCTTGCGGACATCGCAGACGTGCTTGTCTGGCGAGAAATGGATTGATCTCCATCGCAAAAAATACTGAGCTTGCTCCCACCAACTTGACCAGATGTTCCGTAAACACACCTGTTCCAGGGCCAAACTCTACCACTGTGTTCCAGCGAGATACCTCGGCATCACTTAACAGTGTTTTGGCTAGGGCTTGTGAGGACGGCACGATGGAGCCCGTGTCACGAGGAGCTTTGACAAATTGGTCCAACAACCGGAATAACTGCATCGTTGTGAATTGCTTCAATGCTGAGGGTATCAGCAGAATTGTCGCAGAAATTGTATCTGAGCGGTGAGTTTTCTCAAATGTAGTACATGGGTGGTTCGTGCAGAGTGATTGATGCGGTTTACTTGAGTTCAGCAAGCGAGTGCAGCTAGTCTAGGAGCGGCGGGCGAGGCCTTGTTACAGTCGGTTACACCCATGTTTGAGCCTTTGGCTTTATTCTATGTGCATCATCAAGCCCTGCCTACTTAGTACTCTACGCGCCGTGGGCACATTGAGAGTTATCGTCGAATGTTACTAAGAATTACGTTGCTGCTACTGTCTTTGCTGGTTCTGCCAGTGTCAGCAAGCGATATCGCCATGGACATCCGGCAAAATTCCGTTGATGCCGAGGGCGGTGGTTTTTTTGAAATCGGGTTAGGGTTCCAGTACAGCAGTGGTGTAAACAAGGAGGCTGGCGGTGGCGATGACGAAGAGAGCTCTGTAGAGCTAAACATGGGCGGTGCATATTTTTACAAAGGTTTTTTTGTTGAAGCAGCCATTCACACATACGACGGTCTGAATCTGGGTTACCAGTTGGTTGGCGATCAGGAATGGAGCGTCGATGTATTGTTCAGCAGTTTATCGGGAGAGTTTTTTCTCGACAGTGAGACAAAGGCTAAAAGCGCAGAGGCCAAACTGATCGATAGAACGTCTCTTTACAATGGTGCGGGTGTGCGTATTACGCGTTACTTTAACGACTATGTTGTGCAGGGTCGATTGGTCAGCGATATCTACAAGAACAATGGCATTCGTGCCAGCGCACGTTTAGGTCGTAATTGGCAGCTGCGCAATTGGAATTTACACAGTATTGCAAGTTTGGACTACGCCAGTGCTAAAACTATGCGGTATCTCGTGGGTATAACTAATGAAGAGGCCACTCCGTTATTTACAGCCTACCGACCGAAATCCGGCACAGCTGTAAGCCTAGAGCTGGGTGCGGCCTATCCGGTGAGTGAACACGTTGTTTGGAGTTCGCGTCTTTTACATACGCAGTATTCACCTGAAGTCGCAAACAGCCCATTGCTGGTCGATGATGTGTTTACAGGGTTTCGCACCACTTTAAGTTATGTGTTTTAAGTGATGTTTATAAGGGCAGTGAGCTTTCTAATTCTAAGTCCTCTTGTGGTGCTGATGTCGGCGAATTTAGCTGTGGCCGGTGAGCCGGTGCTAAAGGCTGTGCCCGATCGCTGTGTGGCACTTCATCAAGGGCAAATATGCTACCAGAGTATTCGCTTTGTTTGGTCTCAGCTCGACAGATCTTACGACTACTGTGTCATTGAAAAACAAACTGAGTCGGCTTTGGTCTGTTGGTTAGGTGGGGGAGCAAGTGAGCTTAAATTTGAATTTGGCTCAGATCAAAGTCAGACCTATCAATTGAAACGCAACGACGGAGAAGTGATCGGTGACGTGGAAATTGTTGTGGCATGGGTGTACAAAAGTAGTCGCAAGCGTAGCACTGGCTGGAGGCTGTTCTAATGTCGCACTTGGCGCATATACTGGTTGTGGAAGATGACTGCTCGCTGGCTGAATGGGTAACAGATTACTTGTTGGCTCAAAACTATGAGGTCAGTGTTGCAAATCGTGGAGATACAGCGGTAGAACTGATTCTCGATGATCAGCCCGACCTTGTAGTTTTAGATGTGATGCTGCCAGGGTTGAGTGGATTAGAAGTGTGCAAAAAAGTAAGACCAGATTTCCACTCACCTATTTTGATGTTGACAGCATGTACAGAAGAAAACGACGAAGTTCTAGGTTTAGAAAACGGTGCAGATGACTACCTCGCCAAGCCCGTTCGGCCTCGTGTGTTGTTGGCGCGAATTGAAGCGTTGTTACGACGAAATACGGCACAAGCACCGCTGGCGAATACTATCAGCATTGGGGCCTTGCATATCGATCGAGATTCTCGATCAGTGAGCCTTGATGGCTCGTCTATTGAACTGAGTGCTAACGAGTTTGACCTCCTGTGTATATTGGCGCAGTCGGCAGGACAGATATTGCCTCGGGCACACTTATTAGAAAAGCTCTGTGGCTACGACTACGACGGATTTAACCGCGCTATTGATGTCCGTATTTCTCGCTTGCGCAAAAAACTTAACGACAATGCTGGCTGCCCATACCGCATCAAGACAATACGTGGAAAGGGTTATCTATTGGCTCAGGACGCCTGGTAAGTGCCGTTTAATCGGCTGACGGGCTCCTTGCTTTTGGTGGTGGTTGTCGGCGTCATCGGGCTTGGTATATTGCTCAGTGAAATTTACAGCGCTTTAGATGACGAAAAGGCTCCGATTGAAATACAGGCATACGAAGCGCTTGGTGGTCGTATGGCCAAGGCACTTAGCCAAGCGAGCGATCTAGAACTGGCGCTGCAACAAGCACGTGATCTCACGGGGTATGAGCTGTCTACTGTTGCGCTGACCGACATGCATTTGCCGGCAGAGCTGCTGCAGTCGCTCAGTGCTGGGGAGCCTTTGTTATTGCAAACCGAAGGCCGCGATAGTGAAATGGCGTTGTCGGTGTATCTGCAAATCCCAAGCAGCAATCGGTTGTTAGTGTTAAGTGATCTGCCGGTTGACGAAGCTGAGTCAGTTGACGGTACCAGATTATTACTTACGCTGAGCTTTTATGCGGGTCTATTAGCTGTAGTGCTGCTTTGGCTTGCACCGTTAGTGAAGCGACTAACAGCATTGCGCAAAGTAACCCAAGCATTTGGACGGGGCGAATTAACTCAGCGTTTGCACCGTGGCGACAACTCCTACATCGCGGCAATCGAAACTGATTTCAACCTCATGGCTGATCGTATTCAGCGGCTGATGTCTGACAATAAATTACTGAGTCGAGCGGTGTCGCACGATCTAAAGACTCCACTAGCGCGACTGCGCTTTGGCTTCGAAATGCTCAGTGAAAGTGACAGCAAAGACGTACAAAAAAAATACGCTATACGCGTCGAACGAGACTTAGATGAAATGGAGTCTCTGGTTTCAACTTTGTTGGACTTTGCTCGGCTAGAAGACAATCAACCGCGCTTGCATTTTGAATCGGTCGATTTACATCAATGTCTTAGCGATTTAATCACCACATATAATGGCAACAAAAAGGTGCGGCTCCACCAAAGTGACTCGCCGTTTCTCGTGAAAGCCGACGCCCGTTATTTGCATATGTTGCTCAGCAATGTGTTTGGCAATGCCTGCCAGTATGCGAGCAGTACTATTGAAATTGTTATAGAAAAGCAGGGGCGGTTTATTGTCGTTCTTATTGAAGATGACGGCGATGGCATTCCTGAAGAGGAGCGGGAGCGTGTGTTGCAACCCTTTTATCGGCTTAAACAACCACACGATTCCAGCGACAAAGGACATGGTATGGGCCTAGCGATTGTTCAGCGCTTAGCCGAGTGGCATCAGGCTGAGCTGGCGTTGGGTGAATCTGAAGCACTTGGTGGCGCCTGCGTGAGGTTGAAATTCATCGCATACGGTGCTTGAGGTGCTAAGCCAATTTGGCAGGTTTTCTGGTCACAGTTCAGTGCCGCGAGGCGATGGCGCGACACTGATTTCATTTGCACCAAACGGCTATTGAGGGTCAAACGCCGTATCAAGTTCTTGCAAAGTATCTACTTGGCTTAAACTTTTAAAATCAAACAGTTCAGGGTCGAGTAGGTGCGATGGTGATGCATGTTGTAATGCACGGAACATAATTCCGCTACGGCCGGGCTGGATTTTTTCCCAGTCGGCGAGCATGGACTTCACCACGACACGTTGCAAGTTGGTTTGTGAGCCACAGAGGTTGCAAGGGATGATGGGATATTGTTTGGCGCGAGCATAGCGCGCAATGTCATCTTCCTGGCAATAGGCGAGAGGGCGAATCACAACGTGTTCTTTGTTATCACTGAGCAGCTTAGGTGGCATCGACTTTAGTCTGCCACCATGGAATAAGTTGAGAAAAAACGTCTCTAAGATATCGTCACGGTGATGACCAAGCGCTATCTTGTTTGCACCGAGCTCCTTAGCGACGCGGTAGATAATGCCTCTGCGGAGGCGTGAGCACAGCGAGCACATGGTTTTGCCAGCCGGTATTTTATCCACCACGACGGAATAGGTGTCTTCGACTTCGATGTGGTATTTCACCCCTAGATCATCGAGGTATTTTGGCAAGATTTCGGCTGGGAACCCCGGTTGGCGCTGATCGAGGTTCATGGCGATCAGTTCAAACTGAATGGGCGCGCGGCGCTGATGCTGGCGCAGCAGATCAAGAAGCGTGTAGGAGTCTTTGCCACCGGAAAGGCAGACCATCACGGTGTCGCCATGTTCAATCATATTGAAGTCTTGGATGGCGGAGCCGCTCTCGCGCATTAAGCGGCGTTGGAGTCGGTTGAAGTTGGTGCTATCGGTGCTGCCTGCGGCCTGGCTCATGATCTTTGGTCATCGGGTACGGTTGAGCGCGCATTATACGGTGCTGTTGTAGCGAATGCTCAAGTGCTCGCTTAAATCGTAGCCGCCAAGCTGCTCCGCTCGGTCTTTAAATGCCTCGCTTTGGCAAAACTTGATGAAGTCTTGCAAGGGCTGCTCAAAATACTCTCGACGCCAAATCAGTAGGTCAAATTGCTCTGTACTGAGAGGGATAAAGTGTAATCGCAACTGCTTAGCTACTGTTGCCAGGCCCATGCTGACTTCGGCGACACCTTCCGCCACTGCTAGAGCGGCGTCTTGTTCACTGCGATAAACACCTGCAGCTCTTTCGGCGATGTCCAAGCCGATGCCGGCATCGCGCATCAGTGCTTGCAGTAGTTGATAGCTTCCAGCGCCGCTTTGACGCAGTGCAAAGCGGTGTTTGGTTGCGTCAGCGAGCGATTGAATCTTCTGCGGGTTGTCAGGCGGGACTATTAGGCCTTGTTGGCGTACAGCCCAGTGCAGCAGCACCACCGCTTGGCTAGCAAACCTGTGTGCAACCAATTGTCGGTTGTATATGCCGTCGTTGTCACGCAAATGCAGGCCGGTCATGATACTAGCCTGCTGATCGAAGCAATCCAAGCCGTGCTGGGAACTTTCAAATCGTTGCGCGAGTCCGCAACCGGATTCACGTAATGCCCAGTCAAGCAACGGGTCGTGGCTGCCACTGACCACAGCAGGGCGGCGGTGTTGATCACCAACGGATGGGCCATGTCGGTTGGACAGCAACCAGTTGTCGATCAGCTCTCGCGGGAACAGCCATTTACCCGATACACGCACACACGGGATCTGGTCCTGCGCAACCATGTCATAGAGTTTGCGTTCTTTCAGGTTGAGGTATTCAGCCACTTCACGGGTGGTCATCAAGGGAGAGTTCATGGCATTTCGGCGTGTTAGTCTTGAGCTATCATAGCGTGAAAATAGGGGCAGAATACAATGGAGCTGAGAGTCTTTAACTCTGATGATACGGAGGCTGTGATCGAGTTGTGGAAGCGTGCTGGCTTGACCCGTCCTTGGAACGATCCGCACAAAGATATTGAACGTAAAATGCTGGTGCAGCCCGAGTTGTTTTTATTGGCGGTGAACGAGTCTGACGGTGCAATCTATGGCTCGGTCATGGCGGGATACGACGGTCATCGGGGGTGGGTGAATTACATGGCGGTTGACCCTGCTCAACAGGGGCGCGGCATTGGCCGGCAACTGATGAGTCGCGTCAACGAGCTGCTCTTGGCGATGGGCTGCTGCAAAATCAACCTACAAGTGCGTGATGATAACTGTGATGCACAGGCGTTTTATCGCTCCTTGGGTTTCAGTGACGATGCATGCGTGAGCATGGGCCTTCGCTTGATCAAGGACTAGACCCAGCGTGCAACACGTTACTCGAATTTTGTGTATCTCTGGTAGCTTGCGACGCGCTTCGTTGAACAGTGCGGTGCTTGAGGCGCTGCGTGAAGTTGCGTCTGATGATTTTTGCGTGTGTTTGTACCAAAGAGTTGCTGAGTTGCCGCTGTTTAATCCAGACAATGAACAGCAGTTGATACCAGCGCTACACGAGCTAAAACAGGCGATTAGTCAAGCGGATGTATTGCTCATTGCCAGCCCTGAGTATGCGCACGGGATCACCGGTGCCCTAAAAAACCTGCTGGATCACTTGGTGTCGGGCGAAGAGATTGTCTGCAAGCCTGTGGTCTTGATAAACACCTCACCGCGGGCATCGCACGCACAGCAATCATTGCGTGAAATACTGCAAACAATGTCGGCTAAAATTTTAGACGGTGCTTGCCTCGATATTCCTCTGTTGGGCCGTGGTTTGCCTGTAGATCAGATCGTGCATGATCCTATGACGAGGCAGCAGCTTTTGGGATTGCTTGAGGTCTTGAAAAATGAAAGGTTCAGCGGCTCTGATTGAGCCGCTACATCTGCATAAAACACTCTGAGTGATCGCTCAGAGCTGTTCTCGCATTACTTCGTAATGATCTCCGGCCCCATAAAGTGCGTTGGCAAAAAGGTACTGAGCCACGGTATGTAGGTCACCATAATCAAAAAGACAAACAGTATCGCCAACCACGGAGTCGCAGCTTTCACCACCCGCATCATCGGCATGCCAGCCACGCCAGAGGTGACAAATAGATTCAAACCAACCGGTGGAGTGATCATGCCGATCTCCATGTTCACCACCATGATAATGCCAAGGTGGATTGGATCGATTCCCAGCTCCATCGCGATTGGAAAGACTAGCGGCGCGACAATGACGATCAGCCCTGAAGGCTCCATAAATTGCCCGCCTATCAGCAAGATCACGTTGACGACAATCAAGAACATCACGGCGCTCATGCCCGCGCCCAACATGGCCGATGCGATTTGCTGCGGTATTTGTTCGTCGGTTAATACGTGTTTGAGAATCAGCGCATTGGCGATGATGAACAACAAAGTAACCGTGAGTTTGCCTGCTTCAAAAAGCGTGTCACGTGTGTCTTTGTGAAAAAAGGCCGTGATCAGCGTCCAGGGTTTTCTAAGCAATGACTCTGAGCTACCATCTTCATGCGATAGCGGACCCATATCTTTGTAGATAAAATTGGCGATCAGAAAGGCATACACAGAAGCGACTGCAGCGGCTTCAGTCGGAGTGAAGATACCGCCGTAGATTCCGCCTAAAATAATCACTATCAGCATCAGGCCCCAAGAGGCGTCTTTGCCTGCTGAAAGTACTTCGCCCCAGCCGCGCCATTCACCTTTGGGCAGCTTTTTGACCCGTGCGGCGACGTAGATCCCAACCATCAACATGAAGCCCGCTAGTAGACCGGGAATAACGCCTGCGAGAAACATGCGGCCCACAGAGACTTCTGTAGCAGCCGCGTACACAACCATCACAATGGACGGCGGTATCAGAATTCCCAGCGTTCCAGCATTGCATATAACGCCAGCGGCGAAGTCCTTGGTGTAACCCACTTCACGCATGCCGGCAATAACGATGGTGCCAATCGCGACAACAGTGGCGGGAGATGAGCCTGACAGTGCGGCAAACAGCATACAGGCGAAAACGCCCGCAATGGCAAGGCCGCCATGCATGTGGCCAACCAGTGCTATCGAAAAGCGAATGATGCGCTTGGCCACGCCACCTGTGGACATAAAGCTCGAGGCGAGGATAAAGAAGGGAATCGCGAGCAGCGTGTAGTGTCCGGCCATCGCTTCAAAGAAGGTTTGGGCGACGGAGGCCAGTGAGCTGTCGGAAGCCACCAGCAAAAATAGAATAGAGCTAAGGCCCAGTGCAACGGCAATGGGTACGCCGATAAGCAATAGGCCAATGATCAGACCGAAAAGTATCGCAACAACCATGTTTTATTCTCCTTTTGCCAATTTGGCAGCGGCATCGGAGACAGCGTCTTCGGCTTCGTGGCTGACGATCAATAGTTCGCGGTCACCGCGCCAAACCATCATGGTGGCTTGAATAAAACGGTACAGCAGCAAGGCGAAACCAAAAGGCAGCATGAAGTAGGGTACCAAGCGCGGCATTTTTTCGTATTGCTCGCCCTCGTTGAATATATCCGCCATGAATTGCAGGCTCTGAGGCATCACCACGTCTTGTGTTTCGTACCAGCCTTTGGCCAGAAAATCGCCATCAAAACCGGTCGGGAACCAACGCCCAGTGGTGTTGGGCAAGTTAGCGAAGTTGGACCAGAAATCCCAGCCGCCCTTGAGTAGAAAAACGCTGTATAGAATGCACAAACCAGCGGCAACTAGGGTCAGTGTTTTGCGTGCGCCGTTGGAAACTAGATTAAGCACCGCATCCACGCCGAGATGGGCGTTTATTTTTACACAATAACTGGTGCCCAATAGTACTAGCCAAGCAAAGAGAATCGACGTGACTTCGAGTGCCCATAAGATGTTGCTGTTGAAGCCGTAACGCGTCACCACGTTAGCGAACGTGATTAAGGTCATCAAACCGAGTATGGCGCCAATCAGGGTTTCTTCAATCGAATCGAGAAAGCCACCGGCTTTTTTTTGGGACATTGAACGTCTCCAATTCATGATAGCTGTGGTGAAGGGGAAAGGTGTGTGGCGCAAGGCCGGATGATATCCGGCCTCGCTGGTCTGTTGACGTTATCGCTCGTCAATTTGACCTAAGTTTGCATCAATGCTTAGCATTGATCTCTTGTGCTGCAGCAATATTCTCGGCGCCTACGTCACCTTCGAATTGAGCCCAAACGGGCTTCATGGTGTCTACCCACACTTGGCGCTGGTCTGCGTCCAGCGTGCGAACAACGCCACCTGCGTCAATGACAGACTGTTTGGCAGCAGCATTAACTTTGCTGGATTCGCTGTTACGCGTTTCGGTGACTTCTACCAAAATAGTGGCTAGCTGCTCACGTGCATCATCAGGTAGTCCTTCCCAGAACTTGGCTGATGTAACAACCAGATAATCGAGGATGCCGTGGTTGGTCTCAGTAGTACCATCTTGTACTTCGAAGAATTTTTTGCCATAGATATTTGACCAAGTGTTCTCTTGTCCGTCCACAACACCGGTCTGCAAACCGCCGTAGACTTCAGAGAAAGCCATTTTTTGTGGTGTCGCGCCGAGCGCTTCCATCTGTGCCACAAGCACGTCTGAAGATTGCACGCGGAACTTAAGACCGTTGGCATCTGTTGGTGTTTCTAAGGGCTTGTTGGCCGACATTTGCTTCATGCCGTTGTGCCAGAAAGCCAGACCTTGTAGGCCACGGCGTTGCATGGAGTCGAGCATGCCCATGCCGATGTCAGAATTTTGAAACTCATCGACCGCTTCAACATTTTTGAACATGAAAGGCAGATCAAATATGCGGAATTTTTTAGTGAATTTTTCGAATTTTGACAATGAAGGTGCTGCCATTTGAGCATCGCCATTGAGTAAGGCTTCCAGCACTTTGTCATCGTTGTAGAGCTGAGAGTTAGGAAACACTTCCATGCACGCAACGCCGTTCATTTCGTCATTGACGCGTTGCTCAAGCAAGCTTGCCGCAATGCCCTTGGGGTGCTTGTCAGTGTTGGTGACGTGGCTAAATTTGATTTTGATTTCGCCGTCTTCGCAACTGGCCAGTGCCTGGCTCGCATTAAGGCTCAGGGCAGCAACAGCAACACCAGCTAATAGTCGTTTCATGCATTCTCTCCTAGATTTTGTCTAAGCATATTAGACACCTACACAGTGCAGGATAGTTATATTTTACCTGTACCCACGCTGTTTGAGTATCAAAATGAGCGTCGCAGAATTTTAACTATTAAAAATCAATTGCATAGACAAAAATCGGCTAGGTTTTGTGTGTGGGTTTTAGGTAAATTGTGAGGATTCAAGGGGGAACGCGGAGGTATCATGCACTGTCATGCTGCGTGTGCTGCAGGCGAGGCGAGCAGCTTACAGCGATCGAATACTCGCTGTAAGCTGTTGAGTCAGTGAGCTCTAAGTGATGGCGGTATTGGTTCGTTCAAAAACCTCATCACCCGCAGGATCTACTTCCACTTCAAGAACATCTTCAAGCTTTTGCAGCTGGGTAAATACTTGATTTAAGCGCGCACTCTCAGCAACTTTGAGCCACATGCGACTGGTGGCTGTGTTTTCGTCGGGCAGAACTAAGACGGCCTCAAGGTTGAAAGCTCGGCGAGAGAACAAGCCCGCCACGTGCGACAGCGTGCCCGAGTGATTGCGCACTGTAAGTTGCAAAACGGTGTTGCGGGGCTGGGCGGAGCCAGTTGATTCTTCAAACTGCTGCGGCATGGTCGCGGTCTCCTTGGTTAGCGGCAACTGAGGTGTCGGTATCGTAGTCGATGGCGTCGCGGTTTGCGCCGCCCGGAGGCACCATCGGCATCACTTGCTCTGCGGCTTCAATTGGGCAGTGAATTAGCGCTGGGCCCACGCCTGCAAAAGCCTCTTGAAGGCGCTCGCGCGCTTTGTCTGCACTCAGGTTGCCAAGATTCCAAGCGGGAATGCCAAACGCTCGTGCCAGATCTGAAAAATCAGGTGCTTCGTGCAAGCTCGAAGCAAAGTGGTTTGCACCGTAAAACATAGATTGTTGCTGATGCACCAAGCCGAGTGCTGCGTTGTCGAGCAGCACTATTTTAACGTTCAAGCGCTCTTCGACCAGCGTCGCCATCTCCTGCATGTTGAGTAAAATGCTGCCGTCGCCGGTAAAGCAAACCACTGTTTTATCTGGGGCGGCTAATGCGGCGCCAATCGCCGCTGGTAGGCCAAAACCCATTGTGCCCAAACCACCTGAAGTCAGCCACTGGCGCGGTTGCTCAAAGGGATAAACCTGTGCGGCCCACATCTGATGCTGTCCCACATCAGTCGTGACAATTGCACCCGGGCCTACCGCGTCGTAGGTCGCTTTTATAATGCCGTAAGGACTGGTTGGTTTTTCAATATCGGGCGTTTTTAGTGGCATACGCGCACGGAGATCAGCTATTTCCGCTGCCCACTCTTCACGTTGGTTGTTATCGATGTGCGGCATCAAGGCTTCAAGTGTTGTGGTCACGTCGCCGGCGATCGCAATATGAGCGTGCTTCAGTTTGTTGTGTTCGCTTGGGTCAATATCGATGTGAATGACGTTAGCGTTGGGGCAAAACTCAGCGACTTTGCCAGTGGCTCTGTCATCAAAGCGAGCGCCAATTACCACCAGTAAATCACTGCGGTCGAGGATAGGGTGGGTGTAAAGCGCACCGTGCATGCCGAGCATACCCAGCGCACGCGGATCGCCAGTGGGCAACACGCCAAGCCCCATTAATGTCGATACGGCGTGGAAATTATTGTTGTCGACCATTGTGCGCAATGTGTCTGAGGCGCCGACTGATGCAACTGCACCGCCGCCGATATAAAGCACTGGCCGCTTTGCTGCGTTGAGCATTTTTGCTGCTGCGATAATTTGTTCTTGCTCAGGAGCTGGTGGTGCATCAGGTGCGGCAACTTCTGGCCAGCTATCCACTGCGATACGCTCAACTTGTACGTCCTTGGGAACATCAACCCATACGGGGCCTGGACGTCCGGATGAAGCAATACGGAAGGCTTCGGGGATCACGTGCAACAACTCGCGAGCGCTACGCACCAAAAAGTTGTGTTTAGTGATTGGCAAGCTCAATCCGTAGGTGTCCACTTCCTGGAAAGCGTCGGTGCCGATCATTTGTTGCGGTACTTGACCCGTGATGGCGACCAGTGGGATGGAGTCAAGCTGTGCATCAGCGACAGCTGTGAGCAGGTTGGTCGCACCTGGGCCAGAAGTCGCCAAGCAAACTTGCGGCGTACCCAACACACGAGACATACCCTGTGCGATAAAACCACCCCCTTGCTCATGTCTTGCAAGTACGTGGCGTGTCTTTTCACTGCATCTAAGGGCGTCGTAAAACGGCAGTGCTGCACCGCCCGGCATTCCCGTGACTATTTCGATTCCCTGACGTTCGAGAATTTTCACAATGATTTCAGCACCGCTGTAGGTGTTGGAATTGTTCGCGGGCGTATCGTTTTCCGGCTGAAAAGAAGTCATTTTACTTAAGCATCTCTCGTGGGTATTAAAGGGCTATTGCCCCGCGTTTAGTGCTTTGGGCGAGATAAAAAAAAACCCCGCCGTGCTGCGCTGCGGCGGGGTCTCTTTCTGTTTGACCTAGCCGCTAGCTAACCGGTACCACGACCAGTACAGCGACGACGACTACAACACACGCAAGCACAGCAACACCGCCAAGGGGCAGAGTGTTTTCTGTGTTGTTGTGAGCAATCAAGGGCATATCAGCGTCGGTCTAAATCAAAACAATGGCCGGAGTTTGCTTCAGGCTCAGCGATTAGTCAAGGGAGTAGAAAAAATTCATAGAGATTGTCTGTTTAGTGCTTTGTTTGTGAGTGCTTGCTCTGTCTATTTTAAAGAGACGACGGAAAGAAAAAACATAATTAGATATATCCAAAATAAGGTGGCTTCTGGCTGACAACCTCACCAAGAATTAATCCAAATATGTCGATGATGTGCGAAGCTCAATGGGGTTGATCAGCTATTGTAAAGGTGAGTCCGCCTGTTCGGTAAAGCAGTGTCTTAGCTAAAGCTATTGATTTGTTATCAATCACTGGCATAGACGGTTTGACCTAACATGCGTGAAGCGTAAAATTTCGATAGATGTATGTGCGTATTGTTTTAGTGCAGCAACGACGGTGCTACTTGCGGCATTGTCGCGCGATGATGCCTCGCTTATCTCATTATTTAATTGGCTCACTGAAACCTTAAGAAGTTCGTGCATATCTTTGCTAGTTATGCAGTTGCTGAACTTTTATTTGCAGAGCTTTGATCGCTATCGCTATGTGACAGCCGATTGAATTAGTCCTGGTCAACTCTCTGACCAGCCAGTATCGCCGGTTTGCGATGTTTGACTCGCCTGAAAATACAGGCTTTACGAACCTTTGGATGTAAGAATTAAATGCGATGGAGGCTGTTAAGTGATGAACGATTTGCCCACTAGTTACAATGGCTCGCCTTCGCATGTGCTGAGTGTCACTTCTGGTATTGGCAGCACTTTGCATTTTTCAAATGTGTTAAGAGATGGTCCTTTTGAGTTCTATTTAGGCGCAGAGGTTTCGCCTTCTTTGAGAGCACTTCGTTACAGCTACGACGAAGAGCAAATGTCCTTTGTGGATTTAGCGCTCACTCTTTATTACAAATATATCGTTCGCAAAGCCCCCGCAAACGAGCGACCAATCGATATGTTGCACGACATCATCGATGATGCTTCACCAAAAAGCATGTTGTGGGCAGAGGCCCATAGTGTGCTTGGCGTCTACTACGCCGATGACGGTCGGCTAGAGCGAGCTGTTCATCATTTTCAACAAGCTGTAGACGCTTATCAGCTACGTGGTAGGGACGATGGGTTGGTCGTGTGTTTTACGCGCCATAGTATGGCGATGTTGGAACACGGAATGCACCGCGCGGCGGCTCGCTCCCTGCTAAAAGCAGAGTCTTTTGCTTCTAAAATTGATCGCCCCGTCTATCGACAAGTTTGCCAGCTCACTCGGTTGCAAGGCATGTTTTATGAAGGTCGATTGCAGCAAGCAGCAAAAGGTGCAAGGGAGCTCAGCGAAAGCAATAACCTTGGTGCAGGATTGGGCGCGCGGCTAATCGCTTTGCAATATGCTGGGCATGTCGAGGCAGGCAACGAGCACAGTAGCGAGGAGTATTGGCAGCTGCTGTTGCACTCCGCACACGAAAGAGCGCCGCGTGGATTGATTGCGACAAAAACACGCGTTCGCTATTTGCTTAAAAAACAGCAGTTTTCTGATGCTGCCGAGGTCATCTTGAGTTTCCTACAAGATGCTCCCCTGATTTCCACTCGTTGCAAACGTGGTCTGCTAAACGACCTAATGACACATGAAGCCATTGGAGATTTACCACACCCATTGATGTCGTTGTTTGAGGGGTGGTTGCAGTCTGTCGATGTTGAAACGCAGCAGGATCCAAGTATTGATGTAAACTTAGTGTGCCATCGTGGTGATGTGTAGAGTGTTTATGGCCAAGGAGGGGCTTTAATGCGCAATGAGATAATGGTGGGCGAAAAGCCCCAACACTGGATCGCAGAGCGCTGGATAAAGCACAGCGACTCCGCCTCCATAGTTCGCCAATTTGCGCACCGCAGCAGTTGGAACCAGCTCAGTCTACCCGATGAAGGCCACAATGTAGTGGCGATGCGCTCACTAGCAGCGGCTCTCGCTAACGAGGGTCTGCCCCAGTGGCTAGATGCGTCTCGTTTGGCGTGGCGTATGGCGGTTGGCGAGGCTGATCACCGTAGCTTGGTGCAGATCTGCTGTAATCTCAGCGAATTGGGCCGTGACCCAATGATGACTCCCGAACTTCAAAGTTTTAGACAGCGCAGTTACAGCTTGGCCTTAGCGCTGTGCAAAAATAGCCGATGGACTGTTGGTTCTCATATCGTCAGTGCAAGCTGGGCGCGAGTGCTACGCAATGTTGGTGATGTAAACGGGTTCAGCCAAGTTTGTCGTGATTTGGACAAGCCACGTGTTTTACGCGAAATGTTGAGCAGTGAAGCGACAGCTGTACAGCGATTTCAAGTGGTGCAAACACTGGCTTTATTTGAGCTTGAACGCAGCACTGGTGCATCGCGTTTGGATTGGATATTGGGTTTGATGGTTGAGTTGGGAGCTGACGTCGAAGCGGGCTCAACGGCCATGCGAGTGCTTTTAGTCGAATCTGAGTTAGCGGTGAAACAAGGCAATTTTAATCGTGCCTTTGTCGGTGCTTTGCAGCTCACACATCATATGGTTAATGCCGACTCGGAATTGTGTAGTCGAGCGGAATTGGCGGGTTTGTACCGTTCAATCTCTGAGCGTTTTACTGCATCTCACGATAAAAAAACATGTGAATTGGCGAGTAGCGTGCTGGCAACAGATTTCCCTAGCACCGTACAACAGGTAGATAGCTTAGCTCGGGACATGGACCGCATCAGTGTTGCGCTCCCGCCGAGCATGCGTGCTACGTTGCCGCGATTAGCGCCAAGAACACAAAGTGCTCCCGCGGCATCAGGTGTTGTGTTGCCGTTTACGAGCAAAAGATAGCTCCACAATCAAAAGCTAATTCAAGGTCCTGTTTCTTAAGTAGGCCCCGTGAATGATAGGCGAGTGCCGTAACTTACCTTTATGTGCTCAGCGGAAGAGTGTTTTTTTCACCATAGACTGAATTGCAGCAGGCTAATGTCATGCAGCTAGATTGAAACGCGGCTTTACGTTAGCCTTGTTCTATTCTGCTTGACCTCTTTTAGGTTGCCACTAACTAGTTGTTGTTTGCCCATGCTTTTGCGCTCCAAAGACTTTTCATTTATCGACAGTCGCTTCGAAACAACAGATTTGTTGCTAGAAACCGCTGAGCTCTTGTTTTATAAAGCGCGTGAAAAAGTCACGGGTAAAAGAGTTATTCTCAAGCTCTTGAAAGCGCGATTTCCAGCTGAATCTGAATTAGCTAAGCTACAAAATCATTTTAATGTTGTGCAACACTTATCTGTTAGTGAGCACGTTGTCCAGGCACTGGAATGTTGGCAAACAGGCGGTGTGCTAGTGCTGATTTTGGAGGATTTAGGTGGCGGCTCTTTACGGCAGTTTTCCGAGCGTCGTCTCTACAGCGAGAGCGACGTTTCGCCGGTACGACAATATATTAAAGCTTTCCATATCGCGCTAAAGATTGCGCAAGCAATTGCTTATTTGCAGAGAGAAGAGGTTTTCCACGGCAATATAAATCCAGACAGTGTTTGGGTTAATTTGCACAGTAATTCTATTCGGCTTTGCGATTTTTCATTTGCCCAAGTTAAAGCGCAGGGCTGTATTGAATCGTGGCGCGCGGAATACGATAAGCGCGACCGTGATTATCTAGCGCCTGAAATTGAACCCTCCGATCCTTCATCAGCTTCGCTGCAAAGTGATATCTATGCGTTGGGTTCAGTGCTTTGGTTTATGCTTAGTAGCAGGCGCCAAGTGAATGATGTTAGTAACACGCAAACATTTAATGCAAGCCAGTATCCAGAGCAATTTCTGAGCGATGTAGATTTAAATGCCCCGGGCGGTTTAATGTTGCGGACTTTGTTACAGAAGCTGCTGCATGTTGATCCTAGTAAACGCTATGCTGACTCGCAGAGTTTAATCAAAGATCTAAAACATTGTATCGCTTGGTTAGATTCTGGAGTCACAGAGTTATTAGATGACCCCGCGCCTGCGGATGACAATGTTTTTTATATTGGAGATGAGCTCTTTGGGCGTGACGTTGAGATAGCTACTTTGGCTGATGCACTGGAAAGCACCAGTGACAGTGGGTCAGATGAGTGCTCGTTTAAAGTTGTGAAATTAACGGGCCGTGCGGGCATGGGAAAGTCTGCATTAGCCCGACATTTTTTGCGCTCAGCTTTGGCGAGAGGCAGCATAGTCGCGCAAGGTCAATACGGGCAATATCGAAGTGATGAGCCTCTGAGTGCACTGTTAGATGCGTGCGGCGGGCTTCTGTTGCAGGTGCTCTCGGAGCCAGTGGCCTCGCAGGCACGTTGGAAAGAAAAACTCGTGATAGCTATGCAGGGCGAGGCGCGAGTTTTGGCTGATTTAATACCATCGTTAGGTGAGCTGCTAGGCCCACAGCCGGAGCTACCATCAATCTCAGGTGAATTGGCTTCGCGCCGCTTTTCACGTGTATTACGTCAGTTTATCAGTGTATTTTACCAGCCCGGCTGTCCGCTTGTTTTATACCTTGATGATTTACAGTGGGCCGATCAGAGTTCAATTAGATTACTTCGCGATCTGTGTACTTCGATGGATGAGGCGCATTTGTTACTTGTTTTGGCTTACCGTAATGATCAATCGATTGCCCTGTTGCCAGGCCGTAGTCAGTTTTTAGAGTTGGCGTCGGACAGACCCTGTACTGTAGTGGTTGAATTGCAGGCTCTTACATCTAGTGATATTTCTAGAATAGTTGCCAAAACACTCGGTTGCTCACAGGCCAAAGCTGGACCACTTGCGCGATTAGTCGAGCAGAAAACATCCGGTGATCCTTTTTATGCCCGTCAATTTCTCTACGCTCTGCATCGTGAAGGGCAAATAACATATTCTACGCAGGACAGTTGCTGGACTTGCGATCTCAGCGCCGTAAGACGTTCATCGTTGACCGAGCACGTTGTGACTTTTATGAGCAACCGGTTGTTAGAGCTGGAGCCTGAAGTTTTAGAGTTATTGCAAGTCATGTCTTGCCTTGGCACCAATGCCGATGTTCTTACGCTCGCTCAGGCGATGGATCAATCACGGTTGAAAGTCGCGCGTCTTATCTGGGCTGCCTTGAGCAGTGGGCTGGTTGTTTTAGAGCGCGATGTTTACAAGTTTCAACACAGTGCTAATGACGATGAGCCGGTCGATGAGTTTACAGTGCTCTATGGGGAGGGCTTAGAGTACTGCCTGTTGCATGACCGTGTGCGCCAAGCCGCCTACAATTTGATCCCTACAGCTGAGCGTGGCAAGTGGCATGCAAGCATAGGTCAGCGACTCTTGGCGAATTTCCAGCGAGGCAGTGATGATCGGTCGCTGTTCGATATTCTAGATAAGCTGGGTAGCGGACTCGCTTATATCAACGATACGCAAGAGCGTTCTGCCATGGCTGCACTGTTCCTCAAAGCGGGGGGCAAGGCACGCGCGTATATTGCATACGATGAATCTTTGAGTTATTTCCAGCGCGGTATTGAGGTGTTGGGTCCCGAGTGCTGGCAAAACAATCCTAGCGGGTGCGTTGAGCTCTACCTCGAAGCTGCAACCTCAGCGTTGCAAGCATCACGGTTTAGCACTGCATTTGCGTTGCTTGACGAGATAGAAAATCAACTTAGTACCCCGATTGAAATTTTGCAACACGCGATTCTCCGAGTGCAGCTATGCTGTTTGGTCAACAAACTCAATGAGGCACTGGAGCAAGGTTATAGGAGCTTGCAGCGCTACGGTTGGGATCGATTGACGTCTGCTCAGGTGCACGAGATGCTCGGTGCTGAAAGTCGAGATTTTGTACTTGAGACCAGCCCGGTTGCAAAACTAGAAGATCAATTTGCACTCGTTTTGTTGCTATCAATGACTCCCGCTGCGTTTTACACAACTGCAGAGGCCTATCGAGAGCTTGCGGTGACTCAGTTGCTGTTTAGCGCCAAACGGGGGGCTTGCGCTAATGCATCTTTAGCGCTTTGCAATTACGGTGCGTTGTTCCTCGGTGGTGTGGAGCATAAGCGGGCAGAGGCCCTGTTTCAGCAAGTGATCGCCGTCGAAAAAAAGCTGCCCGATAACGAGGTGATTTTGCACAAAGATATTTTGGCAAATTCGCTTTATCGCCATTGGCATACGCCTCTGCGGGTAGTGGTCTCTGATAGTGAAGCTTCTGCCAGTGAAAGTATTGACAGAGGAGATTATACGTTTGCTGCTTACGCCGCGATATTCATCGTAGAAAAATCGTTTTTTTGCTGTCAAAGTCTGAACGAATTTGAACAGCAGGTAGGCGGCTATGCAACCTTCACAGGTCAAGTCTTGCATCAGGTGCCCAATTACCAACTGGGTGTTTGGCATCAAGTTGCGTTGAATTTGATCGAGGGCACTTTGGAGTTCTCGGAATTGGAAGGCAAAGCTTTCAGCGAACGGCAGAGTCTATCGGTGCTTGAAAATAATAATAATGAAATGATTCTATTTTATTTGTACTTTACAAAGGCACTGCTGGCCTTGCATTTTGACCACCCCTTAGCTGCCAGTCGAAACATCAGCAAAGCAAAACAAACAATACAATCTTGCTCTGCTACGTTTTGCGGTAGCTTGTTGCAAGTTTTTGAAATAATGATCGCTTACAGCATCGGTGAGCGAGAACAAGCTCAACAGTTACTGATGAGATATCGTTTGGAGGTGGTATCTTGTGAGCGTCATAGTAGTGTTAACCTTCAGCACTATGAGTTGTTTCTCGACGCGATTGAGCTCGACGCAAAAGGCGAGCTGAAAGAAGCGTACGTTGTATATCAACAGGCCTTGGACTTGGCTCTGCAAAGTGGCATGGTGCACGATGCGCTGTTAATGAAAGAGCGTATGGCACGTTGTTATGTTGACAACGGCATGCACGAGCAAGCTTCGAAGCTCTTTGAGCAGTGCTATCACGATTATTCGAGGTGGGGCGCGCGAGCAAAGGCTGACCATCTTAGACGTCAGTTTAGCGATTACATGCCGTTGGACTTGTCGTTATAAATTGCGAGTCAGTAGTGCTTGTTGGCAATATATGCTTAAGGTTCTTCTGCGAAAAATCGATCTAGTTCATTATTTAAGGGCATGACTCCTAGGGCTGCTTCCAATGTTCCGAGTGCTGCTTGCAATTGCAGGTAGTTGTCATTGCCAAGCTTAGCAATAACGTCTGCTTCCACCTCTCGTATCAGTGGCACCAGCTCTTTGTACAGGGCCTGGCCAAGGGCTGTGAATCGCAACAACATCTCTCGCTTGTCTGTCTCAGAACTAAAGCTCTCTACATATCCAGAAGCGACCAACTTGCTGACGGCTCGGCTAATGGTGGATTTATGTGTATAGGTCGCGCTGACAATCGATTGAGCGGTGCATACTTGGCGATGGCCAAGTGTCGCTATAACTCTCCATTGTGGTACATCAAGCCCATATTTATCGCTGTACAGTTCAGATAAACGCCGCGATAAGATGGTTGAAAGCCTGTTTAGCCGAAAGGGTAAAAAGTTTTGTAAATCAATATGTTCTGGCATGAAAGCTCTTCGTGATGTCTTAGAGGCGCGAGCGCGCTGTAGAAGCTGGAACTAATTATAAAGTAGCTCAGTCCTAAATGTGCTGTCTATTGTGTGGTCGTTACACTTGTGCTCTCGGCTTCGCTTGCGTTGGTTAGTGATCTACTCACTAGTCGGAGGCAGAGTAAGCTCGCTGCTTGTTGCTTGCCTCGCGTCGTTGGTGTTCAATACGCGCATTTATTCATGAGATCTTCATGAGATCTCATTCAATTTTCCCAAGGAGCCACGTTATGTCCCGCTTGTTTCGTCGATCTGTTGTTATCGCAGCCCTAACTTTTTGTCTGCCTACTTTTGCAGCAGACACGATCGCTACCGAAGGTGCTTGGACACGAGCAACACCACCAGGAGCGGTCAATAGCGCTGCCTATGTTCAATTACATAACTCTGGGAAAGAGGAGCGCACAGTTGTCTCGGCGACCAGCGAGGCGGCCGAAGAAGTGCAGCTGCACACGGTGATTGCAGAAGATGGGTTGATGAAAATGCGGCAAGTACCCTATATCAGTGTTCCTGCTGGTGGCGTTGCCGAGCTAAAACCAGGTGGGTATCACATCATGTTACTGGGTGTTACGCAGCCGTTGCGCGACGGCGAATCAGTTGACATTGAACTAGAGTTCGCCGACGGAGAAAAGCTCGTTTTTGCCTCACCGATCAAAAAAATGGCTGGCGGCATGGATCATAGCAAAATGGACCACAGCAAGATGAAGCACGACTAAGCACCCGTGATGGGCGCATTGGTGAGCGTAATTGACCGAGCGAAAGCTACTTAGCTGAGTCGCTCGGTCTGGGCTCATCAGATTTTTTTCGTGGCGCATTGCTGGCGGACTGTCTTAACGGCCGCCGATAGTCTAATCTTCCAAGCAACTGGGCCTGATCCTTGCCAGCACATGTGCATGGCGAGCCTTCATTAACGAAGGCCCAATTTGATATCTATTAAAGTTAACTCTACAGCCTCTTTCCAGCGGAGTATCCATGGCAGACGAAGAAAAATCTGAAGACAAGCAAACAGGCCTTGGCGAGCAGCTTATGGCTGGCCGCAAAGTTCTGATTTGTGAAGAAATAAATCAAAAAATGGCAAAAAGTGTCATGGCACAACTGCTGGCGATGGCGGATAAGTCGGACGACGATATTCAGTTGTTTATCAACAGCCAAGGCGGGCATGTCGAAGCGGGAGATAGCATCCATGACATGATTCGCTTCATAAAACCGCGAGTTGTCGTGATCGGTACTGGTTACGTGGCTAGTGCGGGTACACACATTTTCTTGGCCGCTGAGAAAAAAGACCGTGTTTGCTTACCAAATACTCGGTTTTTGATTCATCAGCCTTCCGGGGGCGCTGGAGGTCAAGCGAGTGATATTGCTATTCAAGCTGAGCAAATTATCAAAATGCGTGAGCGTTTGGCGCAGATCATTTCTGATCGTACCGGTACAGCCATAGAGCAAGTACGCGATGATATCGAGCGCGACAAATGGTTGTCGACTGATGAAGCTATTAAATATGGCTTGGTCGATCGGGTCGTGAGCAGTGCGGCGGAACTTAGCTAGCACGCATTAGTCTCTATATTGACTAGCACACTAGCCGAGCTGCGTTTTTGCTGCTCGGCTTTTTTAGTTTGACGTTCTAATAAACAGACGATTTATGCACTTTCTCGCGCACCTACATTTGGCCAATGGCGACCCGTTCCAGCAAATTGGTCAAATTGCAGGAGATTTTGCCAAAGGTCTAGAGCTCAGCACGCTGCATCCACAGATCGTCTTGGGTATAAGAAAACATCGCCGTTGTGATGCGTTTACCGATAGTCACCGGCATGTACTGACAGCAAAAGAACTGATGAGCGGGCCATATCGTCGTTATGCCGGTTTGGTATTAGACTTGTATTATGATCATCTGCTGGCTACACACTGGACGTTGCTGACCGGTGGGGATCTACGCACAGACACAGATGCCATGTATGCGTCCCTTGAAGACAACCAGCAGCACTGGACTTCCGGCATGCGACGATTTACTCGGTTTCTCATTGATAGCGATTTGCTTTACCGCCTCGCCGATGAGCAAGTCATGGAAGATGGGTTGAAGCGCATCAGTGGTCGTCTTAAGCGTCCTGTTGATTTAACACCTGCAATTTCTCTAGTCGATGCACACGCTGCTCAGCATCGCACTATGTTTTTGGATTTCTACCCAGAACTTCAAGCCGTCGTAAACGAGGTTGAAGTCTAAGGCGTCGAGCTTAGTTCAGCTCGTCGATGGGGTCTGGGCAATAGTTGCGGCGGCGACAGTTGCCACATTGTTCACCCAAATATAGCGAGTCGATCCACGCCATCAGTTCATTCAGCTGTTTGCTGTCTTCAAACCAAAAGCCAGCTTCGAAGTTTCGACTGTGTTGGTTTTTTGCCCCTAGACCCGCGCCGGTGAGGTTGGCGCTGCCGACAAAAGCGCCTGTTCCATCAATGACAATGGCTTTGGTGTGTACACGTGGGCAGAGGATGCGCTCAAACAAGTCGCTGCTGATAAGGGCGGGGTAGTCGTCAAAGTGCTCACGGAATCTTGGTCCTGGCTCTTTGGCATGTATGAGTCTCACACCGACACCGCTCTCAACCAGTCGAGATAGCAGCGCTAATAGAGGCTCAAAGCCGTGTCCTGTATCTAAGTGTAAATCTTTTATATCGGCCGTCACAATCCAGACAAAACGTCGAGCAGCTGGCAAGCGTTCCAGCATGACCTGCTCATAGATATCTCGATTGAGTAATAACTGGTGCATCATTAGATCCTGCTCTGGTGCGTACATAGTAACGACTCTTGAGCTAAGCTGTGCAGCTGAATGAGGGTTCAAATGTGGTTTCACTGATGAGTAGCGATCCGTTAGTACTGTGTTCTTTAGCTGCGATAATATTTGTTGCAGGCATAGTGCGGGGCTGTATTGGTTTTGCTTTCTCTGCATTGGTGATAGCGGCGGGGTCGTTGTTTTTGTCCCCTGTGTTGCTAGTGCCTATGGTGGTGCTGCTCGAGGTGGCTGCCAGTGTGCAAATGTTGCCCAGTGCACTGCCTTCGGTACACTGGCGAGCACATAATTGGCTCTTGGCCGCCTTGGTCCTAGCCACACCTATTGGCGTCTATGGTCTCGCGATTGCACCAGATCAGTTGCTGCGGTTGGTGGTGGCGCTGCTGATGTTGATCATGGCTGGCGTGATGATGAAAGGTGTGCGTTTCAGCGGGGATCTAGGGCGAGCGCACCTTTTGTTCGTGGGGTTTGTGGCAGGGCTGTTCAATGGTGTGGCCGGCATTGGTGGAATGCCTATTGCGGTGTATCTGGGCAGCAGCTCCATTTCCTTAGCGCAAATGCGGGCCACGATGGTGGCGCTGTTTTTTGGCATCGAAGCGTTGTTTATTGTCAGCGCGATTTTTAATCATCTCTACGACCGCACTATTGTCCTGAGCGCTGTCGCCGCGTTATTGCCAATGGCCGTTGGTGTATGGGTTGGTACGCGCGTATTTGATCGAGTGGACGAGAAAAAACTGCGACGCGCTACGGTCTACGGCCTTTTTGCTTTGGCGTTGCTGGGGTTATTTCGCGCCATTCTCTCTATGCTCTAGTCGTCAGACGCGTTGCATTAAAACAAGGCTTCTTGTCTTGCCACAGATGGCCACGCTGGCGCTGGTTTGTAGTCATCTAGTCGTGCTGCCAGTATCTGTTCAAAGCGCGCTGCCAGCAGGGGGGAATCATCGTTGTTTGGTGTATGAAAAAATAGATACGGTTGTCTACCTTCGCTTATCCATTGACTGACTTTTAGCGCCCATTGTTGCAAGGCTGGCTCGGCTTGTTCTATGTTTAGCGGGCTGATGAAACGAAGCATCGGGTGCTGGCCGGTAGCTATTACGTGTAGGGGCACAGCAGGTTTTTTGCGCTGGGCTTCTAGAGTCTCTGCATCTCGCGCTGTATCGGCAAATAAATATCGCGTATCAAACATCACGCGATTTATATTTCTTTGCAGTAAAAAAGCGTTGAGTTCGCGTTCTGTATCGCCCTTGGCAAAAAAGCTTCGGTGGCGCAGCTCTAAACCATAGTTAAACCCTGATGGTAATTGCCCAAGAAGTGTTAGCAGTGAAGTTAGCGATTCCGGGCCGAGTTTGTCACTTAATTGCAGCCATACAATACCAATGCGATCTTGAGCAATTTCTAGCCCAGAAAGAAAAGCCGATAGTTCGGAAGTACCGTGTCGCAAAGGGGCGTCGTGGCTGACTCTGCGCGGTACTTTAAAGCAAAATTTAAAATGTGCAGGTGTATGGTCAAGCCAGCGTAACAGCGTCTCGCGTTTTGGTGCGCCGTAAAAACTGGTATTGCCCTCAACACTGCTAAAGCATTGTGCGTAGCGTTGCAGGGCTTTTAGTCCATCGGGGCGATCGGCATGCCAGTGACTGTGTTGCCACTGCGGCAAGCCTATGTGGCAGCGAGTATCCATGGTGCAATTATGCTTTTTCTATCGCTTGGGGTACAGCTGCCTTGTTCATCCACTGGCGTTCTACGGGCACTGCGTATTGTCAATGTGGCAGCGGGCAAGTAGTCTGTGCCCTCACGTTGACCAGATACTAAAATGACTGCGCATAGCCCTTTGATGGCCAATAAAGCACGTGTACTTATACTCCTGATCACGGCCGAAGTGCTGGCCATGAGTTTATGGTTTGTCTCCGCCGCTGTGCTCACGGAAATGCACGCAGAGGTCGCCTTGAGTGAGGCAGCTAAAGCGGCGTTGAGTTCGGCGGTACAGGGCGGTTTTGTGCTTGGCGCATTGTTTGTGGCTGTCAGTGGCGTGGCCGATAGGTTAGATCCCCGAAAGGTATTTGCCGTCTCTATTTTAACCGCCGGTCTCGCCAATCTTTGTTTGTTGTGGGCAGCAATTGGGAGCTCGGAAGCCGTTATTTTACGGGGAATTACTGGCTTTTTTCTCGCCGGTGTCTACCCCGTGGGGATGAAAATCGCCAGCGGTTGGGGGCAGCGCGATCGTGGATTTATCGTTGGTCTGTTTATTGGTGGCTTGACGTTGGGCACGGCAGCTCCGCATCTGTTGGCCTGGTTTGGCGGCGCCGATTGGCGAGTGACAGTTGTGGTTGCGTCGTTACTTTCGGTGCTCTCGGCCGGGCTGGTCATGCTCACCAGCACGGGTCCTTTTCACGCTAAAGCACCACGCTTTCAGCCTAATGCCTTGTGGCTCGCATGGACAGATGTACGTATACGCCGAGCGTATGGCGGATATCTGGGGCACATGTGGGAGTTGTTCATATTTTGGGCTTGGCTGAGTGTTGCTTTGCAGCAAAGTTTCTTAGAGCAAATGCCCTCAGATGATGCCTTGTCGCTGTCCAAATTAGTCACCTTTTTGGCGGTGGGAGCAGGTGCTGTCAGTTGTGTATGGGTAGGCTGGCAGGCTGATAAACACGGTAAAGCTGAGTTAGCCATCGCCTCTTTGATCGCGAGTGGCATCTGTTGCCTTGTTTTCGCTCTGAGCTTTGGCGGGCCTGTCTGGCTGGTCAGTTTAATCGCTATTGTTTGGGGAATGGCTGTCATTGCGGACTCGGCTCAATTCTCAGCGCTAGTGGCAGACTTTGCCCCAGCTGAGAGTGCCGGAACCCTGATGGCCTTTCAGCTTGCGATAGGGTTTTTAATGACGACAATTACCGTGCAATGGGCGCCTCGCGTGGCGGAGCTCCTAGGCTGGCCTGTGTTAATGGCTCTTTTGGCATTGGGTCCCGTTTTCGCTATTTATGCAATGTGGGATCTACGCAGGTCGAGCGCAGATTCACAGCAGCAGATATAGCTTTGCTTTCGCTTCAACGTGATATCAAATCATCTGTTTTTCACTCGCCACCCAAATGGGCCAATTGCTAATTAACAGGCGTCCAGAACTGTACATCTGGCCTATCTGTGGCTTTATTATTGCTGTTCGGTAATGTATGGGTTGTGTTGCGAAAATACGATGAAAGGAATGAGCGATTGAAGTTTAAAGAAAAAGCGAAGGCTTTTGCTTGGTTGCGGTTGAGTGGGCGTAACTCTACTAGTTATCTAATAGTTTTTGTTATTTTGCTGAGTGGATTAACAGGCATGGGCATCCTCTTATCTACACAGTATGTGTCTCATGCTGCAGGTATTCGCGTCTTAGATCGACTCAATGCGGTCAATTCGCTGTTGTATCAATCCGGTTACGGCGGTGCGATACACCACTTTAAAAATTACGTTATCCGTGCAAATGCAGAGAACTACCAACAAGCGTATGGCAGTTTCTCCAATGTTGTACAGGATACTGAGCTGTTGCTCACCGCTGATGACTGGGCTCCACCTCAAAAGGCTGCGCTAAATAACTTTAAAGAAACAATGAAAGAATACCTCGAAGTCTTAGAGGTTTCGCGAAAGTTAGTTGATGCTGGAGAGCGAGATATCCGGCTCATCGACACCCAGATTCGAATTGACGATACCTCCGCAGTGGGAGCCTTGGGTCGCTTGATAGGCGAGCTGAACAAGCAAGCTAATACACATATGCTCCGCAGTACTCTGCGGCTAACTTGGGCTGCTTTTTTTGCCGGTGCGGTTATGATCATTGCGACGATTGTCGTGATGTATTTGGCACGTTCGGTGGAGAAAAGCCGACGCGAAACACTGCGGCAGTACAATGAGCTGCTCAATAGTGAACGTGAAAAAAACGAGCTTAAACACAGCAAGGCGTTGTTAGTGGAGTCGGCTCAAGCTTATGAGCGAGCTAATGAGGAGCATGAGCAGTTTTCTCAACGCGTATCTCATGATATTCGTGCACCGCTTCGTCGCATAAAAATGTTTGGTCGGCTTGCCGCCGAAGACCTAGCGCAGGGCAATGTAGACGAAATGATGTTTGGTATTGAGTGCATGCGCTCTCAAGCAGATAACCTAGAAGATTTTGTCAACGAATTGCTAGATCTCGCACGCAGTGAGTTGGTCGACGAACCCGGTGATATCGATTCGGTCGATTTGCCCGCGACGATTGAGCGCAGTTTGCAGCAACTGTCGGCCGTGATTGATGAACACGGTGCTCAGGTTTCGGTTGACTGTTCTGTGGTTAGTTTAAATATTAACAAAACTCGACTCGGGCAAATATTGCACAACCTCATATCGAATGCTTGTAAATACGGCGACGCTGACGGCCCAAAAGTTCTTGTTAGCGCGCACAGGGTTGACGGACAGATAGAGTTGGTCGTCGCTGACAATGGGCCTGGTATTAGCCCTGAAAACCAGAAGCAACTCTTTGGATTATTTAAACGGTTTGACCCCACGCGTGCTGAGGGTAACGGGCTCGGGTTATCGATCGTCAAGCGGCATGTGGAAAGGCTAGGGGGCAGTATCCACTATCGCGACGGTTCGCCGGGCGCTAAGTTTGTGGTGCGTTTTAATCAAAGTTCAGAGGGCGATCAAACAGTGACTGAGCAGATCGGCTAACACGAATTCGCCGCTCAATTCAGTCATTTGTTGGTCAAATGGTTACCTTGCCCAATAATCCTCGATTGACGTGGCTGCCGTTAGCGTCGTTGCAGGAGGGCTATAGTTGCCGTGTTTTGTTGTGCGGTCTGCCGAGCTAAGCGCGAGCCATGTCTTCTACTCCTATCTCAGTTTTATGCCGGTTTACTGAATGCTATTGACGTCATAAAATGGCGGGCTATCGCCCTCAGCTTAATCGCAAATTCGCCAACTAGGCTGTTTGTTTTGCTGCGAACGGATACTTTAAAGTTATTGAAGCAAAACAGACATGAACAGCAACAAGTTGGACGCCCAGCGGCCCATTATCTCAGTAGCGCCTATGCTCGACTGGACCGATACACACTATCGATCTCTCGCTAGGCTGATAAGCAAAAGAGTGCAATTGTGGAGTGAGATGGTGACCACCGGAGCGTTACTGCACGGTGATCCCGCTCGCCACTTGGACTATGCAGCTGCCGAGCACCCGCTTGTTCTTCAGCTGGGAGGCAGTGATCCTCACGACATGGCTTTGTGCGCGCGTATGGCCGAGCAGTGGGGTTATGACGAAGTGAACATCAATGTGGGCTGTCCTTCTGATCGCGTGCAAAAAGGCCGCTTTGGTGCTTGTTTGATGGCTGAACCACAGACAGTTGGCGATTGCGTAAAAGCGATGCGTGACGCGGTGTCGATTCCGGTGACGGTGAAGTGTCGGATTGGTATTGATCGTGATGACGCCTACGAGCCACTGCGCGATTTTGTCGGCGTAGTTGGCGAAGCTGGTTGTGAGAGTTTTGTGGTGCACGCTCGTAAAGCATGGCTCGATGGTTTGAGCCCAGCGCAAAATCGCGATGTGCCTCCCTTGCGATATGAGTTTGTGCACCAACTTAAAGCAGAGATGCCAGAGCTGCATATTTCCATCAACGGCGGCATTACAACTTGGGAGCAAGCGGCGGAACATTTGCCAGATCTTGATGGTGTCATGGTGGGGCGCGCTGCCTACCAAGGGCCGTGGATGTTGTCGTCCGTCGATCGCTTGTTTTACGGTGCTGACTCGGACCCTGATCGATGGGACGTCATTGATCAGTGGCGGCAGTATGTGCAGCATAATTTAGCACAAGGTGTTAATTTAATGTACATGACTAGGCACATGCTTGGCATGTTTAACGGTATGCCAGGTGCTCGCGGTTTTAGGCGGCATTTGAGTGAGAACGCCTATAAAAAGGGCGCTGATATCTCCGTGTTAGACAACGCCTTGGCTTTTATCCGACGAGATTAGTGCCAGTGCTACAGATGAATTATTCCCAATCAGGTAAATCACTTGGCACAACATCCACCCGTTGCGTAGATAGCTCTTCGCTTGGCACGGTATCACCGTGCGCTTTTATGCGTAGGTTGATCTCGGGCATTTTCGATCGTAAGTAACGTTCGACAGACTGGGCGCGCAGTTCGGAGTTGATGTAGTTGGCCGTACTCTCCGCATCGCCGGCATGGCCGTGCAAAGCTACCTGCTCTGGCATGCCGCCCAGTTGCCAGCGTCGTAACAATTGATCCAGATATTCTGTACCAGTGGCAGACAATTCCGTGTCTTTGTTTGTAAACGGTATACGGTAATAGTCAGGTAGAGCTTCCAGCTTTTTCTCGAGCGGGTTCAGTGCGGTTTTTTCTGTGCTCTCAGTTAATGCGGCTTTTTTTGGTGTGTTCGCTTCTAGTTTGGCCATGGTGAGGGCTAGCTCTTCGGCGGCCTTTTTCTCAGCGGCAAGTTGAAGCTGGTTTTCTATCTGGCGCTTACGGCTCTCAACTTTGCAGCGTTCAAAATGGGCAAGCAGAGCGTTAAATCCGAGGCCCTCCACTGAGAGAGCTATTTTTTCGGGTGGGGATCCGTACAACAAGGTTAAATGCAGTCGAAACCCGTCTTGCATCGCCTTAAAAGCGAGTTTACTGCTCTCGCTACTAAAATTCGCTCGTGTGTCTACGCTTCCTATCTTGCTGTTGCTAGCGATGAGGAATCCGCTGAGGTCTGAGCGCCAGCTCGGTGGCCGGGCTTTCAGTTTTGTCTCGCTTCCTCGGTACAAGGCAGTCAGCGCATGGATTTCTAGCGCAACGTCAGAGTCTGGTGTTTGGCTGAAGACCACTTTTCCGAACCGAGGGATGTCTTGTTCCAGAGTGCAGCGATACTCATCTGTTTGATTAGTCCAACTCACGCTGTACGGGTCAGCACTCAGCGTTTTTGCCTGTATGTATTGAGTAGATGACAGGGTTGTCCCGAGCACTACTAATGTGTACACCATCAATTTTAAGCTGTGAATCAAGCGCATACAGGCTAGAGTCCATTCTAGAATCGTTATTCGTAGCTATCGGATGCGCACGCCTATCCATTAATGAGTCGTAGGAACATCGCAATTATTTTTATCTACGGCGCGGGATTTGCTGGGATTCTTTGCGTGCTGAGAGCTTTTGGTGCACGCATTGACATTAACCGCTAATTATCGAGAACCATTGCATGTCTTCTTCACTACTGCACGATCCGCTGGCCAGCTACTCCGAACGTCGCGACTTTTATCGTATGGTGATTGATTGTGAGGTCACGGTGATGTTGTCTGACGGGACACAAGGCCAGGGTAAAGTGCGTAATCTCAGTTCTAACGGTATCGCATTTTCATGTGATCTGAGTTTGGCCGAAGGTCAGTACGTAGACTTACGTGTGCAGATGATGGACGAACGCGCTCAACCGTTGAAGGCAAATGGTGAAGTGATCCGCGCGTTTCGTGACGACAAAAACGCCGAGCAGCCCTTTGAGGTGGCTTGCCGTATCGCGGTGGATTACCAATAACAGGCGGCAGCTAGCACGCTGAAAATTTGACTTGGTTGTCTACGAAGAGAAACAAGTCGATAACTTACTTGCATTTAATGATCGCTGCCCGCATGTTGTTGGGTTTGAATCCGTGGTCATTACACTATGCGACAAAGGCACGACAGCAGTATTGTCTCCGACGGTGCGGAGCAGCGCGGCTGGGCTAACTTAAGTCAACTTTCCGATTACCTATGGCCCTATCGTGGTCGCATTGCCCTGGCAGTTGCCTGTTTAATCATCAGTAAAGTCGCAACCGTCTTGGTGCCGTTTTCACTCAAAGGCATTGTTGATCACTTCGACAGTGCGGCGAGTGCCGAACTGCTGGTGCCGCTGGTGTTGGTCGCCGCTTATGGTGGCTTGCGCCTAGCTACTAGCTTGTTCAACGAGCTGCGCGACATCCTGTTTGCACGTGTGCGCTACAAAGCGATGCACAAGCTTTCAGTTGATGTGTTGGATCACTTGCACAAGCAAAACCTAAGATTCCACCTAGAGCGCAATACCGGCGCTATAAGCCGCGACCTAGAGCGAGGCACAGCTAGTTTGAGTGAGTTGCTCAACTACATGGTGTTCAGCATCGCGCCGATCGTCTTGGAGCTCGCCATGGTTGTGGGCATCTTGATATATAACTACCCCTTGCGCTACGCGGTGGTCACGCTGGTGGCGGTCTTGGTATATATCGCTTTTACCTTTCGTTTTATGGATTGGCGTTCACAGTTTCGCGTGCTCAGTAATCAGCTGGATTCCGAGGCCAATGGGCGCGCTGTTGATAGTTTGATCAACTACGAGACGGTGAAGTATTTCAACAACGAAAAGCGCGAAAGCGAAGCTTACGATCATTTACTGACACAATGGGCCGATGCGGCGCAGAAATCAGTTTTTTCGATGTCAGTACTGAACCTTTGCCAAGCGGGCTTGGTCGCCCTTGGTGTAACAGTGATGATGGCGTTGGCTGCCCAAGATGTCGCTAGGGAAGCTTTATCGCTAGGTGATTTGGTGATGCTGAATGCGCTATTGCTGCAGCTGTTCATCCCGCTGAACTTCCTTGGTGTGATCTATCGTTCGATGCGTTATTCGTTGATAAATATGGATCGCATTGTCGAGCTGCTGCGGCGTCAGCCTGAAGTAGTGGATCTACCCGATGCGCCGGAATTGAAAGTGCCTAGCGGTGCCATTGAGTTTGAAAACGTCGATTTTTACTATGGTGAAGAGCGGCCTATTTTGCGCGGACTGAGCTTCAAGGTTGAGCCGGGCCAGAAGGTCGCGATTGTCGGGCCGTCAGGTGCGGGCAAATCTACCTTAGCGCGTTTGCTGTTGCGTTTTTACGATATCCAGGGCGGGTCTATTCGTATTGACGGCCAGGATATCAGCCAAGTGGATCAACAAAGTCTGCGCAAAGCCGTGGCCGTGGTACCACAAGACGCCGTACTGTTTAACGAAACCCTGCGTTACAACTTGCAATACGCTCGAGCGGATGCCAGTGAAGCGGACATAAACGCCGCTATTGATGCAGCAGAGTTGACCGCTTTTGTCGCGAGTTTACCCGACGGCTTGGATACCATTGTAGGAGAGCGTGGTTTAAAGCTCTCGGGTGGAGAAAAGCAGCGGGTGGCCATTGCACGAGCGGTACTTAAACAAGCGCCGTTGGTGGTGTTTGATGAGGCAACCAGTAGCTTGGATAGTCGAGCAGAACGTCAAATAACAGCGGCGATGCAGCGCTTGTCACAACAGACCACCGCTTTGGTGATCGCGCATCGTCTGTCGACGATAGAAGATGCAGACGTTATCCTGGTATTAGAAAAAGGACGTTTGGTGGAGCAGGGCGCACACAGGCAGCTGTTGGCAGCCGAGGGTCTGTATCATCAACTGTGGTCGTTACAGCATCAACAACAAACAGAGCCTGAATAAAACTCTAGGCACAAAAAAAGCCCGTCGCTTGCGGCGACGGGCCTGATTCATTCAGTGCTTGATACTAACGAGCTGCAAGCAACTTGCGTTTGATATCTGCGATCTGATTAAATCTTTTAGCGCTAGACTTAAGCTTCAGTCAAAGACTGTAGTTTAGCCATTGCTTCTTTGTTGCTCTCAACAGCCATTTCAGTCAAAGCTTGACCTTGGTTTTTGGCAAGATCGAACAAACCGCGCTGCATGTCCATGCTGAACTGCATCATTTCTTGTGGAGACTGTAGTGATTTCGCTTTCTCAGTCTCTGCTGTCATGTAGCTAACCAGCTCAGCGCTGTTAGATTGCTGCAGTTCAAAAGTCTTCTTAGTAGCTTCCATCTGGAGAGCCCACAAAGATTTGAAAGTTTCGATTGTTTTTTCTGGGTTATAAGCAGTCATGGCTTCATCCTCGTTATTAAAAGTTAGTTTCAGTGGCATCGCCTGATGCGGCTAATGCTGCACTGCACAATTCAAATAATAACGTCTAAATTTAATCTTTCAAGAGTTTTTTGAAAAAAAATTGTGCAGTGCAACAAATAATTACTGCTACATGACATTATTTGTATAAATTCAAATGGTTAGCGAGTTATTCACGGTGTGCCGGTATTGGCCAAATGCTCGCGCAAACCGCGCTCAACCGCCATAACAGCGGCTTCAACTCGCGAGTGAACATTTAGCTTACGCAGGATAGCCTTGACGTGTAGTTTCACTGTACCGTCAGAGATGCCTAGATTGCGTGCAATGACTTTATTCGATTGCCCTTCAGCTAGAAGCGCCAATATTTGTGTCTCTCGCGGGGTCAATCCTTCGAAAGGGTTGAAACCTTGATCGGTGGGTAGCGCCACCTTTCCTTGCACAACTTCCGCCAGCACGTGTGTGAGGTTTGGGGATACGACGGTTTGACCGGCAACAATTTCACGTAGGCTCTGCACTAGCTGGTCAGGCTCCATGTCTTTTAGCAGGTATCCACGGGCACCTGCACGTAAGGCATCGAGTAGATCACGTTCCTCGGTGCTGGTGGTTAGCAGGGTGACGGGGAATGTTGGCTGGGATTCTTGGATTATTCTCAGAACAGAGATGCCATCAAGAGCCGGCATGCGTACATCGAGTAATACAATGTCAGGCTGGAGTTCGTTGGCTAGTTCAATTCCTCGATAGCCGTCGCCAACCGCAGCTACAACATCAATGCCACGCGCGTGCAGCAGACTCTCCAAGCCTTCTCGAAACAGTGTGTGGTCATCAATTACCAGTACCCGCACTCTACGCTCTCCAAAAATTCAATAGGCTATCAATCAAAGGGTTTGATTTTTTAACCCGCTATCATCGTTTATTCCGTGACTGCGGGGAAGAAATTTGAGCAACACGCGCGTGCCTTCACCTGGTTCGGAGTCAATCAGCAGCTCGCCGCCTAATTGCAGTGCTCGCGATCGCATGATGCCAATGCCTATGTGATTGCCTGTGTTGCTGGGCAGTTGCGCAGCAGGGTCGAAGCCGATTCCGTCGTCTTCTATTACGACTTTTAGGTGTGGAGAGGAATGACTCAGGAAAACGCGCACTGCGCTCGCTTTTGCGTACTTTCGAATATTCGCCAGTGATTCTTGGATGATACGCAGCACTTGCATTTCTTGCGCAGCATCGAGCGGTGTTTCAGACCACTGAGACTGCATAAAAATAGCGGTTCCTGTTTCCTCCCGAAAGCGATCGACAGCTGTTTTGATGGCGGGTATCAATCCGCGGCGATCTATTGGTGCTCGAAAGTGTGCGATGAGTTCACGCAGCTCAGTATTAGCGTCTGCAACTGCACGTTCTATACGCGACAACACCACGCGCACCTGTTGCTCTTTGCCATTGTCTAGTCCGTCTTCTAGCACGCGCACTTGAAAGCGTAAACTGGCTAATGTCTGCGCCAGTGAGTCATGTAACTCTGCCGAAAACCGACTGCGTTCTTGCATGATGTGGAAGTGATAGGCCTCGCGTTCTAGCCGAGTTTTTTCGATGGCGATGCCCAGATGCCGCCCAATACTGAGAAACAATGCTTCGAGCGGCTCGCGATCTGTGACTTGTCGTCGATCGACAAAAATATTGTACACACCCACAGTAGTTTCGCGGTACTGCAACGGGATGGAAACCATAAGCAACTCAGGGTTTTCGCGCATCAGAGCTTTAGCGGCTCCTAGCGTGACTGAACGGCTATCGTCTTGCCACACAACGCGTCTATCGGCAATGGCGCGACCGCTACTGGTGCCAACAATAGGTACCGTGTGGGCGCCTTTGATCGTGTCGCTGTCGAGCCCAACTTGAGCGGCGAGCACGAGTTGGTCTTCGCCGTCTAATAAGCGAACCGCTACGGCCCGCGTATCCGCAATCTTTGAGACAGCTTCCAAAAAACGCGTCAGTAGATCATCGAGATCACGTGAAATATTGACCCCAGCGGCGATGTCGTAGAGCACGCTCAGATAGCGAGTTTGAGTCAGCAACGTGCTGTCATCGTTATTGGTTTTTGGCAGTGCGTTGTCGAGCTTTGGGATGTTGAGCAGGCTTTCTACTTGGCGCGCCAAGTCTGCCGCTTGGCCTTCATCAGGGGCAGGCTGTTTTTGGCCTGCGAGCAGCGCATTAAGCCACCCCTGCAGCTGCTGCAGATCAGCACCTGAAGCGCGCGCCGCGCTGAAGCTGATGGCGATGGTGGTGATGAGTAGTGCAAGAGAGACGCTGAGCAGTAACCCATCAACGGCACGTACCCCAAGTAAAACGAGTGCCGTTGCCAATACAATCTGCAGCGTATAAGCAGCCGCCACCCAAGTCTTTCGCGTGAAAAAAAGTCGCCAACCAACACGCTCTCTCACAGTTAGGATTTGATCAGCTGCAAGAACTCTTGGCGAGTGTTTTGGTCCGCTCTGAAACGGCCACGCATCACCGATGTGGTCATAGTGGAGTTTTGTTTTTCAACACCGCGCATCATCATGCACATGTGTTGGGCTTCTAAGACCACCGCAGCACCCAAGCCACCAGTGACCTCCATAATCGCATCTGCGATTTGTTTGGTGAGGTTTTCTTGTATCTGCAGTCGCCTAGCGTACATATCTACAATGCGTGCAACCTTGGACAGTCCAATGACTTTGCCATCGGGCAGATAAGCGACATGCGCCTTGCCGATAAACGGAAGTAAATGGTGTTCGCAGAGCGAATATAGCTCGATGTTGCGAACAATCACCATCTCGTCTGATTCAGACTCAAATACAGCGCCGTTCAACACCTCTTCAAGGGTCTGTCCGTAGCCGTGGGTTAGGAACGTCATGGCTTTGGATGCGCGCTTGGGAGTATCAAGCAAGCCCTCGCGTTCAGGGTTTTCGCCAATGGCTTTTAGAATTTCTCGGTAGTGTTGTTCCACAGCTTGCTCGTCTAGGGTGGGAGTCTAGCGGCGAGTGTAGCGTAGGAGGCTGGATAAGCACTAGCCGAGCAAGCAAAGAGAGAGTTGTTTTGGCAGGTGTTTCGAAGCTTTTTGGCAATTGCTGTTGGTAAAGGTCGCTTTTGTTATAAAAAGTCATCGCGTGTCTGGCGCGTTTGTTTCTGATACTCAGTGGCGAAAAAGCACTTGAGAGTCGTGCCAACTGCGTGACCAGCAACTCGCCGTGGCGCTGCAGTTAATCTACTAAAGTTTCTGCACGTTGCAAAAGTCTCTGGGCTGCCAGCATGATCGCCTGTTGTTCGAGCAAAGGGTCCAGCACATCTATTAATCCCTGACTGACCACTTGCTGCTTTGAGGCCGATGTCTTTAACAATCGTCGTCGCATACTCAATTGGCAGCTTTGGGGTTGCACGCTGATGAGTCGATAGTCGGTGTAACAGTCTAACCCAGGGTAATGACGCACCGATTGCAACGCGGTGGGGGGCGTGCTGAGCAATATTTCTTCCATCACTAACAGAGGCGCATGGGGGTTGTCGCAGTTGAGCGCGTATTGAGAATAGATCGCACCTTGCTCGCCGCTCAGCAGCTCGCCGCTGGAGATTGACGGTTGCCACAATCCCCGAGCCTCCACACGCACGAGCAGTGCCCAAATACTAGTAATCGGGGCAGGTACAAGCATTTTCAGTGAATCGTAACTTTGCTCGTTCAACCTTCGTGTCTCAACTATGCGCGGAACCCCTAGTTCAAATTCAGCAGACAGGCTACTCGTAGAGCGAATGACAGGGTTATGACATAGCGTAGACCTGTTGCGCGGCAAGTGATGGTTTTGATAGTGATTCGGTCACATAACTTTAGTGATAAACCCTGTGGAGAAGTAATATAGTGATACGTAGAGAACACGGAAAGATCTCGGTTAGCGATAGCCGCCATTGTTCGTCTTTGCGGAATGTTTCGTTGTTTTAATGATGAAACGAAGCAACAGGGTTCAATATTCCGCTTTTCGCTTGGCTTTGAGTGCTGTGTACCGACAATTGGCCGCTATACGAGCAACAGTTAGGTTTAGGTAAAACGAAGGTAACAGGCATTTAAAATGTCGGATTTATTCATGAGTCAGACACAAAAAAAATCTCCTCTGTTCAGACATACTCTAAGCGTTTGTGCGGCTGCTTCTTTGTTGGGCATGGCTTGGATTGCTCTCACTCCGGGGTCTGAAGAACCTGAATTAGCTGTGCCGAGTACTGCTGCACTGTCCGTGCGTTCATCCGCTGTAGCGCCCATTGAGCTGGATGCAATGGTGAAGAACGTCGCAAGTAACCGCTGCTTTGATATGGATCAATATACGTTGAACAACGGTGATCCTGTGCAGCAGTGGGATTGCAACAACACGCTTAACCAACGTGTTTGGGTTGACTCAGTGCCCGACAGTAATAGCTTTCGTCTGCGACTGCAGCACAGTGGTAAGTGCCTTGAACCGGCATCAAATCAATCAGGTGCGGGATTGTTGCAGTGGGTATGTCACAGCGGTGATTATGAACGTCCCAATGTTGCGAGTGACATTCAACATTGGTATTTAAACGATTTAGGCCAAAGTCGTTTTTCTATTGTTCATGTGAGTTCTGGACTGGCCTTGACCAGCACCGGAACAAATAATGGCGCGGCGTTTGTGGTTGAGCCTTGGACTGGCAGCAACAGCCAGCGCTTTGAGTACAGTACACGTGTAGATCACGAGACAAGCTTTGCGACGATGGGGCACTGGGGAGATTTAATTGCCTGGCCTCATGTTCCTGTGCACGCGGCGATTACACCCGACAACAAAGTGGTGACTTGGGCTTCTAACGAACTCGATGATTACCCTCAAGACACGCAAAACAAGTTCTCTTGGTCGTCCGTATACGACCCCGCGAGCGGCTCTTTTTTAGAGACGAATAACCCCTCACACGATATGTTTTGTGCTGGTACAACACTTTTAGAAGACGGCAGTTTGCTGGCTTCAGGTGGCAATCCACAGGCTTCAGAAACCAGTCATTTTGACCCTGAGAGTAATAGCTGGTCTTTGCGGAACTCGATGAGTCAGGAGCGTTGGTACGGCACCAATGTGGTCACTGGCAGCGGCGATGTATTCACGACGTTTGCTAAAGGCGCACAAGAAATTCCTGAGCTTTTTTCGATTGAAGAAGGCGCGTGGAGAGATATGCCTGGTGCGGATATGTCGGTACTGCGCGATGAGCAAGACCTCGGTAATCAAATTCGAGTCAATAGTTCAGCCGAACTACAGTGGTATGCCTTTATGCATACTTCTCCTGATGGTCGAGTGTTTCAATCGGGTCCGATGGCCTCGATGCATTGGTACGACACCTCGGGTCAGGGCGCTCTGCAGGAAGCTGGAACTCGTATGGGCGAGAGTCGCAGCCGACAATTTGGGTCGGCAGTTATGTACGATGTTGGCAAATTGTTGCTCACGGGCGGCTCTGATCCTAGTGTGAACGATGAGCTGAGTCCGGACGGCCGCGGTATCAAAATGGGCGCAACGGATTCTGCTATGACGATCGACATAAGCGGCGCTGCACCAAAGGTTGAGCCCGTCGCAGCGATGAATTCTCGGCGTGCAAATCACAATGGCGTTGTACTGCCTAACGGAGAAGTATTTGTTGTTGGCGGTACCGAGTGGGGGCTGTTATTCGATGATCGCTACACGGCTTGGTGGCCTGAAATATGGAACCCTGAAAACCGGCAGTGGCGCACCGTAGCGGCTATCTCAACGCCGCGTGCCTACCACTCTTGGGCTCTTTTACTGCAAGACGGCCGCGTACTGTCTGGTGGTGGTGGTTTGTGTGGTGATTGCTCTGCCAACCACCCTGATGCGCAAATTTACACGCCACCTTATCTGTTTCAGAGCAACGGTCAGTTGGCGTCGCGACCACTCATTGAAGAAGGCACGACTGAAAGTAAGGTTGGCGGTATGTTGAGCTTCAAGACCGACCAAGCCATCAGCCAATTCAACATGGTGCGATTGTCTTCGGTAACGCACAGCATCAATACCGATCAACGTTTTATTCCACTCGACGCTGAGGAGGTTGACACTAACGTCTATGCTGCTCAGCTCAGTAGCAACGTCAATGTGATGATTCCGGGCATGTATTGGGTTTTTGCCATTGATGCGGAAACTGGCGTGCCCTCTGAAGGACATTTACTGCAAGTTAAATCCACCGACGGGCTTGGCAAGTCTGTTCTTGCGGATGCGCTACCCGATGGCGAACTGCAGGTCAAAACGGGTGAAAGCGTCAGTATTCAATTGAGCAGCAGTGATTTTGAGCAATCTCAATTGAACTATAGCGTGCTCGATTTACCCGAGGGCTTGTCATTCGATGAGTCAGCGGGCGTCATCAAGGGTCGTTTTTCAGCGCCAACTGAAGGATCGTTTTTGATCAGTTTGAGCGACGGTAATGTGCAAACTACCGAGCGGGTAGAGTACGAGGTAAGACAAGCAAATGGGTCGATTGGTGGCGGAGGCGGCGGGACGGTGAGCTGGTTGAGCCTGCTGCTATTAGCCTTTATCCCTAGGACTCGTAACGCTGCCTGATTTGGCGGTATAAGACGTCTGAATCCAAGCGCCTGTGCATTTGCCCAGGCGCTTTTTTTGGCGCAACTTGGCGTGGATAAGCCCGCGTTTGACACGGGTTCGGCAAAGCATATAGGGGAACCGAGCTACCGTCTTCGCTGTGCTTTTCAGTTCTGTCTTTCCGCTCAAAATAATGTTGTTGCGCACGATACGCTTCTATCGATCTTACAAAATCGAAAATAGATGTACTTTATTGTACTACGAGGTAAAACTCAGCGTTGCCATGCCGAAGTATTAAAGGTGTAGTACTTCGTTGCTCTTCAACCAATCTAAAGGTGGTGGTTGAAGGGTGTTTATGGTTTTGCATCTGATGTTAAAGCAGTTCGATAGTGCTTGGTAACAGATGTTTCTTTCTCAACATTTGCCTTGTTGATGAAGAGTCTGAGGTAGGGATTTTGAAAGCAATAACTGCAAAAATAGGCCTAGGCCTTTTTCTTTCGTCGCTGACAATTGCTCATGCGAGTGCGGCAGGTAAAGTAGATCAGGGCAGCGTGCAGGCCGCATTGGATAGTATTCGCTTAAGCGGCAATTTTGCAGCCGGTAGCGCGCCTCTATCTGATTTTTACCATAATCAAAGCATGGCGGTGCAGTGGGACAACGCAATGGCGCAGCGCGTTGCGGAGCTGGCGGGTATTGAGGTTGAAGTAACAACCAAAAAGTCTCGACTCGCGCCTTATCAGATGGCTAAAAATGATGTGCAAACATCTATGTACGCCGTACAAATTATCAATAAAGCCAAAGGCGCTAATTTTCCTCAGCAACTCGCCACCGCGCGTGATCTTCAAAGCTTCAAGCTGGCATTAGCGGCAGGGCAAGAAGCGTCCTTTTTGCAGGAGTTACGCACCAATAATGTGCTGATGCAACAACTGCGAGTAGCCGAAAATGAGTACAGGGCAATTGTAGCCGCAGGTGGCTGGCAAAAGCTTAAAGCCACCGAAATTGCGTTTGCCGATCAAAAAGAAGAAGTTGCAGAGCTTAAACATCGACTGAACACAGAAAACTACAGGGCTGGCGACGGTGATCGATTTGATTCGCAGCTCAAGCGTGCGTTGTCGCTTTTTCAGTTAACACAAAACATAGATGTAACCGGTGAGTTGGACAAAGTGACCAGAAGTGCTTTGAATGTACCTGCTTGGCGGCGACTGCAGACAGTGCGCGCGAACATGGCGCGCTTTGAAACTCAGAAACGGCTGGGCACGGATAACAATATTATTGTCAATATTCCTGCTTATAGTGGCGAGTATTTTATCGGTGGTGAGCAGGTGTGGACTGATCGAGTAATAGTGGGTAAAACTGATCGCCGTACACCGCAAATCAGCAGTAAAATTTCTAAAGTGGTGTTTAATCCTTCTTGGTATGTTCCCAGCAAGCTGGCTTACCGCGATGTTATACCTCGCGCGAGTCGAGATCCAAGCTACTGGCGGCGTATGGGTTATGTCGCGTACGATCGCAGTGGCCAAATTGTGCCCGTTAACGCCGATGCCAGCATGAAGAGCGTATTCAACGCTAAAAATTTGCGCATCAAGCAAGCACCAGGACCTTTAAATGCGTTGGGACAAGTGAAGTTTCTTTTCCCCAACAGACACGCTGTTTATCTGCACGACACACCCAGCAAAGGGTTATTTGATCGAGACACTAGGGCTTTAAGCAGCGGCTGTGTACGTGTGCATGAACCGTTAAAGCTGGCAGAAGTGTTGTTCCGAAATCAGATCAAGCGCGGTCATCGCGGTCTGGAAGATAAGAGTATTGACGAAGTGATTGCGGCGAAAAAAACACGCTCGGTCAAATTAGAAGATGAAGTCTCAGTCAGCACGATCTATCTCACGGCCGAGCCCCTGGCATCGGGTCGAGTTCGATTCCATCGTGATGTGTACCGGTATGATACCGCTGAGTTGGCGAGCCGTGCCAAAGGCTTTTTATCTCAGACTTAATATCTGCTGGTCTGGCTGATTTACATCGAATCTAAAAATCGAGGCGCACGTACCGGCAAAGCAGGCCTTGCATTTATTTAGGGTGTAAGCACGAAGGAACGCAGCCACTTTAGCAGCTACTTTTTAGCGCGAGCAGTGTATTGCTCGCGCAGCTGGTTTTGAGGTGTCAAGCTTGTGCTTGTTTAAATAGGTTAAAAAAGTTTTCAGTCGTTGCCTTTGCCAGTTCTTCCAGTGGCATGCCGCGCAGGTCTGCCACGAACTGGGCAGTATGGCGAACGTAGGAAGGTTCATTGCGCTTACCACGGAAAGGGACCGGTGCGAGGTAGGGGGAATCGGTTTCCACCAGTAATCGATCCAACGGAACTCTTTGAGCGACCTCTTGAACTGCCTTTGCCGATTTAAATGTGACGATACCCGACAGCGAAATATAAAAACCCATGTCCAATGCTTGCTCGGCGATGCGCCAGTCCTCCGCAAAACAATGCATCACTGCTCCACTGCGCGCAGCGTTGTGATCGCGTAACATTGAGATGGTATCGTCAGCTGCCGCTCGGGTGTGGATGATCAGGGGTTTGTTCACCGCTGCTGCCGCTTCAATATGGCGTCTAAAGCGCTCACGTTGCCAATCCATATCGCCTTCTATACGCATATAATCCAAGCCTGTCTCGCCAACCGCCACCACGCCATCATCACTGGCGTGTTTTATCAGCTCTTCGATGGTGGGCTCTGGTACGTCTGTATAACAGGGGTGCACGCCCACTGACGCAAAAATATTATCGTGGGCATCACTGATAGAGCGGATTGTCGGGTAGTCTTCCATTGTGCAACTGATGCACAACATATGACTGACACCTGCAATTTTGGCACGCTGCAATACGTCGGGTAACTCTTCGAGTAAGGAGTCAAAATTTAGGTGGCAGTGCGAATCAATCAGCATGAGGGTGTTCCGGTGTGGTGGCTATTGCCGTGTAAGTGCTTTGCAGGCTAAGCGCCGGCTTGTCGGTACTACTGGGGGCGAAACCTTGTACTAACAGCCGAGCGCGACCTTTGGTCTTAAACGCCTGTATAAACTCAGTTACGCTGGCACCGTCCGCTCCACAAGTCACCGACAAATCACCGTTGACGGGAGCCAAGTAATCCACCGAAGAGCTTTTGACGACGATCAAACCATGTAAATCCTGTTCGCGCAGCTTGAGCAGTACAAATCCCCAACCGCAAACAGCAGCCAATGAAAACAGACTGCCGCCAAAAGCGGTGCCGTGATGATTGAGGTTGCGTTCAAGTGGTGCCTGTAGGCTTAGTTGCTGCCCATTGTACTTGCTAACCTTAAAGCCCAGCGCCGAGGCTGGACCGATTTTGTGGTCTATGATGTTCTGAATTTCTTGTAAGTGAACGTTCAAGTGCTATCTCCGTTCAGCATGGCGCGTAATCCAGCTAGTGCTGCACGCCCACTTTTTTGATTAGTTTCCGCATTGGCTTTTTCACCTAACCACTCTAAGTCTTCTTCTGGAAGCTCGCTAATAAAACGACTGTATTCACAGCTCATTTTTTCGCCTTGCCGCTTGCGATATTTAGCATAAGTAAAGGTAAGTTCGCGCTGGGCTCGCGTAACCCCAACATAGGCTAAGCGTCGTTCTTCTTCAATCGCTTCGTCGCTGAGGCTGTTGCGGTGGGGGAGCAGCTCTTCTTCGGTTCCGACCATAAACACGTAGGGGAATTCCAAACCTTTTGACGCGTGAAGCGTCATCAAGTTAACCGCGTCGTACTCCTCTTCATCGCCGTCGAGTATGTCCATTAGCGTGAGTCGATTCACAACCCTTGTTAGGTCGGCGTCGGGTTCGCGCTCCAATATGCCGCTGATCCAGTTCAATAGCTCGGCCACATTTCCCCAGCGTTTCTCTGCCGCCTTGGGCGTGTCTTCTGCCTCGTAGAGCCAGGCTTGGTATTGCACGTCCTCAAGTAATTGCGCGAGGAGTGTGGTTGGCTTTGTTTTTGTAGCTAGCTCGGAGGTGTCTTGCACCCATTGATAAAAATTTTGTACTTTCGAGAATGATCGGGCTTGCATTTTTTCGGATAAACCCAGCTGCCCGCTGGCTTCTAGCATCGAACACCCACGTTCGCTGGCGTAGTTGCCCAGCTTCTCCAGAGTTGAGGCGCCAATCTCGCGCCTCGGTGTGTTTACCACCCGCAGATACGCTGTATCATCTGTGGGGTTAACCAGCAGGCGCAAATAGCTCAGCACATCTTTGACTTCGGGTTTGTCAAAAAACGAACTGCCGCCACTGAGCTTATAAGGGATGTTTTTTTCACGCAGTGCGCGTTCAAAGGTTCGTGCTTGAAAGTTGCTACGGTACAGCACCGCGTAGTCACTCCAGCCCCCACGCTTGTTAAAGTGGTGCGTGTGTATTTCTGAGCTAACCCAATCGGCTTCGTCATCTGCGCTTCGACAAGGCATGACACGCAGCTTTTCTCCCAACCCCAAGTCACTCCAAAGGGCTTTTTCAAATAAATGGGGGTTGTTGGCGATCAGTTTATTAGCGCTGCGCAATACACGCACAGTAGAGCGATAGTTTTGCTCTAGCTTGATGAGCCTTAAATTGGGGAAATCTTGCTGGAGCTTGCCCAAGTTTTCGGGCTTGGCGCCGCGCCATGAGTACACCGACTGATCGTCGTCGCCAACCGCTGTTAGCCCACCGAATTGGCCTACCAGCTGCTTGACCAAATCGTATTGCACGCCGTTAGTGTCTTGGTACTCATCAACCAGAAGATGGCGTACCCGGTTTTGCCATTTTTCTAGTAGCGCAGGGTCTTGCAGCAGTTGTGTGGGCAGTACCAGCAGATCATCAAAATCCACCGCGTTGTAGGCGCGTAACAAACGATCGTAGCGGCGGTAAATCTCCGCCGCCTCCAGTTGAAGATCATCTTCGGCGATACTCAGGGCTTTTGATGCACTGATCTGATCATTTTTCCACGCTGAGATTGCCCAGCGCAGTTGATCGTCGCTAAACAGCGAGGTGCGATTGTCTTCCGCACGCAGTTGTTTTATCGCGACGTTGCAATCGGTGCCGTCCATTATTGTCATGCCAGACCGCAAACCGACAGCCGCGCCGTCTTCACGCAAGAGGCGCAAACCCAGTGTATGAAAAGTACTGACGTGCAGTGGTTTAGTCGCATCGCGTCCGAGCATTTTGGTGAGACGTGCGCGCATTTCATTGGCGGCCTTGTTGGTAAAGGTCACCGCAAATATATGGCGCGCAGGCATATCTCGTTCGCGAATCAGGTAGGCTATTTTCTGCGTGATCACGCCGGTTTTGCCACTTCCAGCTCCGGCAAGCACCAGCAGGGGTGAGTCCACGTGGTGGACAGCGGCGCTTTGTTGGGGGTTGAGCTGCATGGGCGGGGATGTCTGGGTTGATCGTGTGGCTATTGTAGCGCGTGCATTTGCTCCGGTGCTACACGAGGTAGCGCACTAGCCGCGCTCATGATTTCTGCTCGGTTTGCAACGGCCAGTGTTGACGAATAGAGCTTATTCACTGGCTACACGGGAGCGTTCCGCCATCATCACCAGTAACCACGCCACAATACCTGTGCTAAAAAAGCCCACAGCGATAGGTATTAATGTGAGGTTATAAGCTTGCCCGATAATGGTGCCAATACTCAGCGAGACGATGTTAGCGATGGTGCTGATGATGGCTGTTGCCGTGCCAGCGATGTCGCCCATCGGCTCCATAGCCAAGGCGTTCAGATTGCCGAACAACAAGCCAACAAAAAAGAGTGATAGCAGTCCAAAAATAAAGAAGCACCAAAATGGCAGCACAAAAAACAGGCTGATAACGGCGACCAGCGCACCTAGGGCGACCATGCAGATAAGGGCGCGTAACACCAAATAACGCATGCCTAACGTCTCGACCCAGCGAGAATTCAGCAAAGATGAGACTCCGAAGCCCAACGCTTGCAGTCCGAAATAAATAACAAAGGCGTCGCCGATTTCAAATTGCTGCTGAAATATCTGTTGCGTGGAGCTGAGATAGCCTATGAAACCCGCGAACACGCAACCCATGGCGAGTGAATAACACAGTGTTGCGCGGTTGGCGAGAACGAGCTTAGTGCTGTGTATTAACGTGCTGACGCGAAAAGGCGTGCGCCGTTCCGGAGGTAATGTCTCGGGTAGACTGAAATGCACCCACAGCATAATGGCGGCTGCATACACCACATAGAACAAAAAGATCGCACGCCAAGAAGCGACATAAAGTAGACCTTGCCCGAAGGCTGGAGCCAGCACAGGGGCCATGATAAAAATCATCATAACCAGAGACAAAATTTGCGCCATTTGTCGACCGGCGTGGCGATCTCGAATGATGGAAACACAGGAGACGATCGGCCCCGCTGCTCCTAGGCCTTGCACGATTCGTCCGAGCAATAACTGCGTCATGCTATCCGCTACGTAACAAGCGAAGCTTCCTGCGATATAGAGTAAAACACAGGCGAAAAGCAGTGGTTTTCGGCCCAGCGCATCGGACAATGGTCCAGCAATTAACTGCCCCACCGCGAGCCCGAGGAACAGGCAGCTGATGATGTACTGTTGCTGATTCGCGTGATCAGCACCGAGGTCGCTGGCAATGAGGCTGAGTGCAGGTAGCATGGCGTCGATGGACATGGCTGTCACCGACATCAACAGTGCCATCAGAACAATAAAACCATTAGAAGGTTTGCTGAAGGTATCACTCACGTGGCTCGATACTCGGTTGAATCAACACGCGATGATGCGGGATGGCAATCGCGGTGGCAAGCATTGCTGTACATACGAGGTCGCTTTTTATTGTGTAGCCTCGTTGTGTGCATTGGTGATTTTTTTTGGGTTTCCAAACTGTCTGCTTTATGCACTCGAACTGGCCTCTGGCGACGTGCTAAAATGCGGTTCTTTCACGATTAGCGCTTGTCTTCATGTTCAGCTATGACCCGAGCAGCGGCTTGCTGTCGCCGGCGCGTCTTTGTCCGTCCCCAAACTACGACCAGCGTTGTGCCCAAACGCCCGTGTCATTGTTAGTGGTGCACGGCATCAGTTTGCCACCGGGTCAATTTGGCGGTCCCTTTATCGATCAGCTTTTCTGTAACCAACTGCGCCCTGACGAGCACAGCTACTTCGCCGAAATAGCGCATTTGCGTGTGTCTGCGCACGCACTTATTCGACGGGATGGTGAGTTGGTGCAGTATGTACCGCTGAATGCACGGGCTTGGCATGCGGGGCAAAGTAACTTCGAGGGCTGCGAGGCCTGCAACGATTTTGCTATAGGTGTTGAACTGGAAGGCACCGATGAACTGCCCTATGAAGCCATTCAGTACGAACAATTGGCGACGTTTTATTTATCGGTTTTACCTCACTTTCCCGGAATTAGTCGTCGACGTATCACGGGTCACAGCGATATAGCACCTGGCCGTAAAACAGACCCCGGACCTTCGTTTAATTGGCAGCAGTTTGATTGTGAACTCGATAAACAATTAGTCGAAGGAGTGCGCTGATGGGGACTTTGGCCTTACTCGCCGCTTGGGGCGTCTATCGCTACACCGATCTACTGGCACAAGTGCCGTTTGCGCGTGCGCTAGATTACTTGGCCGATAAATTGTCGGGAGTAGTGCGCCAGCCCTGGGCCGCAGGTATGACCGGTGCGGTTATTGTTGCTGTAGTTCCGGCTGTGGTGTGTGGGTTACTTATGGGGCTTGGGGTGTTTATCAGCTGGCCAATCAGCGTTGCTGTAGTGGTGCTATGTATGGGGCCAATGCGTTTGTTCGAGATTCCCGCGCTGGGTGATACTGCAATCGAAGCTGATTTTCAGTCATCGCTCAGTGCTGAACGCTACCATGCACTGGCCGCTCGTGATGTCATCGGTTCGTTGATTTGGGCAGCCATACTTGGTGCGCCAGGCGCTGTTTTTTATCGTGCCGCACGCGAGTTGGCCGAGTCACCGGCTCAGTCACTGCAAGATGACAGCGAACTGTTGAGTAATGCACGTCTTTTGTTTGGGTTTTTGTATTGGTTACCAGCGCGTGTTTATGCGTTGGCCCAAGTAGCCTGTGGCAGTGGAGGGAGGCTGGAAAACATGCTGTCTTTTAGCGTTGACTCATCAGTGGCCGACCAGTTGGTGCTCACCGCGTGTGGTGATAAAAGCCGGTCGGTCAACACCGGCCCCAAGGCTATGCTCGTTACGGCGCTGGCAATTGCGGCGCTCGCCTATTTCTTATGACTTTTCGAGGAACACCCATGTCGCTAGTACCAAACGACAATGCATCACCTTTTTTGAAAGCAGCTGTCGATGCGGCGCTAGCTGCACAGCCAGGCATTTTGGCGCTTTACGAGAGCGGTGTTGCTGTGGATTTCAAAGCGGACGATAGCCCAGTGACGGCTGCGGATGTCGCTGCGGAAGAAACCATTGTTGCCACCCTAAAAGCGCGATTCCCCGATCACGGCTTTTACGGTGAAGAGTTGGGTCAAAGTAATTTGGACGCCGAGTATTTGTGGCTAATCGATCCGATAGATGGCACAAAATCCTTCGTGCGAGGTTGCCCTTTTTTCTCCACACAAATTGCCCTGATGCACAAAGGCGAGTTAATACTCGGCGTCTCTAATACACCGGCTTACGGTGAGTTGGCTTGGGCCGAAAAGGGAGCGGGTGCTTACATGAATGGCAAGCAGGTGAAAGTTAAGCCCGCACCGGGATTATCTCGCGCGGTGCTCTCGATTGGTAATGTAGGAAGCTTAGCTGCCAATGCGGAGCGTTGGTCCGCTTTGGGTCAGTTGATGCAACAGGTGCACCGCCATCGAGGCTACGGCGACTTTGTGCATTACCATCTTCTGGCAGCCGGCGGTATCGACCTCGTTGTAGAGTCCGATGTCAATATTCTCGATGTGGCAGCACTTGCTGTGATTGTGCGAGAAGCAGGTGGAGAAATGACCGAACTAGATGGTGCGCCACTCAACCTAGAAACACGCACGGTGTTAGCAGCCTCCAATACAGCTTTGCACAGCACTGTGTTAAAACAGTTGAACGTGTGAATCACTCTACGCTGCCAGATCCATTGACTGTTTGGATGCACGCTAATCGTGCGCCGAACGAACAGGTGGATGCCGACTCGCTGGCGGCGTCGTTGATTGCGCTTTGGCGCAATCAAGAAGAGTTGGTGAGGTCTTTAGGTGCAATGCTGGGGCTGCCACAAATTGCAGAATTGGCGGTTGAGCTCATGCTATTGCCCTTGCGTCGGCAGGCTGCTTTGCTCTCGCTTGCGCCGGTGCCCAACCCGCATCAAGCAGGCGTGCTCGCCGGTGCTTTGGGCGCGTGGCTAGTAGAGCAAGTCGCCGTTGCGCAGGCAGCGGCTGTCGATGTCCAGAGAAAAGATACGAGCCATCAATCTTTGTTAGAGCATTGGGTTGAGTCATTTGCGCTCAGACAAGTACGCTACTTAGCTACCGTAGAAGGGCAGCGATGTTTTGCCAACGTGTGTCAGGCATGGGCTGGGCTAGACGCCGAAGTAAACCCGTCACAGGAACTTCGCGATACACGTTTACTCCGAACTGGGGAAACTAAAAATCCACCTCTATTGGTGCTTGCAAATGCCACGTGTCCGCTTGCTGCATTTATAGGCATTGAAGGTGGCTTGATATACGAACTAGCTAAACGTTTTGATCTTTCTGTTGTCGCTTGGGGCGATATTCTCAAGCTGCACAGCTGCGACGAATTAAGCCAGAGTCTTGTGCCACTGTTTGCTGAGTATGACAGTAGAGGGGGAGGGGCGGTGCTGGATTTGACCGCAGGTGCGACACGGCTTCCGCGTACGGACAACCCCGTTTACACCATTGCCTTAGATCCGTCACTGCAGCGATTTAGCGGTATCTTCGCTGCCTTTACGATTGATCAGCTCGGGCTGCAACACGATGTACTTCCCGCAGAATTATTGGCGGTTCTTTGTGATGTTGTTTATCCAGACTGGGCTGTGTCTGCATGGTTAGCTGACCAGGATAATTTAGCGTTAGAAACACGCCGATTATGGTTGGATAACCTGCCCAGTATTTCGGGTGAGTTGCTAGCTGATTGCCTGACAAGCAGTACCAGTGTGGCGGATCAGAAGTCTACATTGTTAGAGCTTGAAGTGAGGCCAACCTTGTTGCAGCTGCTCAATGGTCAAGGTGCGACACAGTTAAGCGAAGAAGTGTTGTTGCTTTCGACTTAAATGCTGCGCTGCAATAAAGTGTTGGCAAGCATTTTTTTAAGCTAAAAAAAACCGCGCTTTTAAGGGCGCGGTTTTTTCATTTCTGGCGAACCAGAACTAATGCTTAAAAAGCTATGAATTAGCTTTTAGCAGTAGTAGCACGCTTAGTGCGAGTTGCTTTTGCGGCAGCAGGAGCAGGAGTTGCTTTTTCTACTGCTTTTTCAGCGGCGGCTTGAACGCTGCTGAGGCTTTCTTGAGCAAGCTTCTGAATCTCTTCTTTAGCTTCAGTCAAAGTAGCCATTTGCTGCTGTGCAGCTTCAGCGTACTTCTGGCCTAGATCACGTGCAAAACCCTGTTGAGCTTCGAAAGCTTCTTTAGGGTCTTTCATTTCAGTCATTGCTTTAGTGTTGGCTAGGCCAGCAGACAGCATGTCAGTAACGAAAGCAGCTTGCATCTCAACCAGCTTAGAAGTGGTCTTAGTGTTGATTTCAGCAGCTTCAACAAAAGGTTTGAAGTTAACAGTAACGTCTTTGAACATTGACTCGATCATAGTGGTATCTCCGGACAGGTTTAGAAAATTTATATTGCGGTGCAACATGGAGCGAATATAGAGTCCTGTATCGGTAGAGTCAATAGGATATTGAAAAAAAATGTTGCGGTGCACAAAAATATTTTTTTTTGATGCATTTGAGCACTACAAACAGTTTTATACTGCTGCTTACGTATTAAAAAACGGATGAAAAACGGCTGCAAAGCGTCAATGTGGTGGAGCGAGTAAACCGGAGATTGACGAAAAAAGCACGATCAAACGGGATGAACGACGACGAGCGCGCCGTGTGGGGAATGTATCTGAGTTACTAGGTTTTCTGGCTTAGCCTTTGTCGTCCTTGTCGCTGTTCTCGTCTTTTGCTTTCTTGGCGTCTTTTTCAGCCTGGGCTTTGGTGGTCGTCAGCATGTTTTCCCACAAAGACATATTGCTCTGAGCCATCTGCGACATGATGTTCATGGGGTTTACGTCCATCACGTTTTGCATTTGTTTGCGCAGCACGTCTTGTTGCTGCATAAACGATTGAAGGCTCTTCTCTAAATACTCACTCATCAAGCCTTGCAGCGCGTTGCCATAGAAACGAATAAGTTGCTCTAGAAAAACGTTGGAAAATAGCGGTGTACCGTCGTTAGCCTCTTGTTCGCCAATGATTTGTAGCAAAATAGTACGCGTAATGTCTTTGCCCGTTTTGGAATCAACCACCTGAAAGGGCTCGTGATTGACGATCATCTCGCGAACCCCATCAAGCGTAATGTATGCGCTTTGCATCGTGTCGTAAAGACGACGATTGGGGTATTTTTTGATCACTCGAAATTCGAGGTTTTCTTCTGATTTAGGCATAACGCTCAGTATATACAAAGATGACGCAGTGCAGCATGATATATGTTGCCAAGTAGCTGAGCAACAGGCGACTTAACTAACTGGGCACGATGCAACAAAGTTCGTCGTTTTATCGGAGAACTATGGGTTGAGGCAGCAATAATCATGCACTGTCGCGCATAAATGCGGTTGCCATGAGGGGCAGTTTGGCTCATGGCGTTCCACCGTGTGCTTCTTACAGCGGTAGATCTTCGGCTCTCATGGCGCGATAGGGTGATTCACGTGTTTTGTCGTGCAGCACCATACGATATTGACTAAAGTCTTCTGCGGTTTTACAGAGCATGAAGGGGTTTCCAGCAATTTGCTCAGCCATGCTGACATTACTTTTGTCACCGTAGTTATGTCCGGGAAGTACCTGTATGTGTCCTGGAATGTCTTTCGCCAAGCGCGCCAAGCTGTGAAACATTTGCTTGGGTGAGCCGCCGGGCAAATCGCAACGTCCACAGCCCCAAGTAAACAAAGTATCGCCGGCAATTAAGTGTTGATCGAGCAAAAAGCAGCATGAGCCAGGTGTGTGGCCGGGAGTCATCAACACGCGTGCGCTGGTTTCGCCTAGTTGCAACGTGTCACCGTCGGCAAAAGTGATAGCATCGCTGGGTGTGTCACGCCAAAACTCAGCTTCTACTGCGCCAACATACAGATCTGTGCCTTTATCGCCGCGCAGTTCTGCAACCGCATTGACATGATCGCCGTGAGAGTGGGTTAGCCAGATCTCACTGATGGTGCCCTTGGAATCAGCCGCCATTTGTTCATACAAGGAGGCGTCCCAAGCTGGGTCTATGGCTGCGCTTTTCCCGCTAGCTTTGTCGGTAATCACATACAGAAAATTTTCGTAAGGCCCGTCATGTGTGTGCACGGCGATGGTGTATTTCTCGGTTTCGATCATGGCTTGAATTCCTGTGATAATTGCCGCTCAGTGTAGCGGGCTGTGAGCGCTTGGCCAATGGTGGCAGTGACCAACCTTGTGAGCGCTGTGCTCAGCTACGCTATATTTGATCCAATACAATGACAGGTTTTGTAGCTCCCTATGTGGAATAGATTTTTAATCGTATGGGTTATCTTTGCGACATTGGCTGGTTGTGCCACTGGCCCAGTAATGCAGCAGAACTCTGAGCTCTCGGCCAGCGCTAAGCGACAGCAGATCAACGCATTGACTGATGCGCAGCGCTACTTTTTGGAGATCGCGTTGCGAAGTGAGTACGGAAACGCCGATCCTTTGGTGCGGCGATGGGAACGCCCAGTACGACTGTATATCGACGGTGACAGGCCCACAGTGTTACTTGCTGAGGCAGACAGCGTGCTCAACGAGATTAAGCAGCTTGCACCACATCTCGATATTGCTTGGGTCGATCAAATCAAAGATGCCAATGTGAAAATATTCTTTGGCCCTTACAAGGAATATTCTGCCAAATATGCGCCGAGTTCGCGTGATCGATTGCGGCGAAACTGGGGTTATTTTACGGTGCAGTGGTTTACCAGTGGCAACGGCATTGAAAGCGCAAGTATGTATGTCGATACACGTCGCACTCGAGATGACGAAACTCGACGGCATTTGCTGCGGGAAGAGTTAACCCAGTTGTTTGGGCTGATGGCCGACTCTAACCGGTACCCGGACAGTATCTTTTATCAGCGCTGGTCAACCACGACTCAGTACAGTGATCTGGATCGTCAACTGATTAAAATGCTCTATGACCAACGACTTCACAGCGGTATGGATGAGCAAGCTATCCGAGCTGTATGGCAAGCTAAGGCCGTCGGGAAGGAAGCGAATGCAGGTGACAGTCAACTGCAGGGCCTGCAGTTGAATTGGCCCTAGCACTCACTCATGTGTTTTGGTGGTTCAATGCGAATCACCCCTGAGTGTCATGCATAAAAAAGCCTGACCGATACTGCATCGGCCAGGCTTTTTTAGCTCTGATAAACGCTGGTGTTATCAGGCTTTATCAATAATGCTGTTCAAGGTAGCGCTTGGACGCATAACGTCGTTGCATTTATCAACATCGGCATAGTAGTAACCACCAATATCCGCTGGTTGCCCTTGAACTTCGTTCAGCTCTGCCACGATTTTGTCTTCGTTGCTGCTCAGTTGATCAGACAGTTCCTTAAACTTCGCTGCAAGTGCAGGATCAGCCGTTTGATTTGCCAGTTCATCAGCCCAGTACATGGCCAGATAAAAATGGCTGCCACGGTTGTCTAACTCACCTGCTTTTCGTGAAGGCGATTTATTGTTGTCGAGTAATCGACCCGTGGCTGCGTCAAGTGCGACTGCCATGAGGTTCGCTTCTTTGTTGCCAAACTTGTTACCGAGTTCTTCGATAGAAACAGCTAGTGCCAAGAACTCACCAAGTGAATCCCAGCGCAGGTGATTTTCTTCCACCAGCTGCTGTACGTGCTTAGGTGCAGAGCCGCCAGCGCCAGTCTCAAACAACCCACCGCCTGCCATCAAAGGCACCACAGACAGCATTTTTGCTGATGTACCCAGTTCAAGAATAGGGAACAAATCGGTGAGGTAATCACGCAGGATGTTACCGGTGGCCGAGATGGTGTCTAAACCACGAGCCACGCGCTCAAGGGTGTAACGCATCGCGCGAACCTGAGACATAATTTGAATGTCCAGACCGTCTGTCTCGTGATCTTCGAGGTAGGTTTCTACTTTCTTGATCAGCTCGTTTTCGTGTGGGCGATAAGGGTCGAGCCAGAAGACGACAGGGGTGTTCGATTCGCGGGCACGTTTGACCGCTAGCTTGACCCAGTCGCGGATAGGCGCATCTTTAACCTGACACATGCGGTAGATGTCGCCTTCTTCAACTTTCTGCTCCAGCAGTACTTCACCCGTTTCAACGTCAGTGATGCGCGCCACGCCGGATTCTACTGCTTCAAAGGTTTTGTCGTGTGAACCGTACTCTTCCGCTTTTTGTGCCATCAAACCAACATTAGGCACAGTGCCCATGGTGGCGGGGTCAAAGTTGCCATGCCATTTGCAGAAGTTGATCATCTCTTGATAAATGCGAGCAAAAGTTGACTCAGGCATTACCGCTTTACAGTCGTACAGTTTTCCGTCTGCTCCCCACATCTGTCCACCGGAACGAATCATCGCAGGCATTGAAGCGTCGACGATTACATCGCTGGGTGAATGAAAGTTGGTGATGCCCTTAGAGGAGTCAACCATCGCTAGGCGAGGGCGATGTACCTGACAGGCGTGCAAATCGCGTTCGATTTCTTCTCGCTTAGACGCTGGCAGCTCAGCGATTTTCTCGTAGAGTGTGGCCATGCCGTTGTTGACATTGATACCCAGGCTGTCGAAGAACTCGCCGTGTTTAGCGAAGGCTTCTTTGTAATAAATTTTTACAGCGTGTCCAAAAACGATTGGGTGAGAGACTTTCATCATCGTCGCCTTGACGTGCAAGGAGAACAAAATGCCCGATTCGCGGCAATCTTCCATTTCACTTTCGTAGAAGTCACAAAGCGATTTTTTGCTCATGAACATCAAGTCGACAACTTCGGCATCCAGCAGGGGGATTTCCGGCTTCATCACCAACGTTTTTCCGCTGTCTGTGACTAGCTCCATTTTGACTGTACGGGCTTTGTCGAGAGTGATCGACTGCTCGCCATGATAGAAGTCGCCGCTGTGCATGTGGGAGACGTGTGTGCGTGACCACTGTTTCCATTCGCCCATCGAGTGCGGGTGTTTTTTTGCGTAGTTTTTCACAGCGCGAGGTGCCCGACGATCCGAGTTGCCTTCTCGTAGAACAGGGTTGACGGCGCTGCCGAGGCTTTTGCCGTAGCGTGCACGCAGAGCCTTTTCTTCGTCTGTTTGTGGATCATCGGGAAAGTCAGGAATTTTAAAACCTTTTTCCTGCAGCTCTTTGATACACAACTTGAGCTGCTGAACTGACGCACTGATGTTGGGCAGTTTGATGATGTTCGTGTTCGGGTCTTGCGTCAGTTCGCCCAAGGCGGACAAGTTGTCAGGGACACGTTGCTCTTCGCTCAAAAATTCTGGGAATTCTGCGAGTACGCGCGCTGCTACAGAGATATCGCTGAGTTCAACTTCGATACCGGCCGCTGACGTAAATGTGCGAATGATCGGCAGTAGTGAAGCTGTGGCAAGCAGTGGAGCTTCATCGGTAGAGGTATAGATGATTTTTTGTTTGTTATCTGACATCTTGTATTGGATTCCGTGTTCAAAAACCTACATTAAGGAAGCCAAGCCTTGCGGTTGGCTCGCGCACGCGCGCGATTGTTTTGACTATGTCAATCGGGCTATATGATACGCCAAAATAGGTATTGACCGTTGGCTTTATTCACGTATTGAATCTGGCAACGTAAAATCAATTGCTTAGCAGTGTTGTAGTTGTTGAGTACCATTTTGGTGCGCGCATTTAGCTGCTGCGATAGTGGGTAGCAGCCCTTGTTTACTGCCTAACGACAAATTTATGCAAGATAGTTGTAAAGCCTTCTACCGTGGGCTGGCAGCGGCGAGGTGGGCGCATCGTGAGCTGCGGGGCAACTTTCTTCTTCCGCGGCTAAACAATCCAAAATATCGTCAGACTTTCCATTCGTTTGTTGTTGTCTAGGTGGCCTCTCGTCGCTACTGCTTCAATGTTGATCCCTCTACCTACTTGGTGCAAAAACTATTACCAAGCAGGTCTACCGTGGTTTCACAGCCCAGGTCGTAGAGCGAAGAATTGAAAAGGTCACGAGATTGATGATCAAGATCTATCAGTGGAATGTGACTGCCGCCATCTCTAACTGTGCCGTCCAGTTCGGCCAGAAACATCAAGCGCATCTTTAATCTATCTGCGTTTATCTTAAGCTCGCTGCCTTTAGCGCTGTCTGCTGTGGAGGCGATGATGCCACAACCACCTTTCGTAACAATAGGCGCTTAGCGCTGCCTTGGCTTTTGTGCTGTTATAAGCTGTTCAGGTGCGCAACAAACAGTGAAAACAATTGTGATTGTGAGTTGATACCGAGCTTGGTGTGTATGTGCTTGCGATGCACTTTGACCGTGCCATCTGAGATGCCGAGATCTCGGGCAATGGCCTTTGAGGAATGGCCTTGTAATATTAAGCCGGCGACCTGTTGCTCTCGGTCAGTGAGGAGGCCATTGGTAAAACTATCGAGTGATTGTTCGAGTGTCGCGCTGTTTTCGGGCTTATGCGTATATTCGCTTGCCATGTTAAGCCAAAACTGGTGGCACAAGGCTTGTATTATTCCGTTAGCTTTACGTAGCTGATTCATCTCGTTTCGCTTGGTTACACCTAGTCCAGCACTGCGGCCTAGCGAGACGGTGAGTGTCACGGCGTTATTCAGTGGGCAGATAAATATGACTTCATCGATGAGTTCAAAAGGTAGATAGTGTGTGCGGTAGAACTCGGTGTCTTCAAAGCAATCAGGCGCTAACTCGCGAATACGGTAGACCCCTGCCGCGTGATTATCTTGTATAGCGTTGAACAGTGGGTCGAGCAGGTATGAGTGGTCGAGGTAGCCGCCAATGGGCGGTCGTTGCTCGTTGTCGTAGGAGGAGGACAAGCACAGTGGTTGATAGTCGTGTTTAAACGTAGCGACTAAGTGTGAGTCAAAGGCCGCGAGTAGCTGAATGGTCTCTACAAGTACGCAGGGGAATTGGCTCATGTGTAGATGGCCGATCAGGCGAGCGAGGCCATTGTTCCATGTGTCGACTATCTGCGTTTTATTTGGCAATTGCCTAACCTCTGATCTCTATACCACTTCGATGGTATATGGTGCGCACCCGCCGTTGCACTAGTTTGTACACCCAGATTCAGCAATTAGACGGTGTATGGCATGTTACTCGATTCAGAAGCGTTGTCAGCTCTCGATAAAAAACACTTTATCCATCCCTTCACTAACTTCGGTGACTTCGACAATGAAGCTGTCGATGTCATCAGCAAGAGCTCCGGTATCTATGTAGAAGATAGCGCTGGCAACAGGTATATCGACGGTATTGCTGGATTATGGTGCGTGAATATTGGGCATGGTCGTCGTGAGATGGGTGAAGCGATGGCAGAGCAGGCGACACAAATGGCGTACTACTCGCCTTTTGACAAGCTCTCCAACGTGCCAGCGATAAAGCTCTCGGAAAAACTATCGGCTTTGGCACCTGACAATTTGAACCATGTTTTTTACAGTTGCGGTGGCTCGACTGCCAACGACGTCACCGTGCGGCTGGTGCATTATTATTTTAATCAGATGGGCAAGCCAGGCAAAAAAAGGTTCATATCCAGAAACAACGCCTATCACGGAACCACCTATGTGGCGGGCACCTTGACTGGTATTGAGAGCAATAACTGGGGCTTCGATACGCTCAACGATCTTGTGCACTACGTCAGTGAAGCCAATTGCTACCGCCGCCCGAACGATATGGACGAAGCAGCCTACTGTGACCATTTGATCGAAGAGTTTGAAGCGGCGATCGAAGCACAGGGTGGTGGGGACCAAGTAGCGGCGTTTATTGCTGAGCCCATAATGGGAGCGGGTGGAGTACTCGTAGCACCCGAGGGGTACCACAAGCGCATGTACGACGTGTGTAAAAAACACGGCATGCTCTATATCTCCGATGAAGTCGTCACAGGCTTTGGCCGGCTAGGACATTTTTTTGCCTCCGAGGCTGTGTTTGGTGTCAAGCCTGACATTATCAACTGCGCCAAGGGGCTAACTTCAGGTTATATACCCTTAGGGGCCACGCTTGTTAGTGATGAATTTTACGCAGGGATAAATAAACCGCAGCGCGAAGGCGGTGTGTTGAGTACAGGCTTCACGTATTCCGGTCATCCGGTAGCCTGTGCCGCTGCTCTTAAAAACATAGAAATTATCGAAACAGAAAATATCTGCCAGCACGTTCAAGAAATTGGCCCGTACTTCAGCGAGCAGCTTGCCACTCTGCGGGACTTGCGGTTGGTGGGCGATGTGCGCGGTAAAGATTTCATGCAGTGTATTGAAAATGTCGCGGACAAAAAAACAAAAACATTATTTCCCGCTGAAGCGAACGTCGGCAAGCGTATCGCCAAGGCCTGTCAAACACGAGGATTAATAGTTCGGCCAATCGCACACCTGAATGTGCTTTCTCCACCGCTAATTTGGGATAAAGCGGTCGTTGATCGCGTGGTTGCGATCTTAAGAGAAGCCATCGAAGAAGTGACGGACACACTGGTAGTCGACGGTTTTTTGTGTGCTGAGGAAAGCTCAAATGGTTGAGCAATCAGCGCAGCTTGCTAGCCCAGTTGCAGAAGGCTTTAGGATGCCGGCAGAGTTCGAATCCCATGATAGCTGTTGGATGTTATGGCCGCGTCGTGGTGATGTATGGCGTCACGGAGGAAAACCCGCGCAAATGGCTTTTGTCGAAGTAGCGAAAGCCATTGCTCAGAGCGAGCTAGTTATTGTCGGTGTGTCAGATGATCAGTACGTCAATGCTCGCAACATGTTGCCCGCAGATGTTCGAGTGGTGGAAATCAGCAGCAACGACTCCTGGATGCGCGATATGGGGCCAAGCTTTTTGATTAACTCTGCAGGCGAGCTCGCCGGTGTAGATTGGCAGTTTAATGCTTGGGGTGGTTTAGATGGCGGCTTGTATTTTCCTTGGGACAAGGACGACCGAGTTGCTCAGAAGGTTTGTGAAATGACTGGTGCTAAGCGTTTTCGGGCGCCACTGGTTATGGAGGGAGGTGCAATTCATGTTGACGGCGAAGGCACGTTGATCACCACCGAAGAATGCCTACTAAACAAAAACCGCAACCCAAGCATGGACAAAACGCTAATCGAAACACATTTGTGTGAGTTGCTCGCCGTTGAAAAAATTATCTGGATTCCACGCGGTACCTATAACGACGAAACAGATGGTCACGTGGACAACATCTGTTGTTTTCTGAGACCGGGTGTTGTGGGTTTGCATATGTGCGACAACCCCAAAGACCCACAATATGAGATTTCACAAGAGGCATTGGCTTGCTTAGAGGCGGCCACCGACGCCAAAGGTCGCAAGATTGAAGTGGTGAAATTCCCGCAGCCTAGTCCTTTGCATATCAGTGAGCTAGAGGCACAGGGTGTGGATATGGATGAAAGCAGCCACGGGCGCGAAGAGGGCGAGCGTATGGCTGGTTCATACATCAATTTTTATATTGGAAACTCGGTCGTGGTTTTCCCCCGTTTGGATAAAAAACACGACGAATGCGTAAAGCTGTTGCTGCAGCAGCAGTTTCCGAGTCGCCGTGTGGTTGGTGTGAGCGCGAGAGAAATTCTTTTAGGCGGTGGAAATATTCACTGCATAACACAGCAGCAGCCGAGCTGTATTAAAGAGTCGCAGATTCAGTCCAGCCAGTGACGTTGGTGAGATAAATTTTAACCCAGCAATGCCGGTTTATAGGAGCAGCGGTATTTCATTGTTGTCAGCTCACTGTCTTGCCACTACAGTCGATACACCGATGTAATGGCCAAAATTAAGGCAAAAGCTATGGATACCCCGATTATATTTGCCCACTTGCTTGATGGCGTAGGTGGCAGTCGCGCGCTAACAGAGCAGCAGGTTGCTCAAGTATCAGAACGGCGTGAGCCATTGTGGGTGCATTTGTGGTTTGAGCATCCAGATACACCCCAGCTACTTTCACAACTACTACCCGATGTAGAGCAAGGTGTTATACAGACTTTTTTACAGGGAGAGAGTCGCCCGCGTGTGATCAAAGTGGGTGATGGCGCGCTTATCAACCTTCGCGGTGCAAACCTCAACAAAGATGCATCGCCGGAGGATATGGTTGCGGCTCGATTGTGGGTAGATGAGACGCGTATTATCACGCTGAGGCGACGCAAACTCATGGCGATCGTGGATATAGATAGCGCGCTGAGAGAAGGGGTTGGTCCTAAAAACAGCGGGGAATTTGTCTCCCTTTTGTCGCAAAACCTTATCGAGCGCCTCGAGCCTTCGCAAAGCAATCTCAGTGAACTCATCGATGATGTGGAAGAGAACTTGGTGCTCAGTGCGGATCGTGATATGCGGGAGTCGATGGTTCAGGTGCGGCAGCAGGCGATTATGTTTAGACGTTATATGTCTCCACAGCGTGACGCCTTACGAGCATTGATAGATTCCAACTACAGCTGGTTGCAAAACGATCATAAGCTGATGTTGAGAGCTAGCTTGGATCATCTCATGCGTTTTATTGAAGATTTGGAAACTGTTCGAGAGCGCGCGCAAGTGGTGAAGGACGAGTTGTCCCATTTAGTTGCAGACCGCTTAAATCGCAATATGTACGTGTTGTCGATAATTTCCGCTGTGTTTTTACCGTTAGGTTTTTTGACGGGTTTGCTGGGTATTAATGTGGGGGGGATTCCTGGGGCGGATTATCCTTATGCCTTTGCAATTTTTTGCGGGTTATTGCTGTTGACTGTTTGCTTCCAGCTCTTGTTGTTTATTCGTTTTAAATGGTTTTAGCAAAGGCAGTCTCTACGCTATCGAGAGGTTTTTTGAGTGTTTGAGGGCCGCAGATATAGTTATGCTTTCGCTGTTGACGCGCTACATTAGCGTTGGCTTCGTTTAAATCTGGCCAATGGCTGGGTGGCATTCCAATCGTGGCGTGCTCAAGCTTTGGCGCTGATGTCACTGACCGATCCTGTTCCAAGGCCTCCTGATTTATAACCTTTTCTTGTGCAGTGTGGTTTATTTGACGAATTGATAATTCGGTAGTGCAAAAAATGTTGGTTTTTTGTTGAATTTAGACTTTGAATTTGTTGTCTTTCAACTACACTCAAATCCTTGATTCACAAAGTGTTACACAAGCATGTCTGCAGCAATCTACATGACTGGCACCGGCTCTTCGGGTAAGTCGCGTTTTTACCGTGCATTTGTCACCGCTGATTTATTGGGCGGTTGGAGCTTGGTCAGAGAATGGGGAGAACGCGGCGCAGCGGGCCAAAGTAAAGTTGATTGGGTTGAGGATTTACCTGAGGCTCTTGATCGACTGCGGCACGTTGCTCGTCGTAAATCGCGGGAAGGTTTTCAGCCGCTGGTCGGTGGCAAGACTTTTAGCGGCAGCTCTAAGCTGACTGTTGCCTGAGCTGTAATTTGAGTTTCAGCGGTATCATCATAAGGCAGGCCAGCAAGCAATAACCTCCGAGAACTAGCATTTGCAAAGGGTAGGCAACACCAGCGTCGATTAGCCAACCCGTGATGCCGGGCCCCAGTGCGCTGGAAAGTACTAGCAAGGCCGTTATCACCGATCTTATGGAGCCCAAATGCTTGGTGCCGTAGAGTTCTGGCCACAAAGAGCCATACAGCACCGAGCTCATGCCTGCTGACACTCCGAGCAGCCCCATGAATAAATAGATGCCGTACTCCTGTTCAACTGCCCAGATGACGCCGCAACCCAAAGCCAGTGGCAGCAGGAAATACGGTAATAAACTGACGCCACTAAAGCGATCAATCAATTGTCCAGCGATCAACGAGCTAATCACCGTAATGGTAGCGAGCAGGATAAAGGCGCTAGCGAATGACTGGGCTGGCCAGCTGCGTAGAGTGAGCAGATAGTCTTGATGGAAAAAGATCGCGGTACCGATAAAGGACGGCGCCATCACGGCACAAATCAGGCGCCAAAATAACGGATCGCGTAGAACTTCGTCGCGTCGCCAATGTTTTTTTGAGGCGCGTTTTTCTGGGGCATCCGAGTGAAGTGGTTGTCGTTCTTGCAGCAGCAATAAATACAATACCGGCAACGCAAGAACAAGCAGTGTTGCAGCCCCTAGCAGCCAAGTCTGTCGCCAGCCAAGCCAGGCAAATAAGCTCACTGTGAGCAGTGGAAAAATTGCTTCTCCAGATTGGTGTCCAAGAGCTACCAACGATACCGCGCGACCACGATGGCCTGTGTACCAGCGGCCCATAGCGGTCATGGCTGTGTGTGTCATCATGCCTTGACCGAAAAGACGCAGTAAATACAGCGTCAGCGCAAGTGCAACAACGGACTGTGAAAGTGCCATGCTTGTGGCGGCTAAAGCCAGCATTGGCACGACTATCAAAACCGTGCGGGCGACGCTGTAAATATCGACGACTCGGCCAAGCATCGGTAGTGTGGCCGCACTGGCTAGAGTTGCCAGCATGTACAGCCCGCCAAACTCTCCGTGGCTAAGCTTATATTCTCCTCGAATTTCGGCACCCGCTAAGGAGATAAAATATGTTTGACCGAAGCCCGAAAAAAAAGTCAGCAAAAACCCACCTAACAACCAGCGGGCATTGTCACGCATAAACATCGTATAGCTGGGCATGTGAAGACTCGGTATGGAGGTGCTTGGGTTGCCAGAGTTCAGCGTAGCAGTATACGCGGGTACGGCGAGGGCTTGTTGCGAGATTTTGTTGCGTTGGAGCAACAAGTGAAATTAAGCAATAGTGATTAGGAAGTGGTGATTAGGAAACGCAATAAGCCCGACAGAGTGCCGGGCTTATCGGGGTCGTTCAGATAAAAACGACTGGTCTAGCGGACGCGTTATTTCTCAGAGCGATTGGCGATCAGGTCGTCTACAACCGACGGATCGGCTAACGTAGATGTATCGCCCAAGCTGTCGATCTCGTTGTGAGCAATCTTGCGCAAAATGCGCCGCATGATTTTGCCAGAGCGAGTCTTTGGCAGACCGGTAGCCCATTGTAAAACGTCAGGGCTGGCAATTGGGCCAATCTCTTTGCGCACGTGTTTGACTAGTTCTGTGCGTAGCTCGTCACTGGGCTCGATACCTGCCATCAACGTGACGTAGACATAGATGCCTTGGCCTTTGATGTCGTGTGGGTATCCAACTACTGCAGCTTCAGCTACTTTGTCGTGCAACACGAGTGCTGATTCAATCTCAGCGGTGCCCATGCGGTGGCCGGAGACGTTGATAACGTCATCCACACGGCCGGTAATCCACCAGTAGCCGTCTTCATCGCGCTTGGCTCCGTCACCTGTGAAGTAATAACCGGGGTACATAGCGAAGTAGGCTTCGTGGAAACGTTTGTGATCGCCGTAAAGTGTGCGCATCATACCGGGCCAAGGTGACTTCATCGCCAGAACGCCTTCGATGGCGCCTTCGGCATTTATTTCGTTGCCATCGCCGTCCAGCAGTACAGGTTGTACGCCAAAAAATGGCTTAGAAGCAGCGCCTGGCTTGAGTGCGTGTGCGCCGGGCAATGGTGTGATCAGGTGACCACCTGTTTCCGTCTGCCAGAATGTATCTACGATAGGGCAGCGACCCTCGCCAACCACGTTGTAGTACCACTCCCAAGCTTCAGGGTTAATAGGCTCGCCCACCGATCCTAATACGCGCAAGCTCTTGCGTGACGTTTGTTTTACCAAATCATCGCCGGTTGCCATTAAGGCGCGAATCGCAGTTGGTGCGGTGTAGAAAATTGCGACGTTGTGCTTGTCGATGACTTGCCAAAAACGGCTGTTATCAGGGTAGCTAGGTACGCCTTCAAACATTAGCGTGGTTGCGCCATTCGCCAGAGGACCATACACAATGTAGCTGTGGCCCGTTACCCAGCCGACATCTGCTGTGCACCAAAAGACTTCGCCGTCTTTGTAGTCGAACACATGCTTATGCGTGATCGCGGCGTAGAGCAGGTATCCACCGGTGGTGTGCTGAACGCCCTTAGGTTTGCCGGTCGAACCAGAGGTGTAGAGGATGAAGAGCGGGTCTTCCGCATCCATAGCCTCAGGGGGGCAATCGGTGCTTTGCTCAGCGAGTAGGTCGTTGTACCAGACATCACGGCTGTCATCCCAGGCAACGTCGCCACCGGTGCGTTTAACCACGATCATAGTGGTGACACAGCCTGCTTTTTCGCAGCCTATATCTGCATTGGCTTTTAAGGGTACAGAGCGACCGCCTCGTAAGCCTTCATCGGCGGTGATTACGACTTTGCAGTCGGCACCTGTCAGTCGATCAGCCAGTGCTTCTGGAGAGAACCCGCCGAAGACGATCGAGTGCACTGCGCCGACGCGAGTACAGGCGAGCATGGCAACAGCAGCCTCGGGAATCATCGGCATATAGATACAGACGCGATCGCCTCTTTTGACGCCGCGTGCTTTTAAGCCATTGGCCAGCTTGCAGACTTCGGCGTGCAGCTCTTTGTAGCTGATATTGCGTGATTCGTCTGGGCTGTCGCCTTCCCAGATGATGGCGGTTTGATCTCCGCGCGTCTCGAGGTGGCGGTCTAGGCAGTTATAAGAGACGTTCAGCTCTCCGCCTTGAAACCACTTGATATCAGCAGTGTTGAAATCCCACTCTAGCGTCTTATCCCAAGGCTTAGACCAAGTCAGGAATTTCTCTGCTTGCTCGTTCCAAAAGCCTTCTGGGTCCTCGATAGACTGTTTGTACATCTGCTCGTAAGTTTCGGCGTTGATGTTTGCTTGTGCTGCAAATTCGGCCGGTACGGGATACATCTTATCGGTTGACATGTGTTGCCTCCATGTGGATTCAATCTTGAATTCTTCTATTGTCCGACAGCGAAGTTGATGCGCTGTCAATCCTTTATTATTACCGCTCTGCCAGCAAGGCAGTGATGGCACTATTATTCACGCTCTAGGGTTAAAGGCATAGCTTGCTTAAAAAAATCAAATATAACAATGGTATACGTGATATTGCTTTGATGAATACGATTTCAAAACTGGCGCTTTGTTACGTTTTATACTCCTAATTTGTGAATAAATGTAACAGTTTGGTAAATCTGTGCTGGTTTTGTATCGTGCCAAATACCCAGTGGCGATGTCTCATTAGGCAAGTCGATAGTCTGGTTTATTTTGCTGTTTGCCTAGGGATATTCATTTTCTGACGGCGCTCCCACAGAGCTTTTCGACTGATTCCTAGTCCAGAAGCCAGCACGGTTTCAGTCATGTGTGGTTGGTTGCTGAGCACAAAAAACCTAAAATACTCATCGAGACTGAGGCTTGCTGCCATGGGGGCTTGAGGCGCTTGTGGATCGGGTGCGCTTGCGATGCCTAGCATGCCTTCATCAATGACGGGGTCGTCACTGAGAATGACGGCGCGCTCTACCGCGTTCATCAATTCGCGAACGTTGCCTGGCCAATGATATTTTTGCATTGCAAGCAATGCGCGCTCGGTAAAACCTTCAAAGTCGGCGTTCAGTTTTTTACTGGCGCGCGAGAGTGCGTGTTGGGCGAGTGCGATGACATCGTGCTCTCGGTCGCGTAGAGCTGGTAGAGGAATCTCTAGATTGCGAAGTCTAAGGTAAAGATCTTCTCTAAATTCACCTTTGTCGGTCAACTCTGCGAGATTTTTTTGGCAAGAGACAACCAGCCTTACATCGACTCGCCGTGCGTGGCTAGAGCCCAAAGCGCGTACTTCACCGTGCTCGAGCAGCCTTTGCAACCGAGCTTGCGCTGTTTCAGTCAGCTCACATACATGGCTAAGGTAAAGGGTTCCTCCGTGTGCTGCGTCGGCTAAGCCTTTGCGTTTTGAATCGCTACTGGCTACGGCGCCACGTTCGTGACCAAACAGTTCGGCTTCTATTGAGCCATCAGGGATAGCGCCGCAATTTACAACAATCAATGGGCCGTCAACACGGTCGCTGGCGTCGTGAATAGCGCGCGCCACGAGCTCCTTTCCGGTGCCTGGTTCACCGGTGATAAGCACGGGGATTGTCACAGGTGCGACTTTGATAATGCGATCAAAAACGGCATTCATCGCGCGACAGTCACCGATCATGCTGGCGCTGGGGAAGGCGCGTTGCAAATCGTTTTTCATTGCCGCATTTTGCCGGTTGAGCTGGTTGCGCTTTAAGCTGCGCTCAACCATCAGTAGCATCTCGTCGTGATCAAAAGGTTTGCTGATGTAATCGACAGCGCCGGTTTTCATGGCCTCAACCGCAGAGCGTACGCTGGCGTAGCTGGTCATGATAATGACGGGCACTTGCTCAACGTGGCTGATAATGGCTGTACCCGCTTCGCCTGGCAGACGTAAGTCGCTGACAATGACATCAAAGCTGTCCAGTGGTAGGGCGGTGGCTTGTTCGACGGAATCCGCTTCTTCGACGTCGTAACCCGCACGCTCGAACATGCGTCGCAGTGACATGCGGATCACGTCTTCGTCGTCAATGATCAATAGCCTGCTCATGGCGTGTTGCTCTCCGTGTTGGTGTCGCTGATGGCGTGGGGCAGCGTGATAGAAAAGCGGCTGCCTTGCCCTGGATTGCTGTCGAGGCTGATATGGCCGCCGTGTTCTTGTACGATGGAGTGAACCAACGACAAGCCAAGCCCCGTACCTTGACCTACTGCCTTGGTGGTGTAAAACGGTTCGAAAATTGATTTGCGTTGATGTGCGTCTATGCCTATTCCCTGGTCAACTACATCAATAACGCAAGAGCTTCCTTTTTTACAAGCCAGAACCTGCACGGTTGCTCCTGGCGAGCTGGCAGCGCAGGCGTTGCTAAGAAGGTTGACGATCATCTGTAGAATTTTTTGTCGTTCAGCGTCAATGTTTAGCTCCGCAGAACATGTACTTTCGAGGGCTACAGATTGTGTGGCTGGGTCTAGCTTTATCAAGCCGATCGCTTCGTCAATACAAGCGCGCAGTTCGAAGTTCTCACGTTTGGCTTCGGTGTTGATTTCGCGACGAGAAAAAGCCAGCAAGGATTTGACAATTTCGTTGATGCGACGGGTTTGCTTAATAATACTGTCGCCAGTCATTTGCACGATATCGCTGTCTTTTTCGTAGGCGAGATTTTGCGCCAAGCTGTCGATACCTGTCAGTGGGTTGCCAATCTCGTGGGCTACACCGGCGGCAAATTGCCCTATCGACGCGAGACGCTCTGAATGCGCAAGTTCGGCTTCTAATTGATCGATGTTGGTTCGATCCTCCAGCAAGATAACCAAGCCATTACGAGCTTCGGGTGCGGTTGCACTGGTTTGGATATTGGACTTGTGGAAGTTATAGCTGTGGGTGCTGTGTTCGCGTTGCACTCTTTGCTTGAATTGATGGTTGGAGTC
>ENA-ORXM01000177-ORXM01000177.1-marine-metagenome-genome-assembly--contig:-NODE-177-length-127472-cov-15.610016_pt1 | contig 127472 bp, 105 predicted proteins | sample MGYA00237867_ERZ511480 | MGnify/ENA primary metagenome ERZ511480 (study PRJEB26309, sample SAMN06266103) | marine metagenome | isolation source: Algal blade | place: United Kingdom:Sidmouth, United...
AAACACCCATATCCCCAGGACAAAAAGACACGCTCGCGTTCAAAGGAAAGCTGAAGTAAGCCTGTAAAACGGGGCGCAATCAACTCTTAGATCTAAAAGACCTCTGCAAAGCCCGCGCGTGATGGCTGCTACGCGCTATTACGGTTGTGTTTTTATGCGCGGGTTTTGGGCTGAATGTTCAAACAGCCTACGCGTCTTGATCTGGTACGTCAGGTGATCCTTATACCTCTTTGTCTGATGCTTACGGGGTCAGTTCTGGTCGGTATTATTTCACCACTGAGTCAGGTCTATTCCAAGCCGATGTCGATAATTCCGAAGGTGGCGGTTGGGCTTTAGTCCTGCATTATGTTCACAAGGGTTCAAATTGTCCGTCGTCATATAATTTGTCCCAGATTAAGGTCTGAGCTAATAGAGACTTTGCTTATCGTGTGAGTTGATATTCGGCGACGGCTTTGCGGTATTGCAAGCGTCGGAATTCGATAGTTTTTTCCTTGATCCTTTCTCTTCGTTTCAAAATGGATTGGGCGTGACTGAAGTAGACGTCGGCGAGCGTGACGTTGTTCAGGTAATCCGTCTACGGAATATGATGCGCATGTCACTTATATCTGTGTGAATCCATGGGCGCGATGTCAGCGGGAAATCCTGACCCAACTGTAACTGTCGCCTTCCGGGCCAGAATTAAATAAAGCTATACGTAAAGCGTCGGACCAATTGGGTCGACGCTTTATATCTTATTTATCTATGTCACTGACACGGGCGCTGCGTCCCACGAAATCCCCTTGTAGAGCGCGAAATGCATCTTTGAGGATACGTTGGCGCTCGACCTCATGGGCTTGAATATCGTCCGCCGACCACGTCACAGATTCGACGGCGTCTGACGCAATCACGCCGTTTTCTGTGAGGGTTTTTTCCAAAGCGTAAAGACGCTCTTTTAGGGACCAGTTTTCGGTCATGACTTCTAAGACCGCTGTCATCATGGCGTCGATGGCGGGGTCGGTGAAAAATGCAGGGCGTTTGCCTTGCGTGTCTAAAGGATGTTCGCTCATGCTAACCTCTACTTTTGGGCGCCAAAAGCAAACCATTCAATACCGCTTGCAAGGCGGCCTGTATTCTCGCCAAAGGCGGACGGGTTTTTGACAGATTCGACGTAATCCGCGTCGGACATATAGGTATATTGCGGCGTGATAAAGGAGATCAAATTGTCTTTATCAAATCCCGCCTCCGTACACAGAACGTCGTAATCCTGATCGCGGAATTTTTTATAATAGGGTTCATTATTATAATAGGCATCCCAGTCCAAATAAAACCCGTCATAAGGGTCGAGGTCTTTATTGGCAGGCAGTTCCATATGCAACATTAGGCCGCCGGGTTTAAGTACGCGGTGGGCTTCCTTAAGGGCGGTTTTAATGTCCTTAAGCGGCAATTCGTGCAAGAACATGGACGAGAATACAATATCAAAACTATTATCTTCAAAGTCGAGCTTTGTGGCGTTCATTTGTTTGAAATGCACGGCTTTGTTCTGTGCGCCTGCACGGGCATGGGCATAACGCAAGCACGGGGCGGCAACGTCAATGCCCGTCACCTCGGCGTCGGGGAAAGTTGATTTCCATGCCAGAGTGTTATGACCAATTGTGCAGCCGAAATCTAAAATGGCTTTGGGTTTAATCTCTGGATATTTCACGCGAATATAATTGGCCATAGACTCGCCAATATCGTCTAGGTTTGCGCCCATCATGCCAAATGAAAAGACGTTCAAACCATTATCGTAAAGCGCCCCCGCCGCGCAATCATTGGCAATATTCTCTTTCGTATATCCACCCGGGGCCAGATGGACATCAATGGCGGTGGCGTTTTTTGGAAGGGTAAGGTCGGGATCAAGGTCTAACGAACCACCAATCTCATTGGCTTTTTTACCGTATTTTTCTGCCTTAATGTTTAGGCTCTCTAAGTCTTCATTCATCGGGTGAATAACAGACCGCCACACCATTTCCTGCGCATTATAGCGCATAGACGAATAGAATTTAAAATAGAGATCAGACGCAATAGCGTTGTGAACTTCGGGGCCTGTCTTTGGGAGATGACCAAGTTCTTTTTTAGCTTTGGGCGCGATCTCTTCTGTGTAACGTGTTTTCATGCCGCCCGCGAGGTCATTCAAAATAAACCCGCGAAGGCTCGAGACGAAATCTTGTCGCGCGGCCGTATTGCGGCCTGATTTAAGGGCGAGGTCATGTTGCAAAGCTTGGGGCATAAAATCTCCTATTCGGTCTTAAAGTGTGCTGGTAATTCTGAATCATCGGTTTGATTTAGATTAAGCGGGCAAGTTAGTGCCTCTTTGGGTTTATATAAAGCTAATCAAACCCTACATCAGGCGTATGATTATCAATATCGCGCCAGATACGCCAGACACCATCTGAGCCGCGTTTGAAAATCACAAGAGAGCGCCCTGAATCTTTTACAGGTTCTCCGACCGCTCCGGGGTTTTCGAGCCACCATTTTGCGACTTTAAACGCGTAATCTCCGTCAATTGTTGCCGACTCGTCTTCAAATCGTATGACGGCAGTGCTGCCTTCAACGCGCGAGTCTGCGAAGTAAGTCAGGATTTCGTCTACGCCTTTCCGAGCTGTCTGGTGACGCGTCATCAACCACGCATCAGGCTCATATAAATCCCGCATGGCCTCGAAATTGCCTTTGCTGTAGGCGTCCGCCCATTTTGTACTAAATTCATTTAACGCTGCCGTTTCGACCTTTATATCCCGCACTTCAGTCGCGGGCGTGCACGCCGAAAGACACAATGTGCTCACGGTGAATAAAGTCAAAAGTCGTCTCATTTTAATGGCTCCGTTAGGGTCTTAAAGGCGTGCATAAAAAACGGCGACAGGAGGCCTGCCGCCGTTAAAATCAAATATAGCGTCGTGTGTGCAATTTAGAAATTGCGACGAATACCAACGTTCCAACGTACAGGGTCATTGGCGTAGACTGTGCCCGCCAAAAGGTTGGTCACATATGCTTCATTCAAACAGTTTTTACATTCCGCGACAAAGCGCCATTTACTATCCTCATCTGTGAGCGCCAATCCGGCATTGACGAGTGTATAACCGTCTTCAAAACCTCCTGCGGCATTGGCTGTGCCCACGAAAGTTTCCCCAACGATTCGAACATTTGCGCTAGGTGTAAGCGTCCAGCCATTTTCAAAATCGACATCATAGGATCCGCCGAGCGTCAAGGAGTATTCCGGTGCCCGAACCGGGCGTGCGACACTACAATCGGGCGCGATAATGCCAACACCGCCACCTGCATTTGTCGGGCTGGCTATACAATCTGCTTGTTGTTGCAATCCAATAGCTGGGAGGTTTTTATAATTGATATCTTGATAACCCAGCGAGCCGTAAAGGGTCAGGTCCTCATTGGGTTGATAGTCAATATCCATCTCAATCCCTTTATTCTCAAGATCCGCAAAGTTTTGAGTAATAAAGGCAATGGCCCCGTTTGGACGGGTAAAGGCAGACGGCACTTGAACCCCGTCCGTATCCATGAAGAACGCTGTTGCATTAAAAGACACCGTATTATCGAGCAAGACAGAACGAAGTCCAGCCTCGTAATTCCAAACTTTTTCTGGACCAAAAGGTACAATTTGATCGGCTGTCGTGCCGCGTGCATTCCACCCTCCGGATTTAAATCCCTTTGTGGCAGAGACGAATGTACTGATGTCATCTGTCCATTGATAATTAAGCACGGCCCGCGGGGTAATCAGCGCTTTCTTCTGTGATGTGCCTATGCCTAGGCCGTTAATAGCGGCTGTTGTCAAAGCATTCGCACCTGAATTATCCGCGTAGCCGACGATTTTTTCTTCTTCCGTCCATCGCGCGCCTAATGTGACGGTCAATTGGTCCGACATTCGGTAGTCGCCTTGAACGTAGGCCGCATAGGTATCTAGCGTGTTTGTCATCGTTCGACTGGCAAGGTTTAGTGTAAAAGGGACAACAGCTGCGCCTGGATTCACATCAATCGTAAAGAGATCCGTGAAAGCGGTCGTATTGTCTTCGTGGAAGTAATAGACACCAGAAATAATATCCAATGCGCCGTCCATGTACGTGTTGAGATATTTAAGTTCGGCACTGAATTGGTCATGTTCGCCTTCATTGATGATGGTGAACCCCCCCGCGCTATATTGTTGACCGCCTAAGCCGCCATCAAAGAAATCGATAATAAAATCTTGGTCAAGCGAGCGATAGCCCGCGATGAAATTCATTTGACCAGAGCCAACGTCAAACTGCATATTAGATGTCAGGCTAATATTCTCATTCTGATTACCAAGGCCCTTACCGGCGAGGGCTTGCTCTACAAGTGTCCCTGTGCCGCGCTCTGTTGAAAGTCCTGTATTAGACACGCGGTCTTTATTGCCTGTAACACCTGATAAAGGTGATCCGCCCCTAGAGTAGTTCAGGATGCTTGTGCTGTCATCTTCTGTATAATCGGCTGACAAGTCCCACTGAAAACTTTCGGTCAGGAGGAAACGAATATCGCCGCGAATGCCAAGGGCTTCTTGGCCATTGAGTTTTTCACCTGTCGCAAGATTGTCGACAAAACCTTCATCGTCCACGTAATATGCAGAGATTTTAGTGAGGACGTTTTCATTTACAGGGGCATCGATTGAAGCCCTTGCAACCTTGCGGTTATAACTGCCGTAACTTAAATCAATATAACCTCCAGCGGTTTCGCTAGGTTTGCGCATACGCGTGACAATTGCGCCGCCTGTTGTGTTGCGACCAAAAAGCGTACCTTGGGGCCCGCGTAGGACTTCGATACCTTCAACGTCAAAAAAACCAACATTATTGCCGTTTTGACGACCAATATAAATTTCGTCAACATATGTGCCGACTGGAGGGTCAAACGTTGCAATCGATTCTGTATTACCTGCGCCGCGAATGTAATAGACATTGGCTGTGCCGAGGCCAGTATTATTGCCGCCATATAAGTTCGGCACATATTGCACAAGGTCAAGTGGCTCATCGATTTGCTTAGCAAGCATTTCTTCGGGAGAAAATGCGGTGACGGCAAGCGGGACGTCTTGGACATTTTGATCACGGCGTTGGGCGGTTGTAACAATCTCGTCTAATTGAGCTAAGGCCGTATTAGGGACCGCTAGCATCCCGGCAACACCAATTATCATGGCCAGTCGTGATACATATGTGCCTGATTTTGAAATACTCCGCATTTTGTGATCTCCCAAATAATATTACTAAGTACGCGTGATTGCGCCCTAAGGCATGAGCCGCTATTATGGCTATATTTAGAGACGTTGAAAAAATCGATACTTTGATTTGTATCAAATGTGGTCTGAGATGAAACCATTTCTAGTTTACCTGTGTTATATTTATGACGCTTTGGAAGGGGCTGTTTTATCGATATAAATGCTTCATTACAGCCAGGCGCTCATCGTCATTATAAGCTCTAGGCACGTTTGATACGCCTCAATGCAATTGTGAAACCTATGCTCATTCATGATTTTAATGTGTCGCGACGCGAAGAATACGCGCGCCCGACTGGGGATTTGAACTTAATTCAGGGGGCCTAAGGCCGACTTGGAATTATTAAGTTCGTTATGATTGGAGCGATTTATGGAACTTATTCGCGCGGCGACGCTCACGGTTTCAGATCTTGCGCGCTCGCGTAAGCTCTACAGCGAATGGCTGAATTACAAAGAAATTGAGACAGGTCATGTGCCTTTGGATCTGGCAAAAAGCTGGGGCGCGCCCCAGACATCGGGCCAAGCCTATTGCGTGTTACAACCCGAATCTGGCGCAAAAGCGTATATCCGTCTCATAGAGCAGCCGAGCGTTCCAGAGTATAAAGCCCTTAAGAGTTACGGCTGGGCGGCGATTGAAATTTGTAATCAAGATACATTGGCTGTGAATGCGAGAATGGAAACGTCTCCGTTTGAAATCATTGGCCCGCCGCAAGTGCTCGACGGACTTCCGGCTATATTTCCAATGCAAGTCAAAGGGCCAGATAAAGAAATTGTCTATCTTACAGAGTTCAAAGAACGCCATTTGGAAAGCTATGATTTGCCTCAGGCGGAGAGCTTAATTGACCGTCTCTTTATCTTGGTCATGGCGTGTTCGGATTTGAAAAAATCCGGGGATTGGCTTGTGAAACATTTAAAGATTGAACAAGGCCCGCCTATGGATTTGATCTACACGTTGATTAACACGGCCTTTGATCTCCCTGAAAACGATACGCACACGATCGCCACGCTTCAACATGGTCGGGATGTCTTTATTGAAATTGACCAAATGCCAGAGGAGGCAATTTCGCGTCCTTGTCACGATGGCATGTTGCCGCCTTGTGCCGCGATTGCGAGCTTTATCCACCCTGAATTTGACACCTTGCTTGAAGTCAATAAAGGCCTGTGGATTGTGCCACCCGCAAAGTATTCAGGTGCCGTATATGACGGAAAAAGAGCGGGAACGCTTAGGGCGCCCGACGGAACCTTGATTGAAGTGATTGAGGCCTAAGGCCCAGAAAGCGAAGTTATGACGATTTACGCAATACTTGTTTTTATCCATGTGCTTTTGTTTGTTTTCTGGTTAGGCGCAGACTTAGGTGTCGCGATATTGGGGGAACATTTCCGCAAGCGCACATATTCCCTGACTGAGCGTCTGACGATTTTAAAGCTGTTAGTCATTACGGATATGGGGCCACGAACAGCTTGGGCACTTATGGTGCCGATTACGATTTCTATGCTCGGGGCGGGCGGTTATTGGGCCGTTCCGATCTGGGCCATTGCAGTGGCGTGGGGTGTTGGCGGATATTGGTTATGGCTTGTCTGGCGCGCGCATGGTTTGGGACAAGACCCAAAAGCCGCGCCGTTAAAAATTCAAGAGTTCTGGTTGAAAATTGCCTTAGCCGCATTCTATCTTATTCTTGGCGGCATGTCCCTTGTGCAAAATGCACCGCTAGAGCCAGACTGGCTTGCGAGTAAGGCGCTCTTGTTTGGGGTGATTTTTGCCGCCGCGATTATGATCGACGTTGTGTTCAAGCCGCTTGGGCCTGTCCTTGGGGACTTAATAGAAAAGGGCTCATCAGACGCGACAGAAGTCCCGCTTTTAAAAATTATGAACCGGACGCGTAAATGGGTTTGGGTGGTCTATGCGCTACTGCTCGTCACGGCATTTCTTGGGAATGTGAAACCGTTCTAAAGCAAGTCCCGAAGGCGGATGTGTCCTTGTACGAAAAGCTCAGAGGTTAAAGATGATATTCCAAAATGTCGTAAAATTTGGCAGTGTGATGGTGTTGGCTCTTGGGCTGTTGGCTTGCACCGACCAGACGTCGCCTGCTGAAACAGGCTCTAAAGACGGGGCTGTAACAAGGCCCGCCGCTTATACCCCGTCGCCTATTACCCAAGCTGATAAAGACGTTGCCAAAGCGCGGCTTGAGAGTTTTGTGGAAGGCACGGGTGATCCGCTCAACACACCTGTTTCTTGGTACACACCTGTTCGGGCGGTTTCGGGCGGGGGCGGGACGGTATTGCCTTTAGCCAAAACCGCGCTCAGTCCAGACATGGTCGCGGCACTTGAAAAGGTCGAAGATTACTTTGAGACGCACAAATCTCTTGGATATGCCGTAGCGTTGGACGGCGAGATCATTGCTGAAAAATATTGGGGTGAATTTACGCGCGAGAGCCGTTTTAATCCGCAATCCATGTCAAAGACGATTGCGGCGCTGCTTGTCGGGATTGCAATTGATGACGGGTATATCAAGGGCGTCGATGACCGCATAGACGTCTATCTGCCAGAACTAAAAGGGGATCCACGCGGCGCGGTCACAGTGAAAAACCTGTTGCAAATGTCGAGTGGTTTGGAGCAAATTTCGACAAGCTACAAAATTACACCAGAGAACCGCGCCGTGCGCCAACATTTTGGCCCCGATTTTATCGCGCCCATGATGGAGCTAAAGCTGATAGACGCGCCGGGCACAAAATGGGATTATAATAATAACGAAACCCTACTCTTGACCTATGTTTTGCAACGCGCAACGGGGCAAGAATATGCGAGCTATATGTCAGAAAAAATATGGGCACCTCTGGGTTTAGCCAAAGCCGATATGTATTTAGACCGAACAGGCGGATATGTGATGACGTCGTGTTGCATCCTGTCGCGCCCGATTGACTGGGTGACGATTGGACAATTGATTTTAGACCACGGCGTTTACAAAGGGCAAAGACTTGTGTCTGCGGGATGGATTGACGACATGACGACACCGTCAATGACGTCCAAATCTTACGGCTATCAAATCTGGCTCGGCGACCGAACAATATCAGATGTTCGCCCAGAAACGCCTGACCCAAATTTTGTGTGGTCGGATGCGCCTTATAAAAGCGACGGTGTTATTGTCCTTAGCGGGTACGGCTTTCAACGTGTTTGGATTATACCAGAGAAGAAGCTCGTGATTATGCGCGCAGGAAATGTGTGGCCGCAAGGTTGGAACGAAAACTATGTTCCCAATACGCTCATTGCGGCGGTCGACTAGCGATATATTTTCCTAAGTATATATGCGGTTTGAGGCCTAAAGCCGCCTTTGTGTTCGGCGGGTAAGTGCAGGTTTTTAAACTTGCAGTCAGTTTGTTTTCAGTTTTAATTTAGAAAATATTCTTTGTTAAATGCGGGAGACATGTGTGGGTATTGGGCAGTTTCGAGGCGGGTATAGTCAGTCTGGTCTCAGTCACGATAAGAAAACCCACTTTTTTAGACTTTGATATATGTTTGATCTTTCTGGAAAAACGGCTCTTGTCACAGGCGCAAATACGGGTCTGGGTCAAGCTATGGCAATCGCGCTGGCGCAAGCAGGTGCAGATATTGTTTTAATCGGACGCACTGAGCCTTTGGAGACTTTGGAGCGCGTCGCAAAGACGGGTGTGAGGGCACATTCTATTCTAACGGATCTGGGCAATGCTGATAAGGTCGAAGAGATAATTGCAGAGGCGGTTTCGCATTTGGGGCGCGCGGATATTCTTGTAAACAATGCGGGGATTATCAAACGGAATGAGGCAATTGATTTTACGCCTGATGAGTGGGACAGCGTCATGAATGTTAACCTGCGGACATTGTTTTTTCTGTCCCAAGCGTTTGCCCATCATTGCGTGTCAAAAAAACAAAACGGCAAAATTATAAATATCGCGTCTATGTTGACCTTCCAAGGCGGTATACGTGTCCCGTCCTATACGGCGTCCAAGAGCGGTGTTGGCGGTCTGACAAAAGCGCTGGCAAATGAATGGGCGCAATACGGTATTCATGTAAATGCGATTGCACCGGGCTATTTTGTGACAAATAATACAGCCTCTTTACAAGCAGACGAAAAACGTAATGCTGAAATCCTCGGTCGTATTCCTGCGGGACGATGGGGCAAGCCGTCTGATTTAGCAGGGGCCATTGTATTCCTCGCCTCAGGGGCGTCTGATTATATTCAAGGGATCACGCTGCCCGTCGATGGGGGCTGGTTGTCTCGGTAAAGTAAGGGGAAACAAAATGAAGTATTTAGAGTCAAAGACGGCTCTGCGAAGTTACTTGCGACGCGTTGGAAGCACTGATTTATAATCGTAAAGACAGGGCGCCGCCCTTTTGGTGAGCGTCGTCTTGTGTGTCCAAATGAATTAAAGCGTTTTAATAAAGCGGAACAGTTGACGCGAGGGGGTCAAGCCGGACCCATAAAGTGAGGACTATGCCACTTGCGAGGCTTGCACTGGCCAAGATAAAGCTCTTGCGCTTTTCAAGTGCAGGATAGATTGGCAAAAGGGTCAGCGCTGCAATCGCGGCGGGCAATGTCGCCACGGCTAACATGTTTGGCCCTACGCCGAGCATAAGAAGATGCCCAAGGTTTATTATATACCCCAGCACAAGTGCGCTCAATATGACCTGCCCAATAGTTATCCCGATAGCTATAAGCGTGCGAGGCGAGTGTTGCACTGCTAAGAGGGAAACAAGCCCGCAGATAAACAGAGGCAGTGAAATAAAATAGCTGGCCGTGGGGGCCAAAATTTGCCCGATAAGGCCTAGAATAAACAGGGGGAGGGCGGCTCCTAGGCGTTGCGCGTTTGAGTGTGTCTTATGCCCAAATATAAACATAAAAGCGGAAAATATTACGCATATTGCGACAACCGTTAATTTAGGGATGGCGGCGAGCCTGTCGTAATAATCGGCGGCGCTATTATTGCCTGATATGCGGTTCAATACATAAAGCGCGAGGCCGCCCAAAACCAAAAATGCGAGCATTCTCAGACCGCCCTCAGATATGCTTTTAAATCGGGTTTTATTCTCTGCGGACGTCTGCAGCCTTATTGAGAGTCCGTAAAACCCTGCCGCCCCGATCAAAAACGCCCAACCCCATATTGGGGCATAGATAATTGTGAACAGGCCGTAAGCATCAAAAAAAACAGCGTCTGGTTCTTCTTTTGGCAACGGGTTGGCAGATAAAAGGGCGCGTGTCAGGTCAAGGCCTTGCGATCCCATATGTTGCAATGTGCGTTCGTCCAAGGCGTCCGCGTCAATCTTGGGTGAATGGTAGTATTCAGGCCGACCAATATTGGCGATATTATAGGCGACATAATCTTTGGCTAAAGCGGGTGTTAAATCCGTATCATTAGGCAGGACGCTATAGACAAAGGTTGAAAGCGATGACGCGCTGGGCTGTTTGACAGAGCGCGCATATAGACGTGCCGCCGCGCCGTTATTTTTTGAAGTTTGAAACAGGTTCGAAGTTCCGCCGCCGCCTCGGGCCTCAAAATTTATCACGGCCCCAATTTTCACGCGCAAGGGATGCCATTTGAAAAAGCCTCGCGCGCCAGACAGGCCGACTTCCTCGCCGTCCGTAAATAGAATGATTAAATCGCGGTCCGCCACGCCAGACGTCTTTACGGCTCGGATGATCTCAAGAATACTGGCAATGCCAACACTATCATCTGCTGCGCCGGGCGAGCCCCATACCGTGTCATGATGAGCCATAAGCAAGAGGGCGGGTTTTGTGCGGTCGCGACCCGGTAGAATGCCGACAATGTTAAATATATCCTGTTCGGTCTTCATCTCGCCGCTCCAACGATTGAGGCGGGCAAGGGCTTTTTCGTCGAGTCTCCATTTCACGGACTGGGTCTCAAGCCCCATCTCTCCGAGGCGCTGGGCCAGATAGGCCCGAACTTTTTGATTTTCAACCGATCCCGTGGGGTGAGGTTTTGCGGCAATAATTCGAATGTCTTTCATCGCCCGTTCTGAGGCGAATTCATATTCAACTGTATTCAGCGCTTTTGTTTGAGGCGGAAATATTGCCAGTCCTGCGAGGGCTAGACTGATTACGAATGTCAGGATCAGTAAAGACCATTTACTGACCCTGCTGCGATTTTGCGCTTGCCTGCCTTTCTGCATTTGCTCACCTGTCTGAATTTGCTTAGGTGTCTGCATGTTTCAAAGCCCCCCCCCGACAGTGTTTAGGCATATGTCTGTTTTATTCCAATTCGCTTGTCAAACGATGCGAAGCGAATCGGGGGGTATGTTTGACGTCGAGAGTCGTGATTAAAGTTTTAAGCCTCAAAAGATTGGGACAGGTAAACGATCTGGCTCACTCTGCATGATGTGTGATGTAAAAATGCAACAATTTCTGAAGAACTTAATTGGTAATACCAATATATCATAATCGGTTCATATCTTAGGTTGACAACTTGGTGTAATTGGTACTGATTAGCCTCAAAAAAATATAATTTATTCAAAAGGGGAATTACTTCAATGTCAAAGCACATCAATTCTGGCCTCACAGTCCGTCACTCATCTAAGGTTTTATTGAAAACGTCATTACTGCTTACGGTCGGTTTTTCGACACTTACGGGTGCGTCTTCAGCATTTGCGCAGTCGAGTTCAGTAGATGAAATCGTGGTCACAGGTTCACGCCAAGTTATTCAAGATGCGATTGCTCTTAAACGAAATTCTACACAAATAGTTGACGGACTGTCAGCAGACGAGATTGGTGATATTCCTGCGCTATCAATTGGTGAAGCCCTTGAGAATATTACAGGTGTGGCCTCACATCGTGAAAATGGCGGCGCAACAGAAGTTTCTATTCGGGGTCTTGGACCTTACCTTTCCTCGACGGTTGTGAATGGCCGTGCGGCGACAAATGGCTCGGGCGATCGTTCCGTGAACTTCTCGCAATTTCCGTCTGAATTGATGAATAAATTGGCCGTCTTTAAAACTCAAGACGCCAGCCAGATTGAAGGCGGTGTTGCGGGTCAAATCCAGCTAGAAACGATTAAGCCACTTGATTTTGGGAAGCGCCGTTTGCAGTTTGACATTAAGGGCAATGTCAATCCTGACCAACTGAAGCAAGACAACACAGAAGCGGGCGATATTGGGTATCGTTTCACAGGCAGCTACACTGACCAATTTGAAGTTGGTACCGGCGATATCGGGATTTCTATTGGCGTACAGCGCAGCGATATTTCGCAGCCTGAGGCTGAGAGCCGTCAAACAGGCCCAACCAGTAATTCACGTCCTGCCTGTTTGATTACAGACGGTTTGGCGCAGTATACAGATCAAACCAATGGCGGAACGTTCACAGGTTTCTCTAACAATCCTGAAACACGAGATCGCGGTGATGATGATTGTGACGATTTCAATGATCGACGTAACTCTGAAAACTTAACGACACGTGGATCTGACACGGAAGGTGTAGATACGACGCTTGTCGATGGTCAAATCATCGATGCAGGCACGCCTTTTGCCTTTGCTCCGTCTCAGCGTCATTTCCGTCAAAATGATACGCGCGATCAGCGCGACGCGATTTTTGGCGCCGTTCAGTGGGAGCCAAATGACAGAATGAGCGTCAATTTTGACGCGCAATGGTCAGAGCGTATTCAATCTGAGCAAAGAAATGATCTGACGTTTAACGGCGGCCGCCGCAATGATACATCATTGAATGTCGGCCCAAATGGTACGACCACGACCCTTGATTCTCTGGTCTTAACGCCAGGGGGCGGTATATTACGCTCTATCACGGATAATACGATTGAAGTTCAAGGCGGTGATTTCCGCCGCAAAGAAACGTATTTGGGCGGTGGTATTAATTTCGTCTATGACGTCTCGGATCGTCTAACCGTCTCTGCGGATTACGGCTATTCAAATACAGAGCGCACTGAGCAAGCCAAAGAATTCCGTATTCAGTCAAATATTTCGCCTGTGATCGAATTTGATAAACGGACAGGTAACGTCCCGCAATACACACTGACGGATGAAGTGTTTGATGTGAACGATCACAGTAATTATGTTGATCGTCTGCGTGTGCGGATTGATAATGATGTCCTTCGCGATAACACGGTCAACTCTTTACGGTTTGATGCGGATTACGAGCTTGAAGGTAGTATCTTTACAAATGTCGAGGCCGGTATACGGTGGGCGCAGCAAGATTACCTAGAGCTGCCTGGTGGTACAGATTCAGGTAATGTTTATGATGCGTCGAGAGGTCGTTTCTCTTTTGAAATCGAAGATAACACGGATCTCAATATAAATAATCGTCAAGTCGTAGACGGCGGAGGTTCTGCAACAACAGGCCTCGCTTCTAGCTGGGTTGATATTATCGCGGCGACAAACGCAGCATGTCGGACAGAGTTTCCGGAAGGAAATTCATTCCTAAGCAGCCAACGCAGTGGCGATCTTGTCACTAATATTGATGATGATGGTACAGTTCTTAGCTCAACAAATTCTTGGGCAACATTTGATGCTGCCTGTGTCGCAGACACAGCTGTCAGCTCTTTGAACTCTGTTATTGACCAGATCAATTTGGCAATCGCTGACCGTGGTGATGTTGATGATCCACTCACAGCGCTAAGCTCTGATATTCCAGGTTTGACCGAAGTAAACAGCCGTACCATTGATGTTAAAGAGACAACAAAAGCGCTTTACGCGATGGCAGGGTATGAGACGACCTTTAATAATTTCCCTGTCACAGGGAATGTTGGTCTTCGAGTTATTCAAACAGATGTCACAGCAACAGGGTACCGTCCAGAATTGATTATCTCTGAAGCGGACGGCGTGTTTTCGCTTTCACAAGGCAGTAATCTTGAGAAGTTTACAGTTAAGCACGATTACACGCGTTTCTTGCCAAGTGCGATTGCGATTATCGAGCTTGCGGAGGACAAACTCTTCCGTTTGGGGGCTTTCCGCGCGATGTCGCGGGCTGACCCCGCCGATATGGGTGCAGGCCGCACATTCCAGTCTTCATCCGATGATGAGGCGACCTCCGTTGGAGAGTTGATTTCTGGCGTGAGCGGAAATGGGAATCCTGCGATCAATCCGTTAATGTCATGGAACTTGGACGCAGGCTTTGAATGGTATCCGAATGAGGATTCAATTATTGCCGTTGGTGGTTATTATAAAGCGTTCCAAGGCGGGTTTACCAATGTTGTCGAGCAAGAGACTTATGTGCTGAACGGCGAAGACGTCTCATTTGACGTCAGTGGTTTGCAGCAAGTCAATGATGATAAATCTGATCTCTACGGGATTGAACTTACAGGCTCACACCGCTTTAGCTATCTACCAGGTCTTCTGAGCGGCCTTGGCGCTAAGTTGAGCTATAACTATGTCGATTCTAATTTCGAGTTTGAAGATAGTCGTTACGGCGATCAGTTTGTCGGACAAGCCGACGGCACGTTCCTTCAAACGAATGAAGGTATTATCGCGCCAGCGGGACTTGCTGGATTATCCAAGCATACGCTCTCTGCTCAGGCTTATTATCAAATCGGTGATTTGGATTTGCAGGTTAACTACAAATATCGTGATGATTACTTCCAGCCTTTTGTCTCTGACGGAACACGCCTACGCTTTATTGGCGATGTTGGCGTTTGGGAAGCTCGAGCGGCATATAAGTTGAATGATAATTTCCGCTTATCTGTTGAGGCGATTAACATCTTCAGCGCTCCTAAAGAGCAATTCGCATTCGTGCGGGATGACCTTTACGAAGTGAATGATTATGGACCGCGCATCTTCTTCGGTCTTCGCGGTCGTTTCTAGTATAATGTAGTTATGCGTAAGTTTATGATTTTTTTAAATCAAAATGAGCTTGCGCATCACTTATCATGAAATTGGTATGGACAATGCACTCAAAATATACCAATCGGTATATATGCAATGTAGAGGTAAGATGCCAGAACAACGTTTATATCACAAAGTCGCAAATCAAATTCTTGAATTGATTGATTCAGGGGTCTTTCCGCCTGGATCCCGCATTCCCGGTGAGCGCGATTTGGCTGTAAAATTCGGTGTAAGCCGTGTCGCTGTGCGCGAGGCAGAAATATCCTTGCAAGCTCAGGGACGTTTGGAAATTAAGGTCGGGTCTGGTGCCTATGTGCTGGACGCGACCAATCTCCCAATAAACGGATTGCCAAAAGTTGGTCCGTTTGAGTTGACCGAAGCGCGCGCTTTGTTTGAAGCGGAATCTGCAGCTTTAGCCGCCCCGATTATTACTGACGATGCAATCGAAGAATTAGAAAATTACATCGCAATAATGTCAGGTAAAGTGGAAAGTGAAATGACGCCTGACGACGCGGACGAAGCCTTTCATATGGCAATAGCAAGAGCCACGAATAATCATGCGATCATGTTTGTTATCGACTCTATGTGGAAAATGCGAACCGAGGCGGCGCAATTGCAACGTGTTTACAAAACTGTTTGCGATAAAGATTCCAGTCACAGAGAAGATGAGCATAAAGCTATTCTTGTCGCACTAAAAAATCGGGACTCCTCTGCGGCCAGAACGGCCATGCGGGCGCATTTCACGCGCATGATCGAAGCTCTGCTTGTGGCGTCCGAGGAGGAGGCCTATCAAGAAGTTAAACGTAAGGCGTCTGAAAGCCGGTCTCGGTTTTTGTTGACCAAACAACTGACGTAAACGGCTGCGTTTAAGCGCAGTTTAAGAAGAATTGCGATTTAAAATAAAGATATATACCAATATATAAAATTGGTATTTTATATTGGTTGACAGACCTGTCAGGATTGTCGATATTTCCCCCAGTGTATTTGAGCCCTCCATAAGTGAGAGGCCTGACTTTATGGGGACGATGCAAGATGAAAACTCGACGACGTTATGGCCGTTCCCTACTCGTAGCTCCGCTTGCACTGACCCTTATGGCATGCACGGCCCAAGCCGATGAATTTTTTGTAGAAGATCAAGATGCGTTCAAGCAGGCGGTAAAAGACGCGGGGCCTGGAGACGTTATTAAGCTTGCAAATGGGACGTGGAAAGATTTCGAAATTCTTTTCACGGGTCAGGGTAAAAAGGGAAAGCCCATAAGCCTGACGGCAGAAACCAAAGGCCAAGTTTTTCTAACTGGGCAGTCGAATTTACGTATAGGCGGAGACTACCTCGAAGTATCAGGTCTTGTGTTTAAAGACGGATATACGCCGACCAAAGAAGTCGTCTCATTTCGCAAAAATAAGAACACGCTCGCGAATAATTCGCGCATCAGCGAAATTGTAATTGATAATTTCAATCAGCCTGAGCGGTACGAAGTTGACTTTTGGGTCATGATGTATGGCAAGAATAATCGGTTTGATCACAATCACCTTGTCGGAAAACGCAATAAAGGCGTGACTATGGCAGTGCGATTAAACTCAGAAGAGAGCCAAGAGAACTACCACCAAATAGATCATAATTATTTCGGGCCACGTCCTATTTTAGGGTCTAATGGCGGCGAGACATTGCGCATTGGTACAAGCCATTATTCGCTCTCAAATTCTTTTACCGTTGTTGAGAATAATTACTTTGACCGCTGTGACGGTGAGCTTGAAATTATTTCAAATAAATCGGGAAAAAATAGTTTTCGTAACAATACGTTTTATAAATCACGCGGGACGCTCACCATGCGCCACGGGGATAATAACCTCGTAGAAGGCAATGTGTTTTTTGGCGAAAATGCAGATCACACGGGGGGCATTCGTGTGATCAATGCTGGCCAGACCATTCGTAATAATTACATGGAAGGTCTGAAGGGTACACGTTTTGGCGGCGCTTTGGTTGTTATGAACGGTGTCCCAAATTCTCCGATCAATCGCTATCAGCAGGTCAAAGATGCGGTCATTGAAAGTAATAGCCTGATCAATAGTGATAACATTCAGCTCGCGGCGGGGAGCGATAGCGAACGCAGTGCCACACCGATTGATAGTCGGTTTGAGGCAAATTTGATCTATAACGATGATGGCCGCGATGTGTTCACGGTCTATGACGATGTGTCGGGCATTGCTTTTAAAAATAATGTTTTAGGATCGATGGATCCGCCTGAATTTACAACGGGGTTTGAGCGCAAATCTGTTTCGCTGACCCGTGCAGAAAATGGTCTAATGTATCCGCAGTCTGGTGTTGATGTGGGTGTGTCACGTGATTTGAAGGTTACAAAAAAAGACGAGACAGGCGTGTCATGGTTTCCAAAATCAGAGCCTTTGGTTGAGTTTCAATCAGGGTCAACGATAAATGTCTCTTCGCGCGAAGGTGAACTGGACGCGGCTGTGAAATCTGCAAAAGCAGGCGACACGATTGTACTGAGTTCGGGCGATTATATCGCGACTAAATTTCTAAAGCTTGATAAGCCGCTGACCTTTAAGGGTGCGGGTGATGTCACGCTTGGGTTTGAGCGTACTGCTTTGTTTGAGATTTTGGATGGCGGCAGTTTGCAGGTTATAAATCTGCATATCACAGGGGCAGAGTCGCCAGATAATGCTGGAAATTCTGTTATACGAACGTCGCCTTATGCCATGTTGCAAAATTACCGCCTTGAAATCCTCGATAGTAAGTTTTCAAAAATTGACATCAATCATTCGTTCAATGTCATATCGGCGGCAAAGGGCACATTCGCAGATAATATCCTTATCCAGAATACCTCGTTTGAAGATGTGTCTGGCGCCGTTTTAAAGCTCGATACAGAGAGCGACGATTTAGGGATTTACAACGCGGAATACCTCACGATCAAAGACTCGACGTTCAAAAACATTGGCGGTGATGTCGTAGATTATTACCGAGGCGGTCGCGACGAAAGCACGTTTGGCCCGCATTTTGATCTTACTAATTCAACGCTGACAAATATTGGATTTGATAAGCGCAATAAGTCGAAATCGTCCATATATCTGCACGGGGTTCAGGTCACAAATATTGAAAATAATACGATTGAGCAAAGCGAACCTATTTTGCTCAATCACACGGTTGGTGAGCCAAAGACATTGGTGATTAAAAACCGTTTTGTAAAAACGCCCTTGCCTAAAAATTATGAGCTTAATAGCGGTCTGGAGCCAACTGCGATCCTGACGGATAATCAAGTAGTTTCCAAATGAATATTAATGCCCTAATATCCACCTGTGCTTTGGCTTTAGTCCTCGCGGCATGCGACGGCCCGCCAAATCAAACCACGTCTCCTGATCGCGCCGCGTCAAATGGTGTGCAAACCAACGGCGCTTCGTCCTATCAAGGCGCGTCATTTGAAACGACTTTGGCAAAGGCGCGCGCCAAGATTGACGCCCGCATTGACTTGCCTGTTTTAGTCCCGACGCCAAAGGATGCAGGCGGGGGTTACACGCATGAGAAACACAAAGACAATGCCAAGCTGATCTATGATGCTGGGCAGCTTTACACGCTAACGGGCGAGAAGAAATACGCGGACTATGCCGGCAAGGTCATGTCAGCATATGCCGATGTCTATCCCGATTGGGGACTCCACCCTGCGAAGAAAGAGCAGTCGCCGGGTCGAATGTTTTGGCAGAATTTGAACGAGAGCTGGTGGCTTTTGCATGCATCGCAGAGCTACGGGGCGATTAAGTCTACACTGGACGCCGATCAACAATCGCATATTGAGACAAATCTACTCCGCAATATTGCAGAGTTTCTGTCAGATGGTTCGCCTGAAACTTTTGATAAAATCCATAATCACGGGACATGGGCGACGGCCGCTGTTGGCCTGACGGGTTACGCGATTGGGGATGAGGATTATGTCGAGCAAGCCTTGATGGGTTTGAATAAATCTGGCGACACAGGATTTCTAAAACAACTCGATCGTCTGTTTTCACCTGACGGCTATTATAATGAAGGGCCGTATTATCAACGCTACGCCCTCATGCCATTTGTGATTTTTGCGCAAGCTGTTGAGAAAAATAATCCAGAGCGCGGTATCTTTGATCATCGTGACGGTATTTTGAAAAAAGCGATTTATACGACGATACAACAAAGCTATGGCGGCTTGTTTTTCCCGATCAATGACGCGCTGAAAGATAAAGGCATTCGCACGACGGAGCTGTTGCACGGCGTGGCCATTGCCTATGATTTAATGGGCGATAAAGGGCTTCTATCTATTGCAGCAGAGCAAGGCACATTTGTCCTGACACCTGAAAGTCGCAAGCTTTCAAATGACCTTGTCGCGGGCAAAGCCGAGCCATTTGATTTCCAAACAATGCGACTTCGCGACGGTGCAAACGGCGATGAGGGTGCGCTGGATATTTTGCGCGCCTCCGCTGATCCTAAAGCCTCTGTTGTCGTGATGAAAAACACGTCTCAAGGTTTGGGGCATGGTCATTTTGATAAGCTCGGATTTATCTTTTACGACAACGAGAATGAAATTATCAGTGATTACGGCGCGGCGCGCTTTTTGAATATCGAAGCCAAATATGGTGGCCATTACCTACCTGAAAATAACGCCTTCGCGAAACAAACGATTGCGCATAATGCCTTGGTCGTTGACGGCGTCAGCCATTTCAAAGGCAATACGGCAACAGGTAATAAATATGCCCCTATAGTTGGGCCATTTTTGAACGACTCAAACCTAAAAATATCATCGGCAAAAATTGATACGGCCTATGACGGCGTGACGTTGAAACGCACAATGGCCGTTGTCACAGATGCCGCGTTTGCAAACCCGATTGCGATTGACGTTATGCAAGCCATGTCGGACGGCGCACATCAATATGACTTGCCGTTTTATTATAATGGCCAATTGATTGAAACGAATTTTAAAGTCCAAGCGCATGCAACATCTCGGGCCCCTTTAGGCACACAGAACGGGTATCAATTTTTGTGGAATGTCGCGGAAACGACGCCAGTAGACGGCCTGTCACAAGTGACATGGTTGAAAGATAAGCGCTTCTATTCTGTGTCATCATCTGTGCCCAAAGATACGGATATTATCTTTATCGAAGCGGGGGCGAATGACCCGAACTTTAATCTGCGACGGGAGCAAGGCTTTATCTATCGTGTGAACGGGGCGCAGAATGTCACCTATGCATCTGTGATAGAGCCGCACGGCGAATATAATCCCACGGTCGAATTTACGCTAAACAGTCATACGGCAGTAAAGTCGGTCACATATGACGGTACGCTTGATGCATCCATTGTTACGGTTAAAACTGTTGACGGACAGACATTGAGTTTGGCGATGTCCAGTAATCCAGACGCAGATATTAGGCATTCACTCGAGTCCGAAGGACAGACGTTTAATTGGGTCGGGCCTTATAAAGTTTTCCATTCTGATGTCCATAAAAAAGGCGAATGATATCATGCAAAGCAAACATTTCTTATTTGGAAAAGACGTTACAGTTGAAGATATGGGCGGCGGTATTAAGCGCCAAATTTTGGGGCATAATGATGAGCTTATGCTCGTAAAAGTTATCTTTGAAGCGGGCGCCATTGGCTATGAGCACAAGCATTACCATTCTCAAGTGGCTTTCATTGAGAGCGGTGTCTTTGACGTCACAATCGACGGCGTAACAAAACGCCAAAGCGCGGGCGATTGTTATTTTGCGCCGCCAAATGTGGTGCACGGCGCTGTCTGCATAGAACCCGGTGTTCTACTGGATATGTTCTCGCCCATTCGCGAAGACTTCTTTGAAGATTATAAAAAAGGGGATGTGTCGTCATGATGAAAGGTAAGTTACGTTGGTGGGTTGTCGGCCTTGTCGCACTTGCGACCATTATCAATTATATTGATCGGGGCGCCTTGGGTATTCTCTGGCCTGATATTAAAGCTGAGTTTGGATTTTCTAATCAGGACTACGCCAATATTTTTACTGTGTTTGTTTTAGCTTACGCATTTGGTCAAACGATCTTTGGTAAAATTTTTGACTGGCTGGGCACGCGGATTGGTTTCGTCCTGTCTATCGGTGTCTGGTCTATTGCGACGGCGCTCCATGCTTTCGCCGGAGGGGTTTTGAGTTTCGCTCTTTTCCGAGGTATTTTGGGGGTTGCCGAGGCGGGTAACTGGCCGGGGGCTTCGAAAGCCAATGCGGAGTGGTTCCCTGTTAAAGAACGTGCTTTGGCCCAAGGGATATTTAACTCTGGTGCCGCGATTGGCGGCATTGTTTCGCCATTATTATTGGGCTTCCTAGCGGCCTTCATGGGGTGGAAAGCCATCTTTATCGCGATTGGTCTTGTCGGCTTGTTGTGGCTTATTCCGTGGTTGATTATCTATAAGTCGAAACCAGAAGATCACCCTTGGCTTGACCCTGAGGAACGCGAATATATTTTGTCAGGGCAACTTGTTAAAACAGATGACGGCAAAGAAGAGACGGATTATAATCCGACGACACGTGAAATGCTCTCGCGTAAGGAAACATGGGGCGCTATTTTGCCCGCCATGTTCATTGACCCAATCTGGTGGTTATTCGTCGCGTGGATTCCGATTTATCTGATCGATAATTTTGGATTTAACGTCAAAGAACTTAGTCTCTATGCTTGGGTGCCGTATGTCGGTGCGATGTTTGGCGCTTGGTTTAGTGGGCTTCTGGCTCAAAACCTTTTAGGTAAGGGCTGGACCGTTAATAAGACGCGTAAATTCGTCATTACATTAGGCTCGGTCATTATGGTCCCTGCCTTGCTAGCCATGTCTGTTGCATCGACGCCTGTCTTGGCCGTGTTAATTATGGCGCTTATTTTGTTTGGCTTCCAAACCTCCATTAGTAATGTTCAAACGCTTCCGAGTGATCTTTACAGCGATAAAGCCGTCGGCTCACTCGCAGGTTATGCGGGCACAGCGGCGAAATTGGCTGCGGCGGGTTTGGTGTGGATTGTCCCGCGGATCACGACGGAGAGCTATATGCCGGCATTCATTATCGGTGTGGCTTTGGCTGTCTTGGCGGTCTTGAGTGTGTTTATACTCATTCCAAAAATCGAGCCTCTCAAGCCTCGTGGGTATACATCGGATTTAGTCAAATAAATTGGTATAGTAATATGGAGTAAATTGGTATAGGGTGCTGTGAAGCGCGTTCTTCCAATATTTTAAGGAGTATTAGAATGTCAAAACCAGTCATAGGTTTTATTGGTCTCGGTCTTATGGGCGGGAATATGGTTGAAAACCTTCAAAAAAGAGGGTTCGAAGTCATCGTCATGGACTTAAATAAAGACGCTGTTAAGCGCGTCCTTGATCGTGGCAATGCGACTGAGGCTAAGTCGCCAAAAGAACTCGCAGAAAAGGCTGACATTGTTCAGTTCTGTCTGACGACGTCTGCTGTTGTGGAAAAAATTGTTTATGGCGATAACGGCGTTTTGGCAGGAATTAAGCCGGGCTCGGTTCTGATCGATTTCGGCACCTCTATTCCAGCCTCGACCAAGAAAATCGGTGCGGACTTGGCTAAAAAAGGTGTTGGCATGATTGACGCGCCTTTGGGACGCACACCTGCACACGCTAAAGACGGTTTGCTAAATATTATGGCGGCAGGTGACAAAGCAACGTTTGATAAATACGAATCCATGCTTAAAGAACAGGGCGAAAACGTCTTTTACTTAGGTGCGCTGGGGGCGGGTCATACGACAAAGCTCATCAACAACTTTATGGGCATGACAACGGTCACGGCCATGTCTCAAGCCTTTGCGGCGGCTGAACTTGCCGGCGTTGATCGTCAACAACTTTATGATATCATGTCGTCAGGTCCGTCTAATTCGCCTTTCATGAAATTCTGTAAGAACTACGCAGTTGACGGCGTCAGTGATTTGGGCTTCTCGATTAATAACGCTAATAAAGATTTGGGCTACTTCGCTCAGATGGTTTCCGACCTCGGCTCACAGTCCTTAGTGGCAGAAGCGACATCAAAAAGTCTTCAGGCGGCTGTAGATGCGGGAATGGGCGATGGAAATGTGCCAGAAATTTTTGATTATTTTGTGAAGCTGAAAAAATAGAGAAAAACATAATCGACGCGGAAGCGACCGGTTCTATGCTCTAATCAAGGACGTCTCATGACAGACCTCTTCGGAAAAATAGCAATCGTGACAGGCGGGACTCGCGATATTGGTCGTGCCTGTTCAATTAAACTTGCAGAAGCCGGCGCTAAAGTTGTGGTGAATTATCACAGCAACAAGGCGGCAGGCAAAGAAACCATTGCCATGATTAAAGCCGCTGGCGGCACCGCTATTCTTGTAAAAGGCGATATGACGAAAAAAGCGGATGTAGTTAATTTGGTGACAGATGCCCTCAAAGCTTTTGGCAATGAGATTCATATCCTTGTCAATAATGTCGGTGGACTTGTAGAGCGTAAAAAACTGCCAGACATGGACGAGGATTTTCTTAATCACGTCATGGCGTTGAACGTAAATTCGACATTTCTCGCCACCCAAGCGGTTGTTCCGCATATGCCCAAAGGCAGCTCGATTGTAAATCTCGCTTCGCTTGCAGGGCGTGATGGCGGCGGCGGCGGGGCGTCTGCTTATTCGATGGCCAAAGGCGCGGTGATTACATTCACGCGCAGCATGGCCAAAGAACTTGGCCCGGACGGTATTCGTGTGAATGCTTTATGCCCGGGTATGATTGATACGACATTCCACGATACATTTACGCCGGATACGGCGCGCCGCAATGTCGAAGCCTCTGTGCCCTTACGTCGTCAAGGGCATCCGAATGATTGTGCAGATACGGTCGTTTATTTGGCCTCGTCAAAATCTTCTTATATCACAGGCGCCAATATTGATATAAACGGCGGCATGTTCTTCTCTTAAATGAAATTGGCCTAAATTATGTCTGACATCCTCATATCCACGCTTCGCAATGCTCCTGTTGTCCCACTTGTTCAATCAGATGATCCTGATATTGCGGTAAAAACCGCAGGGGCGCTAATTGAGGGAGGACTGAACGTTATTGAAGTCGTCTTGCGGACAGATGCGGCCCTTAAATGTATGGCCGCTATTGCGAAAGAATTTCCTGACGCACATGTCGGGGCCGGTACTGTGCTCAGCGCAGAGCAGGCGGAGTTAGCCGTTGATCACGGGGCGCAATTTATTGTGTCTCCGGGACTAGACGACGGAGTTGTTGCCGCGGCGAGGGGGCATAATATGCCAATCCTACCGGGAATCGCGACGGCGACTGAATTGCAGCGCGCGTGGAATATGGGCTTGCGCCTTGTGAAGTTCTTCCCAGCTGGATTGGCGGGCGGGCCGAAAATGCTCAAAGCTCTTTCGTCTGTCTTCCGCGACGTTGAGTTTATGCCAACGGGCGGTGTCAGCGCGACAACCTTGCCAGAGTATTTGGCGGTTCCAGCCGTCCTTGCCTGCGGAGGGTCTTGGTTGACACCAAGTTCCGATATTGAAACAGGTGAATTTAATAAAATTACATACCTAGCAAAAGAGGCTTTGGTTATTGCAGGCCAAGCTCGTAACTAAGAGATTTAAAAATGACGGACTTCCTTTCCTTTGGCGAAATAATGTTGCGCCTACGAACCAATGGCTATGAACGATTTTTCCAAAGCCCAAGCTTTGAGGCGACCTTTGGCGGCGGCGAAGCCAATGTCGCAGTATCACTATCTAATTACGGATTTGACGCGGGTTTTATTTCTGCGCTGCCTGATAATGATATTGGGCAAAATGCGATTAACGCGCTTCGCGCGCTGGGTGTGGACGTTTCAAACGTCAAACGCCAAGGCGAACGTGTCGGGATATATTTCTTAGAAACAGGCGCTAATCAGCGCCCGTCAAAAGTGATTTATGACCGCGCGCATTCGTCCATCAGCCAATGCAAGCCGGGTGATTTCGATTGGCCGACAATTTTCAAAGGTAAGAAATGGCTCCACATTACAGGTATCACGCCTGCCTTGTCACAAGACTGCGCGGACCTGTCACTGGAATGTGTGAAAGAAGCGCAAAAAGCGGGGGTTACCGTGTCTTGTGATTTCAATTTCCGGGGCAAGCTTTGGAAGTACGGTAAGACCGCACCAGAGGTTATGCGTGACCTTGTGAAATATGTTGATGTCGGGATCGCAAATGAAGAAGACTGCCAGAAGTCGTTAGATATCTCGGTTGATGTTGATGTCGAAAGCGGTCACTTGGATACAAGTAAGTACGAAGCCTTGTCTGAAAAAGTCCTCGAGATTTATCCAAATATGTCAACGATTGCCATAACATTGCGCGAGTCGATCAATGCCAATAAAAACGGCTGGTCAGCCTGTATGCGCGACCGCCAAAACGGGTTCCTATTGTCCAAGCATTACGAGCTGTCTGATATTGTTGACCGCGTTGGCGGCGGCGATAGCTTTGCCAGTGCGTTTATTGCGGGATATAACCTATATGAGGATCGGCAAAAAAGCCTCGAATTTGCAGTCGCGGGTAGTGCGCTAAAGCATTCTGTATTAGGTGACTTTAACCGCGTAAATGTCAAAGAGGTCGAAGCCCTGATGGGCGGCGACGGATCTGGACGCGTTCAAAGATAAACCGCGCTCTGCGTAAATTTGTATAAACTTCGTCTTGCCGCTTTGTCCTCAAAGCGGCAATTCTGTTGAATATTTATGCTGCCTAAGCGCCACTTGCGATGAGGCCGAGGCCACAGACGCATGTGTCAAAATACTGTGCATGAGTAAGGTTTCAAACCGCGTCATTGAATGGGTTTTAACAATCAGCGTATAATCATGCGTCCCTGTGACAGAAAAACATTCTACGATCTCTGGAATTGTCAGAACGAAGTTTTGAAATTCTTCGCGGTCTTGGGTCGTGTGGTTTTTCAAACTGATATTGACAAAAACACAAATGGTGACGCCTAATTTATCTGGGTCTAATAGGGCAACGCGTTTTTTTATCAGTCCCGATTTTTCAAGCTCATTCACGCGTCGCCACAATGTGGATTGCGACATGTTCAATTTTTCTGCCAAATCGCGCGAGTTTAAACTGGTATCGCGTTGAAGTGCGGAGAGGATTTTTTTATCTGAAGATGAGAGTGTAAGTGACATATCTATTCATATTTACCCGAAATAGCGAAATATACAATTCAATACAAAAGGAATGTTCAAGAGAATGAATAGTTATTTCGCTCTATTTCGGTAAATTGAGGTCAATTATGGATGGAAGGCTTGAACATGACGAACGCTAATCAAAACCAAGTTCAATCTGAAAAGAACCGCTATAAAAATGCCAAACACGGCGCGGATTATATTATCGACCAAGATTGGGGCAGTTATTCAGAGGCGGAACATGACCGTTGGGATCGTTTATTCGCGCGTCAATTAGAGGTCATTCAAGGCCGCGCATGTCAGGCCTCAATCTCTGCAATTTCGGCATTGAAATTATCCGAAGGCGGTATTCCCGATATGGCGGTATTGTCTGATCGTTTGCGCGAGATGACGGGGTGGGAGGTCGTGCCTGTGGCCGAGCTTGTGCCTGATGACATATTTTTTAATCATTTAGCCAATCGCCGTTTCCCCGCCGGCGCTTTTATCCGACCTGAATCTGAGTTGGATTATTTGGAAGAGCCTGACATATTCCACGATATTTTTGGCCATGTCCCAATGTTAGCGGATCCCAATTTTGCCGATTTTATGCAGGCTTACGGCAAAGGTGGGCAACGGGCTATGGGCTTGGGGCAGCTTAAAAATCTCGCACGTCTATATTGGTACACTGTAGAATTTGGCCTTGTGAAAGAAGACGGCGAACTTCGTATATTTGGCGCGGGAATACTCTCCAGCCCCACGGAGACTTTATTCTCGCTTGAAGACACCAGTCCGCACCGCGTTGCATTTGACCTAGAGCGCGTCATGAATACGGAATATATTATCGACGACTTTCAAAAAACATATTTCGTTGTCGACGGATTTCAAAGTCTCTTAGACGTGTGTAACGCAGATTTCAGCCCTGTATACGCATCTGTCAAAGGCCAAGACGACATCGCGCCGCATGTCGTTTTAGAGACGGATACAGTTTTGAATACGGGTTCATTAGATTACTTTACCCAGAAGGCTAAGCTGGCGTCTTAACCTCGACCGCCCAGCATTTTCTTTCGGTTTGTACGGCGGAAATATCCACGTCCAAAAATCGTTTGATTATATCAATATTCGTTTGTGTGTGCTGGCTGAGGGTTGTCGTCGTGAACCTGCCGCCCCGCATAAGCGCCATAGGCAATAGGAGCTGATCGGCCAGATGCTCGCCGATAGCGGCAGGGCTGAGCTTATACTCTCTGACGTCTTGCGCGATTGTATTGGCAACAGTTTCCGCGCGAACGCCGTGCTGTCCAAGGTTAACAAAGACCTCAGTTATATTTTCAAACTCTAAAAATACAGAGACGCAGTTTCCTGGCCCAGGCCCGTCGACATGGATAATCTTTGTTTGATCATCAGATAAGGCGAGGCGCTTTTTCAAGACTTTAAGTTCGCGCTCACCTATCTCGCGTTTCAAATTTGATAAAACGATTTCTGCTTGCTCATTGACGGCGTCTCCACGTGTCGTCAGTTCAAACGTTTGCGGAGACGATACGGGCTGTATATCCAATTCTATCTTTCCGCCGCCTGCAGGATAGAATCCGTGCGAGATTAGGTCAGCAGACGCGTGACCGCCCATTTTACGAAATTGCGGTAGGAATGCGTGGTTGAGAAAGTCAAAACTTGGCGCCCATAAATTATGTGTGCCTCCTGTGATTGTAACAGTCGAAGGCGTTTTGGCGTGGGATAAAATGGGTAAGATGGTTTGCGCGACCAACGTCGATGCCCCTGCCGAACCGATGTCAAAACGGTATTCGCCGCCCTTGATTGCTTTAGGGTAAAACGCGATCTCGGAAGACCCAAGTTCCGCGCCCTCGAGCCGCGCCCCGCATATTTCAGCCGCCGCTTTGAACGCGGTTAAATGCTGACGGTACAAGCCAGGTTTCTTGCGCTTGCCGCGTACATTTTCAACACGAATGGGTTTGCCGGTAATGGCTGACAATGTCAGAGACGTGCGCAGAACTTGTCCGCCGCCTTCGCCTTCACTCCCGTCAATTATAATCTCGCGTTCCATTATTTTATCGCTATCCAGTCTGTTGTTTCAATATTGGGGATAAATACTAAAGGTGTCCAGCAATCGCTTTTCTCTGTGCCGACATGTTCGCCGCACAGGCATATTTTATTGGGGCCGTCACATCCGTCCAGCCCGCAACATCCATTTAAGCGCCTTGGGTTATCTGAATTGCCGATCTCGGATTTCATGTCGTCCGTTCGAATGTAATAAATTGGATGAAACTCCAATAAAGGGGCTTTCTCTTTCGGTGATAAATGTTGGGGAAACTCGGTTTGCATCGAAAGGGCGATCCCCTTTTCGCTGAGAGGTTTCTCGTCTTCCCATATGACCTTTGGAAACCCGTCTTCGTCCTCGCATCAGATTAAAACAGGCTCTGATAATATCGCTGTGCAGGATTTGCAGACCAAGACGTGTTTCATTTAATAACTCGTAAATTTTAGAATTAGACTGTCGTCGTCCAGACATAGGCGTAATATTGCCTGTGCTCTGTCCACATGATGGCTTTGCAGTCCCAATCATTGGCGATAACTTTTTTGATCGCACCTTCTGATGGCGTGAGTGTGATTTCACAGGGCACAAGACTATTAAACCACTCTAATTTCTTCTCAAAATGTACCTCCGTCTTGTCACTCGGTGACTGCGGTTTTTTGGATGCAAACAGATCGACGGCTGTAATAAATTCAGCCTCATTGGCCCAAAGGTCAACGCGACTGACGAGGCAAGACAATGCCTGCTCTGACCCGTCGCGCGAAATATAGTCTTTGATCGCAATGATGCGAACGTCGTAATCACTTTGAGTTCTGTGTAAGCCGAGTTTCACTTAATTGTCCTTACGTTTACGGGACGGCGCAGAACGCCGCCCCAAAATATTATCCCTTTACACACACAACTTGGCGGAGTGTGTGCACGATTTCGACGAGGTCCTTTTGGGCCTCCATCACCTTATCAATCGGCTTATAGGCCGCAGGGGTTTCGTCGAGGACGCCGATATCTTTACGGCATTCAACCCCTTTCACCGACTCTAAGTGCTCTTCCATCGACACGCGTTTTTTGGCTTCTGTCCGAGACATGACCCGACCCGCGCCGTGCGAACACGAACAAAACGAGTCTTCATTTCCAAGGCCGCGAACAATATATGACCGTGTTCCCATAGAGCCCGGAATAATCCCCATATCGCCTTTGCGGGCGCGCACAGCACCTTTACGAGTGACGAAGATATTTTCGCCGAAATGTTTTTCGCGCGAGACATAATTATGGTGACAATTGACGGCTTCGACTTCGGCTTCAAAGGCAACGGGTAAGACCGCGCGTGCTGCTGCAATGACGTTTTGCATCATCACTGTGCGGTTGGCGAAAGCGAAATCCTGCGCCCATTCTACCGACTCGACATAATCATTGAAATGATCTGTGCCTTCGGGGAAATAGGCCAAGTTTTTATCGGGAATATTGATAAACCATTTTTCCATATCCTTTTTCGCAAGCTCGATAAAGTAGCGACCAATGCGGTTGCCGACCCCGCGAGAGCCAGAATGTAGCATGAACCAAACGCGGTCTTCTAGATCAAGGCAGACTTCTATGAAGTGATTGCCTGTCCCAAGCGTCCCCAAATGATTGAGGTTATTGGTTTTCGCAATGACTTTATGCTTATCCGTGATGACGTCAAACCGATCAATAAGTTTAGCCCATGCCGCTTCCGAGGTTTTAGGGGCTTGTCCCCAAGATCCTTTATCGCGTCGACCTCGTCCTGACGAGCGTCCGTGAGGGACAGCGCGCTCAATCGCACTCCGCAATGCGCCCAAGCTGTCGGGGAGGTCAGTTGCGGTCAAACTTGTGCGACACGCCATCATTCCGCACCCAATATCCACGCCAACTGCGGCAGGAATAATCGCATTTTTCGTCGGAATAACGGAACCTACAGTGGCCCCGATTCCGATATGCACGTCGGGCATGACGGCAACATGTTTAAAGATAAAGGGCATTTGCGCGGCCCGCAAAAGTTGCTGGCGTGCACCGTCCTCAACAGGGACACCGCGTGTCCACATTTTGACAGGCGCGCCGCCCTCAGCCTTCATGACATTATATCCGTATTCTGTTTCATGTTCCATTTTACTTCACGTCTTTCTGAGTGCGTCTATGCGCGTTGTTAGTCTTGTAGGCGCGGGCGAATCTGTTGGCCGTGGATTCTTTTTTGTCTTAGTTTTATTTTGAGTCATATCGCGTGCCTTTCATTCATCATTTTCAAAGGGTCTAAAGACGGTTTTAGGTGTGTTTAAAACCCAATCACATTTGACTTTCCACGCTCGGTGGAACTCTATCTGAAATGCAGGCTTTGTAGGGGTATCCACAAAATTCTGGCCCCATATTTCCACATGGCTTCTGTCATAGCTCAGCGACCAAGGACCGTGTCCCGCAGACCGCAGGGCCTCGATGATACTTTTCTGAGCGCCGCAGTCTAATAGAGAGAGGGCTTGTGGATTTGCCTGTTTGTACCCTTGTAAATATATATTTATATCGACCTCTAATTTAGTCAGTTCCGACCGCATCTCTTCGAGGCTTAAATCTGCTAAGACCTGCCGAGAGAATCGCGTGCTAGGGCTATATTTTTGAAAATTTTGTATACTCATATCAATCGCCAGTATTTCTAATTAGGGCTGTTCCGCACACATTCGCGAAACAGCCCCTTTCTTTTGCTGTTGAGCGCACGCCCAAATGGCGAGCTTATTTTCGTCACTCAACAGGGATGAAAGTGTGGTAATTTCTGGGTCTTGAAAAATGCTATTTTAAAAAAATAATCTAAGGCGTTGTATTTATTGTTTATTTTGTCAAATAAGGTCAAAATTTTAGAAATACGCACCTTATATATAGATATAAATTATATTATTTTATAATAATTTATATTATTAGATAAGTATGAAAAAGAATGTTGCCATTGGGTTTCTTGGTATCAACTTAGATAGCGGGAAGGGTAAGACGCGTTGGGAGCGGTGGCGACCAAGTGTTGACCTGTGCCGCCAAGAAGATTTTATCATTCACCGTTTTGAACTGATCGCAGATCCCAAATATATGGCCATTGCCGAACAGGTCAGGGCAGATATTGCTTTGGTGTCGCCAGAGACTGAAGTCATTATCAATGAAATGGAAATTCAGAATCCGTGGGACCTTGAAGAAGTCTATGAGGCTTTGTTTGATTTTACTGACCTCTATGAATTTGAAACAGAAACAGAGGATTATCTTCTGCATATCACCACGGGTACGCATGTTGCGCAAATCTGTTTGTTTTTGTTAAACGAGGCGCGGTACTTACCGGGAAAGATTTTGCAACTCTCGCCGCCGCGAAAACGGGACCGAAACGGGGCAGGGACCGTTTCCGTCATTGATTTGGACTTGTCCAAATATGACCGTCTTGCCGATCGGTTCGAGACGCACCGCGAAAATGATACGTCGTTTTTGAAATCTGGTATCCCGACTCGCAACGCCGAATTTAATGCGATGATTGACGAGATTGAGCTGGTTGCAATCCGCACAACCCATCCTGTTCTGATTTCAGGGCCGACTGGGGCAGGCAAGTCTCAATTGGCACATCGTATATTCGAACTAAAAAAACGGCGTCACCAAATGGAGGGGCGCTTTGTTGAAATCAATTGTGCGACCCTGCGCGGGGATATCGCTATGTCGACCTTGTTTGGTCATAAGCGCGGCGCCTATGCGGGCGCGATTAAAGACCGTGCGGGCCTTTTACGCACGGCCCATAAGGGGCTGATATTTCTCGACGAGATTGAATCTCTCGGTCTGGATGAACAAGCTATGATTTTGCGCGCACTTGAAGATCAGAGCTTTTATCCCGTAGGCGGTGACCAAGACGTCAAAAGTGATTTCCAACTGATTGCGGGCACGACAAAGGATTTAACGCGCTTAGTGGCAGAGGGCCTGTTTCGCGAAGACTTGCTGGCGCGCATTAATATGTGGAGCTACAGGCTGCCGGGACTGGCCGCACGACGCGAAGATATAGAGCCGAACTTAAATTTTGAACTGGCGAAATTCAGCTCCCGAAACAATCGCAAGATGACGTTTAACAAAGAGGCCCGTACAGCTTATCTCAAATACGCTGTGTCGCCTGAGGCGAAATGGGCGGCGAATTTTCGAGACTTGGCCGCGTCTGTGACGCGCCTCTGCACATTTGCCGACGGGGCGAGAATACAGCTAGGCAGCGTAGAGCGCGAGATTGAGCGGCTTAAGACGGGCTGGCGATTAAGCGCGAATGACCCCAATGAGGGCGTGTTGCTCTCTGTGCTGAGCCAAGCGCAGATTTCAAATCTTGATCCGTTTGATCAGCCAAGCCTTGCGAATGTGATACGGGTCTGTCGAAAATCAACGAGCCTAAGCGAAGCAGGCCGCACGTTATTTTCAGTTTCGCGCGAGATGCGAAAATCGACGAATGATGCAGACCGTCTGAAGAAGTACCTAGCGAAGTTCGATTTGAATTGGGACCGTGTGTGTTGAAGGTTACCGCATCAAAAATGCCGCGCTCCAAAGAACGCGGCATTTATTATAGAGCATTTCGAAACTTAGTTTTTACAGCAGACTGTAAAACGGGGTTTCAAATTCTGACTTTAGTCAAATTTATATGCGGCACGCAAACCGACAACACGGGGTGCAATCGGTGTTGGACGGAAGCCACGGAAGACGTGTGAACCGCCATTACCGTCTGTGAATCTCTGAACCGCACGGCCTGTGCCTGTGATTGTAGATTCTGCATACTCGTTCAACAAATTGTTTGCATAGAGCGTAAGGCTCCAATCGTCTGTCTGGTAAGAGACTGACCCGTTTGCAACAATATAGCTGTCGAGTGTTTCGCCGTTTGCAATGCTACCAACACGTTGAAGAATATCGCCCGTATATGACGCACCTAAACGGTAAACCATATCGCGGCTATTACTCAACTCTTGTGTGTAGACGCTAAATACGCTGACTTGGTGCTCAGGTGAACCAGGCAAACGATCGCCCGTTTGACCCCCTGTATCACCGGCTTCAACACCGTAAAACGCGTCTTCAGAATAGAGGCCTGGTGCAGGACTTGTGAGTTCTGCATTTGTGTAAGCGTAATTACCGCGCACATTCCAGTTATCTGTCAAAGCCATGTCAAAGCTGACTTCAACACCTTTTGATTCGGCTTTACCACCATTTTGCAAGAATGTTTGGCCGCCATTATCTGTGGCGCCCGCGAGCAAAATACCGTCCCATTCCAAGAAATATACGGCACCGTTTAATGTTAAACGGCCATCCATAAGTGTGCTTTTGACACCCACTTCATAATTGGTCGTTGTATCCGGTGCGTAGTTTTGTTCATCAGGCAAGGCACAAATGATTTGGTTTGTTGGCAGAGGGTCTGGACAGGCTGCAATACCGTTCGAACCACCAAGGCGGAAACCTTCACTCATTGTCGCATAGACATTGATGTCGTCATTAACTGCGTAAGACGTGTTAATCTTAAACAATGTACCATCATCTTTCGCGTCGTTTAACGGATCAAAGGCGAGTTCTGCGATTTGCGGCAGAGTTGTTCTAACCCAATCAGAAGGCGCAGCATTGGAGTCCGTCGGGAAGTTAATAATTTCGGCCTGGCTTACAGATTTCAAATCATATTCGAAATAACGTCCGCCAACAGTGACTTGCCATGCATCGGTAATATCAAAGCCGATTTCACCGAATACAGCCATTTCTTTGTCTTTGGAATTCCCAAATGAATCATACTCCAGGAAGTCTGCGCGTCCAGCACTAATCGAGAACGGGTGGTTTGGCGTAAATTCTTGCGAATAAGACTGTGTATTGGTTTCGTTATAAAACGCGCCAATAATCCAGTTATAACGTTGATCGCCCGTAGAGACCAAACGGACTTCTTGGTTAAAGAACTTACTTTGAACCGCTTCTTCTGTAATCGCTGTAAAGCTTGGGAAGGCTTCATAGCTATATTGAAGACCAATCAACAAATCTGTTTGGTCACGATTTCCAAGCTCGTCATAAACGCCGTAACCTGTTGCAGATGTCAGTTCTGCAAATCCGAGGTCGGCTGTGACTTCGAGTGCTAAAAGCTGATCATCACGTTTGTTTGGCTCAAGAACACGTGTTCCAGATTCGTATGGGCCTGTGATTTCGATATTTGACGACGAACGACCATTTACATAGCCATTATGCGAACGTGCATCGACGTCTTGGAACTGACCGTAATATGTCAGGTTTGCGTCGATGGCGTCAGTTGGAGCCCAACGTGCCGCAAAACGAAGCGAGAATGTTTCTTCCTTATTGGCGTCTTCAATCGTTTCAACATCGCCCGCAACATCTGGGTTTGAAAACCCAGGTCTTTTCACAACATTGATGTAATCAATATAGCCGTCATCTTTAAGATAATCGACGTTTACGCGAATTGCCAGATTATCCGTAATCGGTGCATTTGCTGTCATACCGATATCAGATGAAATGCCGCCGCCTTCTGCATATGTGTAGGCATCCGCACGGAGCTCAACCATTTGACCGTCAAAGTCAGGACGGTTTGGAATGTAACGGACTGCGCCGCCCATTGTACCCGCACCGTAAAGTGTACCTTGGGGTCCAAGCAGAACTTCGACTTGCTTCATGTCATTAAGCTTCAAGTCCACAAATAATGGAATTTCGCCGACATAAGTGGCAACAGTCCCGTTATTGTTTGCAGCGCCAAGGCCATCAGCGTTCAAGCCGCGAATAACAATGCCGTCTTGCTCACGTCCACCTGAATCGATGATATGGAAACCCGGAACCCATGCAGACAATTGGGCCAAATCGGTGATGCCGATGCCTTCAAGTTCTTGGGCGCTGACAGCTGCGATATTGATCGGAATGTCTTGAACAGACTCGGCGCGGCGTGTCGCCGTTACAATGATCTCGTCATTAACTTGTGCCTGAGCAGAAACCGCAAAAGGCGCCATACCCATCGGTAACGCAAGAAGGCTGGCTGTTAATTTCAAGTGATTTTTTATGGTCGAATTTCGCGACATTTAATCCTCTTTATAGTAATAAAGGCACACATATAATGTGAGTGCCTAAGTGAATGGTTTTTCAGTTACTCATATTCAATTAATATTTGTATAAGCCGATTACATCAAAGTTAGCTATTTAAAACCTCGCCAATAAATCAATTTTCCGCTTTAGAATAGCTCCTGCACAAATTTTGTTTTTAGTAGATGCATTTCTATCACACATTTAATTTAGTAAAGCCGTGTCATGCCCCATCTTACGCTCCATAACGGATTACAGCTTTTGCGCCAAAAGGCGTATAAATCCGTACACAGTCAGGCAATTGAGGCGATCAAATCCGATATCAATGACCCGGTCCCATATTTCCTATTGGGCATCATCGCGTCAGATCACAAAAACCATGTGAAAGCCTTGGAGTTGTTGACAAAAGCCGTTGAGCTTGGGCCTGATGTCCTCGAATTTCATATTTACTATGCCAGAGAGCTGTCCACACTTGGCCGCCAAAACGCCGCAAAGCTTGCAGCCGACAAGGCATCTGAATTTGATATAGATGACGCTTATCTCTTGGACACGTTGGGCGTGGTTTATAGCCGTTCTGGATTTCACGATGACGCAATCCCTGTTTTCAAAAAGGCCGTTTTGCGAAATTCAAGCAATGCAAACTTTCATTTTAATTTGGCCGCGTCCGCACAATTCATTGGCGCGTTTGATGTGGCGGAAACGGCCTATTTAGCGGCGATAGATTTAGACCCAAAGTTCTTCCGTGCGTGGTCGTCTCTGATTGCACTTAAAAAACAAAGTCCCGAAGATAATCACATGAATACCCTGACGGCTTTGTTTGAAACTGAGGGTCTGGATTCAGATGCAAAGCTGCACTTAGGTCACTCTATTGCAAAAACTTTGGAAGATATGGGCGAGCATAAAGAGAGCCTGTCATGGCTCTTGCGCGCAAAATCAGAGAAGCGCACGGAACACCCCTTTGACCGAACGGATACAGATAAAGTCTTTCAAGTGGTAAAGTCCAGTACGGAGGCTTTGACCGCGCCGCCTTCATACGCGCAAAATACAATTCCTATTTTCATAGTGGGCCTGCCGAGAACGGGCACAACTTTGGTTGATCGCATTCTGTCCTCTCATAGCCAAGTTGTTTCGGCCGGAGAGCTGAATATATTTTCTGAGCGGGTTAAACGTATATCGGGAACACACTCACCTTATGTCTTGGACGGGCCGACTTTGGAGGCTGTGAGCGATATGGATCTTGCGCCGATTGGGCAAGCCTATCTAGAGACGACGCAAAGCCTTGCAAAAGGTGCGCCTTACATGATTGATAAAATGCCGCTGAATTTCTTCTATGCGCCTTCATTCATTAGGGCGTTTCCGAAGGTCAAAATTATTGCCCTAAGGCGCGGGCCGATGGATAGCTGTTTGTCAAATTTCAGGCAGCTTTTTTCGACCCAGTTTTCTTATTATAATTACACATTCGACCTTGGCCATACGGCCTATTTTTACCGCATGTTTGACGATCTGATGCAGCATTTTAGGGCGACCCTGCCACGCGAAAGTTTTACGGAAATCCATTATGAGGACATCGTTTTTGATCAAGAAAACCAGACGCGACGTCTGCTCGATTTTTGCGGGTTGGACTGGGAGGCGGCGTGTATGCGCTTTCATGAAAACGCCTCGCCTGTCTCTACCGCAAGTTCTGTCCAAGTTCGCCAACCGCTTTATTCTGGGTCGATCGGGCGCTGGAAAAAATACGGCGATAAGCTGGACTGCCTGCGCAGAGACCTTGGCGATCTTGCAGAGAAAGACGAAAGCTAGGTTCTTACGAAATGTCTTCCAGCGGGACGTAATCTATATCAAACCCAAAACAGCGCGGCGCGACGACTTTTAACGCTTGTGGCGTTCTGTAAAAATCTGGACAGCCAACAGCAAAGACGGCAACCCTGTGACCATATCGTAGACGCTCTGCATTAATCGGCGTGCCCGTTTCAAAATCAACAATCACAATCATATCGGGGACGCTGGCAATAACTTTGTCACTAATTTCTGCAAGTAGATATTCGTTCTTAATACTAATCTTTAGTGGCGCGCCGACGCCGTCAAACCGCTCAATAAACGCTTCGCCAATATCATAGCCGCCGACAATGCGTGTGGCTTTGTCTATAACTTTGCCTTGGAAAATCATACGGCATTCGCCATAAATCGAGTCCGCGAAAACCTTTTGTAGCGGTCCGAGCAGGCCGTCGGCCTGTCCGCGATTTTCACGCAAGACTTTGCCTAGCTCGATTGAAAAACTTAATGTGCCGGGAATGACGGCATGTTTCAATTCGGCGCCCGTCATTGCGTGTTCCGCTGTTGTGATCATGCCGCCTGCCGCCATGGCAAAACTGCGAATATGACGCTCATAGACTTCTGTCGTCTCGGTTTTAAACGTGGCCTCATTCCCCGCATAATCTAGGGCGAGCGCGGGTGTGGGTTTGACGCCTGCAATCGCGTAGGACATCATTTGCGCTTCGGGCAAAGCCCGTCCCATACCGTCGCCGTCAATCACGGGAATACCTTTGCCAGCGGCTGCGACTAACGGAATAAGGGAGTTGCCGCCGCCAATTTCAAAAGACGCCACGGCGTCGACTTTGCGACCCACATGCGCTTCGAACGCGTCAATCGTCTGGGACGCTTCGTCAAGAGACGGCAGAAGTTCAAGGCTGACAGTGGGGGCGCCGACACTCCCAATTGGGACAATATAGGCGTCGTCGTCCAAATCCTCTGGCGCGACAAGATTAACAGGGCCGTATTTTTTAATCGCTTCGCGCGTGATGAGTAACGGCACATGTGGGTCGCCGCCGCCGCCTGTCGCCAGAAAAACAGATCCGAGGGCGAGGTCGTCAAGGTGGTGTAAATCAATCTGTTTCATTGTGCCAACTCCCCAATCACTTTCACTCGAACGCGTGTCGCGCCTTCGTCCATATAAGGCACCGCCGTTTCTTCGATATCAACGGCGCGTATTGTCGACGGGTCTGCACCCGCTTTGATCGCGCGCTCTGTCGCGATACGTGTGACCATAGCAATCGACTCGTCTCTGGGGGTTTCGCGGTAGGACAGCATGCGCTCTGTTTCGCCGCCGACTTGTGCAATGGCCGCACCTATTGCATTGGCCACGCCTGCATTTTCAGGGCGATGGAGCTTTGAGGCGGCTTTTAGACCTTGCGTCACAAGCACTGCGCCGCCGCCGACCAAAATAACGGGCATATCCTTCCCGCCGGGTTTCATCATTTCAATATTATTATTGAGCATAGCGTGGAGCGTGTTCTGCGCATTAGTTACAGTTTCAGGTGAAATGTGAGCCAGTTTTGAGCGATCGCCGATTTCAGCCTGTCCGCTGGCGACCAAAATATCTGTCGTGGTTAGGGTTTTGCCGCCAAAGACAAGGCCTTCGGTCACGAGCTTATGGCCCACAGATTTTGGGCCGATTAGCAAACCGTCCTCTGACACAAGACTTCCGCCGCCCATACCAATGGCGAGAATGTCAGGCATGCGGAAATTGGTTCTGATGCCACCAATATTGACAATCACATTAGATTCGCGCGGAAAGCCGTTTTGAATTACGCCGATATCAGATGTTGTGCCGCCAATATCGACGACAATGGCGTTTTCTAGCCCTGTTAATTTATAGGCGCCGCGCAAAGAATTTGTTGGGCCTGAGGCAAAAGTGAGGGCGGGGTAGGCACGGACAAAGTCTGCGCTCATCAATGTACCGTCATTTTGGCTGATAAAAGCGGGGCAAGTGAGGCCTCGTTTTTTAAGCGCGCCGAGAAAGGAGCTGACGACTTTATCTGCAAAGGGCAGGAGTGTCGTATTCATAATCGCCGCGTTTTCACGTTCCATCAAACCAAGTCGACCAAAGCTGTGAGATAGAGTAATTTGCGAGTCTGGTATGGCGGCACGTATTTTTTCTGCGATATGTGTTTCTGGTGTGCTGTTCATCGGCGAAAAGGCCGAGGCAATTGAGATGTTTTTAATACCCTTTTTGACAATGTCTTGAACCGTTGCATTGACTTCGTCTTCGCGCATGTCTGCAATGGGCCAGCCATTATAAAGATAGCCGCCGTGCAGCATGTAAACCTCTGCCCCAATTGCGTCGACCATATCTTGGGGCCAATCCACCATTGGCGGCATGCCGCGACCAGAGGGCAAGCCAATACGGATTACGGCAACTTTTGAGAGTTCACGACGTTCAATAATCGCATTGGTAAATTGTGTCGTACCGATCATGACCGTTTTAATTGCGGATTGCTGAATAGCGGATTGTTTCAGAATTTCGTCTAACGCGTTGGTGACGCCGCTGATGACGTCCGCAGACGTCAGGGCCTTGGTCGCGGCGATGACTTTGTCTTTGTCTAGTATTACGGCGTCTGTATGCGTGCCGCCGACATCAATTCCAATTCTCATAGTGAAGTCACTTTTGACGGAGTGCGCTCATTCCACGCAAGAATAAGATAAACAATCGCTGACAATATAACGGCGTCCATTGCCGCGATTTTCGTAAGCGTAGGTATAATAGACTCAGACGCCAAAAGGGCAATGATTGCCCCCACTAACCAGGCAATAAAACCTTTCCAGTTAAGCGCGCGGTTGTTCTCAAGGGTCTCAATTTTATAAAGCTTTGGCCTTATAAACAGGGCGTCAATCATCAGCACGCCTGCGACAGGAATGAATATGACCGAGAGATAGAAGAGGAATGTGACGAAGCTGTCCAAGATATTCATCAAAGCCGCAATAACACCAATAGCCCCAAGGCCTAAGGTCAGCGCCAATGTCTTGAGTTTTGGGAAGGTCGCTTTTGTGCCTAATACGGCGCTATAAAGATTAAGAGAATTGAGAACCCAGCTGCCTGCGATGACAATGATAAACGCGCCTATGCCGAGGTTCATATCCAACATGATTTCCAGAATGTCGTCTTTTCCAGAGGTTGCGCCTGCCAATGCGGCGGCGCCCATAACGGCCAATTGTACAATAATATAGGCAATGACGGATGTATAAATCGCGCCGCTCCAATGGCGTACGAACCGTGTAATGTCAGGCAATATAATCGCGCCAATGATAATGGCCCCAACAATGGCGGATATCCCTTCGCCGATTGTCAAGCTTTCGACGGTCTCGACCGCGAATATTTCGGATATTGTTTGGGTGTTAAGCGCCGACTTTGCCAATAAGAACGTTACAATCGCCAGAACAGGGACAAGGAGACTGGCAAGTATGTTGATGGCTTTAAACCCGATCAAAGTTGTCAGCGTCATGCAGACACTGGCAAATATGGCAAGGCCTATTGGCGGGAAGTTCACATCCCAGACATCTCTGCCCAGTCCTGCGACCGCGTCCATAAACAGGTTTATGTTTACGCCAAACCAACCGATAAGCGAGATCGTAAAGGCAATATTGACAAAGCCTGCGCCGACATCACCAAATGCGACGCGGACTAAAAGATAAGAACTCATTCGGGATTTCGCCCCAATGACCCCCATGACAGATCCAATCAAGAAAATGATGACCGATCCCCAAAATAAAGCGAGCGCTGTATTGAAAGGGTTTAAAGCCGCACCAATTTCTAAGCCCGTGACGAAGGTCGGAAGTGAAAAGGCCACCATAGCGGCGACAGCTGCAACGCGCGGCCAAGACACAAATTGGTCTTCTGTAATTGCGACAACGGCAAATTCATTATTCTCATCCAAAATATCTCTCCCTTACGCGCCTAAACCCGTCTAGCTTAACATAACGCAATCTAGACAGGTTTAACTATCGATTTTTTTGGGCCTCGAAAGAGTTTGAGTTTCTCGTCTCTTTGTCCGGGCTATACGGTTTTGGGGCGGCTTAGGGATTGCGTATATGAAAAAGCGATGTTCTGCCTATAATATGGGATAATGCGCATCATTAGTACGCGTAATTCTGTCGGACGATATTTTGAAAATTCGTGATAAAAATATCGCGCTTTGTAATATAATGCAGTTGTTTGTCCTAAAAATAGATATTGCGACTAGCCATAATATATTATTTCTCTAATAACGGCCTCGTTTAAAACATATGTATATATATTTAAAGAGCCATCCATCCTTACTGGCTCTATAAGAGGGAAAATTCATGATTAGAAGTCATCTACTTACATGCAGTGCGCTGAGTATTATCTTAGCTGCCGCAAGTGCCGTACCTGCATTCGCGCAGCTCCAAGACGAAATTATCGTCACAGCAACCAAAAGATCAGAAAGTGCTGCTGATATTCCGATTGCTGTGACCGCTTTGGGCGAAGACACGCTTGAGGAACTTAACGTTAATATCTTTACCGATTACCTTATGCAGCTTCCAAGTGTTTCTGCAGGTGGTTCTGGTCCAGGTACAAGCACGATTTACATCAGAGGTTTGGCGTCTACGACACCTACCCTTTCTGTTGCGGGTGTTGCGGGTCTTGCACCAAATGTCGCGTTCTATCTTGACGAACAGCCGTTGTCGCAACCAGGTCGTAACCTAGATGTCTATGCTGCTGACCTAGAGCGCGTCGAAGTCTTGGCGGGTCCACAGGGCACGCTCTTTGGTGCCAGTTCTCAGGCCGGTACAGTTCGTATGATCACGAACAAGCCTAAAATTGGTGTATCCGAGGCGTCTTTCAAGGCAGGGACCTCATTCACCAAGGGCGGCGAAATGAGCTATAATGCTGAGATTATGTCAAATATCCCAGTCGGTGATAAATTGGCCCTTCGCGGTGTGTTCTATTTAGATGACCAAGGCGGTTATATTGATAATGTTCAAGGGTCGCAAACACTTCGCGACTCTGCACGTTTCCGTACTGCCAGCACAGTCCGCTCTAATGGCACAACCGTCGGTTCTATCCGTCAAGGTTTCCAAGCCGGCGCAACAGTGGCTGAAACGGATGCATTGCTAAGCAATGTAAACTTCCTCGCCTCTGATAACTCAGCGCTTGTTGAAGATGATTTCAATGACACACGTTATGTCGGTTTCCGTCTTGGTGGACTCTATGAGTTTAACGATGACTGGTCGCTTAGCCTTGGATATGCCCATCAGGAACTCGACTCCGAGGGTGTCTTCTTTATGGATCCAACACTTGGCGATGATCTTGATATTCAACGTTATTCCGAAGATAGCCTTGAGGACGATTTTGATAACTTTAGCGCGACATTAAAAGGCCGTATTGCGGGTCTTGAAGCCTTGTATACAGGTGCCTTTACAAAACGTCGTACGGATCAAAAGTCAGATTACACAGATTACATGTTTGTCGGTCAGTATCTTCCATACTACCTCTGTGATCGCGGTGTCGCGTATTCTGGCCCTCCAGGATCGTATGCAGCGCCAAATCCTCCAACAGGCACATGTCAGGCGCCTGATGCACGTTTGCCTTCACGGTCTCGTACAAATGTTCAAACACACGAATTCCGTGTCACAACACCTTCTGAGCATCGTTTAAGAGCGACTGGCGGCGTATTCTATAGCGACCTTAAGCTCGAAGAGCGTAACGATTTCACATATATCGGCGCAGAATTGACAACATCTACGGATGGTATGGGCGGAACTTTGGTTGGATTTGGACCCGGTGTCTCGACACCTGGTGCGACTTTGACTGATACAGGCGTTTTCCCAGAGAACGTCCTCTTCAGAAACGACATTACACGTACGGATGAGCAGTTCGGTGTGTTTGGCGAAGCAACATTCGATATTAACGAACAATTCGCGTTGACAGTTGGCGCACGTTATTATGACGTGAAAGTTGACCTTAAAGGCGCATTTAGTAACTTGTTCGGCTTTAGAGGTTCGACCGTAACAGATACAAATGTTGGACGTGACCTAGATACGCTCTTTGACGGCGATCCTAATCCTGACAAAGCGCTTTCAAGCGGTGTGATTTTCAAAGCCACAGGTACGTGGACACCAAATTCAGACATGTTGTTCTACGGTACGTTCTCACAAGGTTTCCGTCCGGGTCTACTTAACCGCCCAGGCGGTACAGTGCAGGCATCTACTGGATACCAAGTTCCGTTCTTCATCGACACGGATGATGTAAATAACTTTGAATTTGGTTGGAAAACGACATTGGCTGACAATCAGCTTCGCTTTAACGGTAGTGCGTTTTTTGTCGACGTGAGTGATTTGCAGACAACGATCTTTGATCCAAATATCGTCAACCTGTTCTTCTCTGATAATGCGGCAGATGCGCAAATTAAAGGTGTTGAGGGTGATATCACTTATGCACCGCGTGCAATCGAAGGCCTTACGGTTTCCGGTGCATTCTCTGTACTCGATACTGAAATCACCAATGTCATCACGCCAACAGGCGATGTTGTCAAAGGGGATCCGCTAGCATTTGCTCCGTCTTTCCAAGGCAATTTAAGAGCACGTTATGAGTGGGATACAGCAGGCGGATATGTTGGTCACATCATGCCAAGTGTTGCGTATTCTGGTAAGTCAAACTCTGACATTCTGCAGTTTAACTCAGACGTCGTAAAAGGTTACACTACGGTTGGTTTGGCTCTTGGTATTTCCAGTGACACTTGGACAGGCGAAATCTTTGCAAACAATTTGCTGGATGATCGTGGTGAGCTTTCAAGATTTTACGGAAATGACCGTCAACGTGTAACACCTGTTAAGCCAAGAACAATTGGCGCACGTGTGGCGTATAATTTCCGCTAATCTATTCTTGTCGAAGAATAATAATCAACTTAGAACGTCCCTCTGTGAGGGGCGTTTTTTTTATGGTGGATAATGTGACTACAAATACGGACGATCACCTTGAAGAAAACTTAGCTGTCCAGAAAATGATACAGGCTGGAAAGTTTGTTCAAGCCCTTGAACGCCTTAGTCTACTGCTCAAAACCGACCCTAAAGTCGCGGACGCAATTTACATGAAAGCCGTCTGCTTGCGGTATTTAAAACGTTACGATGAAGCCGCGCGCACTATTGAAAGTCTCAAAGCTGTCGTACCTGAATTTGGACGTGCCTACCAAGAGCAGGGACATTTATACCGCGCAACCCAACAGCCGATCAAAGCGCTGAATGCCTTTCAGAAAGCGTGTCAGTATAATCCTGCTCTTTTTGCGAGTTGGATCGCGCAATCGGAATTGTTGAGCTTGGTCAATGCCCCCCAGCAAGAAATTAATGTTGCGAAAGCGCAGGCTGAACGCATTAAGACGCTTCCTAAAGCCTTAGTCGCTGTTACAAATTTACTGGCTGAAAAACGTTTGATGAAGGCTGAAAATCTTTGCCGACATTATTTACAATCAAACCCTAAAGACACAGAGGGCATGCGCTTGCTCGCGGATATCGCTGAAAAATACGGGGCAATGGAAGAGGCTGAATTCCTACTCGAAAGTGCAGTGGAATTTGACCAAAAGAGTATTCAACTCAGACTTGATTATTTGCAAATTTTACGGCGTCGTCAAAAACTTGAAGATGCGTATAAACAAGCGCAATATTTATATAAAAGAGAGCCGAAAAGCCCGACATTCCAAGCGCAACTGGCAATTTGCCATATGCAATTAGGACGATTTGATGAGGCGATTGAGCTGTTTGAAACGGTGAAGGCCAGAGAGCCAAAGAATTTTGCGAACCTCACCTCACTCGGGCATGCCCTGAAAACGAAAGGGGATAATGAGGCGGGGATCGCCGCCTATAAAGCCGCGTGCGATGCGCGCCCCGACCACGGAGAGGCTTATTTCTCACTTGCGAATTTAAAAACATATAAATTCACAGACGGCGAAATGGATGTGATGAAGGCGCAACTTGATACGCCTGATTTGACTTATAGAGATCGCGTGCATTTTCTCTTTGCACTCGGCAAAGCCTATGAAGACCGAAAGCTGTATAAAGAATCATTTGACTATTATGAGCAGGGCAACACTCTAGGCCGGATTCAAATGCGCTATGAGGCAGATAAAATGACTTTGGAGCTCGAAGCGCAAGCAAATGTTTGTACCGCAGAGCTGTTTGATAAACAAAAAGGTCGCGGGTGCATGGCGCCTGACCCGATTTTTATCGTGGGGCTGCCCCGTGCAGGCTCAACCTTGCTTGAACAAATTATTGCGTCTCACAGCCTCGTTGACGGTACGCAAGAGCTTGGAAATATTTTATCCCTCGCGCATAAACTGCGTGGACGTGGGCGCACAATCGAAGATGCAGAATACCCACGCATCCTGCATGATCTTGACGCCGAACAGCTTAAGAAATTTGGTGAGCAGTTCATCGAAGATACGCGCATTCATCGTAAAACGGCGCCGTATTTCATCGATAAAATGCCTAATAATTTTCGCCATATTGGGCTGATTAATTTGATACTGCCGAATGCTAAAATTATTGACGCGCGGCGTCATCCTATGGCCTGTTGTTTCTCTGGCTTTAAACAGCATTTTGCCGAAGGACAGGAGTTTACTTACGGGCTGGAAAATGTCGGAAGCTATTACCGCGATTATGTGAAAATGATGGATCATTGGGACGCGGTTCTGCCAAATAAAATTTTGCGTGTGCAATATGAAGACGTGGTCGCGGATACCGAGACACAAGTCCGGCGCATTTTGGAGTATTTAGGTCTGCCGTTTGAGCAAGCCTGCCTCGAATTTCACAAGACAAAGCGATCTGTCCGTACCGCGAGTTCTGAGCAGGTGCGCCAACCGATCTTTAAATCAGGGCTCGAGCAATGGCGCAATTTTGAACCGTGGCTCGACCCGTTGAAAGAGGCTTTGGGCCCTGAAATCATGGCGCGTTATCCAATCAAGACACGCTAAAACGATAATAATTATCAGGTCATTTAAGGGGAAGTTTTATGTCCGAAACACAGATGAGCCTAGAGGCTATTCACGCTCTGGCCAAAGACACATTGATGGCACAGGGGTGCGACGCAGAAAATGCGGGCGCAGTTGCGGATATCATTACGCGGGCAGAGGGCGACGGGTGTCATTCTCATGGTTTAATGCGCCTGCCGGGATACGTCGCGACTTTGAAGTCGGGTAAGGTCAAGGGCAAAGCGCGCCCGACGATTAAAAAACTCGCACCTGCGGTTGTCCAAGTGAACGGCCATAACGGGTTTGCGCCTTATGCATTAGCAGAGGGTCGCAAACATCTGATAGAGGCTGCTAAGACCTGCGGGATTGCGGCCATGCCATTGATCGGTATTCACCACTTTGCAGCCCTTTGGACAGAAGTTGAACCCGTAGCAGAGGCAGGCCTCGTCGCCTTTGCCTGTACGTCGTATAAACCTGCAGTTATCCCTGCGGGCGGGACGAAAGCGCTTTACGGGACGAACCCAATTTGCTTTGGCTGGCCGCGAAAAGACGGCGCGCCTATGGTGTTTGACCAAGCCTCGTCTGTTATGGCGCGCGGCGAAGTTATGCTTGCGGCCCGCGAAGGGCACGCGCTACCTGAAGGTGTCGGCGTCGACACGGACGGCAATCCGTCTACAGATCCAGACGCTGTTTTAAAAGGCGCGCTTCTTGCCTTTGGCGGATATAAAGGCAGTTCTATCGCGATGATGGTCGAGCTTTTGGCGGGCGGCCTTATTGGTGAAAGCTTTAGTTTCGAAGCGGCTATTCGTGATAATGGTGACGGCGGTCCGCCTCAAGGCGGCGAATTTATGCTCGCAATGGATCCTAACCTTTTTGGCGATGCCAGTGGTTGGGCCGACCACGCGGAAAAGCTGTTTGATAAGATTAAAGAACAAGACGGGACGCGACTGCCAGGGGCCAGACGGCATGTAAACCGCAAGGAAAATGCCACGTCAGGCGTTGCTGTCTCAAATATAATTTTGGATAAGATAAGCGCTCTTTAGCCTAGAATATAAGGGCAAGCAAAGTTAAGCGGGACCTCAAGGAATAAGATTTATGACAGATATTTACGGGCAGTTGATCAATGGCGAATGGAACACAGACGGGGAAAAGCTCGTTAATGTGAATCCGTCTGATGTATCTGATACAATCGGACATTTGTCTGTGGCAACAACAGGACAAGTTTCTGACGCGATTGCGGCCGCGAGAGCTGCGCAACCCGCTTGGAATGCGGTCAAGTTAGAAGAACGTAAAAATGTCATGCATGCAATCGGTCAGGAATTGATCGACCGTTGCGATGAAATCGGCACATTGCTGTCACGCGAAGAAGGCAAGCCTTTTGCGGAAGGGCGCGGCGAAACATTCCGCGCGGGTGAGTTTTACCAATATTACGCGGCGGAATGCTTGCGCCAAATCGGCGAGAGCGCGGCGTCTGTACGTCCCGGTATTCATATTGATATTTCGCGCGAACCGATCGGCGTTGTCGGCCTGATTACACCGTGGAATTTCCCAATCGCGATTGCGGCGTGGAAAATGGGGCCAGCCTTGGCATATGGGAATACAATTGTCCTAAAGCCTTCCGAAGTCACACCTGCAACGGCGCATGTTTTGGCGGAAGTCCTCAATAAACATCTGCCCAAGGGCGTCTTTAATATGGTTCAAGGCGGCGGCGAAGTCGGCGCGGCGCTCTCTTCGGGTAAAATTGACGGTGTGTCGTTTACAGGGTCGGTTGCGACAGGCCGTAAAATTGCCCAAGCCGCGATCATTAATATGACGCGTATTCAGTGCGAAATGGGCAGTAAGAACCCAATCGTTATCATGGATAATGCGGATATGGATTTAGCTGTTGCGCAATCTATTCACGGCGCATTTGGCGCGTCTGGGCAAAAATGTACGGCCTCATCGCGTTTGATTGTTCACGACAAAATCCACGACGAATTTGTTGAAAAACTCGCCAAAGCCGCTGACGCGAAAAAAGTCGGTCACGCGCTCGAAGACGGTACAGAGCTTGGCCCGATTGTGTCCGAAGGTCAGATGGATAAAATCCTCGACTATATGGATTTGGCCAAAGAAGAGGGCGGGGAATTGGTTACGGGCGCAAAACGTCTCGAACGCGCAACAGAGGGCTACTACCTCGCGCCGACGATCTATTCGAACACAACGAATGATATGCGCGTGAACCGCGAAGAAATCTTTGGCCCGATGACGTGCGTTCAAAAAGTCAGCTCTTACGATGAAGGGCTTGCAATGGCCAATGACACGGAATTTGGTTTGGCAGGGTCGATAATGACAGGTAATTTGAAACAGGCAGAGCATTTCAAACGTAACGCCAATTTCGGCAGTGTTCTCGTCAACCTCGCAACGGCAGGTCTTGATTATCATGTACCATTTGGCGGACGTAACAGCTCCTCATACGGTCCGCGTGAGCAAGGTGAGCACGCCAAAGATTTCTATACGATCATGAAAACCGCTTACACGAATCCGGGCTAGACCATGTTGATTATTGACGCCTTACAATATGTAAATTGGACGCGCGCCCTTTTTGAAGAGGCGAAAGCGGGCGGCGTCAATGCCATACATGTCACGATTGCCTATTGGGAAAATACGCGCGATACGCTCGAAAATATAGGCGATTGGCGCAAGCGATTTCGCGATCATAGTGATCTGATTATGCTTGTCCGCACGGCGGCGGATATCACAACCGCGCAAAAGTTCGGCAAGATCGGGATTATCCTCGGCTTCCAAAATTGTTCCCCGATTGAAGATGATTTGCGCATGGTCGAGACACTGCACGAGCAGGGCGTCCGTATCATGCAGCTGACGTATAATAATCAAAGCTTACTCGCGACGGGGTGTTATGAGGACGGCGATAGCGGCGTCACGCGGTTTGGCAAAGAAGTCATCAAAGAAATGAACCGCGTGGGCATGGTCATTGATATGTCCCATAGCGCCGAACATTCGACCTTGCATACAATTGAACTATCGACGCGCCCGATCGCCATTACACACGCCAACCCGTCTAGCTGGCACGAAGCTTTGCGCAATAAATCCGATACAGTTCTTAAAGCCCTGAGCGAGAGCGGCGGCATGCTCGGCTTTTCCATGTACCCGTTCCATTTGAATAATGGGCCAGATTGCACACTGGATGATTTTTGCGGCATGATTATGGATACGGCGGAGATGATGGGCATTGACCATATAGGTATCGGATCTGATCTCTGCCAAAACTGGGGATATGAGACGCTAGAATGGATGCGCTCTGGAAAGTGGACATTTAAACCTGATTTCGGAGAAGGATCAGCGCAAAACGCGGATTGGCCAAGGCAGCCTGATTGGTTTGCCAGCTCTAACGATTTCGGAAATATTGCGCGCGGACTTTCGGATAAAGGCATGAACCAAACCAATGTTGAAAAAGTCATGGGCGGCAATTGGTTCCGCTTTTTTGAACAAGGATTTGAACCAACAGGCATAGGTCAAAGCTAATGGTCAATACCGTGTTGCAAACCTCTGACGCCGTGCTGGAATACCGTCCAGCCCATATCGTTATGAATTTGAACCGACTCGGGACGTTCTACCCATATCCTCTCAGTTTTATGCGCTCGCTTGTGCGCCGAATATTACGCGAAAAATGGGATATTAAACGCGACAAGGTCGAGCTTTGCGATGCAGGCTTTGGTCACGTTATTTATACGATACAAACACCGCATGCCAGGTTTAGCTATGTTGTCTTTGCCAAATTTCTTGATCCCGAAAAACGTACAGACCGCGTGATTGCAGATGATTGGGATATGACGGTCACGCTTTGTGAAGGGGAGATCGATGCTGAGCGTCTCTCTATGTTGCGCGCCAATGTGCCTTTGCAAGAAAAGGGACGCGTCGACAGTAAGTGCATTGTCCTCTCCCGTGCCAATAACTCGCTTCGTAATTTTAAGTATGTCGTCGACGAACTCTCGGAAGGGCGACAACCTGATTTAGATATTATGGCTAAGATCGGATATTTGTGCCGCACGACTGCCGTATATGGTTCGGGTAAGTTTGGTATGGCGGATTGGGAAAAGGTGCGCACGCATTACCCTGATTTCGCGCGGCCCTTTGCGGCTGAGATGTTTTCGTGTTTCCTCATTCGAGATTTCAGCTTGCTGCAAGTAGACCATATTGCAAAGCACCGTAATCCTGAAAAAGCGGTTGCGTTAGAGGCGTCCATTAAACGCTATGTCGGGATTGGTAATGCGACGGGTCTGGGCATGGCGCCTTACCTTATCAATCACCCACTTTTAATAAATAATTGGATTGAAGTCCGCGAAACGGCGCTGGCGCGGGTGAAACGCGACGGCCAGATGACAGATCATACTTTGGGGGATTTCAAATGCTTAGTTGAAAAAGCTTTGCTGCATTTGGACGAAATTTCGACAGATAATTTAGATCAAAACACAATCAATAAAAATGCCAGCCGCGATATGTCGGCTTTGCTTGTCTGGGTCTCCGCGCAAACCTCTTTGGCCGATTGGACCGAAGTCACGGATTACGCAGAAGCAAATTATGGGTTTGAAGCGCAAGAATTATTGCATGCAATTTTGCTTGAGCTTTTCCCAGAACTAATTTGCGATTTAGAAGACCGTTTGAACGTTATTGAGAAATATGAGTTGCAAGCGGATATGTCGATATCTGAGCTTAAAACTCTTATTGAAACAAAATATGCGTGGGCGCTGAATGTCGATTTCACTCAGAAAAAATGTATGGGAACATTCTGGTATCGATCAGAAGAAAAGGCAGAGCCGCGCTTGGGGTGGCGCCACGAAGAACCTGGGGTTGAGAAAGAAATGTTAATGGGTATCGCGCGGTGTGTGCGCGACTGTTACGATGATATCTGCGAATATGAGGCGACGGCATCTATTGCGCGATTTGCCGTGGCGCATCCACGACACCGTATTATCATTCGCCGCATGCAGACCATGGCCAAAACGCGCTACGGAGAAATTCAGGCAAATTTACTCGACGCGGATTTCTTACCCATTCATCTTTTACGCTGTAAATTATCATTTTTCGGCGTAGGTAAATTTAATCCACGGTCACGACTATGGGTTCGAAATACGATGTTCCAAGGCGCGCCGATTTTATCGGACATTGGGCATATGACGGAAGACACATGGTGTTTTCCGATTAAACCAAAGTCGGTAGATGACGCGGGCGCTTAGGTTCTCGCACAGCGAACTTTCCAACCTATTGAAATATACATTTCAAGGTCTGTACGGCCACATCTGTGATTGGGGGGCGTTGGCAGATCATGTTTTATGGCTCGAAACGCGGGGGTTTAATGGGGTGTCATTGCTTAATACCGCGATTGAGCATAAAGCGTTGCGGTCGTCTCCAAGTTTAGTTGAGGATGAGGTCTGGGGGTATAGGATAGACCTTCAAGGCGGGAGTGTATTAACCGCCTTGCCTGCAATTTCTGATCTTGCAATGGATTTCACGCTTCGGAACGGGACCTGCCGTATCGATATTGTATCAGGTCAACAAATCGCAGCATTAGCGTCCGCTCAGGCGGAACTTATGCGGGCAGGATTGTCGGTTGAGTGCATTTTAAGCTCCCCGCAATTGCTCTGCCGTGCTGACATAAAATCCGCACGATACCGCGATAAGTTCGGCGAAGCTGAAGCCGCCTATCGTAAAAGCTTAGATGACGGTATCTCGATTGACCCTGTGATCTATGCGCGTTTGACAGAGATTTCAGAACGCACTCTCGTTGAAGCCTCAGAGGCTTCGCGCCGTGGTGCGGGTGACTGAAAAGAGGTGACTAATTCACTACCTGTTTTATAACATTAATACAGCTAATATCTGCGAACTTGCTTTGACGGTTTTACGACTCAAAGATAGGGGCTAGATTACAGTATTAAACAGGATCTGAGCGCATGAGCGAAATTCAATCTACGGCCAAAGTCGTCATTATTGGCGGAGGCGTTGTCGGTGTGTCCACACTCTATCACCTTGTGAAAAAAGGGTGGTCAGATTGTGTTCTGTTCGAGCGTAAAGAGCTGACCTCTGGCTCGACTTGGCACGCGGCAGGATTACTGCCTTTGTTCAATATGAGCTATTCTGTGGGCCAATTGCACAAATATTCAGTCGAGCTTTATAAGTCTTTAGAGGCCGAAACAGGTCAAGATGTGGGTATACGCCCCGTGTCCAATATTCGTCTTGCGACCAACCAAGACCGTATGGATGAATATTATCAATATGCAGGTGTTGCGCAAACGATTGGCGTAGAAGTTGAGTTTTTAACCCCTGAAGAAGTCGTTGATATCTGGCCCTTTGCGAACAAAGATGGTCTGATCGGCGCGATGCGCCATCCCGAAGACGGCTATGTTCAACCCGCTGATTTAACGCAAGCCCTCGCCATTGGAGCGCGCGCAGGCGGCGGTAAAATTCACCGCCATACCTCAGTCAGGGCGATCGAGCAATTAGACGACGGAAAGTGGAAAGTCAGTACGGATAAAGGCGATATTATCGCCGAACATGTCGTGTCTTGCACAGGGTCTTTCGCGCGTAAAACGGGCGAGATGATCGGCCTAGACATCCCTGTTGTCCCTGTAGAGCATCAATATATCGTCACAGAATCTCACCCTGATATTGTTGCGCGTCGCAATAACGGAGAGCCAGAACTGGGTGTCCTGCGCGAATCTGACGGGTCTTGGTATATGCGCGAAGAAGCGGGCGGTTTAATCCTCGGCCCGTATGAGCACGGCGCGCCTGCCTGTTATGTGGACGGCCCTGATGACCAATCCGAATATGAGCTGTTCCAAGAAGACCTTGACCGCTTAATGCCGCATATTGAAAGCGCGATCAACCGTGTGCCGATCTTTGAAAATATGGGCATTAAAAAAGTCTATAACGGCGCGATTGCTTATACGCCAGACGGTAATCCGATTGTCGGCCCTGCCTGGGATAAGAAAAACTTTTGGTTAAATGAAGGCCATAGTTTCGGCATCACCGCCGCAGGCGGCGCAGGTTGGCAGCTCGCGGAGTGGATTGTCGAAGGTGAACCTTCTGTAGATATGCTCGGCGTCGACCCGCGTCGTTTCGGGCCCTATGCGACAAAGTCATTTTTGATTGAGAAAAACGAAGAAGCTTATGCCGATGTTTTTGAAATCCATTATCCAGACGAAGAACGGTCTGCGGCGCGTCCGCTCCGAACTTCGCCGTGTTATGACCGTATGAAAGATAAAGGCGCTGTCTTTGGACAGCTCTTTGGGTGGGAACGCCCGAACTGGTTTGCGCCTGAAGGCGTGGAGCAAAAAGATGATTGGTCGTTCCGTCGCTCATCCTATTTCGAACATGTCGGGAATGAGTGTAAAAACGTAGCCGAGAATGTCGGTGTTTTGGATATGACGGCGTTTGCGAAATGCCGTATTCAAGGGCCGGGCGCACGCGCTTGGTTGAACTTTATGCTTGCCCAGAAAATGCCCGTTACACCGGGTCGTCTCGCGCTCTGTCATGGCCTGACATCAAAAGGCGGCGTGCATAGTGAATTTACCGTGCAACGCGAAAGCAAAGATAGCTTTTACCTTGTATCCGCAGGCGCTTATCACCGCCTTGACCATGACTGGTTGAAAAAACACATGCCAACAGATGGCAGTGTGCAGATGACGGACCTGACCAATTCAATGGGCGTCTTGGTTGTCGCGGGGCCAAAAGCGCGTGATCTCTTGCAACCGATTTGTGGGTCTAATCTTTCCAACGAGACTTTCCCTTGGCTCACGGGTCAAGAGACCTATGTCGGGCATGCGCCTGTGAAACTCCTGCGCGTCAATTTTGTAGGCGAACTGGGTTGGGAAATCCATCACCCGATTGAATATCAAAATCACATCTTTGACGCACTTTTTAAAGCGGGCGAAAAACATGGTCTGAAACCCTTTGGGATTCGCGCGATGGATTCTATGCGTCTTGAGAAATCCTACCGTTTGGTCGGCACTGAAATGTCGATTGAATATTCCGCATATGAAAGCGCCCTAAATCGCTTTGTCAGCCTAAAGAAAAAAGGTGGGTTCCTCGGGAAAGACGCCTTGCTGGAGTGGGAAAAGCGCGGGTTTCAAAACGCCTTTGTGACGCTCGAAGTTATGAATGTGGATAATGCCGACGTGATTGGAAATAATCCGATTTACAAAGACAGTGAGGTCATTGGTCGCGCGACAAGTGGCGGTTTTGGTTGGCGTATGAACACGTCACTAGCTTTGGCGATGGTGCATCCAGATCACAGCGAAGTCGGGACAGATTTGCAGATTGAAATTTTGGGCAAACGCTATGATTGCCGTGTTCTCGAAGACAGTCCACATGATCCGTCGAACGAGAAACTCAGAAGCTAAGTTATGAAATACTCTGCCGTCAGCTTATTTGCGAATGCCTTGTCGGGTCATAAAAAATGGCCTGTGCAATTTCCTGATAAAGCGCCTAAAAAGTCCTATGACGCGATTATCGTGGGCGGCGGCGGTCATGGCCTCGGAGCGGCTTACTACCTTGCCAAACGTTACGGGATTACCAATGTCGCTGTGCTTGAAAAGGGCTGGATTGGCGGCGGCAATACGGGACGTAATACGACGATTATTCGCTCGAACTATTTGTTTGACGAGTCGGCGGCCATGTATGATCACGCGCTCGATTTATGGGACGGTCTTGGCCAAGAACTGAATTATAATTTGATGTTCTCAAAACGTGGCGTGATGATGCTCGCGCATAATGTCCATGATGTTCAAAGCTTCCAACGGCACGTTCACGCCAACCGCCTGAACGGTGTTGATAATAAATGGCTGACGCCGCAAGAGTGCAAAGACTTCTGTCCGCCGCTCGATATTTCGCAAAACCGACGTTATCCCGTCATGGGCGCGGCCTTGCAAATGCGTGCAGGCACAGCCCGTCACGACTCGGTGGCGTGGGGCTATGCGCGCGCGGCCAGTAAACTCGGCGTGGATATTATTCAAAACTGTAAAGTCATCGGAATTAGACGCGGTGCAGACGGTGCCGTTGAAGGCGTAGAAACGGAAAAGGGCTTTATCGGCGCGAAAAAAATTGGAGTCTCGGCGGCGGGGAACACATCTGTTGTGATGGAAATGGCAGGCCTGCAATTCCCACTCGAAAGCTATCCTCTGCAAGCCCTTGTGTCAGAACCCATTAAGCCCGTCATGCCATGTGTGGTCATGTCCAATGCTGTCCATGCCTATATTAGTCAGTCTGATAAAGGCGAGTTGGTTGTCGGGGCAGGAACCGATCAATATACGAGCTATTCACAGCGCGGGCCTTTGCATTTGCAAGAACATAATGTGGCTGCGATTTGCGAAATTTTCCCCATGTTTAAACGCATGCGTATGCTCCGCTCTTGGGGCGGGATTGTGGACGTGACGCCTGACCGCTCACCGATTGTCGGCAAGACCCCGATCGAGGGTCTGTATGTGAATTGCGGTTGGGGCACGGGCGGGTTTAAAGCCACACCAGGCGCGGCCAATATGCTGGCCTATACAATCGCCCATGACGCGCCGCATAAAATCAATGCACCGTTTAATCTTGACCGTTTTGTCGGAGGCCGCTTGATCGACGAAGCCGCCGCCGCCGCCGTCGCGCATTAGAGGCTAGAGATATGTTTGAAATTCATTGCCCGTATTGCGACGAAAAACGCGCTGAAATCGAATTTTCATATGCAGGCGAAGCGCATTTCGTGCGCCCAACCGCGCAGGAACAAACGGACATGTCTGACGAGGATTGGTCACGTTATATGTTCATCCGTAACAATGTACGCGGCGACCATGCCGAGCGTTGGTGGCACAATGCGGGATGCAATATGTTTTTTAACGCGGTACGCAATACGGTCACAGACAAATTCGTGATGACCTACAAAATGGGTGAGCCACGTCGCACGCAAAAGCAAATAGATGCGGCAAAAGGTGAAACACCATGAGCGCCTTTCGTAAAACAGGTCGCGGTCATATTGATACGGCTCAAGCGATTAATTTCACATTTGATGGTAAATCATATCTCGGCGTGCAGGGCGATACTGTGGCGTCCGCGCTCCTTGCAAATGGTAATCACTTGTTCGGGCGGAGTTTCAAATATCACCGCCCAAGAGGGGTTTTAGGCGCAGGCTCAGAAGAGCCAAATGCACTGATCGCGGTTAATCGCGGCGAAGGCCGTGTCACGCCCAATGTCCGCGCGACTGTCCAAGAAATCTACGAAGGCCTGAGTGTTGAGAGCCAAAACCGCGCGCCGAATTTGAAATTCGATATGGGCGCGTTCAATAATGTGTTCTCTATGTTTTTCCCCGCAGGGTTTTATAATAAAACCTTCATGTGGCCCAAAAGCTTTTGGGACAAGGTCTATGAGCCGTTTATCCGCAACATGGCAGGCCTTGGCCCTGCACCTAAATCCGCCGACCCTGACGTCTATGCCAGTTCTTACGGCCATTGCGAGGTCTTGATTGTTGGCGCTGGCCCTGCGGGTTTGGCGGCGGCGCTGATGGCGGCCAAAAGCGGCGAACGGGTTATCCTCGTTGACGAAAACCCGAATATGGGCGGGAGTCTTTTATCAACGCCGAATGTTGAAATTGACGGAACACCCGCCAGCGACTGGATTGCGAAGTCGCTAAAGGCTTTAGCGAAATTAGAGAATGTGACTCTTATGCCGCGCACAACGGCAATCGGTTATTATCACGGGAATTTTGTTTCACTGGCAGAGCGCCTGACCCATCATGTGCCAGAGGCTGAAATCGGAAAAGCGCGCGAAGAGTTACACCGTATACGCGCAGGGAAAGTTATCCTTGCCCAAGGCGGGATTGAACGGCCCCTTGTGTTTAACGGCAATGACCGACCGGGTGTGATGCTCGCGTCAGCGGCGCAAACTTACCTTGGTAAATACGGCGTTGCTGTTGGGAATGAAGTCGTCGTTTTCACCAGTCATGACAGTGCCTATAAGGCGGCGTTTGATCTCTCGGACGCAAATATTCGTATTGTGTCGATTATTGACGCGCGTGAAACCACGCGCAAAGACCTCGTCGTGGAAGCCACAAAACGTGGCATTGAAATTACAAATTCTGCGACGATTACAAAAACGTCTGGGTCACTCCGTGTCAAATCCGTTGAGGTTTACGAATTTAACACGGGCGTAAAAACAAAGCTCTCTTGCGACGCGGTCATCATGTCAGGCGGCTGGACGCCGAGCCTACATTTATGGTCACACTCTAAAGGCGGGATTAAATGGGACACGGATTTATCCGCTTATGTTCCAGATGTCGCGAATGAAAACGCGGTCTGCGTCGGGGCGTGTAATGGCGATTTCGGAATCGCAAACGCATTGAGCGCAGGAAATAAAGCCGCAGGTGGACGCAAGGCATATGCATCAAATGAAACAGAATTTGGCACGGGCGAAGTTTATGACAGCCTGCCGACATATCTCAAAAGCTCGAACCAGAAAGCCTTTGTTGATTTCCAAAACGACGTCACGGAAAAAGACATAAAACTCGCCGTGCGCGAAGGGTTCAAATCTATTGAGCATGTGAAACGGTATACCACGAACGGTATGGCGACTGACCAAGGCAAAACCTCTAATTTAAACGCGCTTGAAATCGCCTCTAAAGCCGTTGGGAAACCGATAGAAAAAGTCGGCCTGACGACGTTCCGCCCGCCTTACACGCCGACGAGTTTCGGGGCGTTTACGGGCTACCGAGACAATGAGCTTTTTGACCCGACGCGCAAAACGGCGATTGATCCATGGGCAGAAGCGAACGGCGCGGTATTTGAACCTGTCGGTCATTGGCGCCGTGCGTGGTATTTCCCCAGAGCGGGTGAAGACATGCATAAGGCTGTTGCGCGCGAGTGCAAAGCGACCCGCGAAAGCCTCGGCATATTCGATGCCTCGACCTTGGGTAAGATCGAAGTCGTCGGCCCAGACGCGGCGAAATTTATGAACCTCATGTACACCAACCCTTGGAGTGCGTTGAAAGTTCAAGGCTGTCGTTACGGACTGATGTGTCGCGAAGACGGCTATATCTATGATGACGGTGTGGTCGGACGTATGGCCGAAGACCGTTTTCACGTTACGACAACAACGGGCGGTGCGCCGCGCGTATATCGTCATATGGAAGACTATCTTCAGACGGAATTCCCGAACTTGAATGTGTGGCTCACGTCGACCACGGAACAATGGGCGGTGATTGCGATCAATGGCCCGAATGCGCGAAAACTGATTGAACCGTTCGTTGAGGGTATTGACCTTTCGCGCGACGCCTTTCCGCATATGACTTTGCGTGAAGGGAAGATTTGCGGCGTGCCGACACGCCTGTTCCGCGTGAGCTTTACGGGTGAGCTTGGTTTTGAGATTAACGTTCCAACCCATTATGGCCGCGCCGTTTGGGAAACCCTGATGGAAGCTGGCAAACAATATGATATTTGTCCTTACGGGACGGAAACGATGCATGTGCTTCGCGCTGAAAAAGGCTTTATCATTGTTGGTCAAGACACGGACGGTACAGTCACGGCGCATGACGCAGGCATGTCATGGGCGGTGTCAAAAAAGAAAAAAGACTTTGTTGGGAAACGTTCACTCGCGCGCCCTGATTTGGTCGCAGAAGGGCGCAAACAGCTTGTCGGCTTACTCACCGAAGACCCGAAAATTGTGCTCGAAGAAGGGGCGCAGATTGTTGATGACCCCAACCAGGCGATACCGATGGATATGCTCGGCCATGTGACGTCAAGTTATTGGAGCGAAGCCCTTGGGCGTTCGATTGCGATGGCAGTAGTGCGCGACGGGTTTAACCGTATGGACAAAACTCTGCATGTGCCGATGCCAAATTCCGTGCATAAAGTGACAGTCGTAAAACCAAGTTTCTATGACCCCAAAGGGGAGCGCCTCAATGTTGTTTGATCAAGCGATTGAAATGCCAGAGGCGTTAGAGGCGGAGCGTGTGACAGTCTCACTTATCGGTGAACGCACGCGGTATAATCTGAGGCTTAAAAAAGAAGACGTCGCAGAAATCAAAAAGGCTACGGGCTTGAAGCTCTCGTCAAAGATTTGCGGGTCTTCTATCGCAGGCGATACGATTTGTATGAAACTCGGCCCTGATGAATGGGTTGTTATCACGGATACAAAAGAGGGCACGAATTTAGGTAAGGCGCTTGCCAAAGTGTCTAAGGACTTTGTGTGTAGTGTTACCGATATTTCCCACCGTAATGTCGGGTTTGAAATTTCGGGACGAGACGCGGCACAGCTCCTGAATGTCGGTTGTCCTATGGATTTATCATTAGACGCGTTTCCCGTCGGCAAAGTCACGCGCACAATATTTGAGAGCGCTCAAATCATGCTTCTGCGAACAGGCGATGACAGTTTCAGGATTGAAACATGGCGATCTTTTGCCCCTTATTTACGGGATTATTTCCTGCGGGTTCTCACAACGCGCTAAAGCGCCGTATAGCCGCCGTCGACAGATAAAATTGTGCCTGTGATATGTTTTTCACGCGCGAGGAACAAGACAGAGCGCGCGATTTCTTGCGGTTCCGCGACAGTGCCGATTGGGATGCTATTTATATTGCGCTCGACCACTGTGTCCGCGTCATTGAGGTTCGCGTGCTGTGAAAACAACATGGGCGAATTGATTGCGCCCGGCGCAACGGCATTTACATTTATGCCTCTGGGCGCGAGCTCAAGCGCCATCGCTTTGGTCAGTTGATCGACCGCGCCCTTCGAGGCGCAATAGGCAGCCAGACCCGCCGCGCCGACTTGGCCGCAGGTTGATGACAGGTTGACGATCGCGCCGCTAGATATGTTGTGTTTTGCGAAGGCGCGAGAGAAATAAAACACGCCGTCGACATTGATCGACATGACGCCGAGCCATTCAAGATCTGTGGTTTCTTCTGCGGTTTTGCGTAAGATCGTCCCCGCATTATTGATGAGGATATCAACGGGGCGGCCAAAGGTTTCTCGCGCTTTTATCATGGCAGTTTCAGCGAAAGCAGAGTCGGTGACATTGCCTGACAGGTAGGCATTATGTTTGCCGAGCGCCTCGCACGCTGTTTTAAGCCTGTTCTCAGTTCTGCCAATAATTAAAACATTTGCGCCTTCCGTGATAAAGGCTTTTGCACATTCAAACCCGACACCGCTCCCGCCGCCTGTAATAACCACAGTTTGATTTTTAAATGATCTTGGCGCACCTGACATAATGTTCCTAAAGGCTAGGGAGGGGAAGTTTGGCCATGCGTCCACCCGCGACGACAATTTCTTGACCTGTGATAAAGTCCGCTTTTTCACTTGCGAGGAAAAGGGCGGCATTGGCGATGTCTTCGGGTAGACCTAAACGCCCGACAGGATGCAAGCTTGTGATTTCAAATTTGACCTTTGTCTGGTCAGGATATTGCTCAAGGAATTTTGCGTTAAAGGGCGTGTTAATCCACCCTGGCGCAATTGCATTACACCGTATGCCGTGCGGCCCGTATTCAAGCGCCGTATTATGGGTAAAGCTCGCGACGGCGCCTTTGGATGCGCCGTAAACGCCGTGATTGGGATTCGCGCCGATACCCTCAATAGAGCTGATGTTCACAATCGCAGGGTTTTGCGACACGCCGTTGGTCATAAGTGAGAAGGCGTGTTTCGTCGTGAGGAAGACGCCTTTGACATTGATGTCCATGACTTTGTCCCAACCCTCGACCGTCATGTCTTTGATCGCGACTTCTATACAGATGCCTGCATTATTGACCAAGACATCAAGGCGTCCAAAGTCAGCAGAGACACGCGACATCAGGGCTTTGACGCTTGTCTCATCCGCAATATCGGTTTTATGAAAGATAAGCGCGTCATTTTCAGGTGGGTTTAAATCCGCGACAATAACCGTGCAGTTTTCAGCCAAGAACCCTTCGGCTATCGCAAGGCCGATATTCTGTGATCCGCCTGTTACGATGACGGTACGCTTATCCATTATAGGCGACGATTTTGCTGCGGTGTGCGCCGAGGCCTGCAATGGTGGGTTCCATAATATCGCCCGGTTTCATATAAAGCGGCGGCTTCATACCGTAACCGACACCGGGCGGTGTGCCCGTAAACATCAAATCTCCTGCTTCCCAACGGACATAGTTTGAAATGTTGGACACGAGTTCGGCAATGGTAAACACCATATCGGCCGTATTACTGCTTTGACGCGTGACGCCGTTAATCTGGATGGAGATGTCTAAGACGTTTGGATTTGGGATTTCACTTTTTGTCACAAGCCACGGGCCAAACGGTTTGAGCGTGTCTGCGCTTTTGCCCTTTGTCCACTGCGTCCCGCGCTCAAGCTGAAATTGGCGCTCTGACACATCATTGCCGACGCAATATCCCGCGACGTGATCCATAGCGTCTTCGACAGAAATATTCGCCCCGCCTTTGCCGAGCACGACCACGAGTTCCGCTTCCCAGTCCAGTTCCGTGCCGCCTTTGGGAATGATCACATCATCAAAAGGGCCATTGATTGCCGTGCGAGAGGTGAGCATGAACATAGGTTCAGTCGGGGTCTCTAAGCCTGCTTCTTGGGCGTGTTTCCCGTATGTCAGGGCGCATCCAATAATTTTACCAACATTGCCAACTGGCGGACCAAGGCGTTTATTCGCGTTGATTTCAGGCAGGGCCGTAAGGTCAACACCGTGCAAAAGCGTTTCGGCATTTCCAACAGTTTCGCCTGTCCAATCGGGGACGTGCGAGCTGACATCTCTTATGATCCCATTTGCGTCAATGACACCTGCTGTCTCTGACCCTTTATGTCCAAACCGAATAAGTTTCATGAGTTTTTCGCAATCAATTCTAGGGCGAGGTCTTCTGTAAGGACGTTTCGCGCGCGGGCGGTTTCGAAAGATTGCAGGGTTCTCGCAATGCCGTCTTTCAAACTGTGATAGGGTTTTGCACCAATCAGAGCGTCCAAAGACCCGTCATCTGCGGCGTGCGGAAAAGGCAAGGCATTGCCTGTCACAGTCACTTTTGCGCCTTGAATATTTTGCATAATTTCAGACAGGACATCTTCGACACGGGCCTCTGTGCCTTGCATGTCAAAGACGGGTGCGCCTGCAACGTCTTGTGCGATTGCACCGATGAAACGGTCTGCCGCATCTTCGACATGGACAAAGGCGACAGGGCCAGAAAACGGAACGTTATAGCTTTGGCCAAACAGGGCGGCGAGAGCGGCAATGGTCGGCGCCGCGCTCATGCCTTGGTCACGGCCCGGGCCGTAAATGACGCCGGGTCGGATACAGACGCTTGGCACTTGCCAGTCTTGCCAGTAGACCGCCGCCATGTGTTCGCCGCAAACTTTGTGCGCGCCGTATAATGTCGCGAGGTGATCATTTTCGCCCATGGCAGGCGCGGCGATAGAGCTCGCATAGGAGAGCCTCTTTATGCCGTGCTGTCGTGCGGCTTCGAATATATGTGTTGTGCCAACAACATTGACTTTGACACTGCCGATGGGGTCGGCTTTGCAAAACGGAACCTGCAAAGCGGCAAGGTGAATAATGCCGTAAATATCATGTTTTTTGATGACCTCGCAGAGGCGCTCATAATCCGTAATATCGCCGCATTCCCAAATAACGTCTTGGGCATTTTCCATAATCAGGTTCAGCCGTGTTCTGTTTTCCGTTAGGTCAAACACTACTGGCGTCGCCCCAATATTGCGTAATTTTTTAACGACCCATGCGCCGATACATCCTGCAGCGCCCGTAATTAAAACGGATTTTCCAATAAGGTCTGTTGTCATATTGCGGTTTACTTCTTTGGGTTAGCAATGCGGTTTCGAAACGCAAGGAGCGGCTCTAGCGCTGTGTCGATTTGTGTGGTCAGGCTTTCATTATCATCATGCAGGCTTACGCTATCAATGAGGCTATGCAAGCGTGCAGAGGCGCGCCATGCTTCGTGCCGTGTCAATTCTGCGGATAATCCCGGATCATCCCAACTTGCCATATTCACGGAATTTGTTGCGTCATTTGCCTCCGCTGGGGTTACCACAAATGACGGGATCATCGTGATGCGTTCGGCTTTTTTCTTAAGACGGCAGGCGCGGTGGAAAATCATATTACCGTGTTGCATGAACCCATACCCCGCATCGGGGAAGGGAATTGTCACAACGCGCTCGAGCGGGAGCTCCGTATCTACGCCCTCTTCGCCTTCAATACCAAGCAATTTTTGCCCTTCCATTTTCGTCCCATGGAAATATTGAAATTCACCGCCCTCTAGCATGTGCGGGTCAGACACCATCATCACAACATCAAATGCGACCGAGTCGACGTGCCAGCTATCGACGGCTTTGCGAATGTCTTTGGGCGCGTAATTTACGCCACACGCTACAGCGGGAACGGAATGCCGCGCGAGCGAAACCCCTGCCATTTTAGAAAGATGCTCGGCCAGTTCGGGGCTTTCGCAAAAGTCCTTGATGAATTTCGAACGATATCCTGCGCCTCTGACATAAGACCCCAGACGATTAATACCCGTGCCGACACTAACGTTTCGATTATCATACATAGCCTTGCATGTGTCGCGCATCACTTTCACCCCTTCAGGGGATAAAATCCGAAATGCTGTCGTCAGGCCAAACGAAGTTGGACAATTGGCAATCTCGTCTTTTGTATATCCGAGTTGTTCAAGCGAGAGACAGGTCTCAGCTTGACCAAGGGCGAGATGTTTTTTTGCGTCAAAGACAGGCTCGTTCTCAAGCTTGATATAGCTCGGGGGACGTTCATTTGGAAATGGAAGTGTGTGTTCCATGTTCAGGGCCTTTCGTTTCAAAAAGAGGTCTTCTTGATTACAGGTATTTGAAAACCGTCAACGTCCAAATGATAGAATTAGCGGGCTTTATACTTTCATTTAAAAGCGTAATCAAAATCGCCTTCCTGCGCAAGTTTACAGCAGGAGGGGAGAATCTATTTGATGCGCGTAGTCCTATCCCCCATAGACGAGGAGAATAAGGGGTCTTTATGTCAGACGGTAAACCAAAGTTAGCGAATAAACTTCACATAAAGACCGCAAAGTCGGGATTTTATGAAGGGTTTATCCCCGTCGTCCTTCTGGGGGCCAAAATCTTAATTGGCGCGTTGATTTTATGGGCTGGCCTGTTTCCTAAAAAATCGGGCGGTGTTTTAATGGAACTGCAAACATGGTCGACCTCTGTCTTTGGGGGGTGGTATATTTGGGTCACCGCGTTTTATTTCATTGTGTGCTTGGCCATTGCGATTATTCCGTCAACAGGACGGATTAAGCTCGGTGGGCCAGACGAACAGCCAGAATTTTCTCGCTTCTCTTGGTTTTCTATGATGTTTGGCGCAGGCATAGGGGTTGGAATGCTGACCTATTCCACAGCTGAACCCATTTATCATTTTGCCAATAACCCTGATGTCATCAAAGGTTTAGCAGAAGGTCAAAACATCAATAATGTGCGCAACGCTTATAAATGGACAATGTTGCATTACGGCATTACACCGTGGGCCTGTTACGGTATTGTAGGCATGGCTTTGGGGTATTTCGCTTATAACCGCAATTTGCCGCTGTCTTTTCGGTCCTCATTAAAACCGCTCTTTGGGAAGTCTTTAGAAGGAACACTTGGGCATGTCGTCGATATTGTCGCTATCATTGCCACAGTCATTGGGGTCAGTGTCACGATCGGATTTGGCGTATCGCAATTTGCGTCGGGTGTTTTCAATATTACAGGGTTTGATTGGATCAGCTCGGGGAATGGAAAGCCGACTTTAATCGCGCAAATTATTGCGCTTGTGATTATTATTTCTGCCTCTGTTGTCTCGGCGCTGTCGGGTGTAAATAAAGGTATTAAATGGCTGTCCAATATCAATATGGGCCTGTCGTTTTTCCTGCTTCTTTTCTTTGCTGTTTTCGGCGCAACGATGTTTGCATTCCAACAATTCTTTGTCACGCTTTGGGATTACGTGATCGCGATTCCGGCTATGTCCTTCACGGTTTGGACTGAAGGCGCACTTGCGAAATGGCAAGGGGATTGGACAATTTTCTATTGGGCATGGTGGATTGCCTTTGCCCCGTTTGTCGGGTTTTTCTTGGCGCGTGTTTCACGCGGTCGGACGATACGGGAATATGTATTAGGCGCGATGTTTGTGCCAGCGCTTATGGGCCTTACATGGTTTGTCCTTGTCGGGGGCACAGCGATTGATCTTGAGCTTTCAGGTATTGCTAAAGGCAGCATTGTTAACGCCGATATTTCCGCGCAACTCTACCAAACGATTAATTTGATCCTGACGCCGCTTATGGCAAAACTTATGTCTTTTGTAATTGTTATTTTGTTGCTGACATATCTTGTGACCTCCGCAGACTCGGCGATTTTGGTGATTAACACAATTGCCTCTGCGGGTAGTCGCGCGCTGGCACATACGCGTCACATCATTATTTGGGGTTTTATTTATGTTGCCGTCGTTGCCGCGCTTTTGGTCGCGGGCGGAATGGACGCTCTTAAATCCGCGATGATTGTTGGGGCTTTACCGTTTTCTTTGGTGATGGCTTTGATGACTGTGTCCTTGATAAAGGCCTTGCTCTTTGATCACAAAAAGAAGACTGAGATTTCAACTGAAAAATCCAAACCTTAAATACAGATAAATTGTTGAGACTATAATGCGTATTAAACTAAGTACTTTGCTTTCGCAAAAACACTTGCTCCTCGCAGACGGAGCAACGGGTACAAATTTTATGGAAATGGGGCTAGAGCCTGGATTTCCGCCTGACCTTTGGAACATCTCCGAAACGCAAAAACCTACCGACTTGCACCAAATGTTTGTCGACGCGGGGTCCGACATTATCCTGACCAATACGTTTGGAGCGAATGCGCCGCGTCTTAAATTGCACGACGCGCAAGACCAGACATATGACATTAACAAAGCCGGCGCAGAGATCGCGGGACGCGTCGCAGAAGCGGCCGATCGTCCCGTCGTTGTCGCAGGCTCTGTTGGGCCGACGGGTGAATTATTTGAACCTATGGGCGAGATGACACCTGCATCAGCTAAGGCTGAATTTCTTGAGCAAATGCGCGGCCTTAAAGACGGCGGTGTGGATGTGATTTGGATTGAAACTATGTCCGCGTCTGAGGAAATTCAGGCCGCTTGCGAAGCGGCAATCGAGCTAGATATGCCATATGTCTTTACAGGCAGTTTTGACACGGCGGGCCGCACTATGATGGGCATTGCGCCAGAGGTGATTGGCGGTGTGACAGATACGCTGTCTGTTCAGCCTATAGCTTACGGTGCAAATTGCGGCGTCGGCGCGTCTGATATGTTGGTCTCAAATTTGGCTATGACAGAGGCCGCGCCCAAAGCTGTGATTGTTGGGAAAGCCAATTGCGGTATCCCTGTGATTAAAGGCAAGAATACCGTCTATACGGGAACACCTGAAATCATGGCAAATTTCGTGCGGATGGCGGCCGATTCGGGTGTGCGCATTATTGGTGGGTGCTGCGGCACGGCGCCCATACATATTGCGGCCATGCGCGCGGCGATGGATCAATACGAAAAATCAACGCGTCCAACCCTTGAAGAAATCACCACGAAAATCGGCCCGCTTATGGCACCACCCACAAGCAAAGAAGCCTCTGAGCGTGTCAAAGACCGCAATGCGCGCCGCCGCAGAACCTAATAGGCACTGCGTCAGGGGACTTTAGGTTTAGTCTATCTATTAAACGGTAAGGCTTTGATGACTGCGTCTCGTCTTCCGTCAGGGGTGTGAACTGAAATCTCAGTCCCCGCGTCCCAATGGGCGCGGTCAATCATCCCAATCGCAACATTGGTGTCAAAATCCGGCGACCAGGCGGCCGAGGTCACTTGACCCGCGGGTTCGCCGTTAAATGTGACGGGCCAAGCGGCCTCACAAGACGGCACGGCTTTGCCCATTATGTCGATATGACAGATTTGACGTTTTGGGCCGTTTTCCCGCTCACGCTGCAAAGCTTCTGACCCAATACAGTCTTTTACGGCCGCGCCTTTGCAAAACTTGCCCATGCCTGCCTCGTAAGGCGTATGTTCACGGGTCATGTCATTCCCATAAGAGAGCAGTCCGCCTTCAATACGTTCGATTAAGTTCGGACAGCCCGCGCGAACGTCTAAATCTTGGCCCGCCGCGAAAAGCGCGTCCCAGATCGGTTCGCCGTTTTCCGTTCCCTCGACATAGATTTCAAATCCGCCTTGTGTCGAAAAACCAGATCGCGCGACGGTAAAACTATGACCGTTGAAATCCACTTTGCGGTGGCGGAAAAACCGAAGGCTCGAAATCTCTTCGCCAAAAACGCGTTCCATCAATTGATTAGAGTGCGGCCCTTGAATGGCGAGGGGGGAAACGTCAGGCTCGAATACATCGACATCCATATTCCGACCGCGCGCGAGGCCTTTGACCCAATAGAGCAAGTCTGAATCGGCAATAGAAATCCACCACCGATCCGCACTGTGTTTTACAGCCACAGGGTCATTTAACATGCCGCCCGTTTCGTCCACGACGGGGATATAATAACATTGATCATCCGCCATTTTGGACAGGTTTCGCGGGGTCAACATTTGAATAAGCTTGGTCGCGTCAGGGCCTTTGACTTCGACCTGTCTTTGACAGGATACGTCCCAGACTTGGACTTTGGATTTCAAATGATGGTAATCGGCTTCAACGGACTCAAACACGGTTGGTAAAAGCATGTGGTTATAAACGGTATAGGCTTTGACACCCGATGCTTTCACACGATGTGTGAAAGGCGTGTTGCGGAGGCGCTGGGATATAGACAAGAATGGGGGCATATTAAGGCTCCAGAGAGATAACAATATTTCCGACATGGGCTTTTTTGATAAAAGCTGTCTGCGCGGCATGTAGGTTTTTTAGGGGAAAGGTTTGGACAAGCAGGGGTTTGATTTCGCCGTTTTCAATATATTTTATAACAGATTCGAATGTGCCAACGGGCACGACATTGGAGTCAAACATAGTTAAATCGCGTAGGTAAAGCGTGCGTATATCCAAATCCACAATTGGACCTGCCATCGCGCCAGAGGCGACGTAGCGCCCGCCGCGCACGAGCGTATTAATCAACTCCGGAAATATCTGTCCTGCGACCGCGTCACGTTTACCTGCAGAGGTCATGGCAATTTGATTGTGTGGAAACGCAATCGATGTTCCGCCCCAGACTACGTCTTCTGTTTCCGCACCGTCGAGCGCAACGCCTTTCGAATACCACGCCGTGCGTGTTTTTACGTCCGTATTATTTAGCCCGCACGCCATGACTTTTATCAGAACTTCGTGGCGTGATGTTTTCGGCACAGGCCAATCTGTGTGATAGATAAGCTCATCCATATCGCCGTGACCCGTCAGGACAAAGGCCGCCATATGTGTCGGGATCACTGTCACGTCATCAATTCCACGCTTAGCTCGACCTTTAGCTCCACTCCTAACTCCATGGAAACGGGCTATTAGACGTCGGGTGTAATTCACCGTCTGCGTAACGGCCAAATCTAAAGGGTTTTAGAAGCGCTGATGTTTCGCCCATAATATGTTCCGCGACGAGTTTCCCAACGCCGAGCATTTTATAGCCGTGATTGGAATCGGCAATCACGTAAGCATTTTCGCAAAATTCATCAAAGACGGGGAAACTATCGGGGGTGAAACACCCGACGCCGCCAGACGGTTCTTTGTGGTATTTATCCATCTGGCCTTCAAAACGCTTATGACAATGGGCGAGGGCCGAAACCCACATATGTGCAAATTCGGGGGAGGACACCCATTCAGGCGAGGCCGGGCCGTAGGGGTCAATATCCAACTCTTCGGCAGGGGTTGTCACGGGATAGGGCATAGCCCCGCCTTGGACGCCGCCAAAGTGGAAATCAGGCTTGTAATACAGGCCCCAAATTTTGCCTGCTTCTTCAATCGTCGATCCGTCGACGACCGATTTCAACGCGGCATCTGTGTCCACATGCATGACGGGGGGTTGCTTCCCGTCATTAGTTTTAAACATTTCGGGGTCGACATTTAACACGCCTTCTTCGAGCTGCCAGAATGTCCACATCCCGATATCGTCATGTAATTTTCCGTCTTGGCCTTTGATGGACACTGTTTTTGGAAGCTCAAGCATATTCCAAAAATCACGTACCCATGGGCCAGCCCCGATGACGACATAATCACACGCGATGGTGCCCAGAGAGGTTTCAACCGCTTCAATCGCTGAGGACGCGCCGTTTGCACGTTTAAACCCAGTGACTTCGACGCCTGTTATAATGCGCACGCCTTGGGCTTCTGCTTTGCTGGCTAATCCATACATGGCTTTAGTATTATTTGCGTAGCCGCCTTTTTTCTCGTGGAGGACGGAGGTAATGTTCTGCGCTTGCCAATCATTATATATGCCGCGCATATATTTATCGCAGTCTTCCGCGCCTTCGATAAAGGCGCTTTCATACCCAATGGCTTGTTGTTGTTCGTAAATCTCGGAAACGTCTGAATGCATGCTTTCGCAAGAAATCTGCATATAGCCAACAGGGTGATAAGAATAGGCTTTGGCGTCGCTCTCCCAGATATTTACAGAATGCGCCATAAGCTCGCGCATGGCGGGCTGATAATAATTATTCCGCACCACGCCGCAGGCAATCCCAGACGCCCCAGACGCAATCCCGCTTTTGTCGAGAATGACAATGTCGTTTCCACTACCGCGTCCAGATGCCTTAAGCTCAAGCGCTAAGTGATAGGCCGTGGATAAGCCGTGAATACCTGCGCCTATAATTACGAATTTCGATGACGTCGGGAATGCCATAAATATCTCCATTAGATTTTACAGCTAAGCTGTCTTAACCGAGCGGACAATAATGGATGATGTGAATTATCTAAATTTATCGGGCTACATTACGGAACGTGATTATTTGCAGCTATACGCGGTCAGAGCGCCTGTCTAAGTTAAAGCTCTTGGCATTTTATATCATATTTAGCCGCGTTCGAGTGCATTAATTGATTTCACTTCAAACACTCTAATGATAAGTAGGCTTAATAATAAATCGTGTTTTAAGGAATGAAGCATGAAAATACCTAATAATTTCGATTTGCGGTCCTTACAAGTGTTTGTCATCACGGCAGATCAAGGCGGTATGACCCAAAGCGCAAAAGTCCTTCGCATGACACAATCGGCGGTTTCACAAATTATTGCAGGTCTTGAAGACTCTGTTGGGGTCAAGCTTTTTGACCGCTCAGTCAGGCCGATCGTTTTAACGTCAGCAGGCCGTATTCTGCTCGAGCGCGGACGCCAAATATTACGGGATACAAAAGAAGCCTTCCGCGAAACGCGTACGCTTGAGCGCCGAAGATTAGCTTCTTTGACGATTGCAATGACTGATAGTATGGCTGCCGTACTTGGCTCGCACCTTTACGAGACGATGAATGACCTTTCGAGCTATTGGCGGTTTTGGAGTGGGCTTTCCCCCTATCACCGCGAAGAATTTCTCTCGCATAATATTGATCTGATTATTACCACGAGTAATGTCATGGAAGATGTGGGTGGTTTGAACCGTTATAAAGTCTTTCAAGAGCCTTATGTTTTGGTTTTTCCAAAAGGGTATAAAGGCGTTACTGATTTATCAGAGGGTGAACGTGAACTGCCCTTCCTTCGGTTTTCTATGCGCTCGGCCATGGGGCTTAGGATTGAACGCCAACTCAATCGCCTCAGGTTGAAATTTCCCGATGTGGCCGAATTTGACCGCGCGCCCGCACACAGTCTGGCCGTCGCCAAGGGTATGGGGTGGGGGATCAGCACGCCCTTATGCCTGCTGGAAAGTCCGCAGATCATAGAACATATTGACGTATACCCCATAACGCGCGGATCGTTTAGTCGTCACTTTGACCTTTTATCCCGCGAAGATAATTTGGGGGACATCCCAGAAAAAATAGCGAATGAGTCTCGTCGTATTTTAAAGATGCATTGTCTGCCAACGCTTTATGCGCAAATGCCGTGGTTGGAAGAGATGATCGCGTTGAATGAAGACTAGTACGAATATGAGGTCGATTTAATTTACCTAATACTTTTTTATGCCTTTCACTAATTGAAGGTTTTGCGGCTTGTCAGAAATCTAAGAATGGTTTTAGTCATTATCTCATGAAGTTAGAAAACGTCATAAAGCCGATAGAGACTGCGCACGGTCTGCCGAATGCGCATTATACCTCTTTGGAAAAATATGAAGACGAAAAGAAAGCGCTGTTTTTTCAAACATGGTCCGCGCTGGCTTTTGAAGCAGATGTTCCAAAAATTGGCGATGCCTTTCCCGTAGATTTTTTAGGCGCGCCGCTTTTATTAGTGCGGGACAAAAAAGGCGATGTAAACGTTTTCCAAAATACTTGCCGTCATCGCGGGATGATTTTAGTGGACACGCCCAAAAGTTTAAAAGGTCCAATTCGGTGTCCTTACCATAGTTGGTGTTATGATCATGGGGGTGGGTTAATACGAACGCCCTATGTCGGCGGTGTCGATATTGATACGCATGCGGCGGTTAATCCTGACGAATTAGGACTGTTTAAAATACGCAGCTATATTTGGCACGGCGTTGTCTTTGTAAACATATCGGGCGATGCGCCTGAGTTTTCTGACGCGCATTCGGACATTAAGGCGCGGTGGCAGGAATTTAATCAACCCTATCATTTGGGCGGCGCAGTCAGTCAATTTGAGATGATGGTCTCGACCAATTGGAAACTGGCGATCGAAAATTTTTGCGAATCCTATCACCTGCCCTGGGTGCATCCAGAGCTGAATGAGATTTCGCCGATCAATGTGCATTATAATATTGATGAGCACGAAAATTGCTCAGGCCAAGGCAGCTTAAATTATCATCAGTTAAAAGACGCCCACGGTAGAATTTTTGCAGATTTTGAGAATATCTCTGACGTGTGGGATCACCAGTCTGAATATGTGTCTTTCTTCCCGAATGTTCTTCTGGGGGTTCATAGAGATCACGCTTATGCGGTTATTCTGTGCCCGAAAGGACCAGAGACAACTGTCGAACGTGTGGCTTTGTTTTACGCCGACCCGAAAATTGATTCGCCTGAAAACCAAGACATGCTGGCAGAGAATGCGCGAATTTGGCGGGACGTTTTTTCAGAAGATATTGGTGTCGTCGAAGGTATGCAAAAAGGGCGGCATGGGCCGCTTTTTGATGGTGGGAAATTCTCGCCTGTTATGGACGGGCCAACTCATATTTTTCACAAATGGGTCGCCCGTAAGATGATTGCGGCTGAATAAGTAACATTTCAAACACTTATGATGTTTGAGTGCGCTTGTATTCAAAGCTAAATCCGCAATACGGGTGAAGAAAGTAAACGCGTTGGAATTCACATGGTCACATTGCTCAACACCGTCGAAGATAAGTTTGCCCGCGAAGCCTGTCGTGAATATGGCGATAAAGCCGAAGACTTGTTAGAGATTTTACACGCGGTTCAAAAAGAGCGCGGTTTCCTATCGGACGGCGCTTTGCGCACGATTGCGCATTCGGTGAATATAACGCGCGCTGAAATCCACGGCGTGGTCAGTTTCTATCATGATTATAAACGCGAAAAACAAGCCAAGCTGACAATCAAAATTTGTCGGGCTGAGGCGTGTCAGGCTGTCGGTGCGGATACGTTAATTGAACAGGCCGAAGCGGCGTTTGGAACGAGGCTCGACGAAAAGGCGACAGAAGTCGCATTGGAGGCCACTTATTGCCTTGGGAATTGCGCCTTGGGGCCAGCGGTCATGATTGACGAAAAACTCTATGGTCGTGTGGATATGAAACGTTTGCAATTTCTATCGATGAAACACCGTGAAGGCGGTAAGTCATGAGCATTAAAATCTATATCCCGCGCGACGCGGCGGCTTTGTCCGTCGGGGCCTCTGAGGTACGTGACGCGATGGAAAAACGCGCCAGTCTAGACGGTATGGATATTCAAATCATTGGCAATGGCACGCGCGGTATGTTGTGGCTTGAGCCGCTAGTCGAAGTTGTCACCGCCAAAGGCCGCGTCGCTTATGGCCCCGTGACAGAAGCCGATGTCGAGAGCTTGTTTGACGCAAATTTCCTAAGCGGTGCAAAGCATCCGCTTTATCTGGGCCTCACAGGAGAGATACCTTATCTGGCCAAGCAAGAGCGCCTGACCTTTGCGCGTGTCGGTGTGATTGACCGCCTTGACCTTGCGGATTACGAAAAACATGACGGGCTTGCAGGTCTTAAAAAAGCCCTTGAAATGACACCAGAAGCGATTGTCGAAGAGGTCTTAAATGCGGGCCTTCGCGGGCGCGGCGGAGCAGGGTTCCCGACAGGCATAAAATGGAAAACGGCGCTCGCACAAACAGAGCCGCAAAAATATATCTGCGCCAATGCGGATGAAGGCGATAGCGGAACCTTTGCTGATCGTATGCTTATGGAAGGCGACCCGTTCTCCCTAATTGAGGGCATGATTATCGGTGGCCGCGCCATTGGGGCGGATACGGGATATATCTATATCCGTTCTGAATATCCGCATGCCATTCGGGTCATGCGCCGCGCGATCAACATTATGGAAGATGCGGGCTGGCTCGGCACGAATATCAAAAATAGCGGGACAGACTTTAATCTGCACGTACGTGTCGGCGCGGGCGCCTATATATGCGGCGAAGAAAGCTCTATGCTTGAAAGCCTTGAAGGCAAGCGCGGGCAGGTCAAAGTCAAACCGCCGATTCCAGCAATCAGCGGTCTTTTTGATAAGCCGACCATCGTCAACAACGTCCTGACCTTAGGGTCTGTGCCGTTTATCCTCTCTAAGGGCGCAAAAACCTACGCCGATTACGGGCAGGGGCGCTCTAAGGGTACGCAGCCTTTCCAACTCGCGGGCGATATCGCGCGCGGTGGATTGGTCGAAAAAGCTTTTGGCATAACGCTCAAAGAACTCGTCGAAGATTTTGGCGGTGGCACACATTCGGGACGCCCTGTCAAAGCCGTCCAAGCTGGGGGGCCGCTTGGCGGCTATATAGCGCCTGAAGGGTTTGACGTTGAAATGGGGTACGAAACTTTGTCAGAGGCCGGCGCTATGCTCGGTCACGGCGGGATCGTCGTTTATAATGACACGATGAGCATGTCCAAAATGGCCCGATATGCGATGGAGTTTTGCGAGATCGAGTCGTGCGGGAAATGTACCCCATGCCGCATTGGCGCGGTGCGCGGCAAAGAGACGATTGATAAAATCACAGCGGGCGAAAACGTTGTAGAAAATTTAGAAGTGCTTGAAGATTTGTGCAGCCTTATGGAAGAAGCCTCGCTTTGCGCGATGGGCGGGTTAACGCCCATGCCTGTTCGTACCGCGCTTAAGCTCTTCCCCGAAGAGTTCACAGGCCCTATCATAGAAGCGGCGGAATAGAATATGGCGTTATTAATTGAAACCGATTCCGGAACCCCGAAAGTCAAATCAGATCTCTCTGTAACGCTCGAAGTCGACGGTCATTCCGTGACTGTGCCACATGGTACATCTGTCATGCGCGCGGCGGCGGAGATTGGAATCCCTATTCCAAAGCTTTGCGCCACAGATAGTCTCGACGCATTTGGCTCGTGTCGTTTGTGTGTGTGCAAGGTCGAAGGTAAGCGCGGCACACCCGCCTCTTGCACGACCTTGGCCGAAGAGGGCATGCGCGTCACGACCCAAGACGATCAGATCGCAAAAATCCGTAAAGGCGTCATGGAGCTCTATATCTCGGACCATCCGCTCGATTGTTTGACGTGCTCCGATAACGGGGACTGCGAACTGCAAGATATGGCAGGGGCGGTCGGCCTGCGCGAAGTGCGCTATGGCCATGACGGCGCAAACCATACGGACGCACCGACCGATGATAGTAATCCGTATTTCAGTTTTGACGAATCTAAATGTATTCTCTGCTCGCGCTGTGTTCGCGCATGCGACGAAGTCCAAGGCACTATGGCGCTGACCGTTGAAGGTCGCGGGTTCAATTCTAAAATTTCGGCCTCTATGGGCGAGAAATTTATGGAATCCGAATGCGTCTCTTGCGGCGCCTGTGTTCAGGCCTGCCCAACGGCAACGCTTCAAGAAAAATCCGTGATAGAGCACGGCGTGCCTGATCGCACGGTACTAACGACGTGTGCCTATTGCGGCGTCGGCTGTTCGTTTAAAGCCGAACTTAAGGGCGATAAAGTCATCCGCATGGTGCCGCAAAAAGACGGTAAAGCCAATCACGGTCATAGTTGTGTCAAAGGGCGTTTCGCCTTTGGGTACGCCACACATAAAGACCGTATCACAGAGCCGATGATCCGCGAAAACATCACCGACCCATGGCGTACCGTTTCGTGGGACGAGGCGTTTAAATTCTCGGCGGATAAATTAAAAGCCGCGCAAGCAAAATACGGCGTCAAATCTATTGGCGGCGTGACATCCTCGCGCTGTACCAATGAGGAAGTCTGGCTTGTGCAACGCCTTATCCGCCAAGGCTTTGGCAATAATAATGTCGATACCTGTGCGCGTGTCTGTCATTCTCCAACAGGTTATGGCCTAAAGCAAACCTTCGGCGAAAGTGCGGGAACACAGAATTTTGATAGTGTAATGGACGCCGATTGCATCATGATTATTGGGTCAAACCCAACGGATGCCCATCCTGTGTTTGGCTCGCAAATGAAACGCCGCCTACGCGGCTTAGACGGTAAAGGCCGCGCCAAGTTGATTGTTGCCGATCCGCGCGCGATTGAACTTGTGCGGACGCCCCATATTCAAGCCGATTATCATTTGCCGCTTATGCCCGGAACCAATGTTGCCCTGATTAACGGTATGGCGCATATTGCGGCGAAAGAAGGCTTGCTTGATGAAGCTTTTATCGCGGAACGCTGTGAGGGCGAGAGCTTTGATGAGTGGAAAGAGATGATCTTGCGCGAAGAAAATTCGCCCGAAAATGTTTCTAAAATTACCGGCGTTCCGATGGACGATCTAATCGAAGCTGCGCGTATGTTTGCAACGTCTGAAAATTCGGCCATATATTACGGCCTCGGCGTGACGGAACATAGCCAAGGCTCGACCATGGTTATGGGCATGGCCAACCTCGCTATGGCCACAGGCAATATTGGTCGCTCTGGCGTGGGTGTGAACCCAATGCGCGGGCAAAACAATGTCCAAGGCTCTTGTGATATGGGTAGTTTCCCGCATGAATTATCAGGCTACCGCCCTGTTGGCGACGACGAAGCGCGCGGATTATTCGAGGCCAAATGGGGCACAAAGCTTGATAATAAACCGGGGCACAGACTCCCCAACATGTTTGATGAGGCCTGTAACGGCACATATAAAGGCATGTATATTCAAGGCGAAGACGTGGCGCAATCTGATCCGAATATTCAACATGTCGAAGCGGCCTTGCGCGCGCTGGATATCTTGATTGTCCAAGATTTGTTCTTGAACGAAACTGCGCGCTTTGCGCATGTGTTCCTACCGGGCACGAGCTTCCTTGAAAAAGACGGAACGTTCATCAATGCAGAGCGCCGTATTAACCGCGTTCGTCCTGTGATGAAGCCAAAAACAGGCAAGCATGAGTGGGAAGTCACGCAAGATTTGGGCAAAGCTTTGGGCATTGATATGGGCTTCACATCCGCCTCTGAAATCCTTGACGAAATTGCAGATTTAACGCCGCAATTTCAGAACGTCTCGTTCAAAGTTTTGGACGAAGCAGGCAGTTTGCAATGGCCCGTCAATGACGAACATCCAGACGGCGCAGAAGTCATGCACGTCGGAGAATTTGTTAGGGGTAAGGGGAAATTCGTCCCGACAGAGTATCAGCCGACGACAGAACGCGCCAACCGTAAGTTCCCACTGCTTCTGACAACAGGGCGTATCTTGTCTCAGTATAATGTCGGTGCGCAAACTCGCCGTACTGAAAACAATAAATGGTGGGATGAAGACGTCTTGGAAATCCATCCAAGCGACGCGGAAGCGCAAGGTATTAATGACGGCCAATGGGTGTCTTTGAAATCGCGTAAAGGCGAGATTACACTTCGCGCTAAGCATTCAGACCGCATGCAGCCGGGTGTCGTTTACACGACTTTCCATCACCCTGAAACGGGCGCGAATGTCATCACGACGGAAAACGTCGATTGGGCGACAAGTTGTCCAGAATATAAAGTGACTGCAGTCGCCGTAGCGCCCGCTAATCATAAATCCGATTGGCAAATGGATTACCAAGAGCAGCTTTCGGCCTACCGTCAAATTGCGGTTGAACCCGCTGAATAAAACACTGAAAACTTATCCCTTTCCCGTCACTGTGCACGGGGAAGGCTTGCCTATTTCAAGGCCCGTCAAAGCAGGGTCTGAGGATTGGTTCGTCCCCGAAGAAGTCCCGATTGCCTTTGTCTATAACCGCCGAAATTACGCAGTTATGATGGGAACGCCCGATAATTTGGTCGATTTCGCGCTTGGGTTTTCACTGACCGAACAGGTTATCCAAGACGCAAAACCTGTGAAATCTCTGGATATTTACCTGTCCGCTAAAGGGGCGGATCTTCGGTTTAAAGTCGCAGACGATACGCTTGAAAAACTGGACGTAACTTTGCGCCGCCGTAATATTGTAGGGTCATCGAGTTGTGGTTTGTGTGGTTTGGAAAATGCGGAAACGCTTTTTAAAGTTCTGCCCCAAGTTTCCTCGAACCCAATCAAACTCAACGCGTCTGCAATGTCCAAAGCGATGGACGCTTTGACCGCAAGGCAACCGCTGAATTTGCAAACGCGGTCTGTTCACGGCGCGGCGTGGGTTGCGATGGACGGACGCATTGAAATCCTGCGCGAAGATGTGGGGCGGCATAACGCTTTGGATAAATTACTCGGCGCAATAGAAATTGCGGGCGTGTCTACACAGGACGGGTTCGTTTTGATGTCGAGCCGTTGTTCTTATGAAATCGTAGAAAAGGCCGCGCGGCGCGGGGTCAAAGCGATTGTTTCAATATCAGGCCCGACGGCTTTCGCGCTATCAAAAGCCAAAGAGGCAAACATGTCGATCTATAGTCGGTCAGGAAAACAGGCTGTTCTTATTTCGTAGGTTTAAACTGTGGGTGTGCGTTCATGGTTTGGCGTGTGACCGTAATGTGTGCGGTAACTACGCGAGAAATTTGACGCTGAATTAAACCCGGTTGCGAGACTGATTTCGGTCACTGACATTTTTGTCTGGCGTAGAAAATGTCGCGCGCGTTCTAGCCTCAGGTTTAAATAATATTTTCCAGGTGTTGTGTTCAATTGAGTTTTAAACAGGCGTTCTAATTGACGCAAAGACAAGCCTACTGTTTCTGCGAGCTTTTCTAGCGACATATTTTGCTCAATGTGAACTTCCATATATCCAATAGAGGCGAGGAGTTTGGGGTGATGAATGCCTGTGCGATGTTCAATCGCCATGCGTTGATTGTCATGCGGTTCGCGTATGAAATTATGTAAAAGTTGCTCTGCCACATTCAGGGCAAGGACTTCGCCGTGATCGAGTTTTATACCATGGATCATCATGTCAATTGGGGCCGTTCCGCCTGAACAAGTATATCGATTACGGTCAATTTCAAACAGGGTCGCAGTGATGTTTAGTGAGGGGTAAACCTCTTTAAATGTCTCAATATTTTCCCAATGTATCGTACAGCGATATCCCGTGAGAAGGCCAGCATAAGCGAGCGCTTCTGAGCCAGTGCAGACTGCGCCTAAATGGGTGCCGCGCAGAGAAAATCCGCGAAGTTCTCCGCGCAGGCTTTGATCCAGAAATCGTGCAGGACGTAGGCCTGCGCAGACAAAAATAACGTCGCAATCATGGGCGTTCACGCAGGCATTATCGGGGGTGATCGTGACTTTATTACTCGCAGTCACGGATTCGCCGTCGACGCTCAGCGTTTGCCACTCATAAAGCGGTTTACGGCTCAGGCGGTTTGCGGCCCGAAGCGGTTCAATACAAGCGGTAAACGCAATCATAGAAAAATCGGGCATCAGCAGAAAGCCAATTTTCTGCGCTCGATTTGCGGGGATTTTACCAAACATGATTGGGGCCAAACATTGCTTTAGCTAAAACACTATTCTGCGGGACGGCGACGTTTGTTGACACGTCTGCGTGACCGCCGCTCTTCGAGTTTTATCCGCAGAGGCGGCATACGCGTTTCAAGTTCGATCAAGAGCGCCGCACGTTCCGCTTCTGGCTTTAATGTCCAATAGGCGATTTCGTCTTGTGTCCGACCACAGCCAAAACAATGGCCGCTCTCTTTGTCCATAGAACAGACTAATTTGCAGGGACTGTCTTCGGGTTCTAAGGCTAACTCTTCGGTACTTAAATCTGGGTTTAAATTTGGATCATCAGACATGGTGTAACAGTCGCTCTTCGTAAGGATAGGGTGTGAGGTTTTCATACCCGTCTTCTGTAATCAGTATTTGGTTCTCTAATTTGACGCCGTCAACCCCGCCGACCTTTCCTGTATAAGCCTCAACGCAGAGGGTCATGCCGGGCTCTAATGCGTAATCAAATGCGCCTTCGATATAATGGTCTGGGTAATAAATGCTTGGAAATTCATCACAAAGCCCGACGCCGTGCATTTTGACGCAATATTTTTGGTCTTGATAATCTTTGGGCTGGGTGTGCCCGCCGTAAGTCAGTTCCGTGAACGTCACGCCAGGCTTTAACATCTCTGTGTTTTCAATAATGTGGTCATAGGCGATTTGGTAGCAGTCTTTCTGCGCGGGCGTCGCTGTGCCTTTGCCAATCAACCATGTCCGCGACATGTCACAACAGATGCCGTACAGCCCAATGAGGTCTGTATCAAAGGCCAGTAATTCGCCGTCTTTTAAAATACGCGGGCCCGCCTCTTGCATCCACGGGTTTGTCCGCGGGCCAGATGAGAGGATACGGGTTTCAATCCATTCCCCGCCGCGCGCTATGTTCTCGCTATGCAGGATTGCCCAAAGCTCGACTTCGGCAAGGCCAGCGGAAAGCGCTTGGTGCATTTTGCCAACGGCGATTTCGCATGCGGCCGCTGCGCATCGCATGGCTTTAACTTCGTCAGGGCCTTTAATTAGGCGCGCATGTTCCATGACGGCTTGCCCTGCTTCGTAGCTGATTTGGTGCCTGTCAAAGCTTTGGGAGATTGAGACATCCATGCGGTCGACTGCGACGCGGTTCTGGCATCCATGCTCAAGCAGAACGGATTTTATTTCAGCCGCAAAACTACTGGCTTTATCCGCTTCCTTGTCGCCGTATTCGAAATAAAACGCCCCTGCGCCGCTTCGCACTTCGTGGATGAGGGGCAGGTGTTTAGTCATATGCGCGCAATGGGTGAAGTCCCAAAGGATGACGTGACCTGCCGCGCTGACAAAGGCGGCGCGGGCCAGATTGTGCATTGTCCAAACCTGCATGTTCATCGAATCTGTTGCGTAGCGAATATTGATCGGATCAAACAGTAATATCCCGCCAAGGCTCCGTTTTTTTAGCTCTTTGGTAATGCGGTCTAATCGGTATTTTCGCATTAGCGGCAAGTCGGGCAGGCCAAGCCCCATCTGCGTTAATTCTGTCATAGCTTTCAGGCTTGGCCCGATTTCCGGCGTATCAAATGTTTCAATACGCGCGTCTATATCGACCTGAAATTGAGGGTCAATTTTGCGAATTTGTGGCGAAAAAGCTGACGACATATCAATCTCAAAACAAAACTACATCTCTGTATAACACAGCTCTCTTCTGTCGCGCAGAGGTGTTTCACCATGCGTACTATTATTTAGTTTAATTATGCACCTCCATAAGTGCATTTCAAAAAGCACTAGGTTAGATTAATGTGTAATTGATACACATCAATGTCGTTTTTTGTAAATAAAATGACGAAATTTGTGAAGTTTGAAATTTGGTTTTCTCCCATTCTTGGGTAAGAAAAATGAGATAGGCCCGCTATGACCCAACAAAACCTTCCTGCACCTGGCGCGCCGGACATCGAAATTGCCCGTGCGGCAAAAATGAAAACACTTTTGCCTTTGGCGAAAGAAAAACTAGGCATCCCCGCAGAAGCGCTCGTGCCTTACGGTCATTACAAAGCAAAACTTTCACTCGATTATATTGAAAGCCTAAAAGACAAGCCAAATGGCAAGCTCGTCCTTGTGACCGCCGTCACCCCGACACCTGCTGGCGAAGGGAAGACGACGACGTCTGTCGGCCTCAATGACGGATTAAACCGTATCGGCGTGAACGCCATGGTCTGCCTGCGCGAGCCGTCACTCGGCCCTTGTTTTGGTATGAAGGGCGGCGCTGCAGGCGGTGGGCGCGCGCAAGTCCTACCTATGGAAGATATCAATCTTCACTTCAACGGCGATTTCCACGCGATTACCTCTGCGCATTCGCTTGTCTCTGCAATGCTTGATAATCACATGCAGTGGGGGAATGAGCTGGATATTGACCCAAGACGTATCACATGGCGTCGCGTCGTCGATATGAATGACCGCGCCCTTCGTAATATCGTCATGGGCCTTGGCGGCCCTACACAAGGTATCGTCCGCGAAGGCGGATTTGATATCACGGTCGCGTCAGAGATTATGGCGATTTTCTGTTTGGCAACAGATTTGAAAGACCTACAAAAACGCGTCGGCGATATCATTGTTGCAAAAACATATAAGAAAAAGCCCGTCACCGTTCGCGATATTGGCGCAGACGGCGCTGTAACAGTTTTGTTAAAAGATGCGTTCCAGCCAAACCTCGTGCAATCAATTGAACATAATATGGCATTTATTCACGGTGGCCCGTTCGCCAATATCGCGCATGGGTGTAATTCTGTTGTGGCGACGCAAACGGCGTTGAAAATGACGGATGTCGTTGTCACCGAGGCAGGCTTTGGCGCGGACCTTGGCGCTGAAAAATTCTTGGATATTAAATGTCGCCAGTCTGGGCTTCGTCCTGATGCAGTAGTTTTGGTCTGCACAATCCGTGCGATGAAAATGCAAGGCGGCGTGTCTAAAAATGATCTTGGCCCTGCAAATATTGAGGCCGTGCGCGCAGGGTGCGTAAATGTCGAACGTCATATTCAAAACTTGAAAAAATTCGGTCTGACGCCAGTTGTATCAATCAATCACTTTATCCACGACACCGACGCGGAAATCGCGATTGTCAAAGAGATTTGCGACAAAGAAAACGTGCCTATGGTTATCGCCCATCATTGGGCCAAAGGCGGCGAAGGCGCAGAAGATCTGGCGCACGCCGTCAAAGCGGAACTCGATAAGCCAAAGCCGACAGTCCACATGATGTATGAGGACGGCGATAAGCTCGCGGTTAAAGTCGAAAAAGTTGCCAAAGAAATCTACCGCGCAGACGGTATCACGATCAGCGCGGCGGCAAAGTCCGCTTTCCGCGAGATCGAAAAAATGGGCTTTGGTCACCTCCCGATTTGTATTGCAAAAACACAATCAAGCTTTTCAACGGATCCTAAAAAGCTCGGCGCGACATCTGGCCATACCGTCGAAGTCCGCGAAGCGACGCTCAATGCGGGCGCGGGGTTTGTGGTCGCGATCTGTGGTACGATTATGCGTATGCCGGGTCTGCCGCGTCATCCTGCGGCACTGGATATCGGACTTGACGAAGATGGTCAGATTGTAGGATTGGCATAATAGCCACACGGAATAGTAACCGGGCTTGGAGATAATCATGAGCGATCAAGACGACGAGATTATATTAAAAGATTTGGACGACACGGAACTTGTCGCGCAAATGATGGACGACCTTTATGACGGGATGATTTCCGAAGTCACAGAGGGCACGCAGATTCTGCTCAACCGCGGTTGGGATGCGAATATGGTGCTCAATGACGCACTTGTTGAAGGTATGCGAATTGTCGGTGTCGATTTCCGAGACGGTATTTTGTTTGTACCCGAAGTCCTGCAGAGCGCGAATGCTATGAAGGGGGGAATGAACCTTTTACGTCCTATCCTTGCTGCCAGCGAAAACAATAGCAGTGTTGGTAAATACGTCATTGGCACGGTCAAAGGCGATATTCACGATATCGGTAAAAACCTTGTCGGCATGATGCTCGAAGGCGCAGGCTTTGAAGTGATTGACTTGGGTATCAATACACCTGTCGAAGAATACCTCGCCGCGATTGAAGAACATGAGCCAAATATCCTTGGTATGTCAGCGCTCCTCACGACGACCATGCCGTATATGGGCGTTGTGATAGAAGAGCTTGATAAGCGCGGCATTCTAAAAGAACTGCCTGTTATGGTCGGCGGCGCGCCGCTTAACCAAGAATTTGCAGACGCGATTAACGCCCATACTTATGGCCGCGACGCCGCAATGAGTTCAGAGCTTGCAAAAGCGATCATGGGAAAAAAATAGATAATCGCATGGAAAATACCGCCGCACATAAGACCCTTATCGTGGCGTGCGGTGCATTGGCCAAAGAGATTTTGAATTTGCAAAAGCAATTTGGCCAATCGGCTGAATTGCAATGCCTGCCCGCAGGGTTTCATAATCGGCCTGACAAAATTGTCCCAAATCTAAAAGCCATTCTTGACCGACGCGCGCGCGATTTTGACCGTGTTTTGATCGGATACGGAGATTGCGGGACAGGCGGCGCTTTAGATCGTCTCTTGGAAAATTATGACAATGCCGTGCGCCTTCCGGGGGCGCATTGTTATGCTTTCTATGCAGGTTTGCAGAATTTCGACGCCATGATGGAAGAAGAGCTTGGCACATTTTTCCTAACGGATTATCTGGCGCGTCATTTCGAGACTTTGATTATCAAAGGTATGGGGATTGACCGTTTTCCAGAGCTAAAAGACATTTATTTTGAGCATTATAAAAAACTGACATTTCTGGCGCAAACCCATGACAGCGGATTAAAAGTCAAAGCCCAAGAAGCAGCTTTGCGGCTTGGCCTGTCGTTTGAATATCGTCCCGTGGGATTTGGTGGGTTGGCCAGTGCGATTTCGTTCTTAGATGTACCGCCTGCTAAAATGCGAGTGCGCGAAAATGTATAAAATTCGTCAATTTTCTATTCGTCATTCCCGCTTTATGGAAAGGCTGTATAATACGGTAAACCCAGTCATACTCTTCGCCTTAAGGGGTGTCACCAAAGTCTTTGGCAAAAAACTCGACGCCCCCATTACAGCGGCAGAAGCTGGGCTGAAAGGCCTTTTGTTTGATTGTAAAATGTGCGGGAATTGCGCGCTGTCAAAAACGGGTATGAGCTGCCCAATGAACTGCCCAAAGACAATTCGCAATGGCCCGTGTGGCGGGGTTCGCGCAAATGGTATGTGTGAAGTTAAGCCCGAAATGCGCTGTGTTTGGGTTGCGGCATGGGACGGCGCGTCCCGTATGAAAAATGGCGATGCCATTAAATCAATTGAATTTGCGGTTGACCATAGAGACCAAGGCACGTCGACATGGTTAAAGCTCGCAAGAGAAGACCGCACGTGATTACGCCTGCATTTGAAGCCATACAAGATATGGAAAAGCTGGGTACAAATCCCGGTGACCCTTTGGTGCAACTCAAAGATCATGTTTCACATGGTCGGTTCGAACGCGTCTTGAAAGCAGGGCACTTCGCCGTCACAACTGAAATCGCGCCGCCTGATTCTGCTGACCCTGTCGAAGTCCTAACGCGCGCGCAACTTTTTGACGGGTATGTCGATGCGATTAATGCGACTGACGGATCAGGTGCGAATTGCCATATGTCGAGCCTCGCTGTGTGTGCGATTCTGACACGCGCGGGATATTCGCCAATTTTTCAAATTTCTTGTCGAGACAGAAACCGTATCGCAATCCAAGGCGACGCCTTGGGCGCGGCCGCGCTCGGCGTATGTAACGCCCTTTGTTTATCAGGCGATGATGTCGGGGCAGGCGATCATCCCGAAGCTAAACCTGTCTTTGATTTGGATAGTATATCGCTCACCCAAACTTTGAAAACATTGCGCGATCAATCCCGATTTCTAAGCGGACGTAAGCTTGATATGGAACCAAAATTATTTATCGGCTCTTCGATTAATCCGTTCGTGCCGCCGATTGAAAACCGAGTAGAACAGCTCGCGAAAAAAATTGCGGCAGGGGCTGAATATATTCAGTCTCAATATTGTTTTGATATGCCTGTCCTGCGAGAATTTATGAAACGCGCAGTAGATATGGGATTGACGGAACGCAGCTTTATCTTGCCGGGTGTTGGCGTCCTGCCGTCGGCACGCACAGCAAGTTGGATGCGCGACAATGTTCCCGGCGTGCATATTCCAGATCACATTATCAAACGCCTTAAAGACGCCGATAAACCCTTGCGCGAAGGCCGTAATATTTGCGTCGAGTTGATGCAAGAAATCAAAGAGATGCCGGGCGTCAGCGGCGTACATGTCATGGCGTATCGCCAAGAAAAATGGGTCGGAGATGTTGTGAAACGCTCTGGCGTCTTGGATGGCCGCACGCCTTGGTCTCCTGAATTATCAGATACAACACTCGGTTAGGATTTATATGGCCCGCACGATACTCGCTTCTGCGACTAAGGAAGTCGTCCTTGGTTTTGATCAACCGTTTGTTATGATTGGCGAACGCATCAACCCCACAGGACGGAAACTCTTTTCCAAAGAATTGAAAGAGAATAATTATTGGCGCGTAAAGAAAGAAGCCTTGGCGCAAGTCGCGGCAGGCGCTCAAGTCTTAGACGTAAATGTCGGCGTACCACTCGCGGATGAGCCAGGCATTATGGCCGAAGTTATTCCGCTTATTCAAAGCCTGACAGATGCGCCGCTCTGTATCGACAGCTCAGTCATGGACGCGCTGGAGGCGGGACTTAAAGTCTATAAAGGTCGTCCGCTCCTCAATTCCACGACTGCTGAAGAAGAAGTGATGGAGCGTATTCTGCCCCTCGTGGCGAAATATGATTGCGCCGTTGTCGCGATTTCCAATGATGATACGGGGATTTCAGAAGACCCCGATGAGCGTTTCGAAGTTGCCAAGCGCATTGTGAACCGTGCCTCTGATTACGGTATTAAGCCCGAAGATATCGTCGTCGACCCGCTCGTGATGCCGATTGGCGCCGTGAACAGTGCGGGCATTGATGTGTTTCGTTTAATAGGTCGATTACGGAATGAGTTAGGTGTTAATACAACCTGCGGCGCGTCTAATATTGCCTTTGGCTTGCCTGAGCGTCACGCGATCAATAATGCGTTCCTGCCTATGCTGGCGTGTGCAGGCATGACGTCGGCAATTGTCAATCCATTGCACGAAGGCCTTGTGCCTGCGGTCAGGGCGGCGGACGTTCTGAACGGCAATGACCCAAATTGCGCGAATTGGATTAGGAATTACCGTCCTGCGCCAGCCGAGGGCGAAGGCGGACGTCGCGGTCGCGGAGGTCGTCGTCGCAGATCCTAAGACACATACGTCCAATACGCATACAGGAACATGCCATTGCGGCGCGGTGACATACCGCGCCCAAGACGTTTCTGATATATGGTATTGTCACTGCAAACAGTGTCAGCATCTGACGGGTCTATATATCGCGGCGGCGGGTGTGAAGCGTGAAAACTTGACCATAGAGGGCGAGGTCAACTGGCTTCCGATATCTGACACATCGAAATCAGGTCATTGCAAAGCCTGCGGCAGTTATATGTTTTGGGACTCGCGCGGTTTTGAGACTGTAAGTATCCTTGCAGGGAACCTTGACGACGCGTCAGGGCTGGAAGTCAAGGGTCATATTTTTGTGTCGGAAAAAGCGGATTATTACGAGATAACAGACGGCTTGCCACAGTTTGATTTAAACCCACCTAATGGCACGCGGTGATGAGCGCGCGGACGATCATATTCACCCCTAGCGGTGTTCAGACGACAGGCGCTGACGGCGAAACGCTTTATGACGTCGCCCTTCGCGCAGGTGTTGATATGCAATCGATTTGCGGCGGCAAGGGCCTGTGCAAACGTTGCCAAGTCGAAGTCGAACCCGGAGAATTTTCTAAGTTTAAAGTGAGCGTGGGCGAAGATGATCTTCCGAAACTCTCTCCGACTGAAAAGAAAGCCCGTTATGACGGGGAACTCTCGGATACACGTCGCCTTGCGTGCCGCGCAAAGATTAAAAGCAACCTCGTTGTCGAAGTTCCAAGCGATTCCCGCGAACGGGAAATGTCGATCCAAAAACAAAGCACAAAAATTGAGACGGACTTAAATCCCGTGCTCAAGCTTTATATGGTAAAGCTGCCGATCCCGACGCTCGAAGATAACCCCTGCGATAGTGACGCACTGCGTGCGGCCTTGCATAATGAACACGGTTTAACCGTTCACGCCGCGCACCGTACATTGATTAAGCTGCAACATATTTTAGCGAAAAATGAGCGTACCGTCATCACGGTTGTGCGCAATAACACAGACATCATTGATGTCTGGCCGCCGTCCCCGTTTGACCTTTACGGCGGCGCGATTGATATCGGCTCCACCTCTGTGGCGCTGTATGTTTTCAACCTCTCGACAGGGGAACCTGTTTTTGAGAAAGCGGCGATGAATCCGCAAATTCGCTACGGCGAAGACCTGATGAGCCGCGTCTCATATATTATGATGAACAAAGGCGGCGAAGACAAATTGACCACCGCCATCCGAAAACAAATCCGCGAAATGTTGGTTGAAGCCGTTGAAACGCTTGGCCTTGGCCCGAACCAATTGCTGGATTTAATCTGCGTTGGAAACCCAATCATGCATCATCTGTTTATTGGCGCGAACCCTGTCGAACTCGGCGTTGCGCCTTTTACATTGGCCGTGAAAGACTGGCTGGATATTCCTGCAGGGGAACTCGATATTGGCCTGTCACCAAGTGCGCAAGTCTCGCTCTTCCCGCTGATTGGTGGTCATGTCGGCGCCGATACGACGGCGGCGTACTTAACCCAAATTGATAACATGAAAGACAGGTCTGTCTTGCTCGTCGATATTGGCACGAATGCAGAAATCGTGCTGTCCCATAAAGGCCGCGTCGCGGCTGCGTCTTCTCCCACTGGCCCCGCGCTTGAAGGTGCGGAAATCACTTCAGGCGTCCGCGCGAGTCTCGGCGCGATAGAGCGTGTCCGTATTGACCCGGTCACGAAAGACAGCAAAGTCAAAATTATTGGATGCGAAGATTGGTTGTCTGATACAGACGGCACAGCCAAAGATCATAAAATCGTCGGGATTTGTGGGTCTGGCATTTTTGAAGTCATGGTCGAAATGGCGAGTGCAGGACTGCTCGATCAAAGTGGATTGTTTATCCCCGAAGCCGCCCCGCACCGTTTCAGTCAAGACGGAAATGTGTGGCAATACTTGCTGCTCGAACAAGACGGCAATCCCATCATTGTGAAACAAACCGATGTGCGCTCTGTGCAACTCGCGAAAGCGGCTCTCTTTGCGGGCGCGCAGCTTTTGGCCGAAAAACTGGATTGCGAGGCGTTTGACGAAGTCTTACTTGCGGGTGCATTTGGCACGCATCTCGACAGTAAATATGTGTCGGATATTGGCATTGTGCCATTTGCGACAGCGGACACGATACGCTCAATCGGGAATGCGGCGGGAATGGGCGCGGCTACTGCGCTCCTGAATATTGACGCGCGTGCGAAAATTATTGCGGCTGTCAAAGACATTGAAAAAATTGAAACAGCGCTAGAGCCGAAATTCCAAGATTATTTTGTTGGGTCAATGAAGTTTCCAACAGCTCCCGCTCCAACAGGCAATACAAACAGACGGCGCAATCGCCGCCGCACAGAATAAAACAGAATAGGAGAATATTATGGCCAGACGAGGACGTTCAGGGGGCCGTGCAGGCCGCGCCGCAGCAAATGCCGTCGAAGTTCCAAAACGCGACCCCTATATCAAACGGAACATTCCGACCTATTCGGTTTTGGGGGATGCTGATCTTGCGATACTCGAATATAATGCGGATACAATCTTGCAAGAAATAGGTCTGAATATTCAAGAAGACCCAGAATCGATTGATTACTTTGTGGCCGCGGGCGCAACAGCCGACGGAGAACGCGTGCGTTTCCCGCGCGGAATGTGCCGCGAAATCGTCCAAGCGACCGCGCCCAAAGAGTTCACGCAATTCGCGCGTAATCCTGACAATAATGTTCAGATTGGCGGCAATAATACCGTGCTTGTCCCCGCTTATGGCCCGCCCTTTGTGTACTCAAAAGAGGGTGGTCGCCGTTACGCCAATATCGAGGATTTCCGTAATTTCGTAAAGCTCGCTTATATGTCGCCGACCTTGCATCATAGCGGCGGTACGGTCTGCGAACCTGTCGATTTGCCCGTCAACAAACGGCATTTTGATATGAATTACAGCCATATCAAATATTCCGACAAAGCTTTCATGGGATCTGTGACCCAACCCGAACGCGCGATTGATACGATTGACATGGCCAAGATCGTTTTCGGCGATGATTTCGTCAATGAGAACTGCGTGCTGGTCAACCTGATTAACGCCAACTCCCCGCTCACATGGGACCGTGTTATGCTCGGCGCGCTTAAAAATTACGCGCGTGCAGGGCAGTGCGCCATGCCAAGCCCGTTTGTCGTCTCTGGCGCGATGTCGCCTGTGACAGCGGCGGGTGTGGCCGCGCAAAGCCTCGCCGAAGGTCTGGCGGGAATGGCGCTGACGCAGCTTGTGCGTCCCGGTGCACCTGTGATTTACGGGAATTTCGTGACGTCTATGTCTATGCAGACAGGTGCGCCGACATTCGGGACGCCTGAGGCGTCTCTCATTATTAATATGAGTGCGGCACTCGCACGACGTTTGGGGGTTCCGTTCCGATCCGCAGGCGGGTTTAACGCCTCCAAAGTGCCTGACGCGCAAGCGGGATATGAGGCGGCCAATTCTCTGCAAACAGGATTAATGGCAGGCGTGAACTTCATGCTCCATACGGCAGGGTGGCTCGAAGGGGGCCTCGCAATGGGCTACGAGAAATTCATTATGGACGCCGACCAAGCAGGCATGATGGCCGTCTTTGCCAAGGGCGTCGATATGAGCGATAATGGCCAAGCGATGGACGCCATTGCCGAAGTCGGGCCGGGCCAACATTTCCTCGGCTGTGAACATACGCAGAAAAACTTCAAAACCGCGTTTTATCAATCCAATGTCTCAGACAATAATAGCTATGAGCAATGGGTCGAGGACGGTTCAACTTCCGCTGAAGACCGCGCAGAGCAAGTCTATAAAACCATGCTCAATGAATATGTCGCCCCAGAACTCGACGCCGATATTGATGCGCGTTTGGTAAAATACATGGATGACCGAAAAGCCAGCTTCCCAGATAGTAATATTAGTTAGAGTATTTTGCGTTTTTGTCGCCGCGCAAGAGCGGCGGCAAAACAACACTTTCCTGCCCACTTTAAGATAGAGGACTCTGTTATAGAAGATCGCGCGGTTTAAACTCTTGCATAGGTTTAAATGGTACGAATGACAACTTCATTCTCAAACATTATCAACGGCTTTTGTGGAGCGATTTTCGGACGCTAATCTTCGACGGCTTTTGGTCAGGGGAATATAAGAGTCACGCAAATTAGGGTGCGCCTTAACCTACACTCTGACCAATATTCAAGACACAAAATTAACCGAGCTCAATAAACTCATCCCGTGAAACTATGTTGAAAACGAATGTTGAGCGCTTACACTGAGACAAGAAATTTCATGGATGTCATCAAATGCATAACAATATTCTCTCGGCCCTAGACGCAACCTATGCATTCCGAGGATGGAGTTTTAATAACGAAGCCGAATTCAAGCACGAACTCTTCCACCAACTTGCGCTCACAAAATATATGGGCATACCTCTTTCCCAGGTTGAACCTGGCGCACGGACGCCGAGGCTTCATGCCGAAGGTAAGGTGGAAAATGGAAACCCCGCGAAAGCTGACTTGTTGATTTGTAATCCTGCTGTGTTTCAGGGCTTCAATTACAAGGTAGATCACATCATAGAATTGAAAGTCTCGCTCAAAAAAAGTGCACTCAATGCTGAAATGAGGAAGCTAGAAAGCTATAAGAAAAGAACTGACGGAATATGGTTGGTTTCACTGAACCCACTCGAAATTTCGGATGAAGATATACCTAAAGAACACCGCGCGACAGATTCACTTCGTGTGATTGGCCCTAAGCCCACGGGAGACAAAAACGACCCTCAAGAGTTTCGAGGTGAATCCCCAACAATGTCAGCGGCGTTAAAGATTGTCAGCCGCTGCATCGATAAGTGTCTTAACCTTTACGGAAACGGGAAAGAGCAATTTCAAAGTTATTTTTGGTGTAATTTCGAGCATGAATTAGAGCGCGGTCACAGCTTTCCTTGTGAAGGTGATTTTAATGCGTCGCTTTACCACTATTTGCGGCGAGATTTGCCTTCTTCACTGATAATTCGCAGCGAATATTCTCCGAATTCACGGTCACGCCGGCGTATTGACTTTCTTATTCAAGAGCCGAGTGGGAAATGGGCAATTCCGATAGAAATTAAAATGAACTGGGATCAGTTCAAACCCAAGTACAAGTTCAAACCCAAGTCTAAGGATAGAATTGACGTTCAATCTGAAGCGCTCACTATTCTTGAGCGGTTTTCTGCTATTAAGGAAGAGGTTATGCAAATGTCCCCAATATTGGTGGTTATACAAGGCGAGTGGCGACGGGTGACGAAAATACAAAATGAGAAAATGCAAAATAAGAAGAACGCGCTAAATGACTTAAAGACTGCCAATTTCCCAGTTGAATTAGTGAGCTTTGATGAGAGCAAAAATGCCATCTCGCGAAAGAATTATGGCCGCTGATTGGCACTGTAAGATTTAAATTTATGCTCAGCAAATAGTCAGCATGAGATATATTTTTCGTCGCTATCACAAATATTACCAGCGGCTTATTTTGGGCGAAAACGGCCTATAGTATCAGCCGCTAGATGCAGCGATCTTAGGCCACGTCTTCTTTCGTTGTGAAGCCAAATGATTAGCTGTTGAGTTTTTCAGTAAACTTTGTCACGCTTTTGATATGTTTCAGAACTCTAAAACATGCCCCACAACATGCTCTAAACTCTCCAAAAATCCCGCCGCACTCGTTCTCGGGGTAATAAGCGCAAGTGAACCATCCAGTAATTTCACACTAATCACCGCCATATGATGGGCACTTGTCCGAGCGGCGAAATCAATAGTGGCATTTGCGGAAATAGAGCGGGCATCCAATCCAAAAAAGAGCTAAGCCGCCTTATGATGTGGTGCCACGAATGCCGTATTTATTGTAAGTGTCATCCCCAGGCATAACGGCCCAAAATAACGCGGGTATGACAGCAAAGCTTGTAAAACACGCAATTAGAGACGCCCAAGCCGGTAAGCCAAAGTCATGTCCACGTTTTATAAACTGCATAAGCCAAGCCCATGATAGGATAGGTAGCATGATGTTCTGAATTGATGACGGGACGTCCCAAAATGTGATGAGTGACGTCACTAGGAGGAGCAGAGAGCCGGTAATAACAAAGCGGATGCATCCCGAACGTCCAATCCAAGTAAAAATATTAAGAAATAAATTGGTTGCTACATTATCCATGACGACAGCATATTCAAAGAAGAATAAAATATTCTGAAAAACTAAATGGTAAAATAAATCGGTTTGCGGTGCAGGAATAAGGTTATTGATGTCGCCCATCGCAAATCATTGCGCTCACGATCATTTGTGCTGTTTTCCTTTAAAAGTCGGCCTCTAAAACATGCTCAACTACATGCTCAACTACATGCTCTAAACTCTCCAAAAACCCTGCCGCGCTCGTGCGTGGCGTAATCAGCGCAAGTGACCCGTCCAGTAATTTCACGACAATCACGGCCATATGATGGGCGCTTGTGCGTGCTGCAAAATCTATAGGCGCGCGTCGTAAATCTAGCGGGATGAAGCGTTCTAGCACATCATAAAGGCGCGGCCCGTCTAGGCGCAAGACGCCCCAACCATCGGTTTGCAAAACGGCATATCCGCTCTCGCCGAGGGCTGTTGCGAAATCTTCGTCCGCGCGGTCATTATTTTCTGCGAGCATAGCGAGATATTGATCTTGGCCCGTCCACATAATTGACCCATTCCCAGCAGGGAGGATTTTTGACGGCTCGGGTAGGGCGCATCCGATATGTTTTTTGACAGCTTTGGCAAAGGCCTCTGTCTGCCCTTGGGCTATTGAGAGCGCGACGAGTTCGCATTCGACGATTTCAAAAATTGAAAGTCCGTCCCACGATTTTCTGTAACCGTTAAAGGCAGAAGTGGGTGTTAAATTAGACACGTAAACGCTCCCCGTCTGGATCGACGAAGTGGGCGCTGACGACTTTAACATCCACGGACCCTGTTCGCATATAATCAACCGCGCGCAGGGTTTCGCCCATGCGGTCTGCGCCGTTCTTTAGGAAACCGAGGCCGATATAGCTATTGAGGCTTGGCGACCACGCGACAGAGCTCATATGGCCTTGGTCGTTTTCAGGGGTTTCCGTATCGCCCGCCGTCATAAAATGCGCGCCATTGACAAGTGCGTCATTGGGATTGACGGGCAGGAACCCGACCATGCGCAGGCCGTCTTCTGTCAGGCCTTCGCGTTGCGAGAGGACTTTACCGATACAGTCTTTTTTCTTGGACACAAATCCGCCGAGGCCAAGGTGTGCGGCCGTCGTGCGGCCATCAAGCTCATTCCCTGCTGCGTGACCTTTTTCAATCCGCATAACGCCGAGCGCTTCTGTGCCGTACATCACGGCGTCAAATTCTTTACCCGCATCCGTCATGGTGCGGATAAGCGCGTCGCCGTAACGGGCGGGAACTGAAATTTCATACGCGAGTTCGCCTGAGAATGAGAGGCGGAATAGGCGTCCGCGCGTCCCTGCGCACACCGTGACTTCGCCGCACGCCATATAGGGGAAGGCTTCATTTGAGATGTCGAATTCTGGATCAACGATTTTTTGCAAGAGCTTGCGGGCATTCGGGCCTGCGACTGAGAACTGCGCCCATTGATCGGTCGTTGAAATCAAATGTACATCCATATCAGGATAGAGGCATTGGCGCACAAATTCGAGATGTTTGAATACAGGGCCAGCCTTGGCGGTCGTTGTCGTCGTGATAAAATGGGTCTCGGATAATCGCGCCGTTGTGCCGTCATCCATCGCTATGCCGTCTTCGCGGAGCATAAGCCCGTAACGACAGCGCCCGATTTTGAGGGTGCTGAATGTATTGACGTAGACTTTGTTGAGGAATTTCCCCGCATCACGGCCTTGGACATCAATTTTGCCGAGCGTGGTCACATCGCAAATGCCGACAGAGTTACGGGTCATGGTGACTTCGCGGTCTACACTGTCGCGCCAGCCTTTCTCGCCTGCGCGAGCAAACCATTGGGCGCGTTTCCAATAGCCCGTTTCAACAAAAGTCGCGCCGTTCTCGGACGCGTATGTATGGCTCGGCGTGTGGCGGGTTTGTTTGAAATGTTGCCCTCTGTGTGCGCCCGCAAACGCACCAATCGGAATAGGCGTATATGGCGGGCGGAATATCGTTGTCCCTGTTTCAGGGATTGTACGACCCGTCGCATCGGCTAGAACAGCGAGTCCCGTGACATTGGACGTCTTACCTTGATCGGTGGCCATGCCAAGTGTGGTATAGCGTTTGACGTGCTCGACTGATGAGAACCCTTCTTGGTGGGCGAGGGTGATGTCTTTGACTGTCACATCATTTTGAAAATCGACCCATGCGCGTTTCTTGCTTTTTACAAACCAGAAAGGCGTGACGTTGACGGGTGCATCTTCAGATTTTGGCGTGTCTTTAGCTTTTATGCCCAAAGCCTCACAGGCACGGACAGAGTTTTCAAACGCGCCTTGGGTAGAGAACACACCGTTCGCCGCGCCTATGACTTGCATCTCACTTGGGAGATTATTCGCGTCAGGAACAAAGCACGACAATGTCTCGTCCCATTTTGGACGACCACGTTTATGACAGGTCAGATGCACATTCGGGTTCCACCCGCCTGACATGGCGACCAGATCAACCGAGCGTTTTTCGCCAGAATTGAGGGTGACGGATTTGACCCCTTTGCGACCCACTGTGTCGACAATATGCGTATCTTGACGCGTATCAAAAATGTGTTCCGCAGACGTTAAAAGCCCGTCATCATTATTCGTGAGGAGCGCTGTGTTTTTAAACTCAATTCCGTAGCGGTTTTTATACGTGCGCGCCGCACTTGCGAGCATAATGCCCGGACGGTCATTATTGGCAAAGCCTATGGGACGCTCTGTGGCACCCGCCGCAAGGACGCTGTGCTTGGCATAAATCCGCCATAGGATTTGACGTACAGCGCTCACGCCAATTTGGTCTGTTTTGGTTTCTAGCCCGCCGTAAATGCCGTGGTCATAGACTCCGTAAATAGAGGTGCGCGACATCAAACGCACATTCGGCAGGCTGTCTAATTCACCCAGAGTTTGGGTGACCCATTCCATTCTGTCCGCTGCGTTAATTTCAAAATTTTCAGATAAAAGCCGTCCGCCCATGCGGAAGTCTTCATCGGCGAGAATAACGGTTTTACCCGCACGTCCCGCATTTAACGCCGTTAGTAATCCCGCAGGTCCCGCGCCGATAACTAAGACATCGCAGTGCAAGAACCCTTTATCATAATGGTCGGGATCAGGTGTTAACGTCAGCGTGCCAAGGCCCGCTGCGCGGCGAATTATAGGCTCGTAGAGTTTTTCCCAAAACGCTTTGGGCCACATAAATGTCTTATAATAAAACCCTGCCGCGAGGAAAGGGTGCAACAAATCATTTATGGCCAAAAGGTCAAAATTGACACTGCCCATATGGTTTTGTGAACGCGCGTCGAGGCCGTCAAAAAGCGCAATCGTTGTTGCGCGGCGATTAGGCTCGCATGTCCCCGCGCCGTGAAGTTCCACAAGCGCATTGGGCTCTTCTGACCCTGCGCCCATAATTCCGCGCGGTCTGTGATATTTGAAACTTCGCGCAATGACTTTGACATCTGCGCGAATGAGGGCCGAGGCGAGCGTGTCGCCTTCAAACCCCTGATAGGACTTGCCGTTAAATTTGAAATTAAGAGGCGTGTTTAAATCGACAAGGCTCATGAGGTGGCCTTTGTAATAGGAGACTTCATAGCCCCTTTCACATCCCGCGCCAGTTCGACCTTGGTGATATCATGCGTTGAAATATTACGGGTCACGACGAGCCAAGAGCGGTCGCCTTGTTCATGATACCAGAGCTCGCGCAGTACGCCCGCTGGGTTGTCGCGTAGATATTGATAGTCATGAAACTCTTGACCGGCGGTTTCTGATTTCGGATTGGGGCGTTGCAAGAGGGCCGCGTCGCCGTGATAGACAAATTCAGAGGCGTCGCGCGGGCCGAGAAGGGGGTGGTTGATAATCATTAGTGCAGGTTGGGTTGTGCACCCTGTCCTTTTTCGTCAATCATGAGGCCCTTCGAAAACCTGTCCATACGGTAGGCTTTGGTAGTGTCGTGATGTGTGTCCGTCGCCAACAAGTGTGCGAAACTATATCCGCTCGCAGGTGTGGCTTTGAAGCCGCCATAGCACCAGCCGCCGTTGAAATAGAGACCGTCAATATGCGTTTTGTCGATGATAGGGGAGCCGTCCATCGACATATCCATAATCCCGCCCCACATGCGGAGCATACGCGCTTTGCCAATCATGGGCATGATCGACATGCCGCCTTCGCAGACATCTTCGACCACGGGCAGGTTCCCGCGTTGGGCGTAGCTATTATAGCCGTCAATATCCCCGCCAAAGACGAGGCCGCCTTTATCAGATTGGCTGACATAAAAATGCCCTGCGCCGTAAGTGACGACGCCGTCGAGGACAGGCTTCAAACCTTCGCTAACAAACGCTTGCAAGACATGGCTTTCCATGGGCAGACGCATGCCCGCCTTGGCCATAACGCGAGAGCTATTCCCTGCGACTGCCACGCCGACTTTGTTCGAGCCGATATGTCCGCGCGTAGTCTCTACGCCGACGCATTTGCCGTCTTGAATATCAAACCCTGTGACTTCGCAGTTTTCAATAATATCCACGCCGCGCTTGTCTGCGGCGTGTGCGTAACCCCATGCCACCGCGTCGTGACGGACTGTGCCGCCGCGCGGTTGCAGAAGCCCGCCCAGAATTGGGAAACGCGCATTGTCAAAATTCAGAAACGGGTAGAGTTTACGCACGCCGTCTTGGTCAAGTAATTTAGCGTCCGCACCGTGTAAGGCCATCGCATTCCCCCGCCTGACATAGGCGTCGCGTTGAGGGTCGGAGTGATAGAGGTTCAGCACGCCGCGCTGGCTGACCATCGCATTATAGTTGACGTCTTGTTCTAAACCTTCCCAAAGTTTCAGCGAAAACTCATAAAACGCTTCATTGCCATTGAGCATATAGTTCGAGCGGATAATCGTGGTGTTCCGTCCGACATTGCCGCCGCCAATCCAGCCTTTTTCTAAGACGGCAATGCGCTTTTGATTAAATTTAGAGGCCAAGTAATGCGCGGTCGCAAGGCCGTGTCCGCCGCCGCCAATGATAATGATATCATAATGCGCCTGTGGATCAGGCTTACGCCAAACGGGTTTCCACCCTTTGTGTCCCGTTACGGCTTCTTTGAATATGCGAAACGCAGAATACTTCATAAGCCCACACTAATGCTTTTTGTGGACGCTACAACGCATGCAGGTCCTAATAAGACTTATTAAGCTCTATAAATAAGTCAAACCGATATTGGCAGGCAGGTCATTTCGTTTTACAGGCTTTGCATGACACATTCTTCTTATTTAAAACCAGCCACCATCGCGCTTCACACAGGATACACGCCCGAGAGCGATCACGGCTCCCGCGCGGTTCCGATTTATCAAACCACATCTTATGCCTTCGATAGCGTGCAAGGCGCGTCGAGCTTGTTCAATGTTGAGCAAGGCGGACATATTTATTCGCGGATTTCCAATCCAACAGTCGCGGTGCTCGAACAACGGCTTGCCGCGCTTGAGGGCGGGACGGGCGCGATTTGTACGGCGTCGGGCATGTCGGCGCTTTTTGCGACATTCATCACGCTTTGCTCTGCGGGGGATCATATCGTTTCCAGCGAGCAGATTTACGGCTCTACCGCCACGACATTAAGGTACACGCTGAAGCGGTTTGGGATCAGTTGTGATTTCGTCAATATCAACGATATGGACGCGGTAGCGGCCGCGATTCAGCCCAATACAAAAATGGTGTTTTGCGAGTCGATTTCTAATCCCGGTATGCAAGTCTCTAACTTGCCTGAAATCTCAAAAATCGCAAACGGAGCGGGCGTGCCCGTTGTCGTTGATGCGACATTTGCGACGCCAGCCTTAAACCGTCCGTTTGAGCACGGGGCCAATATCATCGTGCATTCCATTACCAAATGGATTGGCGGTCACGGCGCGGCCATTGGCGGCGTCATTATTGACGGCGGAAATTTCAATTGGGGCAATGGCCGTTTTCCTGAAATGACTGAACCTTACGCGCCGTTCCATGGCATGAAGTTTTGGGAAGAATTTGGCCCGACAGCGTTTGTGATGAAAATCCGAAGTGAGGCCATGCGCGACCTTGGCGCGGCTTTGTCGCCGAATAATGCGTTCCTTATTTTGCAAGGCGTTGAGACGCTAGAGCTTCGCATGGAAAAACATGTGGCAAATACGGCAGCGCTTCGGGATTGGCTAAAGGTACAAGACGGCGTTGCGTGGGTCAGGCACCCTGATGATACGGACACGCCGCATGTCAAAGAGATGTTCCCAAAAGGTGCGGGGTCAATGTTATGTTTCGGCGTGGTCGGTGGACGCGAGGGCGGGGCGGCGTTTATTAACTCGGTTACACTCGCAAGTCATTTGGCCAATGTCGGCGATAGTCGCACGCTTGTCCTCCATCCTGGGAGCACGACCCATTCGCGCCTGACGAAAGAGACAATGGAAGCGGCGGGGATTTCAGAAGATCTGATACGGGTCTCTGTCGGGCTTGAAGATATCAAAGATATTCAAGCGGATTTTGCTAAAGGCCTCAAGGCCGCACTTCGGGCGGCGCGCTAATGGAACTCACTATAAATGATGCGCCTGTCTATGTTGCCACAGGTGGTAAGGATTTTAACGCAGAGTTGCCAACCGTCGTGTTCTTGCACGGCAGTGGCGGTGATCACCGCACGTGGGCCTTGCAAACGCGTTGGTTTGCTTATCACGGATATTCCGTGCTTGCGCCTGACCTCCCTGGGCATAGCCTATCGGGCGGTACGTCGTTTAAAACGATTGAAGAGAGCGGGCCGTGGATTGCTGAGTTCTTAGAAAAAGTAGGCGTTACCAAGGCGCATTTTGTTGGCCATAGCCAAGGGTTTCTGAGCGCGTTGGCGTTTGCAAAAGACCATCAAGATAAAATGCTATCGCTCACGGCGATTGGTACGGCGGCGGCCATTCCTGTTAATCAGGCTTTGATTGATACGGCAAAGGCGAGTTCGGATAAAGCTGCGCAGATGATGTGTAATTGGGGATTTGGCCCGAACGCACATATGGGCGCGAGTTCCGTTCCGGGCATGCAGCCCATTGGCATTTCCCGCGCGATCATGAGCCGTAATCCGCTCGATGCAGACCTCCAAGCCTGCGCAGATTATTTGGACGGGGATGCAGTTGTAAAAACGCTTACGGTTCCAAGCCATTGCATTCTGGCGAGCCATGATAAAATGACGCCGCTTAAATCTGGCAAAGCGCTTGCTCAGGCCTTGGGCGTGACCCCGACCATCATCCAAGGCGGCGGTCATATGTTACCCATAGAAATGCCCAAAGAAACTTTGACGGCTTTGCGTGCCTTCATTCCGTTCGTTCAAAGTAAAAGAGACGTCGCATGAACATGAGTATCAAAAAAGTCGCTGTGATCGGCGCGGGCACAATGGGCGCGGGGATTGCGGGCCAAGCGGCGAATGCGGGATGCGAAGTTCTCTTGCTTGATCTGCCAAGCGTCGGCGCGGACGTGAACGCCCTCGCGCAGAAGGGGCTTGATAGAATCTCCAATCCCAAAGATTTGGGTATTCTAAGCCCTGAGATCGCGGAACGCATTACGGTTGGCAATATACGCGATGATCTCGATAAGCTTGCGGAATGTGATTGGGTGGCAGAAGCGATTTTGGAACGGCTTGACCTTAAAAAAGATCTTTACAAAAAGCTCGATGCCGTTTGCAAAGACAGTGCGATTATTTCATCTAATACTTCGACGATTCCGATCAAATTACTCGTCGAAGATATGCCGTTGGCGTTTCGGAAACGCTTTGCCATCACGCATTTCTTTAATCCCGTGCGGTTTATGCCGCTCTTGGAATTGGTCGCGGGCGAAGATACTGACCCTGAGATTATGGAACAGCTCCACACATTCTGTGATGAGAGCCTCGGTAAAGGCGTCGTACCGTGCCTCGATACGCCCGGCTTCCTTGGTAACCGCGTGGGGTGTTACGCCATCCAAGCTGCGCTCCATACCGCCAATGATATGGGCATCAGCCCGCAAGAAGCCGACGCTATTTTCGGACGCCCAATGGGCATTCCTAAAACGGGTGTGTTCGGATTATACGACCTGATCGGTATTGATTTGATGAGCGACGTCGCGAGCAGTTTGGTCAATATCTTGCCCGAAGGCGACGCTTTTCATGCGGTAGGCAATAAATTGCCCTTGATGGAAAGCATGATTGCCAACGGCCAAAGAGGACGCAAAACGGGCGCAGGGTTTTACCGCATCCACGCAGGCCAAAAACAAGTTCTAGATTTAAAAACGGGAGAATATGAAGATGTTCAAAACCTGTTTATTCCCGTCGCGCTGAAGGCCGAGAAAGACGGCATTATTCATATGCTGGATGACACGTCGAAATACGGTGATTACGCATGGGCGGTGATGTCTAATGTCTTGTCCTACGCGGCCTCGCTTGTGCCCGAAGTCGGTTTGACCGCGACCGCTGTCGATGATGCCATGAAAATGGGCTATAACTGGATTAAAGGCCCGTTTGAGCTGATTGACGAAATCGGCGTGGATTATTTTATTGCGCGCCTCGAATCTGAGCAACGTGACGTCCCCCAATTTTTACGCCAAGCCGCAGGGTCTTCTTTTTATGACGGATTGAATGCACGCGTTTACAATGGCGATTGGGATCCAATTGAACGCCCAGACGGAACGCTCCGCTTTAACGATAAACGTAAGACTTTAACTGCTACGCATTCAAATGATGAAGCAAGTTGGTATAATGTTGACGGTGTCGCGCTCGTCGAGTTTCATTCAAAAGCCAACGCCCTCGGCGCAGGGTCTATGCAAGTTTTGGAACATGCGCTCAACGCTGTGTCAGAGAATAATATGCGGGGCCTGATCGTACATAATGACGCGCAGCATTTTTCATGCGGCGTCAACTTAAACGCGGTACGCGCGTTTTTTGAAGCTAAGGATTGGGAAGGATTAGATAAGTTTCTCAATCATTTTCAACAGACCGTTCATGCAATGGCGGTGGCAGATTTCCCTGTTGTCGTTGCGCCTGTCGGTCTCTCGCTTGGCGGCGGGTTTGAAGTTGTCTTACATGGTAAGCAAGTTATCTGTCATGCCAATTCCAATATGGGCCTTGTTGAGTCGGGCGTGGGTGTCATCCCCGCAGGTGGTGGATGCAAAGAAACGCTCTATCGCTGGATTGAGAAAAAAGGTGGCGACGTCACGGCGGCAGCCTGGGAAGCATTCTATTCGCTCGGCTTTGGCAAAACGGCAAGCTCACCAATCCTCGCGCGTGACCTCGCAATGCTCCGCGACAATGATCGGTTTGTGAATAATCGTGACCGTCTTGTTTCTGAAGCCATGGCCGCGATTGAAGACGGGTCGGAACAACGCGCATTTAAGCGCGAACCGATTGCGATGGCGGGCCGCGAAGACTACCAGAAAATGATTAAATGGGCCGAAGATATGCACACAAAGGGCAAGTTGTTCGCCCATGACGTTTTTGTCTCAACCCAGATAGCAGAGATCGTCACAGGCGGCGATATTGACGCGGGCACGATGTGGTCAGAGCAAGATGTATACGACGCTGAACGCCGCGCCTTTGCACGCCTCGTGAAAACGCCGCAAACACAAGAGCGTATTGTCGGCTTGCTAGATAACGGCAAAGCGGTGCGTAACTAATGCCCGCTGCCTATGATGATTTAAAAAAGAACGGCGCGAATTACGTGCCGCTTTCGCCTGTGTCGTTTCTGGATCGCACGGCTGATATTTACCCTGACCGTGAAGCCCTAATTTACAATGATAAAAGCCTCACTTGGGCAGAAGTTCGGGCGCGGTGTCGTCGTGTCGCGAGCGCGCTCCACGCACGCGGGATTGGCAAGAATGATACAGTCTCGCTCCTGACTTATAACACGCCTGAAATGTTTGAGTGTCATTTCGCTGTGCCTTTATCTGGCGCGGTTTTAAATACGATTAATACGCGTTTGGATGCCGCGACTGTGGCCTATATTATCGACCACGCGGAATCTAAATTGTTCATTGTTGACCGTGAGCTTTGGCCTGTTTTGAAAGACGCGCTTTCGCAGTGTGAGGGTTCGCCAGAGATCGTTATTGTTGACGATGCCCACGCGCTCATAAAGCCTGATTTACCCGAAGGGAAATTCTCATTTTACGAAGACCTCGTGGGTGCTGGCAATCCAGAGTATCGCGGCGAAAAATTGACGGATGAATGGCAAGCACTGTCACTGAATTATACGTCGGGTACAACGGGACGCCCTAAAGGCGTGGTCTATCACCATCGCGGTTCATACTTGATGTCGATGGGCACAGTCCCGAGTTGGGGTCTGACGCCGCATCCAAAATATCTTTATACCGTGCCGATGTTCCACTGTAATGGTTGGGGCCATGCGTGGACAATGACCCTCTTGGCGGCGACGATTGTGTGCGTTCGGGCTTTCGCGCCCAAGGTCGTCTTTGACCTAATCGATCAACACGATATTACGCATTTTGGCGGCGCGCCTGTTGTCCTTAATATGCTCGCTTCTGCGCCTAAATCTGATCAAAAATCTTTTGAAAATACAGTGCAAGTCATGACCGCAGGCGCGCCGCCGCCCGCGAGTGTGCTGGAGGCCATGGCGCAATTTAATTTTGAAGTTATGCATGTATACGGCCTGACAGAAACCTATGGACACATCCTGCAATCCGCGCCGCAAGACGATTGGGCTGACAAAACCATAGGTGAGCAAGCGGAGCTAAAAGCGCGCCAAGGGGTGCGCTTTGCCATGACGGATTATGTTGATGTGATTGACGCAGACGGGAAGTCTGTCCCGCATGACGGGGTGACGATGGGCGAGATCGTTATTCGCGGGAACACCGTCATGAAGGGTTATCTGAAAGATGACGCGGCCACGAAAGAGGCCTTCCCTCGCGATTGGTTTGTTAGCGGCGATTTGGGCGTGATTTACGCAGACGGCTATATTCAATTGAAAGACCGTGCAAAAGATATCATCATTTCAGGCGGCGAAAATATTTCGTCTGTTGAAGTCGAGACGGCGCTTTATAAACATCCTGCGGTGGATATCGCGGCTGTTGTGGCGATGCCCGACGATAAATGGGGCGAAGTGCCGTGTGCGTTTGTTGAGCTTAAAGGCGAAGCGTCAGAAGACGAATTGATCGCGTTTTGCGGGGAGAATATGGCGCGGTTTAAGCGGCCTAAAAAAATCGTATTTGGCGAACTTCCGAAAACTGCGACGGGTAAAATTCAAAAGAAGCTCTTGCGCGAACAAGCGTTTAAGCTTTGATGTAGTCATCGCTCCATGCGGGGCGGCGAAAGACCTGTTCCAAGACATGTCTAAAATACTCTAGGGGCATTGTGTCGTAATCCGGGTCAAATGAGTTTTGATCCCAATCGCGGCAGAATTTTTCCGCGGCGTCAAAGTGCGGACTGTCTTTATATTTCTGCCGCTCTTCGGGATTAAGACCGACTTTGTCTGCGTAATATTTATATTGAAAAATGCCGTGATGTTGCACGGTCCACGCACATTCTTCGCGGACATAGGGTTTCACAATTGCGCAAGCGAGGCTGTCATGATTATAGGGCGCAAGGTCATCGCCAATATCGTGGATAAGCGCGCAGGCAATCCAATCCGCGTCGGCTCCGTCGCGTTCTGCCCGTGTCGCGCATTGCAAACTATGCTCAAGGCGATCAATTTTATACCCTGAAAGGGAATCCCGCAGGCCTTCGAGGCGGGTCATAAGACGGTTGGGCAAATCGTAAGCAAAAGCCGCTTCGTGTTCTTCGAGGAATTTATAATCGGCCTCGGTGCCGTCTTCCATACGCGTGAAGGTAACTGTTTTCATTTCAGGCTTTCTGCTTAATCTGCACGCTTTAATCTTCTCTTTGCACAGAGGTCGTTTTGCCGTCACGTATCAGCATGCGGTACAAGCTCGTTGGGCCATCATGGTCAATATAACAGCCTTGTAAATGGCGATGGCCTTGCGCGCCGTTAAACGCGGTGCGCCCATGTAAAAGGCGGTAGTTATCCATCATCAAAAGTGTACCCGCGCGGAATGGAAACGAGATTTGAAACTCTGGACTATTGCTCATTTCGTGCAGGCGTCTGCGGCCCGCGTAAAATAAGGATAGGGTTTCAGGGACAAGGGCGGGTACATAATCCACGCGCGAGGACAGCCTGATATGTCGTATGATGCCGTCATGATCGCGCTCGATTAATGGGCCGTGATGTTCCAAGATTGCCGACGGGCCTTCGTAGCGAAAACGCACTTGCACGCGTTCTAGAACGTCGGCTTGCTGGGGGCTTTCGCGGCGCAGGGCTTGCGCGATGGCCATGCCGTCCACCAATGTCGAAAGCCCGCCTGACACTTCGTTTTTAAGGCAATGTAAATATTGAATGCCCGGCACAGGATCGCGGTAGGGGTTATCGGTATGAGAGGCGAGGGCAACATCCGTATAAGCAAGGTCGGACGGATTGGGTTTCGTCTCGACATTAAACAGCTCCCCAAAATTAGTTTCGCGTAAATAGCCAAAACGCCTCGAAAGCATTTTCAGGCTGTCGCGTGCGGTGGGGGTGTTTTGTAGAATGCAGAATCCGTGCGTCAGATAGGCTTCAAGTAATTGCCGCATGGTTTTGGGGTCATCCAAATCATCCCAGTCGGCTTCGGGCAAATTCGACAGGTTTCCGTCCCAGCTTTGTGGTTTTGGCAGAGCGTCAATGGGAGGCGCCCATCCAAGTTCTTGCAATGTAGCAGAGCGGTCTAGCCGTAAATGCGTCCCATCACTAAAGGCGAGTTCTAAAAAGTTAGAGGATTGGGAAAGGATATTTTCTATTTTTAAATCAGCCGAAAATTCGGCGTGTTCATAAAGGCGTTGATGGCTGATAGGGTCAAAAACGCCCTCGCCTAAAACACGTTCGCGAATCCAGAGCGGGTGCAAGACTTGCCTGTCTTGTCCGTGATTAAAAGTAAGTCCGCCAGTTTGCGGATCGATCGCGACAGAATGGGATAACATTCGCCTCAGCTCCTACAGAGTATATATCTGCTCGGAGCTTAAATTTATTTTTACCGATATTAAAATCAATATTTTTAATACTGCAGGACCAAAGCTGTGCTTGGCCTAGATGGAGCTTTTTAGAATTATATCCGCCGCACGTTCAGCAACCATCATGGTTGGGGCATTTAAATTTCCGTTGGGAATGGTGGCGAATATAGACGAATCGACCACGCGTAGATTTTCAAACCCAATCACGCGGCACTCTGGATCAACGACGGCCATAGGGTCTGATTTTGCCCCCATGCGACAGGTCGAAGTTGGGTGATAGGCGCTCTCGACATTGTCTCTGACCCAATCATCAATTGCCGCGTCTGACGTAACATTCAGGCCCGGTTGAATTTCTTCTCCGCGGAATGGCGTTAACGCGTCTTGGCCCAATATATTGCGCGTGATGCGAATTGTGTTTCGCCAGTCTTCCAAGTCTCGCGCGTCTTTTAAATAATTAAACTGAATCGTCGGGTGGTCGGTCACGTCTGGCGTTGTAATTTTCAGGTGCCCGCGACTAAAGGGTTTATTGGGGCCGACATGCACTTGGTAGCCATGGCCTTGAAAGGCCGTATTGCCGTCATAGCTAATTGCGCCTGGCAGAAAATGAAATTGTACATCAGGCCAAGGCTTGTCGGGATTTGATTTGATAAACCCGCAGCTCTCAAAATGATTGGTCGCGCCAAGGCCGTTTTTAAACAACACCCACCGCAGGCCAATCAGGAATTTATTAAACGGATCAAGCTTACCGTTGAGCGTTATCTTTTGCTTACAATGATATTGAAAGAAGACTTCTAGATGATCGGTTAAGTTCGCGCCGACACCTGTACGATGCAATCGCGGTGTCACACCCGCTTTTTTCAAAACCTCTTCGGGGCCAATACCTGAGACTTGCAAAAGCTGAGGCGAGCCAATTGCGCCCGCGGATAAAATAACGTCGTTATGCGCCGTAAGGGTTAGGGGCGCACCTTTATGCGTGACCTCTATGCCAATCGCTTTCGTGCCTTCGAAATTAATTTTTCGGGTCAGCGTGTTTTTGAAAACGGTTAGGTTTTTGCGGGCCTTTGCAGGTTTTAAATAGGCGCGGGCGGTTGAAGCGCGAAACCCATTATCGACGTTCATTTGCATCGGGCCAAAGCCTTCTTGGGTTTGGCCGTTATAATCAGGACATTTTGGATATCCAGATTGAACACCTGCATTGATAAAGGCTTGGTAGAGCGGATTAAGGCGCATATCATTGCCCGCATTCACGCCGACAGGGCCGTCGCCGCCGCGAAATTCGCTCTCGCCGTCTTTCCAGCGCTCGAGCCGTTTGTAATAAGGCAGGCAGTTTTCATAGGTCCAGCCCGTCGCGCCGTGCGCGTCCCACTCGTCAATATCTTTTGGATTGCCGCGCACAAAAACCATACCGTTTATTGAGGACGACCCGCCGAGACCTTTGCCGCGATAGCACGGGATGACGCGTCCGCCGAGATGGGGTTCCGAAACGCTTTCATATCCCCAATTAAAGCGTTTCGTATTCATGGGGATGGCTAAGGCCGTCGGCATTTTTACAAAGATCGAATTATCGCCTCCGCCGGCTTCGATGAGGGCGACCGTTTTTTTACCCTCTGCGCTTAGCCTATTTGCCAGAATGCACCCCGCAGAGCCTGCGCCGACAATAATGTAGTCAAAAGATTTCATGACTATCAGGTTTAAAGTGATGTGTGTTCGCGCGCTACATTAAAATGAAAAATACGAAAAGAGCGGCAGAGTTTAATGTCTGAAATACAGGCACAAAAAAGCCCGCATGCAACCCACATGCGGGCAAAGTTGGTAGGAGGTTTGTTTTTTATTTTGTGTAAAACCTCGGTCTAGGAATATGTGTTCCTAGAACCGTGCTTTGAAACCTACATTGACGGCATGCGCGACTGTTTCATCATTTGAAACCAGTTGCGGCGCAACAAAAGGAATGAACCCTTTATTATAAACATATTCTGCGCCCACTTCGAGGAAGGTATTGATTGGGTATTCCACAGAAAACGCATGTTGTTGGTTTTTGCTCCAAGTTGTTGGCTGTCCGCCAAGACCTGTGCCAACGAAATCGTCGCCAATATTACCCCATGAACCTGAGGCCGCAATTTCCATGCGACGTCCATTGACCATAGGTTTGATACGGGCTTGTGCTACGATAACACTTAGCTTTTCATCAAAATTGATATTGTCGATATCCGTGGTCGAACCTGCAGGATCGATGAGATATGCCGCATCTGGCGTCCCGTCAGGCGCTTGTGGTATTGCCGCGCCCCAAGGCTTAAGCGTGGTCGTATATTCGATCATCGCATCAAAGATTGGGCTGTTATATTCGGCAAACGCATTCACAGCACTGTTTCTATACTCGATAAAGTTCGCAGGCGCAGTTCCGTTCACGCGACCTTGGAACGTATGGGCTGTGAAGTTATCGCGGTAGATCGTATCGTGGAGATAGCCACCGCCGACCGTAAACGCGCCTTTGCGACCGATCAGAAATTCTTTTTCAGCATTAAACGCATAGTTACCGATATTATTATCTTCACCCGCAAGCGCGACGCGAAGCTGACGGCCCGCTGACCATGCAGAGGCGCTGACTTTGAAGCCATTACCGAAATAACCAAGCTCTAGAACTGGTTGATCTGAGACAGCGTGAAAGTAATGTGCGCCTTCGTTATGTGTGTACGCGTTATAGCTATCGAAGTTACCAAAATCGATCGTTTTGCGACCGAAGGCTGCGTAGAAGGGTGATTTTTCTAGATTACCAAAGACAACAAAGGCTTTGCGTAATTGGAACTCGTCCTGATCGCGGCCATATTCAGTTTCTGAATATTCGGGCTGCATATAGATTGTGGTCCAGTCGCCAAAAGTGCTGGTGAATGCAAGAGCTGCATTATTGATGGCAAAGACACCCGCAGAGTCGTCGGTTCTATCCGAGAAGAATGGGAAGCGTGACAGCAGTGGGAATTGACCATCGACAGACGTCTTTTGGTACATAAAGCCCGCTTTAATGCCGCCGCCAATATAGAGGTTGTTTGGGGCAAGCTGACCATTCGCGCGATTGGCCAAAAGTGTTATGGTTTTACCCGTCACATTTTCCTGCCAATCCAACATATCCCGTGTGTGATAGGCATTCGTGCGAACTGTTCCGGCGCCTAGATTGAATTCAGGGGAGCGTTGGTGAACAAAATCATGCGCGGCTTGCTTAGAATAGCGTACCTGACCTTCATTTGAAAATCCGCGGAGTCCAATTTTATTTAGCGTGCGCGTCATGAATGTAGGGCGGCTTTCGACCTCGCGATATGTCACGGTTTCTGTACAGTTTACACCACATGATCCAATTTGTGCAGATTGCGGCTGACCTGCATAGACAGGTTGAGCTTGGTAATTTGGGGTTGCCAATCGGCGTGTTTGCCAGCTCGGAACATAATTCGCTTGACCATAAGCCGAAGGTTGCGCAGGCGCCATGCCCCGTAGATTGACGGATTTATGACCCGCTGCGACGGGAAGGGCGGCGACAGCCATGCCTGCAGTCAATAAAAGCCCAAGTTTCATTTTGGTATTCATGAGTTCATCCTCTATTATGCTGTGCGAACCGTATCGACATCGACACCGTGTTCTCTTACTTTTCGGTATAGGGTGGACCGGCCAATACCGAGGCGACGTGCGACCTCTGACATATGCCCACTGTAATTCTCGATCGCGAACTCAATCAGGTCGCGTTCAATGTCTTCGAGTGTCCGAAGATGACCATCTCGGTCAATAATGGACACTAAGCGTTCATCTGAAGATTGCGCATCGCTGTTTGACAGCACTTTTATCGAATCTGCTGAAGCTGTGTGCAAAACAGGAGTTAGTCCTGAAATTTGCGGGAAATCTTGGGGCTTTAGACGATCCCCATCGGACAAAATCATGGCGCGAAAGATTGCGTTCTCTAATTGACGAACATTTCCTGGCCAATCAAAGCTCTTTAACATATCCAATGTTTCGCCAGCTGCGCCTGTAACATTCAGGCGTTCTTGTGCATTAAACCGTTTAATAAAGTGCTCAAGCAAAGCTGCAATGTCTTCACGACGCTCCCGCAGGGCAGGGACTTGAATTGGAAAGACGTTCAGGCGGTAATATAAGTCTTCGCGGAACGTGCCTGTTTTTACAGACTCGGCCAAATCGCGGTTCGTCGCGGAAATAATCCGGACGTCGACTTTGACAGGGCGCTTTGATCCAATCGGGTCGACTTCGCCTTCTTGCAGAACGCGCAGGAGCTTGACCTGCATATCTAAAGGGAGTTCGCCGATTTCGTCGAGGAAGAGAGTTCCGCCTGATGCTTCTTGGAACTTACCCATATGCTTGGCGTTCGCGCCAGTAAACGAGCCTTTTTCGTGACCAAATAATATGCTCTCGACAAGGTTTTCAGGAATAGCGCCGCAATTGACGGTTATAAAAGGGCCGTCCGAGCGCTCGGATGCGCCTTGAATTGCGCGCGCAACAACTTCTTTACCCACGCCAGATTCGCCCGTGATAAGGATAGGAATATTTGCGCGTGCGCCGCGTTCACCCATAGCGATCACAGAGCGCATAGATGTAGCATTCCCGATCAGATCAGAAAAGTTCAACCCGCCTTGTGTGGTTTTCTTAAGTCGCGTCACTTCGTGCGCCAGAGTATTGATTTCAAGCGCGTTCCGAATAGACACAATAATGCGTTCAGGACTGGCAGGCTTTACAACAAAATCACGAGCGCCAGATTGCATGGCCTCGACGACTGTATCGATGCTGCCTTTGCCTGTCAGAACAATGACAGGAAGTTCGGGTTTCGTGCGGGATAATTCTTTGAGCGTATCCATGCCTGAAAGGCCCGGCATGATGAGGTCAAGCAACATAACATGGACGTTCCCATTATCAGGACCTTCCACAATCGTTAGGGCTTTGTCGCCGCTTTCTGCTTGTAGCGTTGAGAAGCCGCTTCGCTCCACCGCCGCCTGTAAAAGGCGTCTTTGTGTGGGGTCATCATCAACAATAAGTACGGTTTTTGCCATATTAACAATCAATCTCGTTCGCAGTTAATCCTGCATTTCCGTTGCAATATGGGACAAGGAGGTGAAAACGAGGTGTAGAGACACGGTAAAGAAACACTTAAAGACAATTATTCTTCACGAAAATGAACTGACGCGTCGCGGGAGCCTTGTTTGATTTCTAATCCCGTGATATCGCAAATTAACTTAATAGTTTTTCAGGAATTTATAATGGCAACCGGTCAATCAGATTATGTCCACGGACAAATGGAAGTCAGCGACCATAAGGAAACTTTTGGCGGCTTCATGAACTGGACAATTTACGGCGGCGGAATCGTTGCCCTTCTTGTTATTTACCCGACCTTGATTTTTGGTGTGAATTTGGGCTGGCCCGCTGCACTTTTGACAACGGTCATTATTGGCGTGTTTATGGGTATCGGCCTTAAGCTTAAGGGTTTTTGGTATGCGGGCCTTATTGGCAGCGCAATATTTTTGGCAATAGGATCCGCCTTTATAAAGTGGTTGGCAGGCTTTGCTTAAACCTATTTCATCCTTTTAGGATAAAACCCATAATAGCATCACCACTATAAAACCGTATGTGAAGATCGGGGCTCGCTTTGAAAATTGCCGTATTAAATGATATCATTGGCGTCGAAGCACGCGTGGCCGCGACCCCAGATACAGTCAAAGGGTATATTGCCTCGGGGCACACAGTCTCTGTTGTTAAGGGCGCGGGCGCGAAAGCCAATTTCTCTGACGCCCTTTACAAAGAGGTCGGTGCATCAATTTCGGCAACGAATGAGGCCGCTGTTAAAACGGCGGATTTAGTTATGTCTGTTTCTGGCGCTGACGAAAAACTTGTCGCGGCAATGAAAAAAGGCGCTGGAATTACGGGCGTTTTATCGCCAACCGATAATCCAAAATATGCAAAAGCCTGTGCCAAAGCAGGCGTAACCGCTTATGCACTCGACTACATTCCGCGCATATCTCGCGCGCAAGCTATGGACGTTTTGTCGTCTCAGTCTAATCTATCTGGGTATCGCTCTGTTGTCGAAGCGGGCGGTATATATGGCCGCGCTTTCCCAATGATGATGACAGCGGCGGGCACGATTGCCCCTGCGAAAGTCTTTATAATGGGCGTCGGTGTTGCGGGTCTGCAAGCGATTGCGACCGCGCGGCGCTTGGGCGCGGTGACTACGGCGACAGATGTGCGTCCTGCGACCAAAGAACAAGTCGCCTCGCTCGGTGCAAAGTTTATCGCGGTTGAAAACGACGAATTTAAAGCCGCCGAAACAGCGGGCGGTTACGCCAAGCAAATGTCGCCAGAATATCAAAAGCTCCAAGCTGAACTGACGGCGACACATGTGGCCAAACAAGATATTGTCGTGACAACGGCCCTCATCCCCGGGCGTGCCGCGCCGATCCTAATTACAAAAGCCATGCTCGACACAATGAAGCCCGGATCCGTTTTGGTTGATTTGGCCGTTGAACGCGGCGGGAATGTCGAAGGGGCAAAGGCAGGCGAGATCGTTACTACCAAAAACGGCGTACATATTGTCGGCCATTTAAATTGGCCATCACGTATGGCGTCGGATGCGTCAAACATGTTTGCGCGGAATTTGAAAAATTTCTTACCGCTGGTGACTGCGGAAGACGGCACGTATGCTCCAGATTGGGAAGATGACATTATTAAAGGCTGCGCGCTCACGCGTGACGGCGCGGTTGTCCACGAACGCCTCAAAAACACCAAATAATAAAAGCCTGAATTCAAAGGGGGAATTATGTCTGTAATGTTGATCATGACTGGAGGCGGGGCAGTGAGCCCGTTTATCTTCCAATTCGCAATTTTTGTTCTCGCGATTTTCGTCGGCTATTATGTTGTTTGGTCGGTAACACCTGCACTTCACACACCTTTAATGGCGGTGACAAACGCGATTTCGTCCGTGATTATTGTCGGTGCGCTTATCGCGGTGGCCGCAGGGACAAAAGGCGGCTCTCCTGTTTCGACATGGTCAGGCCTTTTGGCAGTCGCGCTCTGTGCTGTGAATATTTTCGGCGGTTTCTTGGTCACGCAACGCATGCTCGCCATGTATAAGAAAAAAGAAAAGCCAGCCCCGAAAGTGGAGGCGAAGTAAATGGTACTTTCTGCAAACCTAGCCGCCATTCTTTACATCGTCTCGGCGATCCTCTTTATCCTCGCGCTTCGCGGGTTAAGCTCTCCTGAAACATCTCGCCGCGGGAATACTTACGGTATGGTCGGGATTGCGATTGCGATTGTCACAACCTTCCTCGTAAGCGGCATGGGCGTGACAGGTTTCCTATTATCTGTGCTTGGCCTTGCTGTCGGCGGCGGCATTGGTGCGTTGATTGCCAAGAGAATTCCGATGACGGATATGCCGCAACTTGTGGCGGCGTTCCATTCCCTTGTTGGCCTCGCGGCTGTGCTTGTGGCGGTTGCCGCGTTTTATAGTCCTGCTAGCTTTGGCATTATGACCACATCTGGGATTAAGGCGTTCAGCCTGCTTGAACTTTCCTTAGGGGCGGCCATCGGCGCGATTACATTCTCTGGTTCCGTGATCGCCTTTGCGAAATTAAACGGTAATATGTCGGGGTCTCCGATAATGATACCGGGGCGTCATTTCATCAATCTCGGCCTTGCGCTCGCAACGGCGATCCTTGTCGGTATGTTGATGAAATCTGGCGGCGTTGACCCTCAAATCTTTTGGTCAATTATCTTTGTGACATTTGTCTTGGGTTTCCTTTTGATTATCCCAATTGGCGGCGCGGATATGCCCGTTGTTGTCTCTATGCTCAATTCCTATTCAGGTTGGGCGGCGGCAGCTCTTGGTTTTACCCTTGGAAATTTGGCCTTGATTATCACAGGGGCATTGGTCGGCTCATCAGGCGCAATTTTGTCATATATCATGTGCAAAGCCATGAACCGCAGTTTCATCTCGGTCATACTTGGCGGATTCGGCGCAGAAGCGGCAAGTGCTGTGGACGGCGATAAAGAACAACGCCCTGTGAAACGCGGCTCAGCCGAAGACGCTGCGTTTATTATGAAGAACGCGTCCAAAGTTATCATCGTACCGGGTTACGGCCTCGCAGTGGCGCAAGCGCAACATGCCATTCGCGAAATGGCAGATAAGCTTAAAGAAGAAGGCGTTGATGTTGTTTACGCGATTCATCCTGTTGCGGGTCGTATGCCGGGTCATATGAATGTCTTATTGGCCGAAGCCAACGTGCCTTATGACGAGGTGTTCGAGCTTGAAGATATCAATTCCGAATTTTCAAATGCAGATGTTGCCTTTGTTATTGGCGCGAATGACGTCACTAATCCTGCGGCAAAAACAGATCCAACGTCGCCGATTGCAGGCATGCCTATCTTGGATGTGGACAAAGCGTCGACAGTGTTATTTGTGAAACGCTCACTCTCGCCGGGTTATGCAGGTATTGATAATGATCTGTTCTATCGCGACGGGACAATGATGCTGTTATCTGATGCTAAGAAAATGGTCGAAGAGATTATTAAAGCTCTGTAATCGCGTGTCCTTGAGACTTAAACGCATGGGGTTTTTTGTCTTAGGTTTGGCCGTTATGTACGGCCTTATCATCCTTGTGCTTTACACCCAACAAAGGCGGCTGATTTTTCATCCGCCTTCAATTTACGTGTCTCCGCAAGGCGTGGGTTTAAACGCGCAAGACATTGAAATTTTCTTAGACAAGCATGGGACGGCAACCGCGTGGTGGATCGCGCCGCAGGACGATAAAGCCGTTATTGTGTTCTTCCATGGCAATGCGTCATCGGTTTACAGTAATTATGATATTTTCAGGGACCTATCGGATTTAGGCTACGGCGTTTTAAGTGTCGGCTATCCAGGTTACCCGGGCAGCAGCGGGTCGCCAAGTCAAACAAGCTTAGTCATGTCGGCCCAAAAACATATTGAGTTTTTAGCAAAGGCCAAAATTCAACCTGACCAAATCGTATATTTTGGCACGTCACTCGGCACAGGTGTTGCCGCCCAACTCGCAAAAACCCATCCGCCGTCCTTATTGATATTAGACGCACCGTTTAATTCTATGTCCGACATGGTGGGCATGACGGTGAAACTGCCCGGTTTGAAAATGTTTGTGAAAGACCCGTTCCGATCAGACCTCGCCTTGAAAGCGAAGACGTTTCCAGTTCTGATTTTACACGGCACAGCAGACCGGATTATTCCTGTTGGCCAAAGTAAAAAATTATTTGAAAGCCTGACTCAACCTAAATCGCGTCATGTGATTGCGGGCGCAGGGCATACGAATCTTTGGGGACTTGGCGGCCGCGAAATTATATTGAATGCGCTTGAAACGCGATAAAATTTAAGAGATTTCAAATTCTGCGAGTTTAAGCCGCATTCTCTATTTATTTGTTCATATTCCTAAGGCATAGACTTTGTATGTCTATATCCCCGCTTGTTCTAAATAATGTTTCAAAAACTTTTTCTGGTAAGGTCGCTGTGAGGGATGTCAGCTTTAGCGTTGAACCGGGCGAAATTGTCGGATTTTTAGGCCCGAACGGGGCTGGCAAAACTACGACACTCCGCATGGCGTTGGGTCTTATAAAACCAGACGAGGGTTCTGTGTCTTTATTTGGCGACGCACCCGGCGCGCAAGCGTTTGGTCGTATTGGCTTCCTGCCCGAAGAACGCGGCCTGTATAAAAAGCAAACGGCGCGAGATTCGATTGCCCTAATGGCGCGACTGAACGGGATTAAAGGCCGCGAAGCGATGAAACGCGCAGACGAGATGCTCGACCGCTACGGCTTGTCGGAGGCGAAGAAAAAAAAGAATAAAGATATGTCCAAGGGCATGGCGCAAAAAGTCCAGCTCCTTGGCGCGATTGTACATGACCCCGAATTTTATATATTAGATGAGCCGTTTTCAGGCCTCGATCCCGTAAACCAAAAAGTTCTCGAAGATATGGTGCGCGAAATCGCGGCTCGCGACCGAACGATAATTTTTTCAACCCATGTGATGGAACATGCCGAACGTTTGTGTGACCGAATAATTCTAATGTCGGGCGGTGAAAAAGTGTTTGACGGGTCAACAGAAGCCGCCCTTGCAAAAGCGCCGCGCCGCCTTGTGGTCGGATCAGAGGATCACGCGGGTTTACTGGCCGCGGTCAGACCGTTTGCGGAAGATCTCGTAAAGCGCGATGACAAGACACTTTCTTTAATTTTAAAATCGGATGCTGAAACACAAACCGTTTTGGAAACTCTTGTGGGGAAACATATTAAGTTGACGCGCTATGAGCCAAAGCCTGCGACCTTGCACGAGGCGTTCGTGGCGATGGTTGGTGAAGACGTGGCCAAAAATATTGAAAATTTTAATATGGAAGGAGGCGCGTCATGAGCATTCCTGGCCTTGACCTTCGTCGGACTTACCTTATCGCCCGTCGCGATTACCTTGGATATGTAAAAACATGGGGGTTCTGGATTTCCTTTTTCCTACCTGTTGTTTTTGGTTTCCTAGGTTTTTTTGCAACGACACTTGATATTAACGTCCAACCGACACGATATGAAGCAATCCTAGATATGACAGGTAAGCACAGCCAAAATATGCGGGCTATGTCCGAGAAAAGTGCGGACGAAATTGCCCGTAAATTAGTCGTCACGCTCGGAGAAAAAGTTCTCTCAAAGACCGATGCTAAAACCTTGGAGACGATTTTTGATGAGCAAGGCTCGGACGCAGCTCGAGACTATTTGGATGCAAAAATTCCCGGTATTGGCGACCGCCTTAAAATCCCGACCGCGAAAACAATTTATATCGATCCGCCCGCGCGGACTATGGACGGGTTGCAGCCTTATTTACGCAAAGAGAAAATGGCGACTTATAATGGGCAAGAGGTCGAACTGAACGGTGTTTTACATATTTACGAGACAGACAAGCTTTACGCCCATTACTGGTCTGAAAATTTCAATAATGCGACGGTGCGAAATTTGGCGCGGGATTATTTTGGTAAGACAGCGACTGCGGCATATTTGGAATCAGGTGGATTGACGTCTTCGGGTCTGAAGGCAGCGCAGACGGGCTCTGTAGAGCTTGAAACGTTTGACCCGACGAAAATTGGGACTGAAGAAGCTGATAGCCAAGCCGTATCAGAACGTGACCGTGCGCCGTATTACGTCGCATTTGGTTTGTCGATTGTGCTCTGGTTTACGGTCTTTTCGGGATCTTATATGTTGCTGACCTCCATGCTCGAAGAAAAGCTCAATAAGCTTTTGGAGATGATGCTGGCTTCAACGCGGTTTTCTGAAATTATGTTTGGGAAATTACTCGGGGTCGCGCTTTTGACGGTTACGGCCATGCTCCCCTATATTCTAATCGGGATCGCGTCGGTTCTGATTACGATAAAGTTCGGAGATCCCGAACTCGCGGCAGGACTGCGCGATGCGTTTAATGCGCGTATGATTATCTTTTTCACGATTTTTTTGATTTTGGGGTATGTCTTTTACGGCGCACTCTTTATCGCCATGGGGGCCTTGGCCAATTCCATGCAAGACGCGCAAACTCTAACGACGCCGATTATGTTGGTGCTCACCGCCTGCGTTTTGGTTGTGCCTCTAGGTCTTGAAAGTCCCGATAGCCCGATTTTAGTTTGGGCGTCATGGTTCCCATTATCTGCGCCTTTTGCCTCTATCATGCGGATTCCAACCGATCCGCCGCTTTGGGAACTCGCGCTTTCGGCCTTTATGGTGTTTATCGGATCCGTCTTTGTGATCTGGGTTGCGGGACGATTATTCCGTTACGGTGTCTTGTCGGGCAGTGGTGTCCAAGGCATTAAAGGCTGGTTCATGCGCACGATCATGCGCCGCAAAAGCTAGGTCGTATATTTCAGTTTTGGAGCAAGAGGTCTGAGACGTCTTGCCCTCTCGTCACACGTCGTAATTTCTGCTATGTTTACGATATGACGAATACTGCTTTACATAATTCTAGCCTGCCATTTTCTGACAAGGCGCGCGCGGATATTCTTCGCGAATGCCTACAGCTCGTGCCGTTTGAGGGGTGGAGCCAGAAAGTCTTAGTTGAGGCCGTCTCGAATGTCGGCCTACCCAAAGGTGCGGACGGATTATATTTTCCGGGCGGGCCGTTAGAGGTCATTCAATTTTGGGCAGACGAGTGCGACCGCTCTGTTGAGCAGGCCCTGTCCGAGTTGGACTTAACCTCTATGAAAATCAGAGATAAAGTCACGCAGGCGGTTATTTTGCGGATGGAAGCTATTTCAGAACACGAAACCGCGGCGAAGCGCGCAATGTCGCGCTTACTTTTACCTGACGCGGTGGGTCAAGGCCCGAAACAGCTTTGGGCGAGTGCGGATATGATTTGGCGCGCGATTGGCGATACTAGCACAGATATGAATTTCTATTCGAAACGCACGATTTTATCGGGTGTTTTAGGTTCAACGCTGGTCTCTTGGCTCGGCGACGTCTCTATTGATAAAGCTGAGGCACGGGCCTTTCTCGATGCGCGTATTGGCAATGTCATGCAATTTGAAAAAGCAAAATGGACGCTAAAAAAACGTGCGGAAAATCTTCCAAATCCTGCGGAAATTTTAGGCCGCTTGCGTTACGGCACGCGCACGTCGCGCCGTCGTCGTCGATACTAAACTATTCAGACTTTATGATACGGTTGATATGCCCCATTTTGCGCCCCGCACGCGGGTCTGACTTTCCGTAAAGATGTATGAATGTGTTCGGCTCTTTTGCGTAATTTGCCCAATCATTGACGTCTTCGCCTAAGAGGTTTGTCATTTCGACTTTATGCAAAGGCGCAGTTGACCCCAAAGGCCAGCCGCAAATGGCGCGAATGTGCAACTCAAATTGGTCGATACAGCCCGCATCTTGAGTCCAATGCCCAGAATTGTGAACCCTCGGCGCGATTTCGTTGACTATCAAAGAGCCGTCTTCCATTTCAAAAAATTCTGTTGCCATAACCCCAACATAACCGAGGGCGTCCATTATTCTACGGGCTAAATTTTGTGCGTCGTCTCGTGTCGTTGTCAGGTTTCTGGAGGGCGCTGTGCTTGTATGTAAAATTTGGTTCTTATGAATATTTTCGATGACGGGATAGCTGGTAAAGTCCCCGCGTGAATTTCTGGCGGCAATGACAGAGACCTCACGGATAAAGGGCATGAATTTTTCTAAGATCGCGGCTTGGCCGTTAAGGCCTTCCCAAGCAGAAATAATATCGTTTTCTGTACGAATGACGAATTGCCCTTTGCCGTCATATCCCATGCGACGGGTCTTTAAAATACAAGGCAGGCCTAGGTGGTTAACGCTGGATTGCAGGCCTTTCAGTGACGCCACATCTTCAAAATTTGCAACAGGCACTTTTGCAATATCGCGAATAAAGCTTTTTTCAGTCAGACGGTCTTGCGCCACATCCAAAGCATTTGCAGGCGGGTAAAGCGTGCTGACCGTACTCGCGGCAAGGGCGGTATCTGAGGGGACGTTTTCAAATTCATATGTCACAATATCGCATGTTTTTGCGAAAGCTTTGACATCTGCAAGATCGCTATACTCGGCCTGAGTATACTGATCTGACACGTGTGCAGCTGGCCCGTTCGGGCTTGGGTCGTAAATACGGCATTGAAGGCCAAGACGCGCGGCACTCAGTGCGAGCATTCTGCCAAGCTGTCCACCGCCAAGTATACCAATTGTAGAGCCTGGCGCGAGCGGTGATGTCTGGTCCTGTGTCACGACCGAATTATGATTTAGGGTCGAGCGCAACAGACTTAGTCTGTGCGCTGCGCCAAGCTTCGAGGCGTGTGGAAAGCTTTTGGTCGGCTAAGGCTAGAATAGAGCTGGCCAAAAGGGCTGCGTTTTTTGCGCCTGAATCGCCAATGGCCAGAGTTCCGACAGGGACGCCGCCCGGCATTTGCACAATTGAGAGCAAGCTATCCATACCCGACAAGGCTTTGGATTGGACCGGTACGCCTAAAACGGGCAGGGATGTTAAGGCCGCAACCATGCCCGGCAGATGGGCGGCACCGCCTGCGCCGGCAATAATTACTTTATAGCCTTTATCTTTGGCAGACTTGGAAAACTCATAAAGACGATCGGGCGTTCTGTGCGCGGATACGACTTGCGCGTCATACGCAACACCCAAGGCGTCGAGTATATTGGCAGCATGTTCTAGCGTTGGCCAATCAGATGTTGACCCCATAATAATAGCGATGGGTGGTGTAGACGTCATGACTTTCCTGTCTGTTGCGCTCTGTGATAGAGGCGGGTTTGGAAAGTAGTGCACATTAACGTTCAATCTTGACGGGTCAAACCAAATCCGACGAATACGCTATATTTACCTTATATTGATTTAAATTCAAATAATCATGCGAGCGTTTCAGTCTGGAAGGAAATTTTAATACCATTCCCCTAATGTGAAGTGGGGTAATATTTATGGTGAGGGTGAATGTCTAATTTAAGAGTCGCGACTGCATTGCGCACTGATCAGGTAGACGTTTTACCTTTTGAAGTTTCAGACGCACAAGCCCAGAACATTGTATTAAGTGATGAGATATCTCGCCTTAAAATTCGCCTCGTTGAACTTGAGCGTTCGGCAGACACAGATCCGCTCGTTAATGTCTATAATCGTCGCGCCTTTATGCGTGAACTGGGCCGAGCTCAGGCCGTAAATGCGCGTTATGATATTCCGTGTTGTGTGATCTTTTTTGACCTTGATGGGTTTAAGCTCATCAATGACAGTTATGGCCATGCGGTTGGCGATGAGTTGTTAATGCAGATCGCAAACTGTTTTACCGCTGAAATTCGCCAATGTGATGTCGTCGCGCGGCTAGGCGGTGACGAATTTGGTATTATCTTGTTTAAAACAGAACTTGATATGGCCCGCGCCAAAGCGACTGCCTTGGCGTTGAAAATTTCAGAGCTTCAGATTGACCATAAATCTGGTCCCGTTTCCGTGACAACGTCTTGGGGTGTGGCGCCGTGTGATTCGGATCAAACGCCAAAGCAAATTCTGTCGCGCGCAGACCGCGCTATGTATACAGCCAAAAATAGACGCAAAGAGACGATCGACCTGACATTCGTGTCTTAAATAGGGGTGTAATGTGTGTGGCCTTTTGGTGGCCAAATCATTTGAAATCATATGCGCGTTTCATCACATAATTTTTTGTAAAATGTTTAAGCGATGATATCTGGCGTTAGAATATTTTCAAAATATGTAATTTGATCTTTGATCGACAATTTGATTTTTTTCATTCGTCTTATATTGATCATGTCAATCGCCCCTGTTTCTATCAGGGCTTTGATTTCAGTATCAATGCGGCGATGTTCAGTCTTTAAACCCAAAAGCATATCTGTCATTTCAGCATGATCATGCTCCGTCGTATCGGGTGCTTCATCTATGCCTTCGCGCGGTGTAATTTCGCGCGTCTTATTGATATAGGTTATGTCTGTTGTATCATCCATAAGCCCTCATAGAGTAAAGCGCTTAAGAACACATGTATACGGTAGAATGATAAAGATGTTTTATGTGCGTCTCTTATTTGCCGGCGCTCCGATATGTCAAAGTGACAGTGTTATAATTCCGTGCTACAGATTACGTGCGTGTCTTCCATGACATCGTTCTGCTTTAATCTAAGGAGTAGCCTATGGCCGTATCAGCGCACATCCGAGAATTAGAAACAAAACATTCGACATTGGATGATAAAATAAAGATGGAATTAAAAAGCCCCTCTCCCGATATGATACGATTACAGGATTTAAAGAAACGCAAACTGCACCTTAAAGAGCAAATCAGTCAATTCCGCGATCAGTAAACCTGTTTTCTCTCTAATATAGAGAGCGCTTTGATAAACCATATGGACACCCAAGCTTGGCTTGGGATGTGCTGAATTCGTTGTGACACTCCAGGAGTCTCTACCATGTCTGATCGCGTTGTTATTATTACGGGCGCTGCAAATGGCATTGGACTTGCCTGTGCGCGTCGCTTCCTCGCAGACGGCTATAATGTTGTTTTGGCTGACAGTAACGAGGCGGCTGGCGAACGCGCCGTTGCAGATTTGGGCATTGATAATAAACGCGCCATATTTGTACCGTGCGACGTTTCAAAAAAATTAGACGTACACAACCTTATTGCCGAAGCCCGAAATGTTTTTGGCCATATTGATGTGCTGATCAATAATGCAGGTATAGCGATAAAAGGTGGGTCACTCGATTTATCCGCCTCAAATTTTGACCGCGTACTGGCTGTAAACCTACGCGGCGCCTTTTTAGTCTCAAAAGCCGTCGTTCAGCATATGGTCGAGGAAATCGACCAAAGAGAAGATCGTTCCAGAGTCGCAGATCGACCGTATTGTTTGATAAATATGTCGTCTATTAATGATAGCGTCGCGATACCAGATTATTTAGCCTACGCCGTTTCAAAAGGCGGGCTAAAGCAAATGACCAAAGCCATGGCCCTTGAGCTCGCACCTTACGGGATTCGGGTGAACGCCATTGGTCCTGGTAGTGTTAAAACGGCCATGTTGAGCGATGTTGTCGGCGATAGTGAGGCGATGAATAAGATTAAAGCCCGAACGCCGCTTGGACGTGTTGCCCAAGCGGACGAAATTGCAGGTGTTGCGGCCTTCCTCGCGTCAGAAGATGCAAGCTATGTTACGGGGGAGACAATTTACGTGGACGGCGGGCGACTGGCGTTGAATTATACAATGCCGATTCCGCAAGCGCAGAGTGAATAAGTAAATTAAATCAGGTCTCTGAAGTTTATTTCAAAAAGAAACCCGATATTTGAGACCAAATATCGGGTTTTTTTAATTTTTAGACTTGAGTTTATGGCTCTAATTTTGCGGTGTGGACGGCTTAAATAGGCTTTCCAATGTGTGCTCTGTTTTCGGAGCCTCTGCCACAGGCGCATCTTCGACAGGCTTAAGCGTTTCACTTGTATCAATACCCAGCTTGGCATCTGATTTGGCCTTTTTCTCAGCCGCAACCTTAACAATACCGTCAAGGTCAATTTGAGAGCATAGGCCTAAGGATACAGGATCCGTTGGATTAATCGTGCTCATTTTCCAATGTGTGCGTTCGCGAATCGCATTGATGGTCGGTTTCGTTGTGCCAATCAATTTAGAGATTTGCGCGTCAGAGATTTCAGGGTGATTACGAACCATCCACGCAATCGCATCTGGGCGGTCTTGGCGACGTGATAGCGGTGTGTAACGCGGGCCGCGACGTTTCTTGCCCTTCTTTGGGACAATCGGCGCGTGATCAAAGACAATCGCTTTGAGAGCGTAGGACGAATCCTTTTCACCTTTTTCAATTTCTTCGCGAACAAGCTGACCGTTTGAAATCGGGTCTGCGCCGCGAATGCCTGCGGCGACGTCGCCATCGGCTATGCCTTCGATTTCAATTATGTGAAGGCCGCAAAACTCTGATATCTGTTTAAATGTCAGCGCCGTGTTCTCGATTAACCAGACTGCGGTCGCCTTGGGCATAAGAATTTGTGTCATCTCGATCTCTTATTATTTATTCCGTTTCCCCAAAGCAGGGTCACGTTTTATAGGCATTAAAAAACCCGGCTCGGCCGGGTGGTTTTTTATAAAGTTTCCATTGAAATCCTTATAATATAATTATTATAGAACTCCCTGAGACGTTTGACAAGTCATCATCCTCGGTTCATTCGTGGGCTGAGAAAACTTCGGGGGAGGGGCTGAAATGACAGAGCAATTCAATGAGACTGAAACAAAATTTCAACTCGGCGAAGATTTGTACGGTGTCTCTATCGCGCAATTAAAGGGCAGGTTGCACTGTTTACAATCGGAAATTGCCCGTACAGAAGCTGAGCTTTTAAAAAAAGAGAAAGACATCTCCGCCGCGCACGAAATATTTGGTCGTTAAAGGTTAATGGCCTATGCTTTGCAATGACTGGCTCATATGACACACTAAAGAGATTCGGCGCACTGCGTAGCGAATACGGGAGAGTAAAATGGGCGAAGCTGAAACCGCGAAGAAAATGATTATTGATACATTGACCCCTCAAGCCGAAAGCAGATTGCTAGAATTTACGCAGTCAGAGCTTTTTTCCAAAACGTTCCGCGAAGGTATGGATTTGGTCGAAGAAACTGCCGCTTACCTAGACGGTCCAGGGCGGTATGAAAGCAAAAAGCTTCAACGCACCGAAGCTCTGACATATGCGGCGCAAAGTATGCGTCTTACGACTCGCCTTATGCAGGTCGCAAGTTGGTTGCTGGTGCAGCGCGCGCTTAAAGAATCAGAAATGACAATCACAGAGGCCCGCCAAGATAAATATCGTCTCGTTGAAGAAGTAAAAACGCGCGAAGCTCTCTCTTTTTCCGAACTCGCGGCGAGTGCAAATGATTTGCCCGCTATTTTGCTCGATCTTCTAGCACGGTCTGAAGCGCTTTATGAACGAATCACCCGCCTTGACCGATCTCTTTACGGCACGATTTCAGCACAAAGTGGAAATACGGTTGCCGATCAAATTAGTCGCCTCGAAGCGGCCTTTGGAAAAATCGGCGTTTAGCGCCGTTGAGACTTAATCGTCTTCCCTTAAAATTTTCGGAAAATGGGCGGGACGCACCCAATTTCTAATCCTGAATTAAACTAAATGCTTTAAGTTTTGCCCCAAATTTTAAACGTAAAAAAACGGCCTCATGAGAGGCCGTTTTTGTTTCTAAATATACAGCTCAGTTTCGGGCGTATTGGATTTATACGAAACCCTTAAACTTGTCTTTAAAGCGAGACACGCGTCCGCCGCGATCCATCAACTTGCCTTCGCCGCCAGTCCACGCAGGATGCGTTTTGCTGTCGATATCGAGGACAAGGCGGTCGCCTTCTTTGCCATATGTCGAACGTGTCTGGTATTCAGAACCGTCCACCATTTGAACAGTGATCATGTGGTAGTCTGGGTGAATGTCTTTTTTCATTTTGTTCTCCTGCCGAGTTGCGTTCGGCTCTGGTCACGGGATTGCTTTATACGGTCCCCCGCTCAAGCCGCGCGTATAAGCGAAAGACTGGCAGGGCGTCAAGAGGAACTGATCCTTACCTGCGCCTTGGTTTAAAATAAAATATCTATTAGATGACGCGCTGCCGTAACGGCTCCATCAATAATTCATTTGTGCAGATGATATCACACGTATCTAACACGTCTCCGCCCGACAGGCTTTCGACGTGGAGTCCCGCTTCGCGGGCTATGATGATACCTGCGGCAATGTCCCAAAGTTTTAAATCACGTTCCCAATAGCCGTCAAAACGCCCTGCCGCCGTCCATGCGAGGTCGAGTGCAGCAGAACCATTGCGGCGAACCCCTGTGCAGGCGCCCATAACTTTGTGGAGCTCTTTTAGAAATTTACCGTGTCCGGGCTTGCCCAAGAAGGGAATACCTGTGGCGAAGAGCGAATCGGTGAAGATATCACGGGCAGAGGGGCGTAGGCGTCTGTCGCCGCCGCCGCGTGTGCCGTCATTGATAAATGCGCCTTTACCTGTCTCAGCAAAGAACATTTCATCTGTGATGGGGTTATAGACGAGGCCCGCTACGATCTCGCGCTTATCTTCGAGTGTCCGCTCTAGCGCTATCGAGATAGAGAAGTGTGGGATGCCGTGCAGGAAATTGGTCGTGCCGTCGAGCGGATCAACGATAAAGCGGTGCGTTTTGTCTGTGCCTTTAATTTCTCCCGCTTCTTCCATAAGGAAGCCGTAACCGGGACGGTCACGTTTTAGGTTCTCTAAAATGACCTCTTCGGCTTTTTGATCGGCTTTAGACACGAAGTCCGCTGGGCCTTTGCGCGAGATTTGCAAGTGTTCGACTTCGCCAAAGTCCCGCAAAAGACTGCGAGACGCTTTGCGCGCTGCAAATTGCATGATCGTCATCAGGGGAGAAAGGTTAGCCATTATTTTTCCGTGTGAACATAGAAGGGTAAATAGCGCGAGGTTTAAGAGCGCCCTGCGTATAATATCTATATCTGTAAAACTATATTTTTGCGCGTTCAGATGTCCCCTATTCAATTAGAGGGCCAAGAACAACAGGTTTTAGAAAAAATATTCAATATCTCGAAATAAAGGAACAGGCTTACGCCGCTTCCAAGAATAGTCAGATGTCCGATACTCCCCGTCACAGCGCCCTATACCGTAAACACATTCACCGTGTGAATGAGTGTGTCTACGCATTGGGTCTTGAAGCCCGCAAGCAAAGTCGTGAGAATAAGACGGGAGGCGTTTCGCCGTTAATCTGCGCGTTTATTATAAGACCCGTCTTCTGTATTGATAATCAAACGTTCGCCCGCATCCACGAAGGGCGGTATCGTTGTCCGCATACCATTAGACATCGTTGCGGGTTTATAACTATTGGCGGCGGTTTGGCCTTTCACGACGGGCTCTGTTTCCGCGACTTCGAGAATCACTGTGTCGGGCAGGGCAACTGAAATCGGGCGTTCTTCATAAAATTCGAGTTCAACAGACATGCCGTCCGTTAGGAATTTCGCGCGATCGCCGACGAAATCCTTTTCAAGATTGATTTGCTCATAGGTCTCAGAGTTCATGAACACCAAAAAAGCACCGTCTTCGTATAAGAAGCTATGCGTCTTTTGGTCGAGACGGACGCGTTCTACGGTTTCTGCGGCTCGGAATCTCTCATTCAGCTTACGGCCATCCAGTAGATTCTTGAGTTCTACCTGATTAAACGCGCCGCCTTTACCAGGTTTAACCGCATTACACTTCACTGCGACCCATAAAGTGTCCTGATGTTTGATGATATTGCCTTGGCGAATCTCATTTCCGTTCATTTTCATCGCAAACCTCGTAAATTATAGCGCTACGGCGTCCAAAAGCGCCTAAATACGTCCATCGGGTCTCTAACAGTCGCGCTTGATCCCTGCAAGCCGTGTTATTTAGGCCAAGATATAGGGCGAAGCTGTGGATAACATCGTTAAATAAGCGCTAAATCATGCCAAACTGAGGTTAAAACAAATTTTTTGAAAAGCGCATTATAGTGTATAGGGGTTTTTAAAAGAAAATTGCATTGAATCTCACGCAATCCTTGCATCTGCTAAACCGTTCTGATACATAATCCTTTCGGCAAAGTGCTGAACGGTAAATAATTAGTTTCGATTAAGTGTCTAACGTTTAGTATTTTGAAGTGAAGCCTGAATTCATTTTGTTAAGGGTTTGTTTTTAAACGGTTTTTTAGAAAACTTCAAAAAAAACAAACTTTATTTAAAAAAAAGAAAAAAAGGTGTTGCTTCTTAAAAAACCTTTGCCTATATAGCGCTCCTCGCCGCAACAAACTTAGTTGCTGACGAGGACGGGCCTCCCCGGAGGCCCTTTGTTTTGGAAAGTTTACTGGCCAAAACGATGTTTGACATTGTGAATATGGGAAGAGAGACGAAGGCGGCGTACAGCTGTGATACAGACTTGGTAACAAGCTGTAGAACTCTTGTTGAACGACTGTTTATGACGTTTCTCTTTATGAAAATAATGAAATCGCTTGGATGTATGATTTATCATGCATCGAAGAGGTTTTCGTTAATTTTCTTTGAAACGCAACAAGCGCGATATCTCTTTGAGGTATCACGTCAGTTAAAAAACGACAGTCGGATCACTTTCAACCTGAGAGTTTGATTCTGGCTCAGAACGAACGCTGGCGGCAGGCTTAACACATGCAAGTCGAACGAGAACTTAGAGCTTGCTCTAAGGGACAGTGGCAGACGGGTGAGTAACGCGTGGCAACCTACCTTTTTCTACGGAACAACAGTTAGAAATGACTGCTAATACCGTATACGCCCTTCGGGGGAAAGAATTTCGGTGAAAGATGGGGCCGCGTTAGATTAGCTAGTTGGTGAGGTAATGGCTCACCAAGGCGACGATCTATAGCTGGTCTGAGAGGATGATCAGCCACACTGGGACTGAGACACGGCCCAGACTCCTACGGGAGGCAGCAGTGGGGA
>ENA-ORXM01000178-ORXM01000178.1-marine-metagenome-genome-assembly--contig:-NODE-178-length-126502-cov-12.456421_pt1 | contig 126502 bp, 96 predicted proteins | sample MGYA00237867_ERZ511480 | MGnify/ENA primary metagenome ERZ511480 (study PRJEB26309, sample SAMN06266103) | marine metagenome | isolation source: Algal blade | place: United Kingdom:Sidmouth, United...
CGCTTCCGAGTAGACGAAGAGGATAAGTGTGACCCGAGTATCGTGAGCATCGTAGGTGAGACGGTATGGTGGCGTCGTGATCTGGAAGTCTACCCCAATCCGGCGAGTACTCAGGTGACTGTGGCCTTACCCGATCAGCAACAGGGGCGCCTCTATATCATGGATATGAGCGGTGTAGTCGTACAAGATCACAATGTGGTACGCAGTGATAAGATTCTGGATGTGTCAGAGCTGGTATCTGGGACTTACTCGGTGGAATTTCTGCCAGAGGATAATGAGGATAGGGTGGTGTATACGCGTAAGGTTGTTGTGGTGAGATGATGCAGATGAAAGTGAAAACAGAATTTTCATTTATTGGCTGCAACGCAGGCAGCAGAGCGCATAGCTCGGCTACGTTCACTCACCGCTATAAGCATCCAGATTCATCTTTTTATATGAATTGGTGCTGGCATAGTTAAGTTCTTTCATAAGCTGAGGTACCTGCTTGTAGCCTGGAGAAGTCATAATCCTATTGAATTGCTCATCCAGAGTCACAAAAGCCGGAAAGCTCATACGTCCATCCAGCAAAGCATGGGCCAACTGATGTGTACCATTTCTACCTTGAGGTGTCCACTTGAATACGGCATCATTGAATGTGATTTCTTCTTTCATCTCTGCGTCTAATTTGATTGCATAGAAATCCCTATTCAAGGCTTTAATGATGGTCGGGTCTACAAAAGTGCTCTTGTCCATTTTCTTGCACCAGCCACACCAGTCTGTATATATGTCTATGAAAATCTTCTTTGGGTTCTTCTTATTGGCAGCATGAGCTTCTTCCCAGGTCATCCATGTGATCTTGTTCATAGGAATATTCTGATCTACAACCTTAGTAACAGCAGGTTCTGATACCTTATCTGTCATTCCCTTTCTTGTCTGTGAACATCCAGCTAGTGCAAACACCAATATCGTAAGCGTCAGAAATATGAATTGTCTCATTATGTCAATTTTGTGGTAAGTATAAGAACAAAGATAAGCCAATCAAGGCCAAGTAAATGTCAAGATAAAATTAAAACTTCGTTCCTCAATAGTATCGAACATATTAGATTAATCCTTAATTCGTTATAATTTAGTGCTTCCAAGATGTATGATTTTCATAAAGACAAGTCAAAGTATTTTTCTTGGCAATATCAGATTGCTAGGGATTATGTGATTCCATTTGTGGAAGCTGATGGTGAATTAACTCCAGATTCCAAGATATTGGAGATAGGGTGTGCGGAGGCCGGCGTCCTTATGGCTTTTGTGGAGCGGGGGATGGATTGTGTGGGTATAGAACTGAGTGAGGGGAGAGCCAAGCTGGCAAGGCAATTTCTATCTGAATCTGTATCTTCTGGTCAGACAGAAATATTGAGCAGTAATATTTACGATATTGATCCTGAAGCATCGGGGTTCAAATTTGATCTGATCATACTTAAAGACGTCATCGAACACATTTTCGACCAAGAACGCTTCATGCACCATCTCAGAAAATTCCTTAATCCTGGCGGTCGGGTTTTCTTTGGTTTTCCGCCGTGGCAAATGCCCTTTGGAGGACACCAACAGATTGCTGATAGCAAACTGCTCAATAAGCTCCCTTATTTCCATCTCCTACCGATGCCGATATACAAGAGCATCCTAAAGCTGGCAAATGAGAGCCCTAGCCAATATAATGAGCTGCTCGAGATCAAGGAGACGGGTATCTCCATTGAGCGATTTGAAAAGCATGTCAAGGAGACCGGATATCAGATCAATAAAAAGACACATTTTCTGATCAATCCCATCTACCAACACAAGTTTGGTCTCAAGCCTCGCATCCAATTGGGCCTAGTGACCAATATCCCATTCCTGAGGAATTTCGTGACGACTGCTGTATATTACTTGATACAAGAATAGATTGTAAAAGTTATGGAAAAGAAGAGATGCGAATGGTGCCTCAAGGATGACCTTTACAAGCAATATCATGACGAGGTATGGGGAGTGCCTGTATATGATGACAAAGGACTCTTTGAGTATCTCAATCTGGAAGGAGCTCAGGCTGGACTCAGCTTGTATACTATTTTGAAAAAGAAGGATGGCTATGCTAAGGCTTTCAAGAAATGGAATATCAAGGCGATCAGTAAAATGACAGAAGAGGACGAAGCGCGACTCAAGCAAGATCCCAGTATCGTCAGAAATAGATTGAAGATCAAAGCGGTCATTACCAATGCTCAAGCAACCTTGGAATTACAGAAGACGACAAGCTTGTCAGATTACTTGTGGAATTTTGTTGACGGCGATCCACTCATCAATGAGTTCAAAAAGATGGAAGACTGTCCGGCCGAGACAGAATTATCAAGAATCATATCCAAAGACCTCAAGCAGCGTGGCTTCAAGTTTGTGGGCCCCACAATTGTCTATGCTTTCATGCAAGCCGTAGGGATGGTGGATGATCATTTTACTTACTGCTGGAAGAGGACTTGATTGCTTCAGAAGTCCAGCCTAGAGCATTTCTCATCTTGGTATGAATAGCAGTATTATCATATATGCCTGAGAAGGCTTCCGCCCCAGGCCCGTATGCAAAAACAGGAATGAAATCTCCAGTATGTTTCTTTGAGGTGAAATTCGTAATTATGTTGTCCATGGTGGATTTATGATGTACAGTGTAGCCGCCTGTCTCATGATCCGCAGTTACAATAACTAGAGTCTCTTCATCTTGCATCGCCCAGTCCAGGATTTTTCCTATTACGATATCAAATTCCTTGAACTCATCTATGATCCAATCTGAATCATTAGCATGTCCACCCCAATCTATCTGAGAGCTTTCGATCATCAAGAAGAAGCCTTCATCTTGAGACCTGTTGTCCAGAAAATTGACAGCAGTCATCGACATGTCGATTAAGTAATCTCTGCCTTGGAAGTGGGGTAGAGGATCTTCATCTGCAGTCAAGTATCCAAATTTTTCTGCAGTTTCTATTTTCATTTTTGTGACTGAGTTTTCACTCAGGTAATTGTCCATCACATAGCCCTTTGATACCAGTTCCTCTATCAGGTTACGTTCATCTTTTTCTCTTCTATCAAAAAATTTTTTTCCGCCACCTGCAAAGAAATCTATATCAGTCTTTAAGAAATCTTCCGCTATTTCTTCGTAGGCACGTCGATTGACATTATGAGCGATGAAGCTGGCAGGGGTAGCGTGGACTATGGTGGATGTAGCGACTAGCCCTGTCTTCATTTTCTTGGTTTCAGCCTCTTCTAGAATAGTCACTACAGGAATGCTATCCTTATCGACACCTATGGCTCTATTAAAAGTTTTGACACCTGTGGCAAACGCAGTGGCCGCTGCAGCGGAGTCAGTAATGAGATGACTGGAGGCAGTAGGCTTATGTATACCGACAATGGGAAACCTTTCCAGATTTGAAGAGTTACCACTGGCATAGGTGCCAGCTGATATTTGTCCCATACCCATACCATCGCCAATCAGGAAGATGATGTTTTTAGGGTTGCTTACCTTTGTGGGGAGCGCCTCGACAATTTCTCTCTCGGTATAATCAGTGGCAACCTTAGCTGGTGTTTTTGCGGTGGTACAGGCCATGAATAAGACCAGGGTCATTGGAATCATATAGGTCGCTAAGGTCTTTAGTACTTTGTTCATACTTATCGTTTCTATCTCGCCAAGATATACTTTTTACCTGGTAAGGGTTTTATCAGACCTTTGAATTCAAGACTTAATAATAAGGTAGTGATCTGTGCCAAGGGTTTCTTTGTCTTATAGTGCAGTGTATCCAGCCCTATGTTAGGTGTTTCCCTTATCAGATCCATCAGAATTTTCTCGTCTGGTTCCAATTCAAGTACTAGTTCCATTTGTGTGCCTTCAGTTGCTTTGTCCCATCTCATAATGTAGGCGATATCATGTACGCCATCGCATAGATTGGCTCTATGACTTTTGATGAGAAGATTACAGCCTTCAGACATCGCATCGCCACTTCTGCCTGGAATGGCAAAGACATCTTTGTGATAATTATTGGCATACTCTGCAGTGATCATGGATCCTCCTGTCCTAGCTGATTCCACTATGACGATGACATCAGCGAGGCTGGCAATGACGCGATTTCGCTTGGGAAAGTTTTCTCTATCAGGATTAGTTTCCAGAGAATACTCAGATAGGATACCACCATTTTTCATCATTTTCCCTGCAAGCTCACGATTAGCTGCAGGGTAAAAGTTGTTCATACCGTGACCGAGTACACCTATGGTGGGTATGTTCAGTTCCACTGACTTCCGATGTGCAATTTTATCTACACCATGGGCCAGGCCACTGATGATGGTACAGCCATAATCTTTGAGGCCAGACACAAGTTTTTCGCATTGCAGTATGCCATATTGCGTGACTTTTCTGGTGCCTACGATCGCGACTGTTCGGGGTATCTCTAAGTCGAAGTTCCCTTTTTTATAAAGCAATAGCGGGGAGTCTTCATAGTTTCTCAGCTTCTTGGGATATTGCTCATCCAGATAGAAAATGAGCTCTATATCTCGACCTTGAAGTCTGCGCAATTCTGCCTCTGCTTTTTTCAGAGCCTTTTCACTTCCAGTGGTAAAGTCCAAAGCTCTTCTCTCTCCTATGCCCGGCGCTGCCATCAGTTGCTTTTTAGATGCACTGAATACTGACTCTATTCCTCCACAATAAGAAATGAGACTCTTAGCAGAGACGGCCCCGATATTAGGTACGAAGCTCAGGGCAAGTTTATATAAGTCTAAGTTGCTATTCACTTATTGGTATTGTTTAGCTTTGTCTAATTGTCCTAATCCGGTATAGGCTTTTCTCATGAGGCTGCGGAGTTCTGGGTCGTTCTGATCTATGGCGACCGCTAAGTTCAAATATTTCACCGCCCAATCATAACGCTGCTGCTCATCCATCATTTTATTCACTGATTGCTTGTAGAATGTCAGTAGTTTGCTCTGATCGACTCTAGATCCTATATAGTCAAGATATTGCGTAACAAAGCCTACATCTGGTCTTTCCATCATGATCTCTTTAAATTCAGAGAGCAGTTCATCCAGATTTCCGTCCATCTTATGTTTTTCTCCAGCAATACCTGCTCTCATCAGGTTCCCATTGTAATAAGGAGGATGAATCTGAACAGCCTTTCTGGCATAGGGTTGAGCTCGATTTAGTAAGGCCATTTTTTCATCTCTGCTTTCAGCTTTTTTATATTGTTGGAATAAGGCTGTAGCCATGAAACTGTTGGAGCGAGCACTGTTCTTGGATACTTTTATCGCTGCAGTATTCAAGGCTAGTTCTGATTCCCAAGCTGGTACTCTGAGGAAAGAAAGCGTCGCATATATCAATACGATGAGTCCCAGCATAACTTTGCTCAAAACTGAAACGTGAGCTATTTTTTTGGTATTCAATATAAGATGAGCCAATAATAGACAAGTACCTAATGATGCTGCAAAAGCAAAGCGTTCATTCATAAAGGTGCCTATGCTGATCACCAGATTAGATACGATGGACATGGTGGCAAAATAAAACCCTATGGAGAAGGCCACCACCTTATTTTTTTTCCATGAGTAAAACATCAATCCGACCAATAAAACATGGAGGACGATAGACAAAATTACTTGCCAATCTCCAAAATTTGAGATAGGTATGTGATAAGGATAGTAATCATGTGTCAGCGGGTAGGGGACTAGGTTAAGTTTCAGATAATGAAGTAGGGTATACCCGATGGTGGCATACTTTTCTGAACCAGTCATGCCTGCAAATGAGTTGTTCATTATGTCAATAGAAGGTGCTTCATTGATAAGGAAGCCTATGACTGAATACCTCAAGAACAAATAAGCTAGACTGGTAACTAATAATAAGCTGAATACTATTACTAAGTCTTTGTTGAATCTATGTTTTGTCCTGAATAAATATAGTCCAAATGGGATGATAGCGAGGAAAGTCAAGGTGTTTTCTTTGGCCAATAGTCCTAGGAAAAAAGTAGACACCATTCCTAAAAGATAAACTACCTTGGTTTTGGCCAGGGTAGAGTGGGTATCCACATATTTCAAGGCTGTCCATAATGCTAATATGCTGAACAGTAAGGAAAGTATCTCATCACGCCCTTTCACATTGGCAACAGCTTCCACGTGTAAGGGATGGACCAGGTACAGCAAAGTGGTAGCTAAGGCTAAACTCAGCCAAGGCGATTTCACTTTATTGGTTTGCTCGTGAAGTAGTCGGAACAGGCAGATGAATATCAACAAGCAAGTAAGGCCATACAATAAGATATTGATAAGGTGACTGACTGCCTCTGACAGCCCAAAAATGGTGTGCTCTATATTGAAGCTGATAAGAGATAGAGGTCGGTATCTAGCTCCCTGTACGAGAGTAGTGTTCTCCTCTTCAAAGTAACCCGTAAAACTATCTGTGGATAATATTTTACTGATACCGCTAGCCCCTTCTGTGACAAACCTATTTTCAGTATAAACTAACTTATCATCGAGTACGTAATTATAGGATAGCGTTCTCCCATAGATGATCAATGATATGATGACGAATAGTGCTAGTGTCAGCCATTTGATAGAAGAGGGTAAGGAATAACTTGTACTCGCAGTTGCAGGTCTGGTAAGTTGTTGTGTTGTAGATTGTTGCACAGCAGAGCTTTTACGTTGTATGGCTTTGGAGTTTGCTTTGGAATCTGGTCTTTTTTTCTTCTTTGACATTTCTACTGCTTACTATGGGTCTTGACCTTTAAATTATTCAGATTTTAATTAGTATCAAAAATTTGTTTATCGCCATATTTTGCCTTTACTTCGATATAGTAAGATTTATCATAATATGAAATCCTTCTTCCGTACTTTGATTACCCGTGTCGTCTTACTGGTATCTATGTGTTCGGTTCTCATACTTCCAGAGGCTACTGCACAGTTCAATGTGAAAATTGGTTATGCCATCGCCAAGGTCTCTCCAGAGATCAATAATCAGTTGTTGGCGACTTTCAATAGTCAGGTCGGACAACAATATGATAATTATAGTCCTATGGAAGACCTGAAATTCATTAATGGAGTGAATCTGGGTGCACGCTATGCTTTCGGATCCAGTTCTTTGGAATTGAGCTGGGAGAACTTAAGTAGAGCTAGAACTTCCCAAGGAACCATCATACCTGAACAACCCGCCATTCCAATTTCCACAAGTAAGGAGTTTCAATATGCTTTTAACATGTTCATGATCACCTTTGAAACCAGATATGAGCTATTCGGAATAGGTAGTTCCATAGGGAAAAGCTACTATTCCATGTCTGAAGAGGCGATAGGAGGAGGAGATTCTTCTTTTTTTAGAAATGATGCCGACACCAGTCAATTCTTTGCACGCTTTCATATTTCCTTGAATTTTTCAGGTAGAGGCACGGTCGCTTTTGCCATAAAGCCCTATGTACAGATTCCTTTATCCAAAATCGACCTTACCGATGTAGCCTCCAGGCTTAATGTCACGAATGATGATTACAATGAAAGCTTCAATATGATAGGTCTCTCTTTTAATTTCTATAATGGAAGACAAAATTGAATTAACCTATCTTACAATCGGTAATCCTCGTCATTATCAATTCTCGATCTCTCATCTTTCACAACTCATCACTATCTACCCCAGTGCCTGCTTCACTAATTCCTTCTGCTGTCTCTCATGAACTTTCTTGAACCCTGTAGCTGGACTAGCAGTCGCAGCTCTTGATATGAGTTCTATTTTCTCTCTTCTCCAATATCGCATCAAGTAATCCCATGCGCCCATATTGGCTGATTCTTCTTGTACCCAGAACTTTTCTGCCTTCCCATACTTAGTAAATACTTCCTTAACTTGCTGATGAGGGAAAGGATACAATTGTTCTAACCGTACGAGAGCGACCTCGTCTTTTTTGCCTTCTATCTTTCCCTGTAATAAGTCATAATAGACCTTACCTGAACAGAGTATGAGACGGGCGACTTTCTTGGGGTCAGCGATGGGGTCATCGATTATTTCATGGAATCGCGTGCCAGGCGCAAAATCAGCTTTATCAGATAATGCAAGCGGATGTCTCAACATGGACTTGGGAGACATCACGATCAGCGGTTTTCTGTGATCTCTGGCCAGTTGTCTTCTCAGTGAATGAAAGAGATTAGCCGGAGTGGTCATATTGACTACAGTCATGTTATTCTCTGCTGTCATCTGAAGGAATCTTTCCATCCTCGCGCTAGAGTGCTCGGGCCCTTGTCCTTCCATCCCATGAGGCAACAACATCACCAGCCCACTCATTCTCTGCCATTTACTCTCAGAGGAACTGATGAACTGATCCACCATCGATTGCGCACCATTATAGAAATCTCCGAACTGCGCCTCCCACAACACCAGATTGTCAGGATGCGCCAGTGAGTAACCATACTCAAACCCCAGTACAGCAAACTCCGAAAGGAAACTATTGAAGATCCTGTACTTCCCTTGGTCCTCAGATAAGCCATCCAGACGATTGAAGGCCTGCTCTGTTTCTATGTCGTTAAAGACAGCGTGCCTGTGTGAGAAGGTGCCCCGCTTGACATCCTGCCCGCTCATTCTGACATCTTTGCCATCCATCAATATGGACCCATAAGCCATCAATTCTCCCAAGGCCCAATCCAGCTTTCCAGCATCCAATAACTTATTGGTATTCTTGAGTAGCCTATTCACTTTGGACAAGATCGTCATACCTTCAGGGGCTACAGACAGATGACTTAGTATTTTTTCTATTGTTTTGTCGGGGATGCCTGTCTCAGGGGACAACTCAGTCTCCATCTCATCAAAATTCAAAGTCAGATTAGACCATGCTTCTTCAGGCGGTTGCGGCTTGTAGGGAAGTGGTTTTTCTTTGACAAGATTCAATCTGTCTTGCAAATGGTCCCAGAATTTCTTCTCCATTTCTTCTCCTAGTGACGCATCCACATCATCCCTACTCATCAACTCTTTAACATAGATTTCTCTAGGGTTGGGATGGTTCTTGATGATGTCATACATCTTGGGTTGTGTGAACTTAGGATCATCGCCCTCATTGTGTCCGTGTCTTCTGTAGCAGACCATGTCAATGAACACATCATTATTGAATTTCTGTCTGTATTGGGTAGCAATCTTTGCGGCAAATACGACTGCTTCTGGATCATCTCCATTTACATGAAAGACAGGCGCTTGTACCAGACTGGCGGCTGCCGTACAATAAGTGGAAGATCTGGCATCATCAAAATCCGTAGTGAAACCAATCTGGTTATTGATCACAAAATGAATCGTACCACCCGTATAGTAGCCTTCCAGTTGGCTCATCTGAACCGTCTCATAGACAACACCTTGTCCTGCTACAGCTGCATCACCATGGATGAGAATAGGGAGGATCTTATCATAGTCACTTCCGTATAGCTGATCGGCTTGTGCTCTTGCATAGCCTTCCACTACTGGGTTCACAGCTTCCAAGTGAGAAGGATTCGGCGCCAGCTTCAGTGTGATTTTATTGCCATTCATTTCTCTTTGCGAAGAGAAACCCAAGTGATACTTGACATCTCCATCTCCAAAACTCTGTTCTGGTACGCTGTTGCCTTCAAACTCATTAAAAATCTCATCATAAGTTTTCCCCATGATATTGGCCAGTACATTGAGACGTCCTCTATGCGCCATCCCGATGACGACTTCTTCTACTTTGTCATCAGCAGCGGTAGTGATGACTGTGTCCAGTGCAGCGATAGCGGTCTCTCCTCCTTCGAGAGAGAAGCGTTTCTGCCCTACATATTTAGTATGTAAGAATTTTTCGAAGATCACAGCCCCGTTGAGATTGGAGAGGATCTTGGTTTTTTCATCTCTCGACAAGCCATGGTCACCTTTGAGGCTTCTGTTTTCTATCTGCTCTCGCAGCCATATCCGCTTATCCCTATCCTCTATGTGAGCATACTCAAAGCCCGTATTCCCAGCATAAATTTTCTTGCACTTATCTATGATTTCTTGCAGAGTACCATTAGGTAGACCCACTTCTATACCAGCCTCGAATCGGGTATTGAGATCTGACTCAGAAAGATTGAAATCACTCAGTTCTAGCTTAGCGTGCCTATCCCTGCGTTGGCGAATGGGATTAGTGGTAGAGAGCAGATGACCTCTACGTCTGAATCCGCCGATAATGGAATAGGCTGCAAACTCCTTATTGGATAGTAAGGCCCTATCGGTTCTGTTGCTGTCTGGGTTAGCTGCGGTAGAAGCACCGTTGGAGCTGCCATTACTGGGGCCTCCGACTCTGGAATCTCCAAATTCGAAGCCTTCAAAAAACACTTTCCAACCTTCCTCCACTGTTGCAGGGTCGGCTTTGTATTTGGCATATAGGTCTTCTATGAAAGTGGGATGGGCATTGAATACATAAGAATAATCCTTCATTAGGTTTACTTTAGCGGATTTATATAGAGAAAATCGTTATGTGAAAATACGGTTAGCTGGGAACAAAATTGAGTCCCATAGTTGTTATTTAGGAAGAAATGAGCATTAAGATCAAGCTAAAGGCGAATAATAAGGTAAAAAACCCTTTTTTATTCTCAAATACGGTTTAGTTTAATCAGAATGCACTACTTTTGCACTCCAAATTTAATAGATAAATATTTATGGCACAGCACGCCTCCTCAAAGAAAAGAATCAGACAAGACGCCAAGAAAAGGCTTCAGAACAGATATTACAAGAAAACAGCTAGAACAGCCATCCAGAAATTCAGAGAAATGGAGGATGAAGCAGCTGCTAAGGCTTTCTTGCCTAAGATCATCAGTATGGTCGACAAATTAGCTAAGAATAATAACTGGCACAAGAACAAAGCAGCGAATCTTAAAAGTAAGCTGATGAAGCACGTTAATTCCTTCTAGGAATTGGATTGCAAAGATATATAAGCCCCATTCGGATGATTCTGGATGGGGCTTTTTTTGTGTGAGTATCAACCATTATTGGTGAGATGCTAAACTAAGGTTGGATGTCCCCTTCTAGAATTATCCATTCTATCTGATCGGTCAAGTCTCTGCCTAAAATCTGACGATAACTTACCTTGAGTGCTGAGCAGGCTAGGACGAGGCCTTTTTCAGTGCTCTTAATTAGATGCTCGTTGACGGCCTTGAGCCAAGGTTCTCTGCATCATCATCGTTCAAGGCAGTGCCTTGTTTCATCCTGGTAATATTGGCAGGGCTGTGAAAATCTTCAGCGTCCAGATACTCCTAGGAAAAGCGCTGGGCTAGGAAGTCGGTAACGGTGAATTTGCGTGAGCCTGATACGCCTATGATAATGTAGATGGTTTTGTTTGGCACAATGCTGTATTCTCTAAGTATAGCACACTGTCACTTTATTTCAATGTCTAAAATTTACCATTCCTTTTTGAGTTGTAACGGCCTCTGTAATTTCATGTCAATGTTGTAGTAAGTTTATTTTCTTTTAGCCTTTGTATCAAACCAACTACGATAAGCACAATGATCATTACCAGCCAGTCCCTTGGCTCAGACATGTTCCGTGGATCTTCACCAGCATCCAAAGCTTTATTGCCAGACAATAGGTCTTTTTGTTTCTTGAGTAAGACTGCTTTTTGCGCTTCATTCTCTACAACTAGATAGGAAGTGTAAGGCGTCAATATTTTGGACTTGAAACTGTTCTTGACTGCAGTGGTCCATTCTTTTTGAGCTAGTTCTGGATGGAGTATATGGGATCGGTGATGGGCCTGCAGTAAGAGCGCTGATTCCCAGCTTTTACTGGCGAGGCTGGACTCTGGGATGGTAAAGTGATCTTGTTTGAGTATAAGGCTGGGAGAATTATCATTCTTGAGGTAGTGGATTGTTTCTCCTACGGAATACCTCAATACTTCCACAGGCCGCATTATTTCTTCCATTGTTACAGCACTTTGGTAGTGGTTTAGGAGCGAGGTTTGAGTTATACTGAGATTTTCATTAACCGTATAGTAATACAGGCCCTCGGGTCGTGTAAATCCCCAATCTCCATAATCTGACGAAAGGGTAGAGCTTTCCAAACTATCTGAAAAAAATACAAACTGCGGAAGTCCCTCACCGGGTGCTTTGTAAGATCGGTATAAAGTTTCTTTGATAGCTCTATCAAGAAAGAAGCCACCAGATGTATCCACCTTAGTGAGTTGTGCTTCCCAATTGTCCTGATACTCAAAGGTTGAATTTTGAGCATTGACTAGGGAAATCTTGGCCTTTTCGAGCTTTACTTCTTTGCTTGATACTAAGGACTTTAATCTTATTAATTGAGTTTCCAGGAGCTCACTATTAGAGGCATTCAAAAAGAAATGCAGATAGGGTTGTCTGGCGGTTTTGTCCAGCTCTTGCTTATCATTAGTACTGACTATTAAGGCAGTTTCATTCTCAAAACTCAGATTGGTGTTCTTTGCCGAGTCACCTAATCCATTGCCCAGTTGTACTTCTTTCTCGTCTATGGTCAGAGTAAACGGTTCCCTGTGCACTATCTCAAATCCTGTTTTTCTTACTTCTTCTCTGCCGAAAGGAAAAACCTTAAAAGCAATCCGGTTGCCACCAAGGTAATAAAGGATGCCTGGATCTTTTCGCTCATTTATGATATTGGCGTAGACCCATATGGCTGCTTTCTTTTCCGTTAATATGCCATACTCTTTTCTGTTACCTACATAGAGATAATAGTCACATATCCATGCGCCTTCAGGCAAGGTGATGGTGGTGGCGTATTCTGATCTACTTCGGCGGCTCAGGTTGGTCAACTCCATATTCACCCAGGTCCTGTAGGTGTTGTTTTCTTCATCAAACTCAGTAGTATTGGTAATTTTGGTGATTTCGATGTCTTCACATTTGGGTGACGTTCGACTAGGGATTGTATTCGCGATTTCATCATTGGATATTCCAAAGAATATATTTTGTAATTGAGTTTGTTTGGCTCGAGATAAAGTGAGGTTATCCAGAACAACCCATTTGTAAAGAGATGTTAAGTAAGGTGTCGTGTGGTTTTGGCCAAAGAAGAAATCGTGTTTTTTGCCGTAAGCCGAAATCACTGATAACGTATGTTTTAGCTCCTCTTTATTGATCTCCACAGGTTTATCATAATTAGGATGATATACATAAGCCAAGGCCTGATCCAAAGTCTCCTTATGATTGTAAAACGCATGTATTACTATTGTTGGAATGATTAAGATTCCTATGACCAAGAGGGTCTTAAGCAGTATAGGTGAGTAGTATATTTTAAGATACTCCATATCATCTACTAAACTTTTGGTATGTACTTGAAATAATAGAAGTGGTGCCAGTAAGAGAAAACCTAAGCCAATTGCCAGTATCGCTATGATGGATAAGGGTAGATACGGAATGAAGACTATGAGAAAATATAAGGTGTAAGAGAATGTGCAACTCCTAGCGAAAAACAAGGCTAATCTATAAGTTCTTTTTGTTAGTTCGGGAAGGCAAAGTAGAACACTGTTAAGACCAGCAAGAATATAGAACCAGACATTGGAAAAATTTCCAAATAAATGTAATGGTCCCATTCTTGTCCCTAAGTCTCCATTGCTCAGCGCCAAACCTGCAAAGGGTAATATTAGGCTAAAGGGAACCTTGTAGAGTAACTGGTTGTTGCTCCAGAATTCTGATTGCCTATTTGTAACAACATAGACGCATCTCAATAGAAAAAAGAGAAATACCACTGTACTGGAAATTAGTAGTACAGCATATAGATGCGATATGAATTCTCCTGAACCCAGTTTCCATAGGGGCAGTGCCAATTGCAGAAACAAGTACCATGAAAAAGGAATACTGAGTGCCATCAAGAAATTTTTGATAGCACTTACATCATTTATTTCATGGGTCAATCTTGCAACTATGACAAATAGTGCATGGGCCATGGTCGGCATTATAAAGGAACCCAAATACAGAGACATCTCATCCATCAGCATCCAGTCAGGAATATGGAACGGAATCAATCGGCTGAGATTCATACTATAGTAGTATAGGAAGGAAATATAGCTTATCAATGTAATTAATGCATACCCCAGCGTCAAACCTTGCCTTTTCACATGGCAGTAAATGCCACTGATGATAGTAAGAGAGCCGAGTGCCATCATCAAGACAGCCATGGATGTCCAGATATGAATTTCATCTGGCTTGAGTAGACTGCCGATGAGCTGAAATTGACTGTTCAGTAAGAAAGCCAGTATCAGTAAGGGTAAGGTATTGACCAGCAATAACCACTTAGGATTCAGTAGAGCATTCATTATTTGAGATTTTGGAGATGAGTTTGTCTGTTATTAGGAATGAGGAAATCAGAAAAGCTAAATAGCAAAAGACACCTATGGATTCGTGTATTGTTTCTGCGGAGAATCGTTGTGATTCCATTAAGGGACCTAGAAGGACAGAATAACATATTCTGGAAGCATTTGCCAGTATGGTAATCACTAAAGAAAGCAAAGGCACAAGGCTTATGCTTGCTATTTTCCATATGGTACGATCCATGCTGATGAATGTATGAATAGACAACATCAGCGAGCAGAGCAACAGAAAATTAAACCCAGAACAAGGCTTGCTGATTATCATATCCAGTTGTGAAAAGTAATGCCCTTGCCCTTCGATAAAGCGGGATGTGCATCCAGTTACTAATCTGACAACAGCTGCAGTAGTGTCCAGTAGAAAAGCTAAGGAATCAGTGCCGGCAGAAGCATACCAGAATTTCAATCCGATAAAGGCGGCGCCTATTATTATGAGGATGAGTATATTCATAGTGTGCTTTCGTGTTTGTTATTGAGTGGTTGGTTGAGCTTATACCAATCCACTTTTCGAGAGAGCATCATGACTAGGGACAATACGGCAAACAAAGCCAATGAACCAGCTAACAGTGCAAATTCTTGCATCTGTAGAATGACGAAGATATAAGTGAACAGACCGCTCAACAATATGCCTAGAGCACCAATTGATTTTCTGGTCTCAAGGATGGGTCTTGCATAGGTAACGATTAGTCCTATGGTTGCTGCGGAGGCAATGCCATAGGCTTTATCGAAACCCAGATGTTCTGTGATGGATAACAAAAGCAAATAGAAAACAGTCAGTGCAAAACCGATCAGGATATACTGAATAGGGTGGACTCTTTTCTTCTGCAGTATTTCAAAGAAGAAGAAAATGCCGAAAGTCAAAGAAATGATGAGCAGCGCATACTTGGCAGTTCTGGAATTTTTTCCGTACTCACTCACTGGCTGGATGAGATTCACCCCGAATGCAGAATCTCTATTTTTTAATTGATGGTCATCTACCCAGAATGCTGGGTGGTAGTGAGAATATTGATTGGTAATCCAAGTACTGGTGAAGCCATTATTTATATCAGATGAGACAGGTAATTGTTTGCCGACAAAACTGGGATCTGGCCAGGGAGAATTCATTGTTATTTTCATCCGTATTCCATTAGGCTCTATCATGAGAGACTTGGTGCCTCTTAGGCCTAGCCCGACTTCCACATCAAGTGGTTTGCCTGGAGCATAGGTGAAGTTTTCTGATTGGATATAGCGCAGATTGGAATTGCGAAAGGTTGAGAGACCATTGAGTGCCAGCGATGTTCCATTTATTTTGAAGGTGGAACTGTCTGATAAGCCATGAGGGTCGCTGAGTCCGATGAGGATATGTGCTTGGTCATAATGGAATGTATGTTGAGCAAAGGCTTCATCGGTCAGAGAGGGTAGTGAGATTTTACTTTTGATATCCAGATTTGCATCGTAGACGACGACCTTGTAGATGCTGCGTTTTCTTGTAGCAGTATTCAAGTCACCGACGACATCTGTTTCTGTGGGAGTGCTGCTGATCGTGCCAGTCTTGGAGAAAGTTGTACCATCTTTATTTTCAGTGACCACAGTATAGGGAATTCTTAATATGGGCGCCATTACTTTTTGCTCTTGTCCATATGATTTTGAAACCTCTGCTTCTATGGTAGCTTTGCGCTGACTCCGTTCTATTATAAGATTTTGAATGAGCATATTAGGAATCATGAGCAGGAGAGTCATGATCAGAATGAAGAATACTTTGAGGAGCGGAGAGTTGGCATTTTTGATTTTGAGTATTTGGTCTTTCATTGTTAGAGTTTACATTACATTTTTTAAAAGTACTTTGAAATACAAAGTCGATGAAGAAAAAAAATTATTTCATTGATTTCAGAATCTTTTCGAGCGCTGACAAATGTTTCTTGAAGGCCTTGATGCCCACTTTATTAGCAGTGTAGGCTGTGTGGGGTTTTCTTCCGACAAAGGATTTTATTACGCTGAGGTACCCTAGTTTTTCCAAGGCTTTGGCATGGCTGGCCAGGTTACCGTCAGTCAGTTTGAGAGTCTCTTTGAGTTCCTTGTAGCTCACCTGATCTTCTACCATGAGGAGACTCATGATTGCCAGCCTGACTTTATTTTCAAAGGCCTTATCCAAGTCTTGGAAGTGACTATTCATAAAATAATATTATCAGTCTCAGTGATGGTGGGTGCTGCCTTGTCGTATTTAAAATGCATGATGGTCCCATAGAAGATATGCAATGCACCGAATCCCAAAGCCCAGAAATATATACCCAATCCAGGGTAGAACATCGCAGCTAAGCCGAGACCCACCTCTATCAGCCCCAGCGTTGCCACATCTCTGTAAGTATAGCGGCTAGCAGAGAACAGCGCCAGGCCATAGAAAATCAATGTTGTAGGACCTATCAGCATCAAGTACCCTTTAAATAGTAACATCATACCGAAAAGTCCGCCAGTCACTAGCGGTACCAGAAAGGCTTTCATGGCATTGACAGAGGCTTTGTTCCAGAGGCTTTGCTCACTGCGCTTGGCCTTTTTACTCATAAGGATGTATGCTGTTACGATAGATAGTACTAGCACTATTGCTGCGACTACCAGTAACTTTATGACTATGGGGGAGAGCAAGCCTTGTTGTAAGTCAATATAAGCAGTGGAAGGAGCGGTGATCGCCATATTATAAGCGACATAAGCGCCTGTAAGGGCATAGAGACCGGCCATGATTCCTGAGAGCCCACTGAGGGAGAGGAAGCGGGTTTGGTTTTCCATAAGGGACTTGATGTCCTGTATGTCTTTCAGATATTCATCCATAGAAAGTACTTTGAGATACAAAGTTAATACTATTTATGGAAAATGCTAATTAGTGTAATTCCAAATGGATAATCAAGACAGTAAAATATAATTTTATTTATGGGGGTGGTGGTCTACTTGGCTGGATCATTTTCAGGCACCTCATATTTCGGCACTTTTTTTCCGAACACTTTCAGATAGCGGCGGGGGTTGAGCCTCACATCTTGTAGGAGTAGGTCCATATTCCTGCTGGAGGACTTCAGATTATTGTAAAGCTCCTTGTCATTCATCAATAGTCCTAGAGAGCCTTCGTCAGAGCTGAGTTTGCCGACGACTTGATTTAATTCTGTCATAGTCTTAGTTGCTTCTGTCATGGTAGACTCCACGGACTTAAGACTGACAGTGGCTTGATCAATGGTCTTGTTGCTTTTGTTCACGGTTTCTGAGATGCTCACTTTACTGAGGTCTGTCGTCAGCGTTCCGATGTTATTGAGTATGTCGGAAAGCTTAGCATTGCTATTGACTAGAGCCTCTGTAAGAATGGCCATATTGGCCATGGTCTTTTCCATGTCCTTAGAGGATTTATTCATCAGATCAGAAAATCTGGAGGTGGAATTAGCTAAATTGTCCATCGTAGTGGATAAATCTCTGATGGTATTATCCAGTGGCGTATCCGAGCCTTCTGCGCCTAGTTTCCCAAAGGTCTGATCTATACTTGCTGTGATGGATTTTATGTGTGGCTGGACTTCTTCTGGGCTGATCAAGGCTCCTAGCAAGCCTATCTGAGAGCTTTCGAAAGTAGCATCGACCTGAGCACAATTACTACCGTTGCAGAATTTATCAAATACCAGCTCCAATTCCTTACCCCCCAATGGTCCTTCTGGTCTTACTTCTACTATTGTATTATTGGGCAATTTAATTTCCTTTTTGACTTGGAAAGTCAGTTTGATCTTTTTGACGTTTTCCGGAAGAGGTACGATACTGGTAACGGTTCCGACTTGATAGCCATTGATAAGTACAGGTGTGGCAGTATTGATTTCTCTAGCGTTTTCCACTATGGTGTGAAATGACTGATCTCCACTGAACATGTTTTTGCCGGAAATGAATTTGAAGCCCCATATCGCAAGCATGGCAGTAATGATGGCAAGGATTGCTATTTGGATCTCTCTTTTCATGGCTAAGATTAAGGCTGTAACCTGATTTAGGATGCAAAGGTAGGCATATGCTGCTATCTAGCAGCACCTTCACCCAAATGACTGATGATGCTCTTGGCCAAAGCCTCTGATAGGTGGTTCCTTTGCTTTATGTCTGTCAGAAAATTGACGTCTTGAGGATTTGTGAGATAACCGACTTCGAGCAGTATGGAAGGTACTTGTGATTTTTTGAGAACCCTGAATTCTGCTTGTTTGATACCTCTGTTTCTGAGGCCAGCGATAGCACCTACGGATTCATCTATAAGAGCACCAAGCTTGAAACTTTGTTCGAGACAGGCAGATTTAGAGACTTCAGAGATGATATGATCTGCGATTGCCAGGCCCTTCTGTCTGGGTGCTTCTTCATGGCTTTCTTCTCGGTGTACGAGATTATTTTCCACTTCAGACGAGGCAGCTCCATAGACATAGGTTTCAAATCCGTGATAAGAAGACGAGGTGCCATGATTGGCATGCACTGAGATGAAAAGATCAACGGCTTGTTCATTGGCCTTGGCTATTCTTCGTTCCAGCGACACGGTCTCATCATATTCTCTAGTGTGAAGAACGGCTATATCATCAGAGAAATATTCGATTTTTGCTGCTAACTCTTTGGTGAATGCCAGGGTGAAATCTTTCTCTATGTGAGCTAATCCAGTACATCCGTGATCTCTACCGCCGTGCCCTGCATCCAATAATACGGTATGCTTAAATGCCGATTGGGAGTAAAAAGATTGCTTATTGTAGGGAGTGGTGATACTTTGCAGGCTGTAGTTCAGCGTTTTTATAGCTGAAATGCCACAATTACTCATCGAACTGAGTAGTATCTGTAGTAAGAGAAGAGACGATATGGCATATCGCACTGTATTTGTAAGCTTCATTGAGACCTAAATCATTAAAATTCAATGGTAAATATATTATATTATTTTTTAATGTGTTATGCTTAGGCAACTTCATCTCATAGTAGCTATTCTAATGGCTTGCAGCATCTATTGCTATGCACAGGTCGACAGCGACTTTCAGATTTCAGATTCCGAAACTCAAGACACAGTTCCTTCACTACCAGATACGCCAGGTAATTTCAATCAATCCGACAGCCTCTCCTTGAATCCTGAAACTATACGAACATCCACTTCTCCACGAAGAGATTCCAATAGTGACAAAAATCCAATATTTGCGGGAAGCAGCCTGGATAGAGAGATACAATATGGAGCAGTGGATTCTCAGCGTTACGATAACAAGGCCAAGCTCATGTATCTCCATGGGGATGCCTATGTCAATTATGGGGACAAGGAACTCAAAGCCGATCTGATCATCCTGGATATGGAAGCCAAAATTGCCGAGGCTCAAACCGTCAAGGGGCCAGGTCGGAGGAAGCCTACTTTTGTAGATGCAGGCAAGGAATACCAGTATGGACGACTCAGGTATAATTTCGAGACAGAAAAAGGTATCGTATATGATGCAATCACCACCGAAGGAGAATTCATAGTGCATGGCTCTAAGACTAAATACGTGGGGGAAGGCGGAGATGAATTTTCGGATCACAAAGTCATCTATAATGCTAATTCACTAATTACCACTTGTAACCACGATCACCCACATTTTGGCTTTAAAGCCAAAAAACTTAAAATCATTCCCGATAAAGTTGCTGTTTCCGGACCCGCTAATCTCCAGATTGCCGGCGTTCCTACACCTTTGTGGATTCCATTCGGCTTCTTTCCCTTGACAGATGGAACCAGTACCGGCTTGATTTTTCCAGATGGCTATCAGTTTCATTCCAAAGAACTGGGATTTGGGCTTACAGGCTTCGGTTGGTATTTCCCGATCAATGATTACCTGCATACCCGCGTAACGGGCACCTATTATACAAAAGGAACTTTCGGCATCAGATCCGTAACAGATTATAGAGTTCGTTATAAGTACAGTGGTAATCTGAACCTTAGCTATGATGACATAAAAACGGAGGCTGCTGATGGACTCAGTCGAAATTCCAGAAAATCTTTTTCCATTAGATACAATCACAAACAAGATACTAAAGCCCATCCGTATGTCAGTGTGAATGGTAGTATATCCATCGTCGGAAATGACAATAATAATAGATTGAATAATGATGCCCAAAGTGTCTTGACCAATGTCTATACTTCTAATTTCAAATATGTGCATCAAATGCCTAGAACGCCATTCACTTTTACCTTGGCGCTTAATCATAATCAGAACAGACAGACGAGAATTGTCAATTTTACACTGCCTGATATAACACTTGCCATGAAGACGGTCTACCCGTTCAAACGGAAGAATGTAGGGGGCAATAAAAAAACCTGGTACGATAAGATTGCACTGACTTATGGGAGCAGAATGAGGACCTTTACGACAACTACTGATACGACAATATTTGAGCAGGAGACGCTGGATAATCTTAAGTCAGGTATCCAGCATGACCTGGGACTGAGCACGACTATCCCTTTGCTTAAATACTTTAATCTAAATCCCAGTGTGAATTATGACGAGACCTGGGTAGCCAATGCCATAGAAAAAACAATTGACCAAAGGTTAGTTCAAAATATCATAGCGGCAGATACGACCTTGGGCATTCCGGCGGATACTTTCTTTACATCAATAGATACCTTATTGACCAGAACTTTCAATGAGTTTTCTGCTTACAGAAGTTTTGATGCTGGTGTCTCACTGAACACAGTCATTTACGGAACCAAGACTTTCAAGAGAGGTCCTATACGAGGTATTAGACATCTCATCAGACCCAATATTCGATTTTCTTATGCGCCTGACAGAAGCCAACTAATAGATACCCTAGTGTATAATGACGGGGTAGAGAGACTAGTCACTTATAGCAAGTTCAGTGAAGGACCTTTCGGTACGCCTAGCTTCACTAAGTTGAGATCCCAGATCTCTTACGGTGCCACAAATTCCTTGGAAGTAAAGTACTTTTCCAGAAGGGACTCTATTGAGAAAAAGTTTAAAGTATTTGATGACGTGTCTTTTACGGGAAGTAAGAACTTTGCTGCTGATAGTCTGAAGTGGAATAATCATCAGCTCAGGACTAATACCAGATTATTCGGAGGTATATCCACTTTATCATCCAACTGGACTCTAGCGCCTTATATAAAGAAAAACAATAGGCCTCTTGCAACTACGGTGTGGCAGGATAGGAAAAAGTTATTCCGATTGGAATCAGGAAACATTTCACTTTCTACGAATATATCGTTCAAGAAATTGCGAGAGAAGTATGATAAATCTCGATCAAAATTCAAGGATAATACTGCCACCACTGGAGATGAACTCAAGGCAGATCCCATAGGTGAGAACTTTAATGATTATCGGGATGATCGAGCTGGTATCCAAGCTGGCGACTTGGAAGAAGAACTGCCGGGGCTTGATGACCGTGCTAGGGACAGAGGTAGCAGTAAGCTATTCTCCATATGGGATATTTTTGATGCGATGACTTTAAGGCATGAATGGCGGTATGTATTTACCAGTGATGACAATGGCGTGATGTCAGAAGTTTCTACTCATACACTTAATCTCAATGGTAACTTTGCGCTCACGGAGAACTGGGATGTACGGATAGGAAATGTTGGTTATGATTTCAGAGGGAAGGGGCTTACTTATGCCTCTTTTATATTTTCTAGAAAATTGCATTGCTGGAATATGTCCATCGCCTGGTTTCCGAGCAGAAATAACACTTATCAGTTCGGTATATCAGTCAACTCCAATACATTGGGCTTCCTGAAGTATGACTACGGCCAGAATAATACGGATGGATTTTTCAATCAAGGCTTTTAATCTTTCACTAAAAAGCCCTCTTCTATTTTATTTCCGATTAGTCCAATATGCAGCGCATTATTGAAAGGTGTGCAGGGTTGCGGTAAGCCATGGCAATGCGCATCTTTGGAATATTTGACTTCGACACCATCTATGATTTTGACAGTATGCTCAATCTCAGTGATGACAGGGCTTGGTAATGCTGGCTGCTCTATGAATTGCCTCCACGAGACTTTCATTAACAGAGTCCGTGTCCAGGAAGCAGAGACTAGCAGGATCAATCCGTAGGCTACTGCTCCTCTGAAATTTTCTTTCAATTTGTACACTAGCAATGGCCCGATAATTACAAGCAGTAACCAAGGCCATACAAATCTTATACTCGGAAATTTTACAAACCAAATTACGAGAATAAGAACAGCATAACAAATCATAGCGAATACAGGTGACAGCTTTTTATGTTTTAGTTTTTCGTTCATTGAATAAGCCAGTAACATGAGGAGGCTTGTAGGGGTTGCAAGGAGAGTTATCTTTCCTATAAGCGTTTTTGAGGTTGTCTGAACCCAGACTAGAAGCCATTCTGAAATGGCAGGATCGGTCACGCCATCGTACAGATAATCAGGCCTGATCAAAGTCAACTTGGCAAACTCTCCGATAATTTCATAAGTAGGTCGAGCTACTAGTATGGGTACTTTCCAAGCAGGATCAAAAATATCCAAAAAGTAAACTGGAAAAACTAAGTAGCCCGAGATATAATAATTTCTGGCAATCCAAGGTGCAAGGACTATTGAAGATATGAAAAAGCCAGCTGCATAGATAGAGAGATTGTGTTTTGTTCTAGCCAGTGGCCACCCATATTGCTTTACATATAAATAGGCCAATGGAGGTAGCAGAAAAATATTGAATGTCTTGACCGTGATGAGGAAAGTGCTTATGCTTGCTAGCATTATCATCTTATTGCCATCTATGTTGTGGTCCAGATGTCTGATGATTTCAGACAACACAAAGATGCCACCGAAGATGGACAGGAAATCAGAGTCCATCGAATCAACCAGAAAGCTAAAAGGAAAAATAAGAGCGCAAGAGAGGAATAAACTAGCAGCGTTGACTTTTTCCTTGTGGACTTTCAATTTATAATCAATAGCCGTGTTGAAAAAATATAAATTAAAGACAATAAAGAGTAATCCATTAAGATCATAGAGGCCACCTTTCCATAGCCAGCTCTGCCCGAAGACGGCATTGAGCATATGCACACTGGAATTGAATCCTGTTCTATGATTTAGTAGGGCTGTACCAGGCACCACGGCAAATTGTTCTATCCATTTGACTAGAGGGAGATAATAGCCAGCTTCGTCTATATTATCCGTTGCACCAGCCGAAAGGCTCAGCGCAATTAATATTAAAAAAGGTAGAACGGTAAGGTACAGAAGGCCATTGCTTCCAGGCACAGATATATTCCAGCGCTGTCTGCTGGCGCAGAGGGTTAGACTTAGAGCTGCCGCAGCCAGCACACCTACAAAGACACCATTCACAGGTATGAACAAACTCCAGAAATTAGCCAAGGTCGCAATCGCAGCTAGGCCGACTAAGAAATTATAAATGGAAGGGTAGTCGGGCCTGGTGTTTGATTTGTGAGCTGGAGATAGAAAAGTAAATCCCTTTATGCTGCCCATTCCTATAGCATAAGTACTGCAGAATATGAATATCCAGTTTGCAAGTATAGCTAGCATATGATCATCGATAAACTCATCAATAGAGTTTGCTGCCTTTAGCTGCCCACCAAGGGTGAACTTCTACATCTAGTCGACCCGCTATGACTGCCGGGTCAGCTTTTACCACGGCCTTCGCCTCTTCTAAGGTGGCAACATTATAGATCACAATGCCTCGCAACTCCTCATCATCCCCTAATGGGCCTGCTACACAGACTTTCTTCTGCTCTGCCAAGGTATTCATATGAGCAAGATGCCCCGCCTGGATCTTTGCAGCTTCTGCTTCATTATGATCGCGATTAGGCCCTGTCTTAAGAAAGGCAATGAAATACTGTTTCATAACATAAGTCGTATCGCCTTCTGTCATCTCAAAAGTCTGAAAACCTAAGGAGTCGGTACTCATTTCCTGCGCAGTGCTGAGCTGAAGAGTTAGTGCTAATAGGATGAAAGTCAAAGAGATACGCATGAATATGGGTTTGTTATAAGCACTTTAATAAATCCAAAAATTTAGTTAGAGCTCAATTGTGGAAAAAACCTATCTTTGCGGCTGCTAAAATACGATTTCAGTAATCCTTTTTGGTAAAATTAAAACTACAATGGCAGTATATTTAACAAAAGAAAAGAAAGAAGAGATTTTCCAACAATACGGTGGAGCAGCTGGTAACACTGGTTCTATCGAAGGACAAATCGCATTATTCACCTTTAGAATTCAGAGTTTGACTGATCATCTGAAGGAGAATAGAAAGGATCATTCCTCTAGAAGAGCGCTTCTGACTCTTGTAGGAAAAAGAAGAAGATTGCTTAACTATCTCGCAAAGAAAAACATTGTTGGATACAGAGATATCATTGAAAAACTAGAAATCAGAAAGACTTCGGTAGAAGATTCTGGAAGTTACTAGTACTCTTTAGATATTGTATATTAAGGTAGGATGGGAACATATGTCTTACCTCAAGGTCCTCAAGATTTTATTTAAAAAATAACTGAACCTTACTATGGGTAAAAAGACACCTATTACTACCTCATTCAATCTACCTAGTGGTGAAGAGGTCGTCCTGGAAACAGGCAAACTCGCAACACAAGCACACGGATCTTGTGTAATCAGAATCGGCAAGACAATGCTATTCTGCTCAGTCGTGTCAGCACACGAGCCAAGAGAAAATGCGGCATTCTTCCCCCTTTCTGTTGATTACCAAGAAAAGTTTGCGTCCATAGGTCGTATTCCGGGTAACTTCTTCAGAAGAGAGGCAAGACTTTCCGATTATGAAATATTGACTTCCAGATTGGTGGATAGAGCGATCAGACCTTTATTCCCAGATGGGTATATGAATGATACGCAGGTTATCATCAATCTCATCTCTGCTGAAGCAGACGTCATGCCAGATGCTTATACAGCCTTGGCGGCATCTACGGCGCTTTCGGTTTCTAACATTCCATGGGCTGGTCCTATCTCTGAGGTTAGAGTTGCTAGAATTGATGGCAAATACGTGGTCAACCCTGGTAGAGAAGCTTTGGATACAGCAGATTTGGATATCATTGTTGCTGCCACTTTGGAGAATGTGATGATGGTCGAGGGTGAGATGAACGAAGCGCAGGAATCCGAACTGATAGAAGCTATCAAGATCGGACACGATGCTATCAAAATTCAATGTAAAGCACAACTTGAACTAGCTAAATTAGTCGGTGAAGATGCTACAGTCAAAAGAGAGTTGCCAGAAGCAGATTCAGATGATGAGCTGAAAGATTGGGTTAAATCCAATGTTGTTGAAGGAATTTTGAAGGTTGCTCGTGGCAAGCATAACAAGAAAGACAGAAAAGCTGGTTTGACTGAAGTCAAAGAAGCGATGAAGGCTCAGTTGGTTGAAGATAAGGGAGAGGAATATGCTGCTGAGAAGATGGGAATGGCCAAGGAATACTTGTACAAGATTCAGAAGGAGACGATCCGAAATATGGTTCTTTCAGAAAATGTGAGACTGGATGGTCGAGCTTTTGATGAGGTGCGACCTATCTGGACAGAAGTGGATTATTTGCCTTCTGCGCATGGATCAGCGATATTCAATAGAGGTGAGACGCAGGCTTTGACTTCTCTGACACTGGGATCCAAATTGGACAAACAAATGGTGGATACGGCATTGCTGCATACTTTCAGCAAGTTTATCCTACACTATAATTTCCCTGCGTTATCAGTAGGGGAGATCAAGCCTATGAGAGGACCGGGTAGAAGAGAAGTCGGTCATGCCAACTTGGCTTTGAGAGGGCTGAGAAGAATGCTGCCCGAAGAGACACCTTATACGATCAGACTCGTATCTGACATATTGGAATCAAATGGTTCCTCCTCAATGGCAACTGTCTGTGCCGGTTCATTAGCACTGATGGATGGTGGAATCAAACTGAAATCCCCAGTATCAGGAATTGCTATGGGTATGATTGCAGAAGGCGATAAGATGGCCATTCTGAGTGATATACTTGGAGATGAAGATGCACTCGGTGACATGGACTTCAAAGTCACTGGAACTGCCAAGGGTATCACCGCTTGCCAGATGGACATCAAGATAGATGGACTTCCATATGAAACTATGGAGAAGGCGTTGTTGCAGGCCAAAGAGGGTAGGGTCCATATTCTGAATGAAATGAATAAGACTTTGGGAGAAGCGAATGCTGACCTCAAGCCGCATGCACCAAGAATCGAAGAAATCATAATCGATAAGAGCTATATCGGTGCAGTTATAGGACCTGGTGGTAAAGTCATCCAAGACTTACAAGCCAGAACTGGAACTGTAATTAATATTGAAGAAGTAGACGACAAAGGCGTTGTATCCATCTCTTCCAATGATGCTGATTCACTCAAGAAAGCGAAGGATGAGATTATGGAAATAGCGTTTGAGCCTGAAGTAGGGGATGTGTTTGATGCCAAGGTGGCTTCGGTACAATCTTACGGAGTCTTCGTTGATTTCAAAGGTAAGAGTGGTCTATTGCACGTTTCTGAGATTTCTCATACGAGAATCAGTGATGTGAGTGAAGTATTCCAAGTAGGGGATGATGTCAAGGTGAAATTGATAGGAATAGACCCTAAGACTAAGAAGTTTAGACTTTCCAGAAAGGTCTTATTGGATAGAGATAATAAGCCTTTGGCGTAAGGAAAAAGATACAGAATATAAGTTATATGGAGAACCTGATTACGAAGTAATCGGGTTCTTTTTTGTTTTGGATGTGCAGCCTTCTTAAAAGAGGCGAATTATGAATGTTGAATTATATAATTTGAATTGGGGCTTTCTTCTTTTTACAAAGAAGATTTTTTAGAATGAGTTGCCTAGTGTAACACCCTCACATTTCGATGAACCATTTCTGTGCTTTCCTCAAATCGCAACTTAATCAAATAGGCATAGACAATTTAGTTAACAACCAGTTTTTCAAGTATGAATTCAGTTCCAATTTGAGCTCTCAAAATGTAAATACCTTGCTCATAATCTTGCATTTCGACATGCTGCTGAATTGAAGTGCTGGGAGGGAAAGATTTGATAATCTTCCCTGTTAAATCTATGAGTTCTAAGTTCGTGATTTTTGTGGTTCCAGAATATTCTATTGTTAATTTATCTCTGGCCGGATTAGGGTAAATTTTGAGTTGCGCATTATTTAGTTCATCTGTAGAATCAGGAAATTCACAATCTGCTTCCTCTATTTCTTGGAGGGAATTGCAGCCAGTTGCGTTTTCACTTAAAAAAATAAATCCTGGAGAGTTTTCAAAATCTCTTAGAATACAGCAGTCGCTGAGTTGAACGTTTTCCCTTATGCGTAGAGTTCCGTCAATCAATGTCAATCCTAACAAGCCATCTATATTGGTTAAGGAATTATTGTCTCTGATTTCTAAGCTGCCTGCTATCGATGTCAAACCTACTAAACCATCGATATTGGTTAAGGAAGAATTGCCACCTCTAAAATCACCAATACTTAAGGTTCCTGGTATCGATGTCAAGCCTGCTAAACCATCTACATTGGTTAAGGCAGCATTGCGAGCGATTTTTAAGGTGCCAGCTATCGATTTCAAACCAGTTAAGCCATCGAAATTGATCAAAGCAGCATTAGCAGCGATGTCTAAAGTGCCTGATAGCGAGCTCAAAGCAGATAAACCATTTACATCGGATAAGACAGAATTGGCCCACAAAAGCAAAGTACCTTCAATCGAAGTCAAATTTGATAAACCATCTATATTGATTAATGAAGCATTGAAGTTAATTGATAATTTGCCTTCTATAGAGGTCAAGCCTGCTAGACCATTTACATTGATTAATGTAGCATTTTCCCAAATTTCTAGGGTACCTGTTATTGAAGTCAAGCCTGATAATCCGTCAATATTGGTTAAGGAATCATTTCCATTATTTGTAGTACCAATATTTAAAGCTCCTGATATTGATGTCAAGCCTGATAAGCGATCTATATTGGTTAAGGCATCATTGTCATAAATTTTTAATTGTCCTACAATAGAGGTCAAGCCAGCTAAGCCATTTATATTAGTTAATGCAGAATTTGAGTCGACGACCAAAGTACCTGTTAGAGATGTCAAGCCTGATAAGCCATCTATATTGGTTAATGCAGAATTGGAGGCGATTTCCAAAGTTCCTTCTAAAGAGGTTATACTAGCTAAGCTATTTACATTGGTTAAAGCCGAATTGGAATCAATTTCCAATATTCCTGCTATTGCAGTCAGGCCAGCTAAGTCATCTATATTGGTCAATCCATCATTCTGTTCAATTATTAAACTGCCTGCAATCGAACTCAATCCAGATAATCCGTCTATATTGGGTAAGGCAGGATTTAATCGAATTCTTAAAACGCCTGCTATCGAGGTCAATTCAGATAAGCCCTCTACATTGGACAAGTCATTATTTCTCCCAATTTCTAAATTGCCTGCTAGTAATGTCAAACCAGCTAATCCATCTACATTGGTTAAGGCTTCATTATTTGTGATATCTAAAGTGCCGGCTATTGATGTCAAGCTAGACAATCCATTTATATTGATTAATGCATCATTGCTTCTTATTATTAAATTGCCTGATAATGAGTTCAAGCTAGCTAAACCATCTATATTGGTTAAGGCGTCATTTCCTCTGAAAATAGAACCAATATTTAAAGTCCCTGTTATCGATGTCAATCCAGATAAACCATTTATATCAGACAAGGCATTATTTCCCTCGATTGCTAAAGTGCCTTCTATCAATGTCAATCCAGACAAGGCATCTATATTAGTAATATCAGATCCTGAAATGGTTACATTACCCATCAGCACCGTAATACTCTGATCCCAGGCATCCACCTCGGCCTGAGTAGATAAAGTGATGAATTGGCTGTATAGCGCTGTGCTGCAGATGTAGAAAACCAAACATAATAAGGAAAGTCGAAGATTGTTCATCTATAGAAATTGAAGTTTAGAACAAGATAGAGAATTTGAAACAGTAATAGGGTGGAAGATGAAATATCTGATCTGATTACTATCTGTCTGGGTTGAACTTGAACTCGATTCTAAAAAGTAACAATCGATCAATATCTCAGAAATAGAATGACATGTCAACTTGCAACGCTATTATAATCATTCGTTAAAACTAGCTGTCTAAGAGCCTAATCTATAAATCATAGCGTTAGGATTACTATATGATGTGCAGGTTGCTGGGCAGTTAGAATATTGGCTGAAAAGTTAAATTTCGAATATATTAAAAAAATATGTAATATATAACTTGAAATCTTGACTTGTTTACTATCTTTGTGCTGCCTACCTAATGACAATAGTCCGTCAAGTACATTATTTAAACATTATTGGTAAAAAAAACGACCAATTCTGAACTTAATTGGTCAGATACTTGTAAATAATCTAACTGGTTTAAATATATTTTTTGAGACATGCAATTATTTAATAAGATAATTGCTAAATACTTACTTACTCGATGAGACAGCTAAAGATAACCAATAAGATCACCAGCAGGGAAAGTCTAGCTCTAGACAAATACCTCAATGACATATCTAAGATAGATATGCTTACACCTCAAGAAGAGGCGGATCTTGCAAGAAGAATTAGAGAAGGAGAGCACGGTGCTCTCGAAAGAATGACTCAGGCTAACTTGAGATTCGTTGTATCTGTTGCAAAGCAGTACCAGAATCAAGGTTTATCACTGAGCGATCTTATAAATGAAGGGAATGTAGGGTTGATGAAAGCCGCTAAGAGATTCGATGAGACCAAAGGTTTCAAGTTCATCTCTTATGCCGTATGGTGGATCAGACAATCCATCCTTCAGTCCATAGTGGAATACTCCAGAATGGTAAGATTACCACTCAATAAAGTAAGCTCTTATTCCAAGGTAAATGAGGCCTACGTGACCTTCACTCAAGAGTTTGAAAGAAGTCCGACCTTAGAGGAATTAGGAGAGTTGCTGGATATGAAAGTCGGTGACATCCAGAATGTACTGCAAGGAGGTGGTAGACACTTGTCCATGGATGCTCCAGTAGGAGGAGAAGACGGAGATGCATCGATGCTGGACTTGTTTGTAGAGCGTGATCAGAAAATGCCTGACCTTAACCTCATGGAAGCTTCTCTTAAGGATGAAGTGAAGTTCGGTTTATCCTTACTCAGTTCTAGAGAAATAGAAGTGCTTTCCGCTTATTATGGCCTCAATGGTCACAAGTCCTTGACGCTGGAAGAAATAGGAGAGCTGTATGGATTGACTAGAGAGAGAGTGAGACAGATCAAGGAGAGAGCTCTCAGAAGACTGAGAAAATCAGTTAACAGAAATGCACTAAAGTCTTATTTAGGCTAGTAGCTAGTCTTTTACAGACATTTCGTAGAAAATATACAATACCTATCAGGCTTATGGAATATCTTTCCATAAGCCTTTTTTTATATTCTTAATTCATAATTCAATTAATTCATAAAGATAAATGGCAGCATTGTTCAGGTTATTTTTTTATTTGATCTTATGGGGATTGGGATTGATGTTCTTTCTCTATCTACTCTCTTACATCAAAAAATCAGATCCCATCAAGCAAGAGAAGAAAATATGGGATCGTCTTATGGAGCTTCTGGAAGGCCTCGCTTCTGATCTGATCCCGATGGAGAAGCAAGAGCTCAGCGAATTATCCAAAACAGCCCCGCAGACCAAAGTCAATAAGAAAATCACCAAAGGTTTTATTTCCACTATTTTCCAGGAACCCGTTCTGGCTTATGCCAAAGAGCAGACGGAAACCTCGTCGCTCTATATTGTTGCTCAAGATGCACAAGAAACCACCTATGCACTGCGTAATCTAGATAACCATACAGTACTTTTGTTAGACGGAGCAGTGTATGGAACCATAGATGCAGCTGATGTTGTTACAGACCACAGAGTAGCAAAAGGACAAAAGGTGTTCATCGATTGTAACTCCTATCCAGAATACAACGTTATTATGATGGATGAGACGCCAATTGCTTATATGGATAAAAGCGGTGGCACTTCGTCAAACGAAAGATTCTTTCCCATGATCAATGAGATCGAAAAGATAGATTCCAAGTTGATTATATTTCTGATCCTTTATTGTAAATTGATAAAAACCACAACTAACAACTAAAATGATAAGACTAGTAATTTTCTTAAGCCTCTTCTCGTGTTCTTTTCTAGTAGCTCAGAACAATGAAGCACCTCAGCCAGACAACGAGCAAATGCAAGATGCCGTCACTGAAATGCAAAAGATGATGGACACGATGGACATCAATTCGTTATTACAAGGATTTGACATGGAAGGGATGGATTCTCTTAATCTGGAAGAGTTGATGGGCGGCGATATGCTGAAAATGTTCGGTGGAGAAGATATGGAGAAGATGATGGAAGGAATGGATCTGGGCAAGATGATGGAAGGCATAGACATGCAGGAAATGAACAAAATGCTCGAGGGCATCGATATGACTGAAATGATGAAGATGATGGAAGGGATGGACTTGAGTAAGATGATGGAAGGCGTGGACATGGAAGAGCTGAGTAAGATGTTTGAAGGTATGGATTTCCAACAAATGACTCCGCCAGGAAAGCTACCTGACAATCCTACTGAGCAAGATGGTAAAAAGAATATGAAGAAAATCTAGGACGAGTACTTATATTAGATGATATAGTAGAGAGGCTTTGGAGTGATCAGAGGCCTCTTTTTTTATTTCCCCAATTCCCAGATAACTGAAATTTGTGTGCTAAGGGAACACTGGAAAACGGCCATTATAGGTTTGCAGGATCAGCGTAATATCCTTACAATTTTGGAAAGGTGGGAATCTTGGGCTATTTGACATTAAGAAATAATTCGAGTCGAAAGTTATTGCTGTAACCAATCTCATCCCTCATTCACCATTGTTAAGCGAGTATTCTCCCTGAGGAGCCTTTTTTAGCGTATACTTGTATTGCTTTACACATTATAGTAAAATACCATGAAAGCAACAGACATAGCCAGAATCGTTCTCTACAGATGCCACGAGAAAGGTGTGGAAGTCCTATTGATCAGACCAGATCTTAAGGATGATGAGACGATATGGAGACTACCTACTACTGCAATGGAGGGGCTCGATCTGAATAACGGTATCAGATTAGAAGATGACATAGAAGGTGGAGTAACCATGGCTGTAGAAGCTGACTGGCACCAGATTCCTTCCATAAGAGGGATTATAAAGCACGATGCGATACGTTTAGGAACTAAAATCAAACAGGTTTCTAATCTTTCTCAGTTCAAGTATCATAGTGTCAAAGATGCCTTGCAACGCGTCATGCCTCAAGAGTACCAAGCGCTCAAAGAATTGAAAGACATATTACTGGATAAGAACCAAGCTAGCTTTATATAGCTCTGGTTTAATAGAGATATAAAGAGAAAGGGACTGATCTATTAGATCAGTCCCTTTTGTTATTTCCAGTTGTTAGGTTGCTATCATAAGGACTTGTGTGAGCCATCACAATATCCCATTTCGTTGTTAGTTGCTTTGCAAGTGCAGAAGTTGACATCCTTGTCTTCTGTGGCCTCGAATACTACAGGCTTGAATCCACTGCCTTTGTGGGTGCCATTACAGAAGGGTTGATTATCGCTTAATCCACAGGAACACCAAGCATATTTTTTGCCCTTTTCCAATGAGACCCTGATCGGTGCTGTGCCAGCAATTTTTGGTTTATCCATAGTTTCTTTTGTTTTTATATACAATAACACTAATGATAAAACCGTGCTAGAAGTTCGGGTTTGGAGTTATATAGAATAATTCAAATTAAGGTTGGTGACAATTTTACCAACTGATGTCCTCATCTGTAGAAGTGTCAGTTTCCTCGCTAGTCGACGTGGTTTCAGCTTCAGTTGAGGTTGTATCTTCCGCAGGAGTTGACTCTGAAGACTCTGAATCAGCATTCATCTCAGCTTCTTGTCGCATCTTTTCTTCCCATTCCAACTGTCGCTTTTCATACAGCTCGTAGTCGAAGTCGGGCATTAATTCCGTCTTGACATGGTTAACAGTATCTTCCAGATTACCCATAAATCTGTTGAAATCCTCTTTGTAAAGGAAAATCTTATGTCTTTCATAGCCATTGCCATCGAACCGCTTGGTACTTTCAGTGATGGTAATGTAGTAATCCTCCCCTTTAGTCTGCCTCACATCAAAAAAGTAAGTTCTTCGTTTTCCAGCTCTAACTTTAGAGGAGTAAACACTTTCAAATCTCTTGTCTTCCACCTGATTCGTTTTTTGTAGTCTAAGTTTATACCAATATAGTGCAATAAATTAAATGCAAGTAAAAAAAAGCGAATTAGTAAACAGTGGATATTTACTGATTATTCAATAATTGATAATAGCTATTGCTTTTTATAACCTCAGAATGACTCCCTACATCTTGGATTTCTCCTTTTTCCAGTACGACCACTTTGTCAAATTCCAGCACATTGGATACGCGGTGGGTAATAATAAGTGCTGTCTTGTCTCGCAGATCCTTGTCGATATGAGATAGGATCTGATGCTCAGTATTGGCATCCACAGCAGACAGGCAATCATCCATCAACACTAGATCCGGACTCTTTATAAGTGCCCTGGCTATGGAAAGCCGCTGTTTTTGGCCACCTGAAAGTGTGACCCCTCTTTCTCCTATCTTGGTATCATAATCATCAGGAAAGTCCCTAATGTCCTTGTCCACGGCAGCAATATCTGCGTATTCCACAACTCTTGAGCGAGTGGCAGCTGGCTCTCCCAGCTTGATATTGCTTTCCACGGTCTCTGAAAATAGGAAAACATTCTGCGGTACATAGCCTATGGAAAGTCTCAGTTGCTGGACATCGTAGGTCTTTATATCTTTTCCATCCAGTAGTATTTGCCCTGCTGTGACATCATAGAATCTCAGTAAAAGCTCAGCGATGGTGCTCTTGCCAGAGGCGGTTTTTCCTACTATGAGCACCTTGTCTCCTGGGTTGACTGCGAAGCTGACATTTTTCAATGCAATGATGCCTGTGTCGGGATAAGTAAAACTGACGTCTCTGAATTCTATTGATCCCTTTAATTTAAGTATTGGTTTATCCTGAGCAGCGCTCACTGCAATGTTAGGTTCGGTCCGCATGATCTGATTGATACGATCTTGTGAGGCTGCAGCGGTCTGCACTAGGGAGGCTATCCATCCTATGGACGTGATCGGCCAAGTCAACATATTGATGTAAATCACAAATTCCGCAATATTTCCAGTAGTGATTTCTCCAGCTACTACCAGTTTACCACCGACATATATCGTCAGAAGTGTGCTGATACTAACCAGCAAAATCATCATGGGAAAGAAGAGAGCCTGCACTCTGGCTAGTTTCAGAGCCTTATTCTTATAGTCGGCACTTTCTGATTCAAAGTGAGATCTGAAAGCGTCCTCCTTGGCATAACTTTTAACGATTCTTATACCAGAATAGACTTCTTGTGCCGTGGTATTGAGTTGGGCTATTTGTTTCTGGATTTCTGCACTTTTCTTATTAATCAAACTACTGATATAGTAGATGGAAATAGACAAGAAGGGTAGCGGTAAGAGGGCATAAAAGCTCAAGGTGGTGTTCACCTGAAACATGGAATAAATAATAAACGTGAAGAGGAAAGAAACCCTTATTCCGTACATGATGGCTGGACCCAGATACATGCGAACCTTGGATACATCAGAAGAGACCCTGGCCATCAAGTCACCAGTTTTATTTCTCTTATAAAATCCCAAATCCAATTTTTGATAGTGTTCATAAATATCCTTGCGCATATCGTATTCCACAAGTCTGGACATGACGATCAGGGTCTTCCGCATCAGATACATGAATAGTCCAGAAAGCAGGCTGAACCCTATGACAATTCCAGAAAATTTAAGAATTTCATTTCCAAACAATTCTTTAAAGGAGGCTAAGTTTTGCTGCCCCTCCAGCTTTTCTGTACCTGCTATTATGAAGTCAAGGGCATCCCTGATCGCAGGTGGAATGAGTATACTGAAGTATACGGACAATCCTACAAAGGCAGTACCTAGAAGTATTCTGACCTTGTATCTGAGTAAGTATTTATTGAGGTATCTAAGGCTTTCCAAGTCTATGCTATCTAAAGAACGAAAGTACAACAATAATAAGGCGGGCAGGTTTAAATAAGTGAGACTCTTATGTGCCCTTTTATTACAGTCATGAGCTCAACTGATCGAGAGCGTTGTCTCGGTCTCAAGGAGCTAACGCAACGTAGTGTTGTATCTTCTGGAATTTCTTTCACTCAGCTAGATGTGAGATCAAGGTATTAAAAGCTGCATTGCGAAAAACCATCAACTTCTTGGGAGGCTTTTCATTGATATTCCATGGAGTTGTTCTGGTCTTATATTTTGAGATAGGGGTATAGCTTGTTATACAGACTGTCAGATATGACGATCAATTTCTTGAGATCTGTTACACTACTGAAGGCACCATGTTGCTGCTTGTACCTGGTGATGTGCTTGGCGAGTTTATATCTGACATAGGGATGTGCAGCTAGGGAATCCTTCGGCGCATTGAGTGATAATTGGCGTTGTATGCCTGTCACTAAGATGCGCTTTTTATTATTGCTTATGACTTCCGGTTTTATGCCATACACTTCAGTCAGTTGCTCTACGGAATGGAAGCCGCCTAGCTTACTTCTGTATTCCTGTATTTGCGTGGCATAGTAAGGGCCTATACCTTTGAGTGATTGTAGTTCTTCCAGACTAGCAGTATTGAGGTTGACTACTCGATCATTATTGAATGAGCTGCGGGACTTAGGTTTTTTTTGAGTTGAGATGATGGAACAGTAGGGTCTTATGTTCTGATAGACAGAGTCAGGTAACTTGTAGATAGCCTTGAGTTTGTCACAAGAGTAATACGTCCAGCCATTCCTCCTTTGTTTCATCAGAGTCTTGACCATCCAGGGTTTCAGCCCTAGTCTCAGCCACCCCACACTGTCCAAGGTGTTAGGGTCGAAAGTTGAGTACTCAATCTGAATCTCTTTATCAGGAGTCTTGATTTTGGATATGTAAGCTTTTTTCTGATTATGTCTCTTTGTCTTTTTCTTTACTGTGATATAACAATAAGGTCTGATTTTTTGATAGACTGAATCTGGTAGATTATAGGTTTCACCCAGTTTGTCGCAGTTGTAATATTTCCATCCGCCTCTTCTTTGTTTCAGGATACTCTTGATCACCCATGGCCTTACCCCTAGCTGTAGCCATTCTAAACTATCGATAAGGTTAGGATCAAATTTTGTATATTTAATAGGAGGATACTTAGCTGATTTTTGAGGATCGTAAGTGGCCAGCTTCTGATACTTTTTATTTTCAATTGAATTCGTAGAAAGATCTTTTTCGAATAGTATTGACTCCAGCTTAATATTGCTTGGCTGGTGTTTCATCTTGGGTACATATAGAAAATTATAGCCGTACAGCAGTACTAGAATGATTGTGATCAACAAGAGTACTGCTCTGTCACCTTTGGAAAAATTTATATTTCGTTTCCAGTTTATCACTCAAATTATTTTTTCATAGGCACCCTGCACAGAAGTCTCGTGTATCGGTATGCCCAGCTCATTGGCCATACGTTTTATGGATTTTGATTTATATTTGGTAGTGCCATCCAGCACTATTTTTTGTATGTCAAAGTTTGCTGCTAGCTTATTAAGGTTGTTGTAAGAGTCACCCGATAGCACGAGTAGACTCACAGGAAGCTCAGAGACATAATCGAGCGCAGCTTGACTTGGGTATAACAGATGCAGTTCGTTGTTAATGAGATGAAAACCCTGCTGTCCCAATTGCGAGGCTGAAGAGAGTGACTTTACTTCCATTGCTCTGTTGTATAATCTGTTGTTCTTTGCAACATAGTTGATGCTTTTTTCATCAATGTCAGTTGAAGCGTATTGATAAACTGTTCCTTGCTGGAACCAATCTATGATACTGCCTCTATAGCTATCATAGACGACTAGCTTGTCGATTTTATGCTTCTGGATTTTTTCAATATTATGACTGGTGATCTGAAGGATCAGGACTAATCCTGCGGCTATTAATAATTTAGGTTTTTTCGTTTTGACGAAAATAGCAAAGAGTCCGATGGCAATATAGATAAGTACCAGCGATAGATTTGAAAGCCATAATTCCTCTGCACTGCAGAAAGGCAGTTCTTGTACTTTGAAGATGAACCAATTGAATTTTTCTATGCACCAGTTGAGAACAACACCTAGTAACTGAGATATAATATTTGCTTCCCCCAGTATGAAACTGAAAATCAGTAGGAATATACCCAGCCATAAAATTAGACCAGCTGCTGGCACTGCTACCATACCTGTCAACCAGAAGTAGAGCGGTAATTTATGAAAATAGAAGATGGCAAGGGGAGAGACCAGGGCCTGGGCAGAAATAGAAACAGCTATGAGTCCCCATAACCATTTCAGTAATTTATTCTTAAATAGTAGAGTCCTGAAAATAGGTGGAAAGAAAAATATGATGCCTAACAGCGCCAGAAATGAAAATTGAAAACCAGCTTGATAGATGTAAGCTGGATGAAAGATCAACATCATCAGTGCAGCGGCAGATAATAGATTGTAGGGATTTCTTTGTCTTTTAATGCCTTTAGCCACATAGAATAATGTGAACATAAGAGCTGCTCGAGTCACTGCTGCAGCCATACCTGTCATAATCGCAAACAACCATATAACTGCAATGAGTAGACTAGCCTTTATTGCTTCTGCATACGAACCGTTTAAGGGTGCTCGATTAAGTAAGAATAGAAAAAGTGTACCGACGATTCCTACATGCAAACCACTTACGGCTAGCACATGCACAGCTCCTGTATCTGTAAAGGCGTCATATAAATCATCATTGAGCAGATTCCTCTCGCCAAGTATCATTGCTGCAGCAACAGCCAGTGAATTTTCATCTTTTAGATGACCTTTTAATATGTCTAAAGCAGAGTTTCGAATCAGTTTAGCTCTGACTGAAAGAGTTTTTGGTGCAGTTGTGTTGATTAATTGATATTGATTGGTGTCGAGCCGCATCCTATGATAAATACCTCTGTGATTCAAATATCTTTTATAATCAAAGACATGAGGGTTTTTATTGTCTTGTTCCAGAGCATAATCTGCAGTGGTCACTAGCTTGCCACCGAGATCAATGTCAGTCTGCAGACCTTTGAGATAGACCATCATTTTACCATCTACTTCTCTGAGAGAATCAGTATGCACGCCTGCATATTCCACTATTGTCAATAGCCGAGTAGATTTAGTGAGTAGAGTAATGTCCTCTATGCTGTGGACTAGTATTTTGGCATTTTTGAATTTGCTGAAATGCTGTGTATCATACTCCAATTGTGAGAAATGCCAATGCAAACTTCCCATCACAAAAAAGCTAAGTATCCAATATATGCTTTTTAGTGTTTTGGATCTAGGAAGAAATATGGTAGTACCTATAAAATATACGAGAAGAAAGATGAAAAACTCAAGACTCAGACTAAAGCAACCTAATATGAAATTGGAAGTGATGATACCTATGATAAAAGGTATGACTATCTTGAATATGGGCAATATATTAAATGGTGTAGTCATCCAACAGTATCAATAATTGATATATGTCTTTTAAATTAAAAACCTAGAATTTCATTTAAGATAGGCAACTGTTTTAACAATTCCAACAGCACCTATGTGTCATTTTCAGGATTTGTAGACGGTTCTTTAGTGCATTTAACTAATAAGTCACAAGCGATTATAGTAAATTACAGTTTTTAAGACACCTTTAGAGAAATGAAAGCACTCATAGTCCTCCTACTATGGCTACTGTTGGGTTTTGGATATTATTCAGCTCAAAATGCCTATTGCAATTCCAGCCAGTCTACAGCTGCCTTACCTCAAGCCAAGGTCATGACCAAGGCCATAAATCCTGCATTGCAATCACAAACCATCACTCAAGAAGCTTCTGATGTGGACACTACAATAACACAAACCATTGATTATGCTCATTCCACTTTTGTTACCTTCGAGAAAGATGGCAATAAGACTGTCATAGACATCACAGAGGATGAACCGATGAATGATGAAATGAACGCCTTACTTGAATCTTCCTGTAACGAGCTCCAGAATAATATGAAAAAAATTCTGATCACGAGTTATGGAAATACACCGGATGTGACGATGAAAAAAATGGAAGATGCTTTGATTCGATGTGGTCTTTCACCGCAAAGGGTCTTGCTCTACAGCAAGAAATCCAATGATACTTATGACAACAAATTGGTTTTTGAGATAATTGAATAAAGAAAAGAAATTGCCTTATGATTTCACTTAATATTTTAATGGACTTTTGTGCATCCTGGTACTGGTGGTGGATATTACCTTTTCTCTTAGGTATCTTAATGGGGTATGTGATATGGGCTAGGTTTAAAGTCAGAGCACAGGAATTGGAGAATTCTGTAGCGAGATACAAATCCACTGTAAGTACTCTGGAAAGTGATCTGAGTAAATCCCGTAATGATAGAATAGTAGCAGAGGCTAAATTAACAAAGATCGAATCCACCTTGAATACTAAAGAAAAACAAGTCAATATATTGAATAAGGAAGTATTGGAATTAAAGAAAAAAGGCAAAACTGCCAGTGGCGCAGGCATTGGATTCAATTTAAAAGACAAGGAAGCATCGCGCAAATTATCAGGAATGATCAGAGGTGTAGGGCTGGGAACTGTCGGTATGGGTACAGCCAGTGGTGAGCAGTCCACGAGACCAGAAGTTTCAAAAGAAGATAAAAAAGAGGATAAAAAGTCTAAGAACGAATATAAGCACTATCATAAATTCTTACCTACTAACCTACAAATAATCGAAGGTATCGGACCTAAGCTAGAAGGCATCCTAAAGGAGAATGGTATAGGTACTTGGAAGGAATTGTCAAGTAACAGCCGTGGTGAGCTGAGGGCCTTACTAGAGACTTATGGATCCAGATACAGTATCATAGATCCTTCAGGTTGGCCTCTTCAAGCGTTCAAAGCGATGAATAAGGACTGGGAAGGTTTAGTCAAGATCCAAACTGAAGATGGTTCTGATTCCAAGGTTGAAAAGGTCGCTAAGAAGCTGGGTTTCAATAAAGGCAGCGATGAACTTTCCTAGCTAATTTGCAGTTGTAAGCTCATAACTTTTTTTGATATGGAAGTTGCTTACTTAGGAGGTGGATGTTTCTGGTGTACAGAAGCCTATTTTAATAGGCTCAAAGGGGTCTCCGCTGTAGAATCCGGATATGCGGGAGGCCGTACAGAAAATCCTACTTATAAAGAAATATGCACAGGTACTACTGGTCATGCTGAGCTGATCAAAGTGAGTTACGATGCCGAGGTTATCAGCTTTGAAGATTTATTGGAAGTTTTTTTTCAAACCCATGACCCCACTACACTGAACCGACAAGGAGCTGATGTAGGGACACAGTACAGATCTGTTATTTTTTATCAGTCAGAGGAAGAGCGACAACAAGCTCAGGCTTTTATCGATCAAGTCGCCAATACATATTGGAATAATCCCATCGTCACGACACTGGAACCGTTAAAGCAGTTCTATCCGGCAGAAGCTTACCATAATGATTACTACAATCTCAATCCTGGTCAAGGTTATTGTAGAATCGTAATTGCACCAAAGCTTAAGAAGCTTGAGCAGCAGTTCGGTGATAAACTCAAAACATCTTGAAATGAAGAAGTATAATGCGTTGACTCCAGAAGAGCGCTATGTTATCGAAGAGAAGGGTACCGAAAGACCTCACACTGGAGAATACAATAACCACTACGAAAAAGGTTTTTACGCTTGTAGGAAATGTGATAATCTCTTGTATAGTTCAGAAGCAAAGTTTAAATCTGGGTGTGGGTGGCCAGCCTTTGATGATGAAGTGGAAGGTGCAGTTAAGCGTATTCCGGATTCAGATGGTAGAAGAATTGAAATTGTCTGTGCCAATTGTGACGGTCATTTAGGTCATGTATTTAAAGGAGAGCGACTGACAGCTAAGAATACAAGGCACTGTGTCAATTCATTGTCAGTAAAATTCATTGCCTCATAACAGCGGAGTGGAAGTGACTATCCCAGTTCTTATGTATACGTTTAATGTTTGCGTTAGTCCAGTCTTCTATTTCTTCCTTTAAGGCATTTCCGTCCTTAGAATAAACTGGAGCCCCTATGACTATTTTCACCTGTGTCCGGAGTTTTCCGAACTGCTTGAAGTGATGTGCAAGCATTCCAGTATTATTTTGCCATAAATCCCTCTTCTGCTTGTATTCAATAACTATAGGCACTACAGGAAAATTATTTTGAGCTGCTTCTATGAAAGTGCCTTTCTTGTAAGGCATGATCTCGAGTTTGGCGTTAGTTGTTCCTTCTGGATAGACCATTACGTCTTTTCCCTGTTTTAAAGCCCTGACCATTGTCTCTCTCACAGCTGATCGACTTTCACTGCTATGTCTTTCTACATACATGATTCCAGTGAGTTCAGCGCCCTTACCTAAGAGTGGGATATCAGAAACTTCTGCCTTGGCTATGACAAAAGTATCGATCTCAGCAGCCAATATAATAGGATCGGCAAAGCTACGATGGTTGCAGACGTATAGGGCATTTTCTGAAGCTGGCTGACCGCTTACCTCCGTTGAGATTCCGAGGATGAATTTTGCAAATACCACCCAGGTTCGTCGGAGTTTGAATGCTTGGTTCTCAGTGGTCCCAAATATTTTGGCATAAAGCATATAAGGTAATAGAAAAACAATCAGACTGATGATGATTATCAGAATTCTAAGTATAGCAAGAATAAGTGCTAGAGGATTGTACATTATATTACAGCAGCTCTGTAAGTAAGGCTACAATATAAGAAAGTTAATTTTCACTCTGGATATAGTAAGCGATTCCGAGCTCTAAAGCGCCCGTTCCTTGGATTTGGTTATTGAGATCTGACACATTGATATCATAACTTAAGTAAGCCCCCCATGTCCTGAAATCCAACCCAAAGTTGACGATGCCGCTGTCCACCCCGAAACCGTCAATATTATTGACCATTCTAAGACCGAAACTGATATTGATCAGAGTTTCTTCATCATTAATAGAAAAATTCATACCGTAACCACCAGTCAGTTGATGCCCTGGACTCTGATGGAAAGAGTTCAGAAAGACCGTATGCTTAAGGGTTTTATTCGGTTTGAAACTAACCATCAATCTGTTATTGAGTCGTCGACTGATCTGTTCGTTCCCCGTCTGGCTAAGTGAGGGATTGTTCAGGTGAAAGACTGCAGATGAGATTCCTATCTCCAGTTTATTGGAGTTGTATAGAAAATTAAGGCCAAAATCTAGACTTATATGATTATTCCCTGAACTCAATCCCGCCTCTCCACTGTCAATAGATCTGTCTATCTCTAAATTTGACTGATCATACTGTCTACCAAACCACAAATCTCTGCTATTGACATTAGTCTGATTATAGGATATTGAAGAGCCGGCTGTGAGTATGATTTGCTCTTGGCGGGTTTTCATGAGGGCTCTCGTGTAGGCTGCACTCACGCCAGTAGTGTTGATTCTGAAAAGTCCATTATTAGAGGCATCATTAAGAAATAAAGTACCTGCATTCCATGCGTCCATTGATGAACTGGAAAGCGTCATATCGCCTTGGAGTAGGGTAGTTTTGAAAGCATTGTTGGCAATATTACTCCATTGATCTCTATGAGCGAGACTTACTTTTGCCTTGGCTGGTTTACCATAGAAATGGTTACTGACCTGAGCAGGATTTTGAAATAGTGAAGCATCAGTGTTATTAGAAAAGTAGGCATCCTGCGCCAGCACTAGGCTAGAACTAAGCATAAACAGCAGTATGGGATAAATCGTATTGATACTGTGTTTTTTTATCTTATAAGTGTAGACTGTCCTGAGCGGTTCTCTATTCTTCCATCAAGACAAGTAAAATTCAAAGTCCATATGTATGAGCCCATTGGTAGGGCAGAGCCCTTATCGCTTCCATCCCACCCAGTCATCTCCTCATTAGCTCGTACATTCTGAGATGAGAAAATGAGCTGCCCCATCTCGTTGTAGATTTTGAATTCATTAATCTGGATGTCTGGACTGCCAAATACGGCTAGATAGTCATTCATGCCATCATTGTTAGGTGAGAAGCCTGTAGGGACTGCCAGATCATTTTGATCGACTACATTGACATTAAAGTAAGTTTCTGAAGAACAATTTCTTTCATCGATTACAAGTAGGGAGGCAGAAAATGATCTTACGATATTACTGATTACTGGAGTGCTGCAATCCATACAGCTGAACAGTGCTTCATTCGGTGCATTCCATTCATAACTTATCGCTCCGCTTGTATTTTTCATTACGACTTCCAAGGTCAAGTCTTCACCATAATTGACCAGTAAGTCACTGGAGATTTCAACTTCTATTTCCTCGGCAGGTGCCACTTGGATCTCTCGAAATGTTGAGCAATTTTTAGCGTCTATGACAGTCACCAGATATGATCCTCCAGTGAGACCTGAGAATGTGTTACTGCTCTGACCTGGCTCATCATTTAGAATATAAATGATAGGCTCTTCGGCATTATCTTGAGTAATAACGATCGAACCATTGGCCTCGCCGTAACAGGATTCGTCAGTAACTTCAGCAGAAATTGTCATACCATTTTCTGGTGATTCGATGATTAGAGTTTGTTCATTAAGGCAGTTGTTGTCGTCCGTCACCGTAACAGTGTAAGCACCTGCACTCAATCCTGTTAAGTTAGTTGCTGCTGATCCGGTGTTCCATGTTATGGTATAAGGTTTTGTGCCGCCAGTGACGTATAACTGTATTTCTCCAGTATTGGCGTCTACGCATTCTATGTGTTTAGCTTCTGACGCGACCTCAAGGGGTTCAGGTTCTGATAATGATATTTGTGCTGTGGTTTGGCAACTTGCAGCATCGGTTATTGTTACCGCGTAATCATCAGATGAAAGACCTGATATTTCTTGAGAGTCAGATCCATTGGACCATTTGTAAATGAAAGGAGTCTGCCCACCAGTGACAGCAGCTGCTAGGTTTCCATCAGATTTCAAGTGACAAGAAATCGGCTGAATTATATTAATTTCAGATGTGAGATCTCCAGCAATTTCAATACTAAAGTTTATGGTTTCGGAAGTGCAGTTTTCGTTTTCAAGATTCATTACAGTCACAGAGTATTCTCCTAGGTCAAGTCCTGTGAGCTGAGCTGCTTGTGAGCTAAAGTTGTCGGGACCACTCCATTCGTAATTGTAATTTCCAGTTCCACCTGAAACAGTGAGACTTGCTGTACCGTCAGAACCAGGACTACAGCTTACTGTTGTTGTCTGGACAGAAGCTTCTATTACAGCAGGGGATATAAGTGTTATGCACTCTTCTGTGCTGCACCCTGCGGCATCCTCGATTGTTACACAATAGGTTCCAGCTCCAAGGTCATTTCTGATATGCTGTCTACTTCCATCTTCCCAGTTATAACTCAGGTCACTACTACCACCTGAAAATGATAAAGATATGATTCCGTCTGTTGTGTCATGACAACTTGGATGCTCAACTCTAAGTTCCTCTTCAGTTATCGGCTCGGGGTTCATCAGCTCTAGGGTGGCTGTTGAGATGCATCCTTCGGAATCGGAAATGGTCACAGAATTTATTCCAGCTGATAGCGCAGTTGCTTTTTCTGAAGTCTCTCCACTACTCCAGAGAAAAGAGTATGCACCAGAGCCGTAAGCTACGACAGCAGTCGCTTGTCCATCAGTGGAGTTGTGACACTGCGGATTTTTCAGATCATCGAAAGTTATTTGTAGTCCTGCTACTTGAAGAACTGCAGTACTGCCAGTGACGATACAGCCGTAGGCATCTTGCACTTCATAAGAGACTGTTCCCGGCGATAAATTCATCAAAGTATCTGATACGATATTTCCATTCCAAGTTGTAACATAAGGTGCTAAGCCTCCATAAGTGAACACAGTTGCATAAACGTCGCCACCACCAGAACAATCCAGAGAATCAGATTGTAGATAGGTATGATCAAGGACACTTGGATTGATGTTTTCGAATTGTTCTTCCAGTTTGCAACCGATGTTGTCGGTTACCGTAACTGAATAGGTGCCTGAAGCCAGGTCGCTTCTACTGATCTCTGAAGATCCGTCCTCCCATATTACCATAGTGGGGTTGTTGTCCGCAGAAATGGAAAGCGTTATCACCCCGTCTTGCTCATTTGCGCAAGTAGAATTTTGAAACTCTGTAGAAAGCACAAATAAAGGTGGTTCATTGACAACTACCGTATCCTCAATTGAGCAACCTAGCGCATCGACAATCCTAATAGGCCACGTACCTGGTGGAATATTTCTTAAAGTACCTGTTGCATTGTATGCTGTATTGTTTTCTAATCTTAAAATGTAAGTTAATGGATCAGAATCAGCTTCTGCTGTTATGATGACTTGTCCTACAGGATCAGAAGAGCATTGCGGCTGGTTCACAGTTACATCCATGATTTGAGGAAGTGGCGTACTACAAGGCATTGCACTGCAGGAAGTAGTTACAATTTCACTGTTGCAACCTGCTTTGTTTATCGCTCTTACTTGTACAGTTATTTCTTCGTCATCTATAAGTCCACTGATGATGATTTGGGTTTTGCTCTGAATATCTACCAGAAAATTTCCAACCACAAGATTAGCGTTGCTTTCGGTGGTATACCATCGATTCTTTCCTATGATTTTAAATTCATAGCCTTCAGCATACTGTGATGTATCCCATGATATGGCAATGTTGGAATTGCCCTGAGATTTGCATTCCAGGATAGGTTCCTCTGCAGTTTCCTGGATTGATACCCATACGGAATCTTGAAAGGTGCAACCGTAGCTGTCTGTAATATTGAGAAAGTAATACTGAGAAGTATTTATTTCTCCTTGTGTGATTTCACATTCAGAGCAAGTTAATCCAGTATTGGGAAACCAGTTGTAATCCAATTCGTATTTTGGATTAAAAGAGATGGACCAGCCTTCTAATTCTCCGGTATGTTCATTGGTATCATCTATAATATAGAGCACATATTCTCCATTCAATGTAGAGGTAATCGGATCCAACCATTTTTCAAAACTGCCTTCAGGAAGATAGGTGCCTGTGTAGCTAGGATTGCCTGGATCCGCATTACTTTCTGAAGCATTACCTTGATTGATATTATTCGTGGCTAGAGCGGAGAAGCAAGTCTGCACTAAGCCAGAACCAGCTAATGCTGTCACACCATTGTCAGTACTTAATTCCAATATCTGGCCAGACGGTGCTGTCAGGTAAATATCCAAGTGATCCAATCGTGGGTGAGAAAACTTGTCAATACATATTTCTCCGATGATACTTGGATTCAAAGCGATGTCTTTCAGCCCAGTTACTTCTATGGTAGAGGCTACATAACCTTCTACGATTGTGAGTTGCTCTTTCTCATTGTTTTTATAAATAAGGTTGTCTGCCTGATTGACATCTCCCAGATCAGCTTCCAAGGTAAATGTGTTTCCTTGACAAGTAACAATCGTATCAACTAGATCCACAGCCTTCAATACATTGTCGTACAAAGGGATTATCAGAGTGTCTATAGTGCAAATACTTTTTTGCAAACTGAGATAGATGTATTCAGTACCTTCTGACTTGCCATCAGTAATAGGTATCAGTGAAAGATCCACTGAGGTTTCTCCAGCTCTGATGAAAATATTCTCTTTTATTTCTTCAAAGTCAACTCCAGAAATCGCTGGGTTTACCAGGTCGCTTCCGGTTAGGATTTTAATATCCAAGGGAAAGTCTATTAAAGTAGGTTCTTGCAGTGAAAAATTCAAACTGCCACTTTCACAATCTTCAGCCATACCCCCTTCTATGCCGGGGTTATTTATATTGACTTTGATGGCTTCTGTGGAGAAACTTCTTTCTTCCAGAAATACAGCGGAGTCTTCATTTTGATCTTTACCATCTCCAATGGCAATCTTGATCGTATAAGTTGCACAAGGAATCACAGCCGCTCTAGCCGAGAATACATTCAGATAAGCATTGAATGAAGGGTGGCCATTTTCTGGGATCGTATTGTAATACTGCTCAAAGTCCAAGGACTCTGCTGCACCATCACAAGTGCCACCATCAGCAAATATGCCTGGTTGACCTCCATTGACCGAATTGATAGTCACAGGTAAATCCAAGAAGCTGTCAGGATCATTAGGATCAGGTATACGTGCTATGTTCTCAGCTTCATAATTTCCTCCACCTGGTCTAGGACCGCTGATGAAAAATCCAAACACATCATTCTTATCTCCACAGACAAACTTAGGGTACTCCTCTGAGGCAAACACATATCGGAAACTGAGGTTGTCTGATGAGGGAACAAAGGTAATTTCAAATTTTGCAATGTCTTGAACTTCCACTCCCGCCAATTCTTCCAAATCCTCGTCTACTATGGTCTTGCCAGAAGAACTGCCATTAATCGGGGCTGCATTCAAATTTGGTAACAGTAGTTTTTGAGAAAATCCTGTAGAAAGAACTATGCCTCTTTCTAGACCGATGGAAGCGGAGGCATTGTCAAATAAACCAACTGAGGCCTTGGTTCCAGAATAATTAGATTCTAAAATGTCAATTCCATTACCAAGAAAGACATTTTGAATAATGTTCTCAGGCAGTAAGGGCGGAACGTTGCCTGGATGAATGGTCATCTGGCCATAGGTAGCAGTAAAGCAGCTGAATATCAGGCAAATTGGTACTATAAATTTCACTGGTTGAAGTTAAGTACTTTTTAGGAGTGAATCAAAAGTGGTGTAATATATATTAACCGTATAACATATATGTAATTGTTTGTAAAACAAATGTTTACACATTGTATAGAAATTAAATACTAAATCAGGCCCACACATATATATTAGACGGTGTATTTACGGTTTGGTGACGTTCTTATGAATGAATTACTTAGATATATACCCTAATATTGTTGATAAGTTAGGATTAGGTCTTTTATTATTGAGAAAAGGCTCCACTTAGAGCAGCATTTTTACAAAAATATCCAGATGAAACAATTCTTCAAATTTATATTTGCTTCTTGCTTAGGAACAATTTTAGCGTTTGTGGCCATTGGTTTACTATTTGCTGTCATAGGTGGTATTGCTGCGTCTACTCAGAAATCTCAAGTGAAGGATGGCGTGCTTTTATTGGATTTTGCGACGCCAATTCCAGAAAAGACAGGAAATGTCGGTTCTGATGGTTTTAATTTTGACAGGCCCAGCGATTTGGGAATGTATCACATACAACGTCTTATCAGGCATGCCCAGACTGATCCTGCGGTCAAGGGCATTGTCTATAGAGCCAGTTCCAGTACGCCGCTAGGATTAGCGACAGCCTCTTCTCTGCGTGAGACGCTAAAAGAATTCAGGGATTCTACAGACAAGTTCATCTATAGCTACGCGGATTTTTTTGATAATACTTCTTACCTGTTGGCCTCATCTTCAGATTCCATCTTTGTCAATCCTAATGGTATCCTGGACATCAACGGTTATGCTGCTATGATACCTTTCTTCAAAGGGACTATGGAAAAATTAGGTGTCGACATGAATGTATTCTATGCAGGACAATTCAAAAGTGCCACGGAACCTTTCAGGAGAAAAGAAATGAGTGAGCAGAATAGAACGCAGACCAGAGAGTATCTGAATGAAAATTACCAACTCTACTTGGATGAAGTTTCCAGTTCCAGAAATATTCCTGTTGCAAATCTCAAAACCATGATCAATGAGCTGGATCTGGATAATACGGAGCAAGCTGTGGAGCTGGGCATAGCTGATAAACGATTGCATTGGTTCCAGTTTGAAGATCTGATCAGATCCAAGCTAGGTATAAAAGAGGGCAAAGCGATAAGTTATACAGACCTCGACACCTACTCGAGCAGCGTTACTCTCAGTTATGGTAGCTCTTCCAACAGAATAGCGTTGGTCTTTGCCGAAGGAGAAGTCCAATATGATTCTGAAGATAAAGGAAATATCAATGAAGTCAGTTATCATAAGATTTTTGACAAGATCAGAAAGAATGACAAGTTCAAAGCTGTTGTTCTAAGGGTGAACTCTCCCGGAGGAAGTGCCTTTACTTCTGATGTCATCTGGAGAGAGATAAAGGAGTTGCAAGCTCGAGGATTACCAGTTGTAGCTTCGTTTGGGGATTATGCAGCCTCTGGTGGCTATTATATTGCGGCAAGTGCTGACACCATCGTTTCTCACCCTAAGACCTTGACTGGGTCCATAGGTGTATTTTCCATGATGCCTGACTTGACAGAGTTTATGAGAGAGAAAATAGGTGTAACCTTTGACACTGTCAAGACCAGTCCACATGCCATATTTCTCAATCCATTCTATAAATTAGGAGAAGAGGAGAAGGTTGCGATGCAGCGCTATACTGATGATATGTACAACACTTTTCTAGATAGGGTTGCAGAAGGTAGAGGGGCCACTAGGGCAGAGATAAATGAGGTCGCACAAGGACGAGTATGGACAGGACAACGAGCTAGTACGAATGGTCTGGTGGATGAGCTGGGTGGAATAGACAGGGCCTTGGAATTGGCTGCTGAGCTAGCAGAATTAGATAAGTATAAGGTGGTCGAGTATCCCTCCATCAAGAAAGAATGGTGGGAGGAAATGCTGATAGAAATATCCAAGTCGCAGAAAGCAGAACTGGCAACGGAAATTCTAGGTAAGGATGATGTATTTATACAAACACTGAAAGAAATGCGGACCTTGGCTCGTTATAGAGAACCTCTGGCAAGATTGCCTTTTGCAATTACTCAATAGAATAAATATAGTGGATCTGATCACTTTACCGCTTTTCCCTTTAGGTCTGATTGCCTTTCCAGGTGAGCAAGTTAATCTGCACATATTCGAACCCCGTTATAAGCAACTTGTTCAAGACTGCAGAGATCATAAGCTGAGCTTTGGCATTCCTCCTTACAAGGAAGGTCATCCTATGGTCATCGGAACAGAGATGAAATTGCTGGAGATATCACAAGTATATGATGACGGTAAAATGGATGTCAAAACTCAGGCTATGGGAATCATCAGGATCCATGAATTCTACAGTAAATTATCTGGTAAGCTCTATCCTGGGGCTGAAGTGGAGCGGGTGCAAAGGCTACCTTCGACAGGAGACCCTAATTTGGCTAAAGCCGTACTGTTATTAGTAAAGGAGTTATATGAATCATCTACAGTCAGCACGGAAGTTTCAGAATGGCATGAGGACTTTACCATCTATGAATTGGCACATAAGATCGGATTGAGTTTTGAGCAGGAGTTACAACTCTTACATATGGAAGATGAGGATGAACGCTTGCATATGGTGGAGAGGCACTTAAAGGCTTTCATTCCACAAGTCAAAAAGATGCAAGAAATGAAGGCTAAGATTCAGATGAATGGACACTTCAAAAATGTCCAACCACCAGAGCTCGGATAGAATAGGCTGTTGTATCAGTAAATAGCCGGAATAATAAAATGCAATGAGAACCTACAATCTGTCCCCGTAGATATCCAAACTCAAGGAGAAGATATGTGAAATCAGTGAGCCAGAAACACTACCGATATTAGTCAGTGCATAATCTATTTTGAATTTACCCAAATTGATTCCTAAACCAATGTTGGGCTGGAACTCAAAGCTGCTATTGGCTTGCTCATTGATGATATTTTGGAAATTACCGACACCTGCTCTGAAATAGGCCAATTCGTCGTAACCAATTTGTAAACCTACAGAGGGATCAATACCGACACTTTTACCACTGAATACTCCTGACTTGGTACCATCAGATGAGAGTCTGATATCCGTCTCCACGAGGTAGTTGAATCTGCTTTTATTGACAAGCTTATAAGCTGCGGCGAATACCAGCTTCGGCAGCGCAACTTCAGTGCTGCTCACTGGAATCACATTGTCAGTAGCCTGTAAGATCGCTTGTTCTTCGGGACTGAAAGAGAAGCTCCAGTTATTAATCGTTGTTGTGATGTCTCTTCCCATCAGACCAAAAGAAAGGTTGCCTGTATCGTACATCAAACCCGCATCAAAGCCAAATCCAAAAGCTGAACCAAATCCTCCCACTGATCTGTAAATGATCTTTGCTGAGCCACCTATCGAAAGCCCTTCTATTCCCAAGTCTTGTCCGTAAGAAACCAGAAATGCATAATCAGCAGCAGAGAATTCTTCTACTCGGTCATAATTAACAGATCCATCTGGTCCTATGAGATTAAAGGTATTGGGAATCTGATCCACACCCATTCTGATCAAGGACAAGCTGGCAAAACTGTTATTAGACTCAGAGAAACGCTTTCCCGCACTCAAGTAATCATAATTGGCTATCCCTCCAAACCAAGAAGCGTGCATAGCAGAAATCTGAGCTGGCGCTTCTATTTTAGCCAAGCCGGCTGGATTCCAGTAGGCCGCAGTGATATCATCGACACTAGCCGCCACACTCCCGAACATCCCATGCGCTTCTGCACCGACTCCTATATTCAAGAACTCATTGACGAATCTCACATCAGCTTGAGCTGAAACTTGAGCGCCACTAAGCAGTGAAAGTATAAAGAGGCTGAGGGTCTGAAAGTATCTCATTACTGTAAAATTTAATCCTAACAAAAGTATTATAAAAATATATAATATGTTAATTACTGATTATCAGTACAAAATGATAGATACAGTGAAATTTTTGGATTGGAAAGAGCTGATAAAGTTCTTTATTAGTACAAATAACGATAGAAATGGCGAATAAAGTATTGGGCAGAAGTTTAATTAAAAACCTTGAATAAGAACTCTTGATAGATGCCCATCAAGTCCATATGCCTAGCATCGACGCCTTTACAGCGCATGTCCATCTTGTGAATTTCCATGAAAGCTCTCTTAAGCTTGGCGAGATCATAGTTTTTGGCGGCGATTCTGTATTCTTCCACAAAGAATGGATTAATCCCAACAGCTGAGGCTAAATCCTGCTTGCTTGCTCGTTCATATTTCTTGGCGACGAAGAGCTTTGCGAAATAATTATACAGTGCTCCGATGTTCATCTGGATAGGGTGAGCTTTGCTGTTTCTGGCAAAATGTCGGGTGATCTGGTAAGCTTTCTTCTTATCCCTGTTCCCGATGGCCTTCTGTAATTCAAATACGTTGTAATCTTTACTTATCCCGATATATTTCTCGACTAGTTCCAGAGTCACCTCTGAACCTGGTTGCAGATTCAGGCTCAACTTATCGAGCTCATTAGCGATCTTGGATAGGTTACTGCCTAGATTTTCTGCGATCATATGAGCCACCTTGGTCGGAAGACGTAATTGTTTTTCCTTAGCAATATCCATTACAAAAGCCGGTATCTGATTGTCATAGATCTTCTTGGTTTTGAGTATGACAGCATGCTCAGCTATGGCTTTATAAATCTTTTTCCGCTTATCCAGCTTCTTATGTTTATGGGCCAAGACCAACAGTGTCTGCTCAGAAGGATTCTTGAAATACCCTTCCATACCATCCATGCTACTCAGTTCCTGAGCTTCTTTAACAATCACGACACGTCGCTCAGCCATCATGGGGAATTGCATGGCCTGATCCAAAATCTGCTTAAAGTGGGTTTCCTTACCGTATAGGACGACTTGATTAAATGAGCGCTCGCCCTCATCCAGTACCTCTTTTTCTATGTAATCCACGATGACATCTATGAAATAGGCGTCATCAGCATGCAATAGATAGATGGGTGCATATTTCTTGGCTTTGAGGTCTTTGAGTATGGCTGTATAGGTCTGTTCCAATGAGTTATGGTTGTTGCTCACAATATAGTGAAATGCTAATATCAATAGTTATCGGAAATATTAGCAAAGAAGTTTTAATTTGGCAACCTTATTCAAAGGAATTTGAAGGGGCCTTAGCTCAGTTGGCTAGAGCGCTTGCCTGGCAGGCAAGAGGTCAGGGGTTCGACTCCCCTAGGCTCCACATTGACAATCAATGATTTGTTTGCTGAGTTCAGAAAAAGAAGGCTAGAGAACTACAATGAGTACGCTGTAAGTGTCTAATTGTGGGCTAATGCCTTTCCTAATCCCACATTTATGCTGTAAGGGAGGTTGCTATTTAGCCTAAGCAATTCCTTCTCAAATAGTATTTCATATTTAAATGCATTTTGAACACTTATAGAATCTCCAATTGAAGAAACTACTTTCGTGGTCTTAATGTTTTATAAATTTCTCTATCGTGCTACCATATCGAATATAGTATACCCCATTAAGTAATGACTCAATGTTGACATGCTTTCCGTCATTTAGGTTCATATGCAAAACCAAATCGCCAACAGTATTATAAATTTCAATATGGGTCTGCGGTAAAGTAAAATTCAAATACCGAGAAGAGGGATTCGGATATATATTGGGCTTAATCTTATCAACAGCTATGTTTAGAGTTGAAGTTATTCCTGAACAATCGTATTCAAAATCGTTATATAAATTGAAACCATCTAACTCTGAGTTTTCCAGATCAACAATGCCTAGTTTGTCATCTTTGTAGCATCTAAGTGTTCCGCCGTAATTTGAATGGGTTCCAGTATTATATCCATCAAAGGGAATAAGGAAACTATACTTACTGCCAATTCCTTCAAAAATTGTGTCCGCAAAAAAGAACTGACTTCCTACTGGTGAAATTTCATAGGCCATCGTAAATAAGCTCTTTGAATTAATTTCAGTACTAAAAGTATCAATCACAACTATTTCAAATTGATCCGCTCCATCGACCAGTGTCCATTTGTCAGAAATACTGGCCTTGAAATTGACAAGAGTATCTACATTTTCATTTCGCCATTGATATAAAACGAGACCAGCTTCATTATAAATATGGATCGGGTCAGCGAATCCACTTATTGTATCCATTGTCCACATGTCCAAAGCTGTTAACTCAAGCGAAAACTTCTGAAACAACAGACTGTTAATTATGGTATCATTCTGATATTGGATTTTTGTGATACCATTTTTACCTGTTAAATCATAAAGCCATACACTATCTGAAGAACCTATATTCTGAGCCAGAAGTGAACTGGAGAATAAGACAAAATAAACGCAAATTGATTTAGTTAACATCTATAAAGGTTTTTTGAACATTAATGAATTTGCCATCTTGATATTCGAAAACTAAGTACACTCCGCTGCTCGATATGAGTTTTCTAATATTAGAAAGAGTTTGTGTACTCCTAAGATGCCGTTCACTTTGATTACATGCATGAATTTTATTATTAAGTTGATTTCTTTATTGATCCTGGGCTGTAAATAGCATACCTATTCAAACGGTTATAGGCCAAATTAAATTATCAGGGTTTAGGTTGAACCCTGACAAGATAAGTAATTAACGAAGACTGACAAAAGTATGGAGAGAAATTAGACTAGGACTCAAGCTGGATAAGCTTTAAGTGATGGAGACTCGTAGGTGTCCATAGTCTAAGAAAAGATCACGTCGACTAAGGCTATTTCCAAAGAACAGAGCATTCTGTCTATATTAGCAGCAGTGTACATAATCTAATTGAGACTTTACAAAATAAATATGAACTTATGAAAATCAACTTGCTTTCTTGTGATGCCAAGAGACCAGATAGAAGAGCTATTGCAAATTGCCTCTCTGAAATTTCCTCCAATCTCGATGGCTCTCTCGCTGCAGAATTGACGAGTATTCTCTTAGATGGAGATGCCGTTGACATTGAGGTGATGGACAAGAATGCGAGCTCTGCTTACAGAGCTTTGCGGAAGTTGGATATCGATTATGAGATTGTTGAAGAGTGAGCAATCGACTATCGTGACTTGTTCATAGTGTTATGGTATACAGTTTAGCGATGATTCACAGTAGGACTTTTAATTTACCAGCTATACCCGTAGCTCTGCTTACCTTAACGTATCAGCGTCACATTCCCTTTCTGAGTCGTTTCTCCGCAACCGTCTATCTCCAATTCTATAAAGTAGGCATATACCTCAGGCGGTGCTAGCCCTCCCTCATAGAATCCGCCCCATCCGTCAGGGCTGTCATTGTCATAGACGAGCTGTCCCCATCTGTTATAGATTTTGAAAGTTCTGACAATGATTTCCTCTCTGTCAGCAACGACATTGACAGGGAAGAATTTGTCGTTTCGACCATCGCCGTTAGGAGAGAAGAGATTAGCCATTTCAAAGGCAGGTTGGCTGCTGCTGGAACTGGAAAAAGTAGCGACACAGCCTGTCGTTCCATCTATTACTGTAAGCGATACAATATTATTTCCATCCAGTAGCTCTGAAGGAAATTCTGGATTTTCTTCAGTACTAGTCTGGCCATTCCCAAAATCCCATAAGAATTCTGTACCTGCAACAGATAGATTGTTCAATACACCACCGCCACAAGCAAACTCAAAATTAGCTTCCACGTCACTGATGATAATAGGAAGTGTATCTGAAACAGTACAGCCTTCTTCTGACTCCATAAGTAGTGTTACTACTGTTGGTCTTTCCTGATAAGTATGAACAATAGAGGTCTCATTATCCACGATCACACCGTCACCTAGATCGACGCTGAATTCTTTGACATTAGTCAGATCTGAAATCGTGAAGGTGACTTCTTCCTCTCCACAGATGGCATCCTTATCAGCTGTGATAGTCGCTCGAGGTCCTACAACGACCAAGGTCTTTGAAAGGCTATCCTGACAACCGCGATCATTACTGACGACTAAGTTTATGGTATAAGTTCCTATGTCAAATTCTATTACAGGATTTTGTAAGGTACTGAAAGTCTCATCGCCAAAACTCCAATCAAAGTTAAAACCTTGCCCTGCTAAATCAGGGTCACTGAAAAAAGCAACTTGCCCTGGACAGATAAATGCCTCGCCATCCTTGTCAGAGCTAAATTCTACTATAGGGGTGGGAAAGACAAGGATGGCTTGTTGTGCTGTACCCTCACAGCCGCCATTCTTATGACGATAAGTCAAGATGACTTCTTGTCTTCCGTCACTGTCAAAAGCTATGCTCAATGAATCACCCGCCATCGGTTCTGATTCTCCAAATGTCCACTCATATTCATATTCGTCATAGATACCCACTGTATCCAGTACAGTAAATAGTATCGGCTCTTCCAGACAGACTCTAGAGCCGACATTGGTGGCTATGAAGAAATTTGGTTCTTGTATGGTGATGAATTTTTCTATGGTATCCTTACAGCCAAATGCATCTTCCACAGCCATCGTAATGCTGAGGGTATCTTGCCTGTCAGGATCTAAATCGGCAGCAGTGAATTCTTGGAAGGGGTTTTGTTCTTGCGACCCGAAATCCCAATCCCAAGCGACCAAGGTCGTGTCAGTGATGGACAAGTCCAATAGCTGTTTAGTGTAAGGCAGACAAGTGGTACTGTCCAGATTGAAATCTGGCTCTATGCCATAGACGACTGTTGTCCGACTGGTGGTGGCCGTACAGCCGTTGATGTCTTCTACGGTAAGTGTAACAGTTTGTCGCCCTTTGCTGAAGCTATGTTCCAGTTGGGTTTGACCAGTCTCTCTAGGTCTTTGATTTTCGAATTCCCATAAATATCCTTTGTAACAACTTGCAAAAACATCCTTGGATTGACTGGCATTCAGATCATAGAATTCATTGTCACACATTTTTGCAGGAATTTCAAAACTTGCTTCAGGCTCTCTGATGTATAGATCCACCGATACTTCATCTGGTGAACAACCATCTGCGCAGTTGGTGGTAGCTAGCGTGACTTGATGGTCACCTGCTTCAGTAAAGGTGTAATCAAAAGTGGCAGCTGTGGAGATTATTTCTCCTCTGTAAGACCATGCCCACTCATCGGCATTGAGACTGGTACTGGAGAAGTTGTAGGTGTAAGGATCTGAACAATCCATACTGTGTTCTATAAAGGCTTTGGTTCCGACCAAGGTTATTTCTCGCTCAAATAAAGTATCCAGTAACAAGCCTTTGAATTCAGATATCATCGTTAGAGGATGAACTCCTGGTCTATCAAAGGTGTAATTTAATTCACCCTCTGTCCAGCAATGGTCGACGAGACCACCATATCCATCCAGATGAAAGTCTATGGCCTCAGGATTGAATTCGATACTGAATTCCAGAGGCGCGCAGATAGGCCCAGTAGGTGTACCTGTTCCGCCACCTGCAGACCCACTCCCTGGAACGCCTCCAGAGCCGCCACCTATCGGATCATCGCCTTCACATAAAACTTCTATCTCAATGGTCTTGGAAACATCCACACAACCCAGAGCATCTTCAATGAGCAAACGTGGGTAAAATATTCCACAATTCTCATATACGTAAGTATGCTCTGTGATCGACGGATCCAATTCTGACGTGTTCCCATCGCCATAATCCCAGAATCTTCTCACTATGTCATTGTCCGATATACTTAAGTCAAAAAAGGTCACACTCAAGGCTTCAATGCCCAAAGTAGTATTGGGTAACATATAGGCTTCCGCCAATTGGAAACTGAAGAACTTTTCTATCGTGTCCAAGCATCCAGCTGAGGACATTATCATCAAGGTGGCCTTGATAGTATCTACTCTATTGATATATAAAGAGTCTCTTTCTGGAATGACTGGCAATTCAAAGACGCTACCCGAAGAGTTATCACCGTTCCATATGTATTCTAGATGTGTATCGTCATTGGCAATCAGAAACTTGGGGTCGCCAGCGCAGAATTCTGTTGGTTCTAAGGAAAAATCAATTTGTGGATCATCTACAAAAACTGGAAAGACAGCATCTACAAAGCAATCTTCACTATTAGATGCTCTTAACCTTACTTCTTGATTACCGGGTTCGGTGAATAGCAGTGTCGGATTTTTTTTCCTCGTCCTGATTAATGGATTTCCAAAGGACCATTCCACAGATTCAGCGATGGTATTATTTGTCACATCGTATTTTACATTGAGGCAGAGGGTATCGGGGATTTCCACATCTATGATAGGAGGGCCAACTATTATTGAATCAGTGATGCTGCCCATACAGCCAGAACTGGTAGTGGTCGTGAGGGTGATGTAATACTTGCCTTCAGACGTGTAACTGACTGGTGCGGGATTGATGTCTGATGCACTTTGTCCATTTCCAAAATTCCAGCTATAGGTACTGCCGCTCGCTGGGTCATCGCCATTGGAGAATGTGAATATGGCGGGTAGGGTGCATTCTGCATTTTTATCGGAGGAGAACATGGGGTTAGCATCCTGAGTTGTGACTTCATCTTCAAAGAAGAAAGTGTTATTGCAATTTGGTAGTTCTGTTTCCAGCTCTATGGATAAATCAAAAACATTGACTGTAGTATACCTATGAATGACATTGGCACCGATCGCTGTCCCACCATCTCCAAAAGTCCATTGGAGCTGTTCTATGGTTATTCCTGAATCTATAATAAACTCAGAACTGAAACTCACTACCAGAGGAATACAACCAATTTCTGGTGAGACCTCGATGCTGACGGTAGGTTTGCTGTATATGGTAATGAGAACTTGACCAGTTTCTGTTCCACCTTCAGTATCATATAAGGTAACAGCGTAGTTGCCTGCACTTCTGAATATGTGTTGCGGATCTTGAAGTTCTGAGCTGGTGCCATCTCGGAAATCCCAGAAGTAGTTACTCTGAGCAGGGCCAGAGAATTGGACTTGAAGATCGGGACAGCCTCTCACGACATCAGCAGATTGCGACCAAAGGCTCAAACTGAACATCAGTAAAAGAGCGCTAAGGTAAGACTTGGCAAGTATATTCATCATTGTATCATCTTTTCTATTTATTGCTCTATGTTCTTAAGATACTATAAATGCGTTCATACATTGCAACCAGATTACGAATTATCTGGATATATAGGGTCTACAGGTATATATTTCATCAATTCCACTCTAGTAATTCATCTTACAAAAGTAAAAGGAGCAAATCATGTGACTTGCTCCTTTCAATTTTTTTATAATTTCTTCATACACTTACCTAATCAAGGTCACATTGCCTTTCTGTACACCATCCCCACAGCCCGGTATTTCCATTTCTATGAAATAAGCGTAGACTTCTGGCGGCGCCAGTTTGCCTTCATAGATGCCGCTCCATCCATCAGGATTATTATTGTCATAGACCAGTTGTCCCCATCTATTGTAGATCTTGAAAGTCTTGATGAATACTTCATCTTCTCTTGCAGCTCTGAGATTGAGGGGTTTGAATCTGTCGTTTCTGCCGTCACCATTAGGGGAGAACAGATTGGCCATTTCAAATGCGGGAGTGCTCTGCACGTCACTGCTGAAACTCGCTATACAACCTGTCGTACCATCAGTAACAGTCAGAGTCACCATTGTGCTACCAGAGAGCTGGTCATATGGATACTCGGGATTCTCTTCAGTACTGGTCAATCCATCTCCAAATTCCCAGAGGAAATCAGTTCCTGCGATAGACAAATTATTCAAAGCAGTACCACCACAGGCAAATTCAAAACTAGCCTCGACTTCGCTTATCAAGATAGGTAAGGTATCTGAAACGAAGCATCCTTCTTCTGATTCCATTAATAGTGTGACGACGGTGGGTCTTTCCTTGTAGACATGTGTTATCTCCAATTCATTATCCACTATGACTCCATCACCCAAGTCCAAACTAAAGTCTGAAACATTTTCCAAATTTGTAATAGTGAAAGTCACTTCCTCTTCTCCACAGATGGCATCCTTATCTGCAGTGATATCTGCATCTGGGCCGATCACCGTCAGAATCTGCTCTATGGAATCTTTACAACCTAGTTGATTACTGACTTGTAAATTGATGGTATGTTCTCCCACTCCAAACTCTATGATCGGATCACTTAATTCACTATAGGTCTCATCGCCAAAACTCCAATTAAAGATGAAGTTTTCACTAGCTAATTCTTGATCACTTAAAAATGCAACCTGGCCAGGACATATGAATTGCTCGCCGTCTTTGTCTGTTGTAAACTGTGCATCTGGAGTAGGCAGGACAATCATTGTTTTTTGTACTATTCCTTCACAGTGTCCATTTTTATGTCTGTAGCTCAGGTACACTTCTTGCCTGCCTGACTCAGTAAAAGCAAAGTTGATGGAATCCCCAGTTGCATTACCCTGCTCTCCCAATACCCACTCAAAGTCATAAGAATTCATAATGCCGGCTGTATCGAGAACTGTAAATAATATTGACTCGCCAGTACAGACTCTTGTGCCCACGTCTGTGACTATGAAGAAGTTAGGTTCCTCTATGGTCACTATTTTTTCTATTCTGTCTTTACATCCATAGGCATCTTCCATTTCCAAGGTGACTAGGATAGTATCTTGAAATCCTGGTAAAGTATCAGCTTCCGTAAACTCATAAAACGGATTCTGCTCCGAAGAACCAAAACTCCAATCCCAGGACACCAGTGTGGTGTCAGAATCAGAAAGATCCAGAAGTTGTTTGGGATACGGAAGGCAAGTCGTACTGTCCAGATTAAAGTCAGGTTCTATGCCGTACACATCAGTAGTAGTAGTGGCGGTTGCAGTACAGCCATTGATGTCTTCTACCGTGAGTTTTACAGTCTGGTGACCTCTGGCAAACTGATGTCTTAGTTCTGCAGAGCCAGTTTCCCTGGGTTTTTGGTTTTCAAATTCCCATAAATAACCTTTGTAGCAACTAGCAAATACATCTTTGGATTCAGTGGCATTCAAGGTATAGTCCTGGTTGTCACACATCTGATCAGGAATTTCTATCACTGCCTCAGGTTGCATCACGTACAAGGTAACTGAAGCGTTCCTTGCTGGACAATCATCAGTAGTATTTATGGTTCTGAGGTTAATGACATGCTCTCCAGATCGGTCAAACGTGTAATCGAAAGATCTGGCCGAGGAGACGACCTGTCCATTGTAGGTCCAGGTGAGCTCATCCGCATTCATGCTGGCACTTTTAAAATTATAAGTGAAAGGGTCATTACATTCCATGCTATGCTCTATAATAGCTTTGGTTCCTTCTATTTCAAATTGTATGTTCAATAGAGTATCGACAACCACTCCTTCGTATTCCGAAATTGGAATTATAGGGTAAACACCAGGCCTATCGTATAAGTGTAGTACTGAATCATCTTTCCAGCAATGATTTATTCTTTCTTCATCCGTGTACAAATGAAAGTCATAAGTGGGTGGTGAAAATTCTGCAATCACACCAGTGAAGCCAGCGCAGAAAGTATTATCAGAAGGTGTACAGTTACACTCAGCATCTTCCGGAAAAATTTTTTCAGGGCAGAAAGCATCTATCTTCACAGCTTTGGATCTATCAATACAGCCCTCGGAATCTTCTACAACTAAAGTCACCCAGAATTCACCGCAAATGTCAAATAAGTGGGAGTGAGTGGTTATGGAGGGGTCTAACTCTTGAGTAATGCCATCTCCATAATCCCAATACCGCCTCACGATGTCATGCTGTGAAGTGCTCAGGTCAGTGAAGGTAACTTCCAATGGATAGAGCCCAACTGTCGTATCTGGTAAGAACCAGGCTTCTGCTAATTGATATTTAAAATCTTTAAGGCGAGTACTGGAACAGCCAGCTTGGGATATCACTGTCAAAGTTCCTACAATAGAATCTGGTAAATTGATGAATAAAGAGTCTCTTTCATCACTTGCAGGGATGGTGAATGTCGGTGTTGTCACAGTGTCGCCACTATTATTCCAAATATAAAAGGGATGATTATCCGTAGTGGCGATCAGCGTTTTTTCAATATTGTCTTTACAGAATAGAGGCGGGTCTATGATGAAGTCCACATCAGGATCATCCACAAATACTTCGTACGTGACTTCCTTAAAACAATCTTCACTATTCGCAGCCTTGAGATATACTTCCTGAATGCCACCTCTTGAAAAAACCAAAGTGGGTTCCTTCTGGAAAGTCCTTATGGCAGGTGTACCATATTTCCAATCAAATTCTTCTGCTATAGTTCTGTTTTCTATTTGAAATTCCTGACCGATGCAAAGTGTATCTGGTAAGTCGATATCTATGAGTGGTTCTCCTATGATGAGTGTTTCTGTCATTTCGTCTACACAACCTGATGGTGTCGTGACGATTAGTTTCACTTCATAGCTGCCTCGGTCAGAATAAGTTACAGGGGTCGGGTTGTAGGCACTGGAAGTTCTGCCATTACCAAAATCCCATTGGTAATTATTACCGGCTTGATCTGCAGCATTATTTGTAAAGGTCAGATCAGTAGGGTAGTTGCAATCTACTAATTTATCAACGCTGAAATCTGCAATCGCGCCTTCAGCACTTATTTCATCTTCTAAGGCTTGGAATTGATTACAATTGGGTAATTCAGTTTTCAGTTCTACAGATACGTCATACACATTGATGGCAGTGTACATATGAGAAGTTGAGCTGCCTTCTGCTGCACCACCATCTCCGAAAGTCCAGTTGATCTCATTGATGACTATTGCTGGGTCTATTGTGAGATCAGCACCAAAATTCACAGTAAGTGGTACACAACCATTTCTTGGATCCGAAACAATATTTACTACTGGGGTATCATATATTCTGATGATGATACTCCCTGTAGCCGTGCCTCCATCTGCATCATATAGGGTGACCGTATAGCGGCCGGCATTTCGGAAAATATGCTGAGGATTCTGAAGTTCAGAAGTTACGCCATCATCGAAGTCCCAGAAAAAGCCTCCTTGGTTAGGGGCTGTGAAATTTACTTCAAGATTAGGGCAGCCTCTTACGGCATCTGCTGTCTGTGCAAAAAGTCCTACTGAATTGAAAGTCAAAATAGCGACTACTAGGTATGGAAGTTGAGTAAGTGATTTCATCTTAGTAAGGTTTGTATTCTGACTTAGTATAATTTTCAAACATCCTTAGAAACTGGCCATTGGTGAAGCCACATTTGCAAGGATAAGCAGACATGATATTGCCTGTCTGAGGCTGATAGTAACGGCCATTGGGATCTCGCTCTTCGTGGATGAATTCACAACCTCTGACAAAAGCACTCATAGGTACTTGTTCTGGAAGTACATTGTTAGTATAGCGCCCCGCTGGAGAGGCTTCATATAATCCAAAGGGATCCACAGGCGTATCACAGAGACCATCTCCAGTTACGGCACAGTCGGGATCATCCACAATCTTAAGTGTCTCATCATCCGCCTCATAATAAGTATCTCTCAGACCCAGAAAATGTCCTAGATGGTGTGCCAACTGCATTTCCAGGGTCTCTGCACATTCCAAGTCATCCAATTCTATGAATATGGATTCTCCGCCTGCACGTGCAATGCCATTATAGGTACTGAATCCACAAGAGGCCTGAGGTATGCTTCCGACGATATAGACATTCAATCTACGTGGTTTTCCGTATAGGATTTCCAGTTCCCTCAGTCTGTCCTGATTGACTATTCTGTAGAAGGTATAATTTCTTATGATGTTAATCTCACAATTGGTAAAGGAGATGCAGAGGGGTTCAAAATACTTTGATACATCTTCCATCAGTGTTTCCATTTCTGTAGTCGACAATACTGGCTGTCTACTTGTGGAATCAACTGAAACATGTAGATACACGTTGAAGTTTTTGTCTATACAGGGTAATTCCATATCCCTGGTATGCAGACCTTCCTGTGCCACAGCAGAGAGAAAAGCTGTTAGCGTAAATAAGAGTATGAAGTAATTTTTCATAATATTCTTTATGATTGCGTTTTTAAAGTCGTGGACAGATCTGAATATATTCTACTTTGGGTTTGGGATGTTTTGTGATGATCTTATAGGCGCCTATTTCGAAACCTCCAAAATTCTGATTGTAAGTACTGGCGCTGGAAACGGTCATGTCATAAGCACCTGTAATTATCCAATCCTTGTGGTGGTAACCGACAATGAATTCCATCGCATCTCCGACTCTGTAACCTAAGCCGAAATCAATACCCTTGTCTTTCATCCAGTAAGTGGACACGACTTGTAATGCAAGATCTGTGGCTGTCGCTGCCTTTGATAACAGGAGCCTGGGTTCCAGACTGATAGTTTTATTTACATCATATCTCAATGAAGCATGCGCATTAAATCTCAAAGGAAAGTAGTCCTGGGTCTGATTAGCAGCATCATTTTCAGAAGCAATGAAATGATAGATGCCGAAACCTGTCTTGAAGAGCGCATACTTGTTAAGTCTACTTCTGAATCCCAAGCCTGCATTAAAATCCATTTGTCGTGAATCATAAGTGTCGAGTAACGCGATATCCGGATCCACACCCATTCCAGTCAGCGACTGCTCTGTTCTGGCTAGACTCGAATCGGAATTTCTCGTAATGCTGCTGAATTGGGCACCAATGGAGAAAACATTCTTGTATTTCTTATCCAAGGACAGGTGATAGGCCACAGTACCGGATATCCTTGTGGAACCTAGTGCCAGATCACCTGATTTGTCATTGTCCAAAGCTAGCCCTACTGACATCCAGTGATGCTCTTTGAGTCCGGTTTTAAGATTAGCTTCTGCAAACAGGCTCTGTGATTTGAAGCCTTTGGAGAAGAAGTTACTGAACTGATCCCTATAGATGCCACCTACCTTGAAAGTACCTTGAAAATCCCCTATCATAGCAGGGTTCAAAGTCTGTGGTGCAGTGGTATAATTAGTAAAATGTAAATCCTGGGCGGTAAGGCTTATAGAAAAGAGTGAGATCAATAAGCAGCAGACTGAAAAGCTGAAAGTTGTTTTTTCCATAGTGAGTAGTGGTTACTTATGTATTTCTCTTACATCAGATTCGTAATAAGATTATATTAATTAATCGATCTCAAGGAAATAAAATGGCTTCTGAATCCTTAAAATAGGTTTATCATTAGTACTTTTTTTAATATAGACCTCTAAATCTTTATTTATGATGCCTTCGACACAAATTCCAGGTTTATATATAGTAGGTGACGGGATCAAGAAACGTTGCGTTTATTGTGCAGAAAGTATCAATAAAGGTTCTACTATCGAGTTATGTCCTGTCATCATATTGAGTAAGAAAGACACAGAAATGATACATAAGACGGCTTTGCATGACTATTATTTCTTGTGGGATCTAGAACTAGGAAGCTCGGCTATTGCGCTGGGGTTTGGGTCCTTGTATAATCATTCTGAACAGGCTAATACTGCATTTGAAATAGTGCCTGCTGATGATATGATTAGATTTACTGCTCTTAGGGATATACCTGCTGGCGAAGAATTGTGTATTGACTATATAGGCTTGAAGGATACGGGCGCCACCTTATGGTTTGATGTGGAGGATTAGATGCTGGACTGCTGGACTGTTGATACTGGGCTGCTTGACTGCCGGATGCTAGAATACTAATTATTGGACTACTAAATGCCTGGATAGGAGAACTGCTGGATGCTAGAAGACTGATAGAGAATCAATATGCAGGACAGGTCTTACTTTATGGTTTTGATGCCAAACGAATTGTTTATAAAATACGGTTAATGAGAAATATCATAAAATTCATAATCCTACTGACAGCGGGAATGGTTTCCATACACTGCAGTGAGGATAGCACGGATTCTGGAGTAGAATCTCAATCATCTCAGCGGGAATTTATAGCAGCTTCTGCACAGCGCCAAGGCGATGCCGACAAGGGATGGGATTATCTTATCAATGGAGAGTATGTAAGCTCTGGCATCCCACAAGGGCTCTACAAAATGGTCTTCCCAGATGATCCTAATAATCTTCTGAATCGTACAGGAGACAATGCAACCTTATCGCCTGAGTTCACGACAGTGAGGCATGAAAATGGTGTCAAAATGGTTTCGCCTAATTGCCTCACTTGTCATTCAGATAAGATTAATGGGCAGTTTGTGGTAGGGCTGGGCAATAGTAGTTTTGACTATTCTGAAGATATGAGCAGTATCGTCCCAGGTCTTAATTTTGCCGTTACCAGCCTGTATGGAGCAGAGTCACATGAGTGGGTGGCTTATCAGCCTTTTTCCAGAGCTACTGCTGCTGTCAATGAGAATATCCTGATGGATGCTCGAGGTGTCAATCCTGCAGACCAACTCACTGCTGTCCTTGTTGCTCATAGAGACCCTATGACTTTACAGTGGAAAGAAACACCAGATCTGGCGATTCCGACTACGACCATACCGACTGATGTCCCTGCTTGGTGGCTTTTGAAAAAGAAAAATGCCATGTTCTACTCTGGAATAGGTCGAGGAGATTTTTCAAAGTTTCTGATGGCATCTTCATTGTTGACTTTGGAAGGTACTGCTGAAGCAGCAGAGATAGATCAGCATTTTGTGGATGTATTAGCTTGGATTAATATACTGGATGCTCCTGAATACCCCGATGAGATTGATCAGGAATTGGCAGCGCAGGGCGAGCAACTCTTCAACTTGAATTGTTCTTCTTGTCACGGCACTTATGGTACTAATGAAACTTATCCCAATCTGCTTATTCCTGTGGAGGAAGTAGGGACTGATGCCACACTGGTAGAGGCTTATAACCAACCGACATTTGGCACTTTTGTGGATTGGTACAATGAGAGTTGGTTTGCGCAAGGGACTCATCCTGGAGAGATTGTGCCAGGGAAAGGTTATGTAGCACCGCCCCTCGATGGGATATGGGCGACGGCACCTTACTTACATAATGGTTCAGTACCTACGTTGGAAGCTCTACTCAATAGTCCATCTCGACCTGTTTACTGGGAGCGCAGTTTTAACGATACTGATTATAATTTTGAGCAAGTGGGTTGGAAGATTGAAGAACTGGATTCCAAGGTGAACCGGCAGACTTATGATACGACATTGAAAGGTTATGGAAATGGTGGACATGTATTTGGGGATGATTTGACGGAAGGGGAGCGGGCGGCAGTGATAGAGTATTTAAAGGGGATATAGATGCTGGATTCTAGCCTAATAGAAAGCTGATTTTTAGACGGGTAATTGCTTGTCTCTAGACTACTACACAACCAGATTCTAGACTGGATAGATTCTAGATTTGTAGTTTCTCGAATCCCACTCCACTACTCTTTTTCTTAAGTAGAATAAGAGAAAAATAAATAAAAAGAATGCCGAAGTTTCCAGGAATGAATAATCTTGCTACCAGCGCAGGAAGATATTGCCATTAGCCCTAGATCATAATCTCTATCCTGATGGGTCCTCTTACAACGCTACCAGCTCTACTCTATGACCTCCTCTAAGCTAGACACTGATGCCACATTAAAATACCCTAACACAGTCTTCCCATCTGAGCTGGATATATTGCCACGGGTATTGGCGAGTGGTGTAGCGAAAATTCCATTGGAGCTGTTAAGTAATTGGTCTCTAAGTACTTCAAGGTAGAAAAATGCGCTGTTGCTGATAGAGTGGATTTCTACTCTTATCGTCTCGCCTGCCTGCCATGGGATGGGCGAAAAGTTTTCATCCACAGGATTATTAAGTTCCTGTATCGGTTGTATGAATACGAGATTGTCCACTTCTGATCCGGCGCTGAAAGCAGAATCGTAGGCAATATTAAGTTCGGCGGGTCGATTAAGTAAGGTGTCGTTCTTGAAAGTTTTGATCCAGTAGGTGTTACCTAATCCGGGCAAGTCTGTAGCAAAAAAATTACAAAATATCCCTTCATCCACGAATGCATCCTCTCTGAATTCTTGTTGGATGGAATCAATTGGTGGCACAGGAAATTTTGTGGCGCTGGCTGTGTAACTATTACCACCTAAGCTGATATCCAGATCAAAAGTTGTTCCATCATCTTCTAAAAACCAAGGAACAGGATTAGTCAAAATATAGGTACCTGAATTATCCAAGTTTTTAAAATCATAGGTCTGGCCACTGCCAGAGCGTACGGAAACTATTGCATTATTGAGCTCATCCACACTGAGAGAGTCAAAGTAACTTTGGGACAGAGATAATTTTATTTTCGGAATTTCTGAAGGGATGTCATTGAGCCAGGCATCCACAACAACTAATTGTTCTGCAGGGTCAAGCTTTACATCTATCTGATCTTCGCAACTTATCAGGAATGCAAAGGAAAAAATAATCAGTATAAAATATATTTTGGTATCAGTCATTGCAAATATGATTAATTGAATTTGAAATTATAAGAAATGGAAGGTATGAAGTTGCCGATGACCGAGAGCCTCGTAGCGCTGGTGCTCACAGGACTTTGTCCATCTGGCCTGCCATCTTCAGGACTGAAAAATATGGAAAAGGCATTTCTACGACTGTATAAATTATAAATGGAGAATACCCATTCACCTTGCCATTTTCCATTGGCCTTTGGTCTGCTCTGTCTAGTCGCTCCGATATCCAATCTATGGTAAGCTGGTATCCTGACGTTATTTCTAGTGTCATTGGCGTTATGAGGCACGACAAAGCCTTGCTGTTCGAATCTGCTAGTGGGGAAGGTGGTAGGCGTACCTGTTATGTAAGCAAAATTGGCACTCAAGCTCCACTTATTGCTCAGCTCATAGAAGGTAGTCAAACTCAGATTATGTGTCTGGTCGAATCTGGTCGGATACCAGTCCCCATCATTTATGCCTTCCACTTTATTTTCAGTCCGAGCAATCGTATAGCTCAACCAACCTGTAAATAAGCCTTTGGATTTCTTGGCCATGAATTCAAAGCCGTAAGCTCGGTTTTCTCCTTCCAGAAGATCTCCTTCCAGAAAAGGATTCAGTAGCAAGTCGGCACCATCGATGTAATCAACAGTGTTCTGTACAGCCTTGTAGTAAATTTCAGTTGTCAGTTCATAAGTATTATCCTTCAGGTTTTTGAAATAACCTAGGGCGACCTGATCAGCTAGGAGAGGCTGAATGTTATTAGTAGCAGGTGTCCATATGTCTACCGGTGTCGAGGCAGTCGTATTGGATACAAGTTGAATGTATTGGGCCATTCTATTGTAACTAGCTTTGATGGAGCTGCTGGAATTAAGTTGATATTTAGCAGAAAATCTAGGTTCCAGATTTCCGTAGGTTTTTATTGATTCCCATTGGTCATAGGCTTGAAATCCTGTGACAGGTTTTCTATCACCTAGCGGTGCTGTTCCAAAGGTGTAGGCGTTACCTTTGCCAGTGAAACTGAAGATGGAATATCTAAGCCCATAATTAAGTGTCAATTTGTCCGAAAGATCTTGTTCGTTTTCTATGAACATGGCTCCTTCCAGAGCATATTTTCTAGGCAAACTTATATCTGAGGCTACTCCCTCTGATACACCTACAGCATTCCCCGGCTCAAACTGGTAGGCAATCACCTGTCCTCCGAACTTGATGAGGTTTTGAGGATTGAGGAACAAGGTGAATTCTGGCTTGGCACTATAATTTACAATGTTAGCATCCCAATCAAATCTGTCAAAAGCATCTTCACCAAAGCTGATTTGGTAATCATAGTTAGAGTAGTACAGCGTAAGATTTGAAAATAATTTTTCTGAGAATAAGTGATTCCATCTCAAGGTTGTCGTTGAGTTTCCCCAATTGAATCCAGCCGATGCACCAAAAGAGAATTTGTCTCTACCTAAATAGCCAGAAAGAAAAACTCTATCCTTTTCACTTATCTTATAATTAGTCTTTAGCGTAAGATCATAGAAACTCAAACCTGAGTCACTGAAATCGTCAGAGAGAAAAGGCTTGGCGAGTACATCTATGTAAGATCTTCTTGCAGCTACAATAAAAGACCATTTGTCTGGTATGATGGGTGCCTCTACAGATAGTCTGCTGAAGATGAAACCAACACCACCATTTACAGCTAAATTTTTATTATTTCCTTCCTTCATCCTTACATCGAGTATGGAAGCTAATCTTCCACCATATCGTGACGGTATCCCACCTTTGATGAGTTTGACATCTTTGACAGCATCAGGATTGAATACAGAAAAGAAACCGAACAAGTGAGAAGAATTGAAAACAGGTGCTTCGTCCAGCAAGACCAGATTCTGATCTATGGCTCCTCCTCTGACATTGAAACCCGAGGCTCCTTCACCTACAGTCGATACTCCTGGTAAGAGTTGTATACTTCTGATGATTTCCACTTCGCCCAACAGGGTAGGCATCTTTTTAATGGTTCCTATGTCAAGTTTGTTGACACTCATTTCCGTATTGGTGACATTCTCGTCTTCAGGCTCGGCGGTAATAACTACTTCTGCAATAGCGGTAGCCTCTTCTGCAAGTTCGATGTCAACCTTTTTATTACTGGTTAATTCTATTTTCAAGACCTGAGAGTCGAATCCTAGATAGGCAAATTCCACTGTGTAATCAGCAGGGGGAACGGTGATGGAAAAGTAGCCATATTCATTACTCGTTGCTCCAGCACCATTTTCTGTGATGTAGGCTGTGGCGCCGATAAGTGTCTCGCCATTACTGGCATCTTTGATATACCCGCTTAGGGTAACTTTTTCTACATCCTGTGCTGTAAGGATGGATATGCCGACTACGAAATAAGTGAGAAGAAGAGGAATTAGTTTGTGCATTAATTGACTTGATGATTAGGGTGCAAAAGTATCTACAACTGCCTTATTGTTTGCAGCTTTTCTGACTAACTAACAGAATTTTAATATGAACGATCATTCAACCCAAGGATTGACAAGAGTCATGTAATAACGGTGCTGGTCAATTTTGTGTTTTTGAAATTGTAGGGAGTTAAATCAGCATTGATTTTTTTCCAATTTGACTACGCTAAGGGTAGGCGGCTTTTGTATCAAGTCATGAACGAGTGGTGTAGATAAGGTCGGTATTCGTAGTCCTCAATAGACCTTAGAAATGAGAAAACAATACTATCAATTTGGACAGGATGGCCTGCTGGCTAGACAATGTCTAAAGCCTTGAATAGAGAGCTGATTACAGAAAATAGCTGAGCGATTTTACTGCTAATAATTGTGCAATTCAGGAAAAGAATTAAAATGTATTGACATCAATCCAGAAGTGCGGCTTATTGGTGATAAGCCTGGTTATGAACGAGCATTTTTTGGCAGGTAGCACATGGCTCTGCTTTGCCCGACCCTCCTTTGTGTCCATCTGGACAGATATAATGCCATACACCTTTTGCATTCTGCGGTGGCTCTGGTTTTCTAGGGGCTCCTCCTGCCACAACACCAGGTTGATTGCCACCAGCTCCCATGTTGATCTGTTGTCTTGGAGGCTGACCATTGGAAAGACCGTTCATTATTGGGTTGGTTATGGAGCCTAAAGGTGCTCCTCCCACGATTTGGTTAACTTGCTTTTGGACTGCAGGCGGCACCACATCCTTAGCTACCTTAATGGGTGTATTTATAGTGTTCGTTTTTGCAGCTGTGGGTGTTGCTGGAGCAGCATCTTTTGTTTCTGGTTTGCAAGAAAACATAAGAACTGAGATGAAGCAAAGAAGTGTAAGATATTTAGGCATAATTGTAAGACTCGATTTATTCATATGATGAATGCAAAAATATGTGAATTTCTTAGACATTGTAGTTATTCTGAGCTTTCACCATTCCAAAACTATTTTTCCCATAGAGGCACGTGATTCCAGGAAATCGTGAGCGGCAACGATGTTTTCGGCCTTATAGCTCTCTGATAATGAGGGTTTTATGATGCCATTTTCAGTCATTTCCATCACTCCAGCAAAGATTTTTTGGAAGAGTTGGGGTTTGTGGTCGGCAATTCGGAGCATATTTACAGCTATCATAGACCGAGAACTCATCAATAATTGCAATGGGCTGAAGAGGCCAAACCCAAACACAACACCCAAGCTCTTAAGCTTATTATTCCCAGAAACCTGCGCCGCAGCGCCAAAATTAACCATGAAACCACCGGGTTTGAGTAATTTCCAACCCTGCTTAAAGGCTTTCCCACCGATGCTGTCAAATACCACGTCAAGCTCATTTCCCCCAAGTTGATCATGGATCGTCTTATAAAAATCAGTTGTCGTGTAATCTATAGGATGATCTACACCATTTGCTGTCATATATGCCTGCTTTCTAGTGGAGGCAGTCCCGAAGACTTCGCAGCCTTTGTGCTTAGCTATTTGGGTAAGGATGGTGCCTACGCCTCCTGCTGCTGCTTGCACCAGGACTCGGTCCCCTTCATTTAGATTAAGGCAGTGGATGGCACAGTAGTAGGCGGTGCAGGCTTGAGTGGCCAGGGCAGTGCCCGTCTTATAGTCGATGCTGGCGGGTAGCTTGGCCACACCTTCCACCATGGTCTTGGAATATTCTGCATATCCTCCAAATCTGGTAAGCGCTGCAACTCTGTCACCCACTGCAAATTCTGTTACTTCAGATCCTACTTCGGCGATGTGTCCAGCCACATCGTAGCCGAGCACAGCAGGGTTCTTAGGAGCATCAGGGTAGAGCCCACGCCTAGCGACGACATCGGCAAAGTTGAGTCCAAAGCATTTGTTCTGGATGACAACTTCCCTAGGGCCGGGGGAGGGCTGGCTGGTTTCTCTGATTTCAAAGGCAGAATCTGCGTTGCCGTATTTTTTGAGGTAGATGGCTTTCATAGGGTGAAGATATTGACAGTTCAGGTCTTTCTTAGTAATTGACTTGAAAAAGGAATCTAGAAACTTGAGAGTCAAGAAGCATAGCTAAGCTGCAATTATTTGTTGATACGAATATCATTATTGATCTCTTAGCAGATAGGCGGCCTTTCTCAAATGCAGCTTTTGTTCTTTTCAGAGAGGCGAAGCTGAAAAAATGGAAGTTGTTTACTTCTTCTAATTCTATACTTACAACTTTTTTCATCCTCTAATTTGAAAGGTTTCTACTGCTTTCTGTCTTACAATATAAATTAAGACTATACTGGCACGTGATGCCTATCTGGCGACAGTCTTTGTCTCTATTTCTATTTGCTACAGTTAGGCTTATGCCAAAAAAGGAGAGACGATTTAAAAACTAAGTAGCCCTAATCAATATTTCAATTCATCAAAAAAAACTGACTATTCATCGCTTTTGAAAGTCTGTTCCATTGGAAGATATTTTAGCGATATAGATACATCAGGAAGGTCACCTACAGCTAGCTTGATTGATCCTAATTATCGTGATTAGTAATCATATTTATGTAACTGACGACATGATTTTGGTCTGTTCTCATTGCGGTCTCTACAGGTTTTTCATCTCGGTGATTGAGCAGCTTAGGGTCAGCGCCATGTTTCAGTAAGACTCGGACTGTTTCTAGATGTCCTGCAAAGGCGGCGCTGTGCATCGGCGTATATTTCTGACCTCTGGTCTGAGCATTCGGGTCAGCTCCTGATTCGAGTAAGAATTTCACAACTTCCCAATGTCCTTCCATAGCCGCGGCATGGAGCGGGGTGAAGTCATTCATTCTTTTTATGTTGGGGTCTTCATTTAGGTCTGGACTGAGTAAGTATCTGACGACTTCTAATTGGCCATAGCTCGCTGCTGTGTGAATGTTAGCAGGTGAGTCGTATTCCATATTGGACTTTACTGCGTCTAGACCGTGGATTTTCTGAATCTTATTTATCCCTTCCATATTTCCTCTTCTGATGAACTCAAATATTTTGGATACATCCAGATAAGCTTCTGATTTGTACACCTCATACTTATAATACTTGGGACGAGAATCTATCCGCACATGCAACCATGGCACACCTAGTCCTGCCGTGCTCAACCATCTGGTCTCTTCACCGATCTGGGCTCGATATTCTTCAGAGACTCTTTTCCAAAAGGGAATCAATTGCTCATCTTCAGCTTTCCTCAGAAAACTGCCAAGATGCCCGTAATTTTCTTCCGGTAACCAAGTACAAGGAACAACCAATTGTGCATCCCCACTCAGATTAGGAAAACTGACTACGGGATCATTATTCAAGAATTCTTGAAAGGCAGTAGGCTTTGCCTTTACCTTATGAAGACTGGGGCTTTCTATCAGCACACATTCAAAGACCTCTGAGAGGGTAGCTCGAGTCACCGGCCTCACTTCCCAGTAATAAGAATCCATCCCAATGGAACAAATGCTATCAACAAAGAAGTGAATGAAAGGTGTAGACGTCCTGATGCGCTCAATCCACAGCTCCATGGTCATGAATTTCTTGTCCTCTAAAATTTTGAATCTATAGGTTCTGGTGTTATTTCTTTCTTTTACTAGGTACCACATACTTAATGATTTACTTGGCAAACATCTGCCCTATATCCTTAAATGTTTTGAACTCCAACGCATTCCCGCAAGGGTCGAGAAAAAACATGGTCGCCTGCTCTCCAGGCGCTCCTTTAAATCTAATGTAAGGCTCTATGACAAATTGCTGTCCTTGTCTCTTGAGTTTCTCTGCCAGTGCTTCCCAGTCTGCCCACTCCAGCACGACGCCATAATGCGGCACTGGCACAGTATGGCCATCCACCTCATTGGTATGTGTAGCACTAACTTCCTTTGGCTTATGATGAATTACAAACTGATGCCCGTACAAATCAAAATCGACCCACTGCTCAGCAGAACGACCCTCTGGACAACCCAGCACATCTCTGTAGAATGCTCTAGCAAGTTGTACGTCATGCACTGGGATGGCGACGTGAAAGGGGGTTAGGGTTGTGGTTTTTTTCATGAGCTTTAGGTTGATTTTTAATGGTAATGGTTAATGTTCTTGTTTTCTTGTGGTCCAATAGTCAAGAGGAACTCCATATACAAAATTCCCTAAACCTTATACCACATCTGTGAAACTCCGTATGCCACAAACCCTGGACCACATAAATTTCGTAAACCCTTAACCTTCTATTTCCGGCTAAACTCTGACGCCTCATACCACTTCGGCCAGTCCCTGGAATTCGCTATCGTCTTGCCTATGTGGTAATATAATTCTGCGTCTTGCATCATCCCTTCCATCACCCAGGTCGCTGGATCATATTCATCAGAAGGAGCGTGATAATGTTTGTTGACAAAGTCCGTTTTGAATTCTTTGGCGAATTCTTTTCCTTTTTCCTTATGCTCAAAAGAGCCTTCTGCATAGAGTGCAGGAATACCTACTTTGGCAAAACAGAAATGATCAGATCTGTAGAAGTAACCTTTTTCGGGTTCTGATTCTGCCATCACGTAACGACCTTGTTTTTTAGCAGCAGCTTCAGCGTATTCATCCATAGTGGAGTGGCCTTTACCGGTGATGGTCAGATCATTCATCTCGCCTATGGGATTGACGCCATCCATATTGAGATTACAGACGGACTTAGCGATGGGGAAGAGAGGATTTTCCACATAATACTCAGAGCCCAGAAGACCTTGTTCTTCTGCGGTGACAAATAGAAAAGCAATCGATCGCTCTGGTGGTGGGCCTTGCTGGAACGCCTCGGCCAGAGCCAAGAGGGTAGAGACACCGCTGGCATTATCCAGAGCACCATTATAGATGGAATCGCCATCCACTACTTTACCTATGCCCATATGATCCCAGTGAGCGGTGTATAGAAGATACTCATCAGGATATTTGGAGCCAGGGATGTATCCTATGATATTGTGGGAGATACATTCCTTGATGGTGTTATTTACGGAGGCAGTGACTTTGGCTTTTAGGGACTTGGGTTTGAAGCCAGGCTTGCGGGCTGCTTTCAGTTCTGTCGTAAAGTTCAGTCCTGCAGCTTCGAATAGTTCTATGGCTTTCTCCAAATGTATCCATCCTTTAATACCACAATCCTCAGTTCTATCTATGCCTGACAGGCCTTGCTGGGGGCCAGTCCAGGAGCTTTGAATCACAAACCATGGGTAACCGGCAGAATTGGTTTCGTGAATGATGAGCAGGCCATCGGCTCCCATCTTGTCGGCCATATCATATTTGTAATCCCACCTGCCTGCATAGGTCATGATGTCCCCATTGAAGAAATCGGGATCGTCCCCGCCGTAGCCAGGATCATTGATGAGAATAACAGCTGTTTTGCCCTTCATATTCATACCTGCGTAGTCATTCCAGCCTTTCTTATCGTCCACTATGCCATAGCCGCAGAAGACTAATTCTGATTCCTCAAGAGATACGGAAGGCACTTTTCTCTCTGAATGAAAAATATAGTCTTCACTTACTTTCCATCTCAGTTTCTTGTCTCCGAAGTCGATGGTCATCTCAGGACTCATTTCACCTTCGAGGGTCAGTAGAGGTACATCTTGCAGGAAGGTTTTACCAGCAGGCGGACTCAGGCCCAAGGCTTTTAGTTCTTTCTGAAGATAAGTTGTAGTCAATTTACCACCGTCCATACAGGGCATACGACCTTCATATTTGTCGGAAGACAATTCTGCCAGGTGCCTTCGTATAGTTTCTGTTTTCAGGGCTACTTCAGCGGAGTCATAAGAAGCAGCTTTGCTAGTTGTGGGCTGAGTATCCTTGCAAGCTGAAAATAGTACAATCAGGTATATTAAAAAAAAGTAATTTTTTGACATGTATTGTAGTCTTTAGCCTAAAGAAAGTAAATAACCATGTAAAAACATTGTATTACAATCAGTCAAGCAGTAAATGGTCCTATCTATCAAAATATTGTATCTTGATTTCTTGTTTTAGAACACATGAAAACTAATCATTTGAAGAGCTTAATATTATTTTTAATTCTGAGTATGTGCTGTATTACCATTCAGGCTCAGAAGGACAATAGAGAAAACCCTGATCGCTTTCATGGAAAGCTGGATGTAGGGCTGAATGTGACTTCTGTCATTTCCAGTTTCTCGGGTAATGGTAATTTTCTGGAACCAGAAAACCTACCTTTTTTATTGAGATTCGGGAAGAAGAGCAATGTTCGTTTGGGATTTGGTTTACAAGGTTCCAGCAATGATTTTTTTGATGACATAACTGGATCTTTCAGAGAGTCATCAGAACAAGAAGTCTTTGTCAAATTGGGTTTCCAGAATTCAATGCTTGTCGAAGGTAAGTGGGATTTTTACGTGGGGGCAGATGTCCTGGGTCAGTATCTGAATGATGAGGTCATTATTAATGGACAAGTCGATGCTGCCAAGATCAGCCAGAGGACAATTGGTATGGGTATGAGCCTGTTCGCTGGAATTAAGTTTTATTTAGGGCAGCGTATTTATTTGAGTACAGAGGCCAATTTCACCTTTCTATATGCTCAGAAAACACTTTCTGAATCGGATCCTTTTGGCCCTGGACAGATTGTGGTAAAAACGAATGCCGAGGCCTTTTCTGTATCTCCACCCTTATTTCTTTACCTAAATTATCAATTATGAAGATAGTTACAGGAATAGTGGTGTTGCTGATGATGACAGCTTCTTGTTCCGCACAAGATCAAGGATATGATCCTTTTGATAAGCGGCGGCAAGTAGGTTTCAATATGACTGAGTTTATCAGTTCCTTGATACCATTCAGAGATGGGATAACGCCATCTGGTCCCTTCGGGGTGACTTGGCGGGCGGGGAGAGAAAGGTTTTTTAATTTTCAAATGGGGGCAAGGGTGGCTGATGTTTTTGAGGAGGATTTTAATTTCTTGAATATTCAAGTTGGTTTTGGGAAGAGACAGTTGATAAATGAAAAGTTCAGTTACTTTAATACCTACAATCTCATACTGTCTGGTGGTGGTTTTAATTTGCCAGGAGAACGGTTGGGCGATGATGAGGGTACTATAGGAATATCTTTTGGTGGTGGAATAGAATACCAGCTTTATAAAAGCATCTCCTTATCAGTAGAAACTTTGTTTGTGGTCGGTTCAGGTGGTGATGGACCTAAGATTCAGATAATCCCTCCTGTAGGGGTGAATATGCACGCCAGATTCTAAACCATCATCGACTTTATTGAGGCTCAATAACCAGGATTTCCTTAAAAAAAGTCTCAATAAGTTAAAATAACTATAGGGTTATGGAGTTAATACCCCATATATCGTGGATTTTTAATATTTTTAGAACTAGACTTCATTTAATAAATTAGGCATTATGAAACACTTGACTTTTACTTTTCTGGGATTGGCAGCACTGTTCTTCAGTTGTTCAGATGCGCCAGAGATACAGGGTGACCACAAACCAGAACTTCCCGAGCATAGCTATGTTTATACAGACTTTGCTGATGATTTGAAGGATTTTGGAATGCCTTCGACCATCAATGTGAGTGGAGGCAATGACATCTTGATAAATAATCCTTCCAGTAATGAGTTGTTTTTTAATGTAGCGGATAATCACGATGCTAAGGCCACGCTGGGAAGAGTTCTTTTCTATGATAACAGGATGTCTAGAAATAATTCCATTGCATGCGCCAGTTGTCATAAGCAGAATTTAGCTTTTGCTGATGATACAGCCTTGAGCCAGGGTTTTGGTGGGAAGCAGACGATCAGAAATTCCATGTCCTTGGCCAATCCGGCATTAAATGAAACTTTTTTCTGGGATGGTCGCTCCAGATCATTACAAGACCTCTCTTTGAGACCTGTACTAGACCATATCGAGATGGGGATGGACAGTGAAGCAGCTCTAGTGGGGAAACTCTCAACTGAAGCGTATTATGGTGAATTGTTTGAAGAGGCTTTTGGCTCACAAGCGATTACATCATTAGGTATACAAGAGGCTTTATCTGCTTTTATCATGTCCATAACTTCGGCAGATACTAAGTTTGATAAAGGACTAGAGGATGATTTCAGTCAGTATTCAGAACTTGAAAAGCATGGCATGGCACTATTCTTCAGCGAGAAAGCACAATGTAGTTCCTGCCACAATGGTAGAAATTTTGCCTCACCTACTGGATTCAGTTCTAACAACCCCTACAGAGAAACTTCCGGAGCAACGAACATAGGACTGGATGTCGTCTATGTTGACCCTGGTTTTGCTGATGGCAAATTTAAGATACCGTCATTGAGAAATATAGCTCTGACAGCGCCGTATATGCACGACGGCCGATTTGAGACATTGAGAGACGTTGTCAATCACTATGATGAAGGCGTGCAGCCTCACACTGATCTGGATGTCAAATTAAGAAATAATGGTTCGCCTCAGAAGTTGGGATTGACAGAGTTGGATAAAGATGCCCTGGTAGCGTTCATGGCAACCTTGACCAGTAATTCGATACTCAAGGACGAGAGATATTCTAATCCTTTCTAAGAAGATAGAAAATATTACTGCCCTCAAGGGGTTGAATTTCAAAGCTGAGCTCGGATCGTGTTCAGCTTTGTTTTTTTAGGATGAATTCTAATTTAGCTCAGATTGTAAAGCGTCAAGCACTTCTTATTTGCCATAGATGAATCTCAATTGCATAACAAGGATAATGTTTCCTAGAAGTTACCTGCTTTTGTCTGCACTGGCTACGGTTTTTGTATCCACCTTGAGTGGGCAAAAACTATGTACAGGAAATCTGGGTGAGAATATTTTCAAAGAGGGGGATTTCGGAACTGGAGATTATTGTTTTGAATGATCCTGGAATCACGCCAGGCTACGTGTATCACGACTCAGCGTCTGCACCACCTGTTGGTTCATATATATGTTGACTAATGACATGTCAGCCTGGAACTTCTTACATCCGTCCTGGTTACCACTTAATTAAAGATAACAGCTCAGATCCACAAGGTCATATGATGCTGATCAATGCTGATTACGAACCAGGTCTTTTCTACGAAGAGGATATCAGCGGACTCTGTGGCAATACTTTGTATGAATTTTCTGCGGATGTCATAAATCTGGTAAGAAATGGCGTCTCAGATCATCAACTACCGAGATTGGTATTTCTCATAGATGACACGGATGCTTTCTCAACTTATGACATTGCTCAAGATGAACAATGGAATAAATATGGTTTCACTTTTATAACTTCACCTGGAGAGACACGAGTGAAATTGTCTATCAGAAATGATGCACCGGGTGGTAGCGGGAATGATTTGGCGTTGGACCATATCAGTTTTCAAGCTATTGTATCTGTTGCTTTTACAGATAGGGATCAGACAATATTTCTCTGTGAGGCAGATAACCTTGCCAGCGACTCTGACAGCTGATAATCTCACTTATCAGGCTATTCAATGGCAGTTCAGTGTGGACTCTATACTCTGGAATGACATAGCAGGGGAGAAGGGTGACACGTTTATCCTATAAAGTAATGAGTTTTCTGGGAATACTAATATCATATTTCATATAAGTCTTGCTTATCCAGAGCCCATGAAACAAAAAAAAACAGCCACTGAAGATTCAGTGACTGTTTTTTAGCAAGGTGACTAATCTTGCATCCCAAAAATAATCTATATTTTCTGGAGTTGATTAAACTCCTTATTGCTTGTTATTTTACTGTTACAGTAGTAGAATGTGACTGGCTCTGTCCTTCCAGTATGAAACCCAGCTCGTAAGTTCCTTGGTTAAATAAGTTCTTATTGATTTTTACATTATCACTCATTACAGGTAGAGAAAACTCAAGGTTTCCATCCGCATTGAAAATCTGTATTATAGAGATGTTATCGTTTGTTGTAAAACTTAAGTTGCCAGTTGCAGCATCAAAATCAGCAGTCTTGAAAATGTCAGAAGTACCGACAGTCACAACTTCCATGTCGCCAGTAGAGATCAAAGTCTCAGGAGTTGTCGTTGCAAATGCACTTGTAAGAGTGATTGTAAGAACTGCGATTATTGTGATTAGATTTTTCATAGTTTGCGTTTGTACTTATAAGACAGAATATCAATGCCTTACTCTGAAAGCCACCCACTACAGCAAATAACTCATAACTTACGTGAACACTACAAAGGCAGCTTATCTCGATAATAATGACAACTAGCTTGCAATCAGATCGCCTCCCTATAAGAAGAAGTGACTTCAAGTATGAAATTACTGCCTGAAAACTAGCAGAACTCACACCATTACAATCGCAAGCCTTTCATAAGCCAAAGAAGAGAACCGCCATAGCAACCCTTCGATAAAGAATAAGGCAATAGTACCAATACCATATTCATCAGGAAATTTTTATTTCTGTCTTTTTCGTCCTATTTCATTTATTCCACCCAGTCTGCGATGAACAGATTGGTGTCTCTGGTGCCGCCATTGTTTCTATTGGATGCAAAGACCAATTTCTTGCCATCATATGAGAACATCGGAAAAGAATCAAAGGTCTTATCAAAGGTTATCTGCTCCAGGCCAGAGCCATCCACATTGATCATGAATAGATTAAAAGGAAAACCTCTTGTAGAGTTGTGATTAGAAGAGAATATGACTTTGTTTCCGGATGGGTGGAAGAATGGGGCCCAGTTGGCATTACCCAATTCAGTTATTTTCTTGAGGTCACTACCATCCACATTGCAGACATACAATTCCATTTCAGTTGGCTGTACCAGGCCTTGAGATAATAAGTCCTTATACTCTTTTTTTGCTTCCGGCGTTGCAGGTCGTGAGGATCTGAAAATCAGCTTGGTGCCATCTGGAGAGAAGAAAGCACCGCCATCGTAACCCAATCCGCTAGTGACTTGTCTGACATCAGAGCCATCTGGTTTCATTGTGTATAATTCCAGATCTCCAGATCTTATGGAAGTGAAGACGATCAGATTCCCATCAGGACTCAAGGTCGGTTCTGCATCGTAACCGGGCTCATCTGTTAATTGTTTCAGAAGATTCCCGTCGAGGTCTGCTGTGAAAATGTCAAAAGTCTCATAGATGGGCCAGACATACTTTGCCCCTCTGGGTGGCTCAGGTGGACAAGCATCCCCACCTAAGTGGGTGGATGCATAGATGATCGATTTGTCGCCTTTCATGAAATAGGAGCAAGTTGTTCTACCTAGTCCTGTACTGAGTAGCTTGGGTTCTTGGGCAGGTGAAATTTCATCTGAGTAAGGATCAAAAAGATAGATCTGATCACATTCTGAACCCCACGCTTCATTCCTGGCTTGGAATACCAGGTGCTTATCATCAAAACTCCAATAAGCCTCTGCATTATCTCCTCCAAAGGTCAGCTGCCGCACATTGGCCAGATGTTTTTCTTCTGGGTAGTGTACCATCTGTGTGGCAGCTTTACCGCCATGTCCGTGTGCATGGCCGTGTCCAGAGTCTCCACCGTGATGGCCTTTTTCTCCATTTTTATGATTGTGGTGATCATGACTTTTGCCTTCACCTTTTATTGTTTCAGCTTCCTTGCGGTTTGCTGATTCAGCTCTTGCACTGCGACTATCCGCATTGGCAATTTCTGCGCTTTCTGCACCATTATCATCATGGTGCGGCTTTTCTTTAGTGATGTTCATAGCTGCAGTAGGCATTGATTTATTGGACTTGCAAGCATATAGGCCGCCCAAGAAAAGGAGCAGCAATAAGAAGTAAGGATTTTTCATTCTATTTTCGCCTTTCATTTATAATCTGATATGATGCAAAGAAACATATTTAAGTCTTTTTACCTGCTGATATTCTTGACGATTTGGTCTTGCAAAACCACAGATAGAGCTATAGTTCCCGCGCAAGTGGATGCTTCCAGCTATAAAATTTCCTTGGATCAGGTCAAGGCTGACGTCACTTATTTAGCTTCAGACGAGCTGGAGGGTAGGGAGACTGGTACTGAAGGCGAACGCTTGGCGGCGGACTATTTACTCAAAAGATTCTCTGAGATCGGTCTCCAAGGCATATTTGGAGGAGCTGAGCCTTATTATCAATATTTCAAAAAGACCATCAAATCCAACCCCCATGCGACAGAACCTGACCCCAATGATCCTGTCATAATGGGCAAGAATGTAGGTGCTTTTCTGGATAAAGGCAAAAAGTACACGATTATCATAGGTGCTCACTATGACCACCTGGGTTACGGTAAGGAGGGGTCTTTATATACAGGACCTCCAGCGATACACAATGGCGCGGATGACAATGCCTCTGGAGTAGCGGCGATGCTCAGACTGGCCGCTTACTTTAAGGATAAGCCTCTCAATAATAATATTCTTTTCTTGGCATTCTCAGGAGAAGAGAAAGGCCTCTGGGGCTCTAACTTTTTTGTGGACAATAGTCCGTTGACACTGGATAAGATCAATTACATGATCAATATGGATATGGTAGGTCGGCTCAATAAGGATAGACAATTAGCCATATACGGAACTGGGACGACGCCAGTGTGGGATAAGATATTACAATCTATCAAGTCGCCAGTATTCAAGAAGACCCTTAATGCTTCAGGGATGGGCCCCTCAGACCACACGAGTTTCTATCTGGAGGATTTGCCTGTGTTGCATTTCTTTACAGGGCAGCACGAGGATTATCATAGACCGAGTGATGATACACATAAGATCAATTTTGACGGTATAATGGAGATCACGCATTACATTTCTTCCATCGTCCAGAGGGCAGATGATCAAGGTAAGCTCCGATTCACCAAGACTAAGGATGAATCCCAACAAGCTCCTGCGTTCAAGGTGACCCTAGGCGTCATTCCTGACTATCTCTATGATGGAAGGGGGATGCGTATAGATGGTGTAAGAGAGGGTAGGCCAGCCTATGAGGCCGGACTCAAGAAGGGTGACGTTGTCATTAAAATGGGTGAGATGGAAATAGTGGATATGATGACGTACATGAAAGCTTTGAGTGCTTTTGAGCCTGGAGAAAAAACCAAAGTCACGGTGATCAGAGAAGGGGATATGATGATGGAAAAAGAGGTGCTGTGGCAGTAAGCGCCTGTTACAGAAGCCTGATGAATTATAGGCAACTGTTATTAATCTTAATTTTCGTGGCTTGGAAGTGAAAAAAAAATCTTGACGATAATGAAAAAGTCTGCTTTATTGATATCTCTTGTAGAAACAGTTCTAATAGCCCAGATTTATGGAGGGATCAGATGCTGTACATCTATTATCTAATGAAATGTCCGCAGTAAAATGCGATTTCTACACCACATTCCATCATAAACGGTGCTGGAATCATAGGCCAGCCTTGGAAAAAGGAAAACAACAAACAGAACCGGTCGTAAATGGTATGAACAGCTGGATATAAGTTCACTGATATAGCAGAAGTAGGATTGCGAGGGTGATGGAAGCAATGACGAAATGAGCATAAGCAGAAGGAGTGTTTCTAAATGTTAATATCCTAACAAATTAAAGCATAGATATATATTTGTAGAAAAAAGAAGCGATGGAAAATATACTCGAAGGAGATGTGCTGAAGTGGATCATCATGATTTTAGTAGGGGCACTGAGTGGATCACTGGCAGCTAGAATAATGAAAGGCGATAGTTTTGGGTTTGCCGTGAATGCTATTCTAGGAGTTGCAGGAGCGATAGTAGGGGGCTTTTTATTCAATCTTTTAAATTTTGATAGCCCGGGAGCTGGCATCGTGAGAGTCGTTGACGAGCAGTTTGGGGTGACCTTGCCTCAGAATATTGTAGGGATGATCATATCAGCTACTGTAGGCTCCATACTAATCTTGTGGGTTTCCAGACTTCTGGGATTAGGCAAACGAAACCGTTCCTAGTAGAAGCTTTTGCTGGGATATGAAGAGTAATTTAGAACAAGTCAGTGCTTGGATCAGGTCTAGACAGTCCATCTATCCAGCCTCTTATACAGGAGAGGTGATTGAATATGAAGTCATCAATACCTTATTGGAAAATGCCAATGCCGCGCCTTCACATAAGCATACCGAGCCTTGGCGTTTTCACGTCATAGATAATTCTAAGCTTAAAGACTTTGGCACTTTCTGCCAGAAGCAATATGCTCAAGAGTTCACTGGTGATCGTTACAGTCAGAGAAAGTATGATAAGATAGCCAAGAAGTTAACTGTGACTTCGCACCTGATCGTTATAGGTATGCAGCGAGATTTCAATGAGAGTGTGCCTGAGTGGGAAGAAATTGCAGCCGTGGCGAGTGCCGTTCAGAATATCTGTCTGAGTCTGCCCGCAGCAGGGATAGGTGGGTATTGGAGTAGTCCTGCTTATCTGCTCAATACAGTAACCGAATTCTTGGAGATGAATGCAGGGGAGCGCTGTCTGGGATTTTTATACTTAGGTGTGCTTAACTCGGAGCTGCCACCCGCTATCACCAAGAAGCCCATCTCTGATAAGACTAAATGGTATAACTGATAAAAAAAAGGTCCTTGCTTTACGCAAAGACCTCCATGTATTTTTCAGTTATTTGATCCTATGATCTAGGTAAGGTAAAGTAGAAACTTGTTCCTTTATTCACTTCTGACTTCAACCATATTTTCTGTCCATAGTGCTCCAATATGCTTTTGCAGGTTGCTAGGCCTATCCCACTACCTGAATAATTTTCATTGCTGTTCAGTCTTTTGAATATTGTAAATATTTTTTCAAAATATTGTGGCTCTATGCCTATCCCATTGTCTGAGATGGAATAAGTCACGTTGTCTTCAGTTACTTTTTCCGTGTTAATCTTGATGATGGAAACATTATCTTCTTTTCGGAACTTGATTCCATTTGCGATTAGATTTTGGAAAAGCTGTGTCAATAGGTTTTCATGGGCTTTTACTTTGTATAGATTATCAGGTGCTTCTATCTTTACGTTTTCTTCCTCGATAGTGGCTCTAAGATTGTTCTTCACTGTCTGCAGAACTTCTGATATATCCACTTCGTGAGCTGGACCGAGGTCATCATCAATCTTGGAGAAGGCAAGCAAGTCATCTATCATTCCACTTAACTGCTTAGAACTGGTACTGACAAATCCCAGCATTTCCACATCCTTAGGTTCCAACTTATCTTGATTTCTCATGTTCAACAATTGAGAGTATGTGGAGATTGTTCTCAATGGCGATTTGAGGTCATGGGCTGCTACAGAAGTGAAATTATTCAGTTTCTGGTTAGCGCTACCCAGGTCTTTATTCAGTTTGGATAATTCCAGATTTGCTCTTTCTATAAGATCATTTTTCTCTTGGATACGCTGGGTATGTTTGCCTTTCATCAGCATTAGCGTGCCTAATAGTCCCAAGCCTAGAATCGATAAAAGGGACATGAAACCATATACTTTGGAAGTTGATTTTTCTTTTTTAAGTAAGAGTATATTGAGTTCATTTTTTTGCTCTAGCAGGGCTTTGTCTTTTTCAATTTTGTTTTGTCTTTCTTGAGCTATGAGTTTTTCTTTGTTGCTCAATATCTGAATGGAGTCATTGACCTTTATGTACTCTTGCTGGTACAAATAGGCGTCTTTGTATCTCTTCAAGGCATTAGAAGTTTTTGAGATACAGTCCAATGCCATTTTCTGTACATCCAATGTTTGAGTTTTCTTACTGGCTTCATAGCACTCCTTACAAGCCATATGTGCGGAAGTGTACTGAGATAACTCTCGTAGTATGTCAGCCTTCAGAGATAATTTTCTCACTAATCTGTCGATGGCATTCATCTGTTTGAAGATTGGAATGGCCTTATTCACAGCATCCAGTGCTTCATAGTTTTTACCGACCTTATTCATGGCGAAGGCTATTTCTCCATTGAAAGTGGCAATGCTCAACTCAGACTTTATCTCGTGTGAAAGTTTGAGTCCCTTGGACAAGTAGCCTAGAGCGATGTCATATTCTTGTAGTTTGATGTAAGAGCTGGCTATGTTCGCTAGCAACTGACTTTTGATAAATTCAGAATAAAAACTTTCTTCACGTTGTGCTTGTTCGCTGAAACTTAATCCTCTGTGAAAATAGTCCAGGGCCTTCTCCATATTCTCCTTGTAATCTGGCGTAATCTTCTTTACCTGTTTTCCTATGATGCCTTCAAGGCTGGAATAGGCGATTCCTATATTGTTACAGAGTTTGGACAATTGAGCATAGTTTTTCTTTTGCTCATAGAAATCATATACTTCAAAATATTTCTCGAGACCATCTGCCTTTTCATTAAGCATCATGTGCAAGCTTCCTAGGTGCATGGAACAATCTACTGCACTCAGGCTATCTCCCAGTTCGTAAAAAAGTCTTCTACTGGAATTGAATAGTACAGTAGCATCTGAAATTTTACCTTGATAAGCATAGGCTATACCCAGTTCCATTTTAGCTTCAGCTATACGCTTGTCATCACCCTGTTCCTGAAAGCATTCCAATGCTTTGGTGCTCTGCTCTTCAAATAGAATCAAGTTGTGTTGCTCTTTATATATTTTTCCAAGCAAATCATAATAGCCACATTCAGGTAATCCAGTGATGTTCAGTGTTGTTTTAAGAATATCCGAGTAGTATAAGGCACTATCCAAGTCCACTGCGATGTAGTTCTCGATGAGGTCTTCCAGAACATTCACTTTTTCTTGATTGGCTTCCAGCTTGAGCTTGAATACTCGCTTAAGACTGTCTACATCATAAATTGTAGTGTCATCAGCTTGGGAGACAGCAGAATAGAACATCAGAAGTAGTAATATTGGGATTCGCATGTCGGAGATTTTTGTATGATATTTCAAAAAGTAGTCAGCTCTTTGAACCGTAATTATTCAATTGGTTATACCATCTAAAGACAGACAATTATCGTGTCACCCTTTTTTCAGATATGTCATTTAGTTTACATTTTAGGCTTTACGGGTCAACATCCACGTTTATTCTGGCAGTTTTGAGCCCACTCACCTTGCTGATTTCTGATTTTGCCTCCAGTATCAATGCTTTTATTCTGGCCACTATCACCTTGCTTTTCTCCATTTTGACTATGATATTCTGGATATAGAAGCCTCTTATTCTGGATATGCCTGGAATGGATGGACCGATCACTCGATTCCCGATTTTTGCTTTTAATCTTTCTGTGATGAATTTTGCCGCAGCCTCTGCCATCTCTGGTTTTTTATGCTTGATGGTGATACGGATCATACGGAAGAAAGGGGGATAACCGAAATTCTCTCGTTCTCCTAATTCTCGCTGGTAGAAACTGACAAAATCATAGTCACTGGTCTCAGTGATTACAGGATGCAGGGGGTTGAAAGTCTGGATGATGACCCGCCCTTTCTTATCCCGTCTACCTGCTCTTCCCGCCACCTGAGTGAACAACTGAAAGGCCCTTTCGTTAGCCTTGAAATCAGGAAAAAACAAGATTTTATCAGCTGCCAGAATACCGACTATGGAAATGTTCTCAAAGTCCAGCCCCTTAGTGATCATCTGCGTACCTACCAGTATGTCTATTTCTTGTTGCTTGAATGCGCCTAGAATCTGCTCATAGGCATTCTTGGTCTTGGCAGTGTCCAGGTCCATTCTGGCCACTTTGGCTTTGGGGAAAACTTTTCTGATTTCAGTTTCTATTTTCTCAGTACCGAAACCCAATTTATCCAGCTTGTCAGATCCGCATTGAGGGCAGAGGTGCGGGAGCTTATGACGATAGCCACAGTAATGGCAGCGCAACTCGTGATAGAAATGGTGGACAGTCAGGCTGACATCACAATTAGGGCATTCAGCGTGGAAGTCACAGACAGTGCACTGCAAGGTCGGACTGTATCCACGGCGATTCTGGAAGATGAGTATCTGCTCCCTATTACTGAGTGCCGTATCCATGGCATCCTTGAGATCCTTGGAAAACAAAGACTTCATGAGTCCTGTCTTGTACTGCCTTTTGAGATCGACTATGTCTATCTGTGGCAATACTGCAGCGCCATGCCTTTCCATTAGTTTGACGATGCCATACCGCCCTTTGAGTGCATTAAGATATGTCTCCAAGGAAGGGGTAGCGGTGCCTAGCAGAACTTTGGACTTACACATTGCAGCCAGATAAATGGCTGTGTCACGAGCATTGTATCTGGGTGCGGGATCTGTCTGCTTGTAAGAAGGGTCATGCTCTTCATCCACTATCACCAGACCCAGATTACTGAACGGCAAAAAGATACTGGATCGGGCACCCAATATGAGGCCTTTTCCGGCTAGGCTGTTCTGCCATACTTCCACCCGTTGGTTGTTACTCATCTTGGAATGATAGACGCCTATCTCATCTGCAAACACATACATCAATCTATCGACGATCTGCGTTGTCAACGCTATTTCTGGTAACAGATAGAGCACCTGTTTTCCTGCGGCAATCGTTTCCTTTATGAGGTCTATGTAGATTCTGGTCTTACCACTACCGGTTACGCCAAAGAGCAAAACCTTCTCAGTAGTCTTGTACAATTCTTGTATTTCTGAGAGGGCTACTTCCTGATTTTCATTGAGTGGAGGCACTGCCATCGGGATGACAAGATTATGGGTGAGTCGACTCACCTCCTTTATCTCCAACTCGAATATTTCTTTCTTGACCAAGGCTTTGATCACAGAGTTGTCTATTTCTGCGTGCTTGTAGATTTTCTTTTTATGTACCCACTCATGGTCTCGGGATAGCTGAGCATAACTGAGTAGGGCACGCGTCTGCTTATCACTTTTACTCGTGAGATCAAAAGCCTTGCTGATGGCAGTTTCTGTATGGGTGTACTGCTGGTGGAGCTTGACGAATTCCTCAGTTTTGGGTTTGAAGCGTACTTTCAGTTCTTCCTTGATCAGCAGTATGCCTTTGTCCAGCAGGGACTTGATGATAGGGTAGACGGTCTTCTGTTCCAGGATGTCTTGCACCTGATTTATGGTGAGTTCATTCTGTATTGAAATGGCTTCCGCCAATAAATACTCTTTATCATCCAACTCACCGTCATAATCATCTATATGGGATCTGATGGTCAGCTTGGTTTCACTATTGAGCTTGAGCCCTGAAGGTAGGGCGACATTCATGACTTCTCCCAGAGTGCAGAGATAATATTCCGCAATCCAGTTCCAGAGCTGGTATTGATCACGGGTGATGATCGGCTCTGTGTCTATGAAGGATCTTATGAATTTCAGTCTATGTAAGGCAGATGGATCTTCCTCCACCTCTTCTATCAGTATGCCAGAATACAGCTTGTTCCGCAAAGGCACCTCTACCCTGACACCAAACTTCATCAAAGGCCAAAAGGCTTTTTCCACCTTGTAGGAGTACACCTTGGGGATGGCCAAGGGCAATACGACACTGATGACTTTGTATTCTGTTTTCAAGCTGTGTAAGTTCTCATTATCAGGTCAAAAATAAATTTCTTGGGCTGACCTGAAGGTATTGGAATGAGCGGTTACTAAATCTGTCATTTTTTCTGAGTAGCCTCCACCCATCACAATGACCAGTGGCACTTGGTCACGCAGGGCCATTCGCATGACGATACGATCCCGTTCTTTGCATCCCTCCAGCGTCAAGCCCAGCCGGCCCAGCTTATCTGTGGCCAATACATCCACTCCTGCCTGAAAGAAAATAAGGTTAGGCTGCACTTTCATCATCAGCTTATCCAGTGTTTCTGTAAGGAGGCGCAGGTAGTTCTTATCCTCTATCTTATCCGGCAACCCTATATCCAGATCACTCGTTTCTTTTCGCAATGGATAGTTCTTCTCACCATGCATACTGAAGGTGAACACCTTGGGCTCATCCTTGAATATGGCGGCATTGCCATTCCCTTGGTGAACATCCAAGTCCACAAATAATATTTGGTCCACCTTTTTTTCTTTTCTGATCAGCTTCGAGGCGAGGGCCATGTCATTATATAAACAAAACCCTTCCCCCTTATCTGCAAAAGCATGATGCGTGCCACCTGCTATGTTCATCGAAATACCAGTTTTCAGTGCAATGGAGGCACACTCATAGGTGCCGTGAGAGATGTATTTGCCACGCTCCACCAGATCTTGTCGTACAGGAAAGCCGATATTTCTCTCTTCTTTTCTCGACAAACTCAGTGTATCCAGTTTGTCCAGGTACTCTGAGGTATGAGTGGAGAGGAGCTGTTTTCTGGACAATTGGCCAGGATGGAAGAAATTATCCTCGTTGACGGTTCCTTCGTATAGTAATTGCTCAGGAATGAGCTCATACTTCAGCATGGGAAACCTATGGCCTTCAGGTAGTCGATATTTATATATTTCTGAGTAGGCGATTTTTAACATCTCAGGGTAGCCTGTTTTAATGCAGGTTTCCCAGCATGATTGATACAAAAGTCTTGATATTACTTGGTAAATATAATACTGGGAGAAATTAAGGGTTTTCTACGATTCTTAATTTATCAATGAAAAGGAACTTAGGGCAATTGTTCCTAAATGTATGAATAAGTCTACTTTTGCTTTACAAAGAGTCTCTAGGTCACATTAACCTTGAAAACGTACTATTTGTTCGTGCATCTCAATACACTGCTGTTTATCAAAGTCTTAGAAACATATAGAACGATTCGTTATTTGAGCCTGTTGCTGATCTTATTGGGGATGAGTCCAGCTATTTCTGCCCAATTAGATACTTCAGGTCTATGGGTCAATATCGATTCCATACAGATTTCGGCTACCCGTATCAGTAAAGCATGGCTGCGCTCTTCCAAGTCCGTATCGGAACTCAATCTCCATTCTAAGGAAATGCAACCCCAGCTCAGTCTCAAAGAGCAGTTGCAGGGGATTCCAGGTGTATTTGCCATGAATACCATGAATAGTGCTCAGGATCTGAGAATCAGCGTCAGAGGCTTCGGGGCGAGATCGGCTTTCGGGGTGAGAGGGGTCAAGCTCATCGTGGATGGGGTGCCAGAAACGACACCAGATGGTCAAGGTCAGATGGATGGTATTCCGCTTTCCCTGCTCAGAAAAATAGAGTTGATCAGAGGACCAGCTTCGACTCAGTATGGGAATGCCTCTGGTGGTGTCATACAAATGTCCACTTTGTCTTCCAAAAATTATAACTTACTGGCAGGCCCATTTGCGGAAGCAAGAATGATGGTCGGTTCTTTCAGAACTGCTCAGTTACAGGCCACTTATGCTCAGAATTTCGGATCGACAACTAGTGTGGGTCATCTGGCATATCTGACCTCCAAGGGTTATAGAGATCATAGCCATAATAGTCAGTTGACGGGGGTAGCCAAAGTTGAACATGATTTTTCAAAATTTTCAAAAATAAATTTTACAGCAGCCCTCGTGGCGAGCCCACTGGCAGAGGACCCGGGTGGTTTGAATTTTGACCAGTCAGCTAGCCGACCCACCGCTGCAAGAGCGGCCAATCTGGATTTCGATTCCAGAGAATCGGTCTATCAATATAAATTGAGTTCTGCTTATTCATTTCAGGTCGATGCGCACAAGACTTTTAATGCGTACGGATTTTATCTGAATAGAAAATACGATGGCTATCTGCCTTTTCTAAGGAGTAGTATTGTCGATCTTGACAGAAAGTTTTTTGGGCAAGGGGCCAGCTATACGGTAGTCAAAAACGCTGGCGATTACAAGCAGACTCTGAAATATGGCTATGATGTATCGACCCAATTGGATGATAGACTCAGGTCGGATGTGGATACGCTGGGCGGACAGAATCTGGTGACAACTGATCAGAGAGAGTCTTATAAGAATGTAGGCGCTTACGTCATGTTGGAATTGAATCTGGGAGACTTGCTGGTCAATGGTGGGCTGAGATTTGATCACAATTCCATTATGCTGGATGACCGTTATTCATTCGATGGGAACGGATCAGGAACGAAGGACTTCAGTGTATTCAATCCTTCACTCGGACTCAATTATTTATTACCGGGCGGTGCTGCAATATTTGCCAATTATTCCACAGGCTTTGATACGCCGGTTCTTTCAGAACTGAGTAACAATCCCAATGGACCTTTTGGTTTGAATTTCAGCTTGGAGCCACAGGAATCATTGAACCTGGAATTAGGTGCCAAGATCAAATTCGATGACAGGATCAAAGCCCAAGTCGTCATCTTCAGAATCAACACGGATGACGAGCTCATACCCTTTGAAATAGATACTTTGCCTGGCAGAAATTTCTACCGCAATGTCGGAAAGACTAAAAGATCAGGACTAGAAGCAGAGATACAAGTACGATTGCCACAGAACCTGACGGCGAAGTTCAGTTACACCTATTCTAATTTTAAACTGGACGACTATGTCAGGGAAGGAATCGATCTTTCTGGCAAAGAGTTTCCGGGGATACCACCCCATAGAGTATTCTTGAATCTGAAGTATTTCCACAATTCTGGTTTCAATGTCATACTGGACAATCAATACGTGGGCAGCCTGTACACCAATGATCAGAATACTGTGTCAGATCCTGGGTATTTTCTCAGTGACTTACGGCTCTCCTATGCTTTGATGGTGGAAGACTATAAGATTCAGCCCTTTCTAGGTATCAATAATCTACTCAATACCTCTTATAATGACAACATCAGAATCAATGCCTTCGGGGGTAGATATTTCGAACCCGGGCCCAAGATTAACTTCTTCGGAGGGGTCAGTGTGAGATTTTGAACAAGCACATAATATTAGTTTAGTCTTAGCCTTCAGGACTAACAGGTTTCAGGAAATTATACCGTAATTTTAGGACAGATGGCTTTGCGTTTCTGCAACCCTATGGGTTGCCATAAATGATGGAATAAAGATTCGTAGATTGCTAAGTCTTCTCATGCCTTCAAGAAACTCTTAATTGTTTTCTTGGAAAATTCAGATAGGACCAGTTCACCACTTTTTTCTGCCCGCTCTTCCAGTAGAGCATCCCAATTCTCAGTGCCTTCCCAAAAGACTTTTTTCAGCCCAGCCAGTGCTTCAGGATTCATACCTTTGAGTGTATCTGTGAAATGCTTCAGATAATCATCAAGCTGCTCTGTGGATTGGAATACCTCGTGAAACAAGCCCTTGGATTTACCCCATTCTGCTGTGTACCATTCAGTTGCATTGATGGCCATTTGAGAAAATGCCGATAAGCCCATTTTGCGTTGTACAGCAGGTCCTATTACAAAGGGTCCTATGCCTACCGCTAATTCGCTCAGCTTAATAGAAGCATATTTACTAGCCATGCAATAATCGACCGCCGCTGCGAGCCCGACTCCTCCACCCACGGCTTTGCCCTGCACTCTGCCGATAACCAATTTGTCACAAGTCCTGATGGCATTGATCACTCCAGAAAAACCTGAGAAGAATGTCTTGCCTTGTGCCGCAGTCTCTATGGCCACCAGTTCGTCAAAACTGGCTCCAGCACAGAAAGTCCGATCCCCCGCACTCCGCAATACGATCAAGATCACTTCGGCTTTAGAACCTTCTGCCGAGATGGTGGAGGCCAGCTGAGAGAGTAACTTGGAGGGAAGAGAGTTGTGGGAAGGATGCTGGAATTCTATGGTGCTGACACCATCGTTGTGGGTGACATGCACGTGTCCTGCTTGAGTAAGATCTTGTCCTTCTGCCATCGTATTGATTTTTATAGTAGCAAAGGTCTACTTTTGAGTTAAGATTACTAGCTATGGCGCAACAGAATTTTGTGGATTATGTAAGGATATGTGGAAGATCAGGGGCAGGCGGTGCCGGTTCTGCGCATTTCTACAGAGATAAGATTACGCCTCTGGGTGGTCCTGACGGTGGCGATGGCGGCCGAGGTGGACATATCATTCTCAGAGCCAACAAGCAATTATGGACCTTACTCCCTCTGAAATACCGAAAGCATGTCATTGCTGGCCCAGGGGGCATAGGGCAGGGCAATAATAAAAAAGGTGCTCAGGGTAAAGACATCATTCTCGAAGTGCCGCTGGGTACGGTTGCCAGAGATGCGGAGACTCACGAGTTCATGTGGGAGATGACAGAAGATGGAGAGGAGAGAATCTTGGTCAAGGGCGGCAGGGGCGGCTTAGGTAACACCAATTTCAAAACTTCAACTAATAGAGCACCTCGACATGCGCAACCTGGAGAAGAGGGCAAAGAGGAATGGAAGATTCTGGAACTCAAAATTCTGGCCGATGTGGGATTAGTCGGTTTTCCCAATGCTGGTAAGTCCACTTTACTATCCGTCATCACTGCAGCCAAACCCAAAATTGCTAATTATACTTTCACTACTCTGGTCCCGAACTTGGGCATAGTCAATTATCGTGATGGACAATCGTTTGTCATGGCAGACATACCGGGTATCATAGAAGGTGCTCACGAAGGTAAGGGCCTCGGTATTCGTTTTCTGAGACATATCGAAAGAAATGCCGTGCTGCTTTTCATGATATCGGCAGAGTCAGAGGATATGAATCATGAATACTTCATCCTTCTCACTGAGCTGCAAAGATATAATCCAGAACTTATGGATAAACCCAGAGTGCTCGCCATCACCAAGTCCGACCTCATAGATGACGAACTCAAAGCGATGTTGGATGCTGAGCTGAAGGTGGATATTCCACATTTATATATTTCTTCTGTGGCGCAACAAGGGCTGATGGAGCTGAAGGATCTCTTGTGGGAGAAGATTAATGAGGATCAATTTTTCTAAGAGTGATTATCTTAGTGTACAATGATAGTGATGAGGGTTGTAAATAATGCCATGAATCTGGCGTTCAGTGGTGCTCTCGCTTTCAATAAGAAAGGAAAAACAAAGAGTCAAGTTGCGGGTTGGAATCAGACCAATTTATCTCACTACACTGGTCATATGGAACTAATTCCTATATATTTACCATAAAAATGGCTGAACTGGCCGATACAATGGTATACTCTGTGGAATTTACTTCAAATTTTATCTTATTTTGAATCGTTATCTTGGCGGAAGATTGGTTAACTTCGCCAAGGTCAATTTTTTAAGAATTAGTTAAAAATAACGGGTCTAGTAACTCTCATTTGCTCAGAAGCGTAAATATGATGTTACAAATCCTATGTGTTATAAACAGCAATACATGAAAAATCTAATAATTCCAGCACTCATCGCACTTTGCAGCTACTCTGTCTCTGCACAAGAATCCCTCATAGCGGGCATCATGGACGTCGCTCCCGTCAATATTACGATAGGAGAAGAAGATCAAGCCAAAGTAGATGAATATGATCAGACAGTCACTGAAGAAACAGCCAAACTGGACGAGAAACTGGCCAAATTAGGTGAGGATTACGCAAAAGGCGTCACCGATCTCATCCAAAAGTTCACATCCACTATGGACAAAGGTGAGGAGCAGATCATCAAAAATGAGAAGCAAAGAGTAGAAACACAGACGAATGCCCTTACGTTCAACTTGATCAGAGACAAAAAAGCAGCGGTCCAAGGCTTCAAGAACGTATTGACTTCAGGAATGAGGCCTTTGCCTAGAGCCGTTTCCAAGATGAAAGCTAAAGAACTCGAAGATATCGTAGAAGAGTATAAAGACAACATGCATACTGAATTTGAAGCGAACAAGAGAGTTCTTAGAGCCTTCAAAGCGACAGAGCACGTCACAAAGACGCAATATACTGGAGATATGAAACCAGTAGAATCTGCAGAACAATAAGAATAATAATTAGCTATTCAGAAAAGTCAAATCCATTGGATTTGACTTTTTTTGTTGCCATACTTACTTAAGCATCTTTCTCGTTATACAAAGGCGTAAAAGAATTCGTTTTGGTACTGAAGTTGCATATATTTAATATTAGAAATAATCTTAATATGAAAAACCTTATCTATCTATTTTTAATGGCTTTTTCAGCCTTGTCATTAACCTCTTGTGTAAGCAAGAAGAAACTTGCAGAAATGCGAGCTGCACATCAATCAGAATTGAGTGTCGCTAATAAGCAACTCGGTATCTACGGTGAGCAACTCAATGAATACATGCAGAAACTTGCAGCCTGTAATGCCGAAAGAGAAAGACTATCCGGAACGACGGAGATCAGACAAGAACAACTGCAGGATATTAAAGATCAATTAAAAGATTGTAGATCTCAAAGAGATAGACAAGTGGACCAAGTGGGTGACCTTACTGTCCTGTCTCAATCTGCCAATGATAATATCAAGGAAACCCTGGACCAACTCGAGCAAAGAGATAAATACATCCACCTCCTACAAGCCGCCAAAAGCAAAGCGGATTCGATTAATCTTGCTCTAGCCATTAATCTGAAAAGCGTACTCAGAGATGGTATCGCAGATGATGATGTGCAGATAAAAGTCGATAAGACGGTTGTCTTCATCAATCTTTCAGACAAGATGCTCTACTACTCTGGAAGCTCTAATATCACGCCGAAAGCCAAAGACGTGCTGGGCAAAATTGCGACCATTATAGAATCCAGACCAGGCTTAGAGGTCATGGTGGAGGGCTATACGGATAATGTGCCTATTAGAAACTCATGTATAGAAGATAACTGGGATCTCAGTGTCAAACGATCAACTGCAGTGGTAAGGGCCTTACAGAAAGATTATGGTGTGGATCCTAACAGGCTCATAGCAGCAGGTAGGGGACAATACAATGCTCTGGCTGATAATGCAACGGAAGAGGGAAGATCCACTAATAGAAGAACCAGAATAATCATACTGCCAAAATTGGCTGAGTTCTATGACCTACTAGACCCTAGCAAGGCGCCTAAGTAGAGTAGCGATGCAGTACAGAAAAGGAGTTTGGATGACGAATCCAAACTCCTTTTTTATTTATATAAAGACTTATAAGTTATAGTGGTGGCTTTACCAAGATTAGTATTGTTCCAAATACATTTGCAATTTCAGAAGCTACTAATTTGGATATTCCATTAGTCTATCCCAAACCATTTTCTTCACATGTCGAAGTTGTATTGCCTGATAATTTGGTTGCATCTTCAACAACCTATTCACTACATGACAATCAAGCCCGACTTGTGCAAAAAGGTAACTATAAGCCTATTCTAGACTTCTCATCTTTACTGAGTGGCAGATATACCCTTCAGTTCACTGATGGATATAAATTTGCCACTTGCTCGATAGTTCTTGCTAGGTAGATCTTCATATCAAGGGTTTTTAGAACTCAAGGTCAGAGCTTCAGCGTAATTTTGAATTGCTCAATAGATTCTCTAACGGTAGAATATGATCTGCAGACATAAAAATAAAATAAGGCTGGATCTCTGATCCAGCCTTATCGTTTTTGGGATGCAATAACACCTTTATTGCATAAAGTTGATGATTCTACCTCGGGGTTAATGAAGTAGGCTCATTTCAACTTTCTTTTCTATCTCAGCTACCGTATCTCTGAATAGAGAGTCTGTATGCATAAGATCTTTTACTGTATTAATGGAATAAATCACTGTACTGTGATCTTTTCCACCAAAGTTATTACCTATGTTCTGTAGAGAATTTTCAGTGTAGTTCTTGGCGAGATACATGGATAGCTGTCTGGCTATGACCACTTTTCGCTTTCTGGTCTTACTACTGAGTGTATCTAGAGGTACGTCGAAATGCTCAGCAACTAGCTTAGCGATGTTTTCGACTGAGATACCTTTGTTTTCTTGGGTAACGAACTTTTGGATGATTTCCTTGGCTAATTTGATGTCAGCGACTTTGTCATTAAGATTGACTTGTGCCATCAGTGATATCAGCACACCTTCCAGTTCTCTAATATTATTTTTGATATTGAAACAAATGTATTCTTTGACCTTGAAAGGAATCTTCTCTACATCCTCTGCGAGTTTTTCATCTAGGATCGCCAGTCTGGTTTCAAATTCTGGCGCTTTGAGATCCGCAGTCAAGCCCCACTTGAATCTGTTGATCAGTCTGTCAGATACGCCATCCAGATCTTTAGGCGCTCTATCTGAGGTGATGATGATCTGCTTGTCAGTCTGTTGTAGGGTATTGAATATATTAAAGAAGATATTCTGTGTTTTTTCTCTTCCAGAGATGAATTGTATGTCATCTACGATCAAGGTATCTATCATTCTATAATAGTTGAGTAGATCATTGATCGTGTTATTTTTAATTGCATTGACGATCTGCGTGGTGAATGATTCCGTGGTGAGGTACAGCACATTGTGATCAGGGTCCAATTCCTTGATGGAATTTCCTATCGCATGAGCTAGATGTGTTTTGCCTAGTCCCACACCACCATATATGACGAGTGGATTGAAGGCAGTCCCTCCTGGTTTCTTGCTGATGGCATCACCGGCCGACTTACCTATTTTATTACAATCACCTTCTATGTAATTACTGAAAGTGTATTTTGGATTAAGATTGGATTGTATTCTGGATTTTTTGAGACCAGGAATCACAAATGGATTCTTGATAGTATTGGTATCGAAGGGCTGAGGGACTTTGATCTTAGCCTTGTCTAATACTATTTTGTATTCTAACTGGCCATTGGGCCCTAAGACTTGGTAGATTGATTTTTTGAGTATGTTGACGTAGTGTTCTTCTATCCAATCGTAGAAAAATTTATTAGGTACCTGTACTGTCAGGATATTGCTTGAATATTTAATTGCTTTTATTGGCTTGAACCAAGTCGTAAAACTTTTTTCATTGACATTATTTTTTATTATATCTAGACATTGATCCCATAAGGATGCATAGGTTTCTATCATCAGTTGCTTTTAAATGGAGCAAAATGCTCGTCATGAAAATCAAAAAGTCCGTTCGGTTAGTCGGAAATAAAAACGGGGTTATTCTAACTCTTTACGGCCTATCGGGGCAACAAATATGAATCAATTTCTCCGCCCAAAAAAATATATGATGGAAGATTATCTGAATTTATCTTCGAAACTTCACAAGGAGGGTTATAAATCAAACAAATTAACGTATGTCATTATATATTAATGTATAAATTACTCAATGTAAGTGATTTACGCATTAAAACTACCCAGTACTTATAAAGTCTTAGAAATCAATAAATCAATTGACCAGAGCATTTTTGCAAGTCACACAATGCCCTTTTCTATTTTTTTCGAACACTATTTTGATGTGGCCCAATAGGATTCCGCCGTACCCACATTGATTAATTGTCACTGATTTTCCATCCTTATTATTGACTAATTCCGGTTGCTTCATAAACGTATGCGTATGCCCTCCCAAGATTAAATCTATGTTATTTGTCATACGAGCCAGCTTCACATCTGAGATGCGTTCATTACGATATTTGAATCCTAAATGTGATAAGCAGATTACATAATCACAGCCTTTTTCTTGGCTCAAATAAGTAGCGGCTTTCTGCGCCTCATCGATCGGATCCAGATATCGAGTTTTTTTATACAATTTCTGAGGGACCAGACCTGCCAGCTCTATACCCACTCCCAGCACACCTATCTTGACTCCATCCAGCTTAAAGATTTTGTACTTCTCTATGGCTCCATCCAGTATCGTATCAGAGAAATCGTAATTACTGACAATAAATGGAAAATCAGCATGGACCATTTGCTTTTTAAAGCCATCTATTCCTCCATCAAAATCATGGTTGCCCATTGTTCCAGCATCATACTTCATTTGGCTCATAAGCTTTATCTCCAGTTCACCTCCGAACATGTTGTAGTAAGGAGTTCCTTGGAATATATCCCCACTATCAAAGAGTAAGACATTCTTATTGTCCTTTCTGAATTGTTCTATGATCGTCGCACGCTTTGCCACACCTGCCAGACCCTCATTCCGCCCGCCATCCATAGGGAAAGGATCTATGCGACTATGAACATCATTGGTATGCAGTATGGTCACAGTTATCAGGTCAGGATCATTCGCAAAAGCTGAAAAAGGGAATTGCATAGTGGCACCGACGAGCACCCCTGAAAGGCTATGACTTATGAATTTTCTTCTATCCACGGGTTATTATTTGAATATGCGCATTCCAGAATCAATGACTACAGGAGATTGGTTTTCTAATTTTTCTTCCAGATGGCCTATGATGATATCTTTGATGAATAACCCGGATTCCTCCTTGGTTATGGCTTTGAGAAAATCTGACTGATCGCCACCATCGGCTATATAATCGGGCATTGCAACGCGATATGTTTTATTCAGATCAAAGGCTTCACCTTTGATCATTATGTCAGTGGCCTTATCTGCTGCCATACGGAATGATAGATTCTTACTTATGGGCCAGCCGTTCTTTTCTGCGATGGCATCCAGTAGGCGCTGGAGTACAGGCCCATCCATGTCCAGCACAACCAATGTATTATCGAAAGGCATCAATTCGTATATCTTCCCTATGGTAACTGGACCTTTGGGTAGACTGGATACTCTGAGTCCACCATAATTCTGAATGGCAAAATCGACCTCTTTGAAAAACATCTTATTGGCCTCTTCGTAGAGTATGTCTGCAAACCAGTTACCCAGATTAGAATTAGGTCTACTCTTGATTAGTTCTTCTGGCAGTTCTCCCATTACCACATCCATCTGTTCAGCCATTTGTTCTCTGTAGGGCTCGATAAGGGCGGCTATGCGGGTATCTTCGTCATAAGTACTGACTGTTTGCAGATTCTCTACATTCGTGGATACTACATATCGTGCTGTTTTGCAACTGGCGAGAGCGAGGACTAGTAGGAGGTATGGGATCGCGTATTTATACATTTAGTATGATCTTAGCTTCTTCCTTAATAGCAGCTCTGGCCACGTCTATAGGGCTTTTTTTAATATTGGCTAATCTTTTCATGAGAGCAGTGGATAAGTCGCTAGCTGGGGCTTGCGCCGATACAGTCCCTGAGATATCACTGATGATGCTTATGACGTCGTTTTTGGCCAGGGCTATTATGTCCCATAGCTTATTACTGCAATAAAGCTGCTGCGCCATATTATGCTCAAACTCCTTCTGAACGGATATGACCAGCGCATTCTTGAGATCGACGGCGGACATATCGTTACTCTTGAGCCTTAGCAGCAGATTAGGTATGCTGATGCGCTCACAGAATAACAGCAGTCGCTCATAGGCTTGTAATTTCAGTGGAATGGCCTGCTTAGTATAGCGGGCTTTCATCTCCAAGGCTTTCATTTGGTACTGACTATTGAGATATTGTCTTAAGATGAAGTAGACTGCAGCAAATACCACCAAGCCAGGGATGGTGTATTTGAGTACTTCTATAACTATGGTCATTATTTTCATCCTGAAACTTTAAGACGTATGTAATGTTACAAATGTATATTTTTGGATTTAAGTATTTCAGGCTTAGACTTATAACTTAACATCTCCATACAATTATGGCAACAGTAGAAACCAAGAACCCAGCACCAGTTACCATAACTGAGGGTGCTATCAAGCAGCTCAGAGTCTTATTTGGTGAAAAGCATGTTCCTGAGGGCTATGGCCTGCGGGTCGGCATTAAGGGTGGTGGCTGTTCGGGCTTCACCTATGTTCTGGGTTTCGACGAAAAGAAGGAGAACGATGAGATCTATGAAGTCAATGGCGTCACCGTCTATATGGAAAAGGCACATGGACTTTACTTATTAGGAATGGAAATCGACTGGCTGGATGGGCTTAATAATCGAGGATTTGTCTTCAATAATCCCAATGCCAAGGATACTTGCGGTTGCGGGACGAGCTTTAGTGCCTAACTTCTATTCATCGAAATTAGCTCCATCAGCCAATCTACTTATCTACTTTCTGGAAAATCTAAAGAAACCGTAATAGTTGACAGGGATATCAGTGACGGAACTGGAACACAATGGATGTATGTATGGGTCTTTTCGCTGAAAAGATGTGATTGATGGTCGAGGCTCTTAAATCTCTGATAAGTATATAAAGGGCTTTGAATAATCGAAACCTCTTCTATGTATGATGCTTATTTGCTAGAAAGCATAGCCCAGCTACTTTTAGATAAATGGAATTATCAGTATTATTCCTCTCCTTTGATAAGACCAGCGAGTAGGTGCCTGCAGCCGACTGACTCGTTTCTACTTTCATTGGGAATTGGATTGCATTGATAGCAATATAGTTTCTGAACAGACTACCTGTAGAAGAATTTAGGAATTGGTCCCAACTTAAATTTGTTTCGGCTACAAATAAAAAAAGGCCCCGATTTCTCGAAGCCTCCCATTAACTATAGTAGATATGTAATTATATCACATATTCTTAATGATCTCATCTCCAAATTCTGAACACTTGACCAAGGTCGCACCCTTCATCAATCTTTCGAAATCATAAGTGACGTTCTTGGATTTGATGGCACCTTTCAGACCTTTCTCTATGGTCTTACCCACTTTGCCCCAGCCCATATAATCGAACATCATGACGCCGGAAAGTATGACAGAACTAGGATTGACTTTATCCTGTCCTGCATATTTAGGCGCTGTACCATGAGTTGCCTCGAATACTGCAACACCAGTTTCATAGTTGATGTTAGCACCAGGAGCAATCCCTATGCCGCCCACTGCAGCTGCCAGAGCATCAGAAATATAATCTCCATTCAGGTTCAAGGTTGCAATAACATCGTACTCCGCAGGTCTCAATAATATCTGCTGTAAGAAGGCATCAGCGATCACGTCCTTGACGATGATCTCTCTGTCCTTATGCTTGATCACTTGCCATGGTCCGCCATCCAGATCAGTTGCACCGAATTCTTTTTTGGCCAGCTCATAACCCCATTCTTTGAATTTACCTTCTGTAAACTTCATGATGTTGCCCTTATGGACCAGCGTTACTGACTTAGCTTTTTTGTTCTTGATGGCTGCATTAATAGCTGCTCTCACTAGTCTCTCAGTTCCTTCCACGGAAACAGGCTTTACACCTAGAGACACAGTGTCAGGAAATCTGATGCCTTTAACTCCCATCTCATCTATGAGAAAAGACTTCATTTTATCATTTTCCGGAGTCCCGTGCAGATACTCGATACCCGCATATATATCCTCTGTGTTCTCTCTGTAGATGACCATATCCACCAGGCCTGGCTTCTTTACAGGAGAGGGAACACCTCTGTACCATTTCACTGGCCTGACGCAGGCATAAAGATCCAGACGCTGTCTGATGGCTACATTCAATGATCTGAAACCGCCTCCCACAGGAGTTGTCAATGGCCCTTTGATTGCCACAAAATGTTCAGAAATGGCGTCGGTTGTCTCTTGGGGTAACCAGTCTCCTGCTTTTCTTGCGTTAGCTTTTTCTCCTGCATAGACTTCCTTCCAGTGTATTTTTCTATCTCCTGAATAGGATTTCTCTACAGCCGCATCAAAGACTTTCTGCGCCGCTGCCCATATGTCAGGCCCGATGCCATCTCCTTCTATGAAGGGTATGATAGGGTCTTTGGGGACTTGGAGTCTTCCTCTTCTGGATAGTTGAATCTTTGTTCCGCTCATTTTTACTTTTTAGTATTAGGAAATTCTAAATCTGAATTTGGGCTGCAAAAGTAGTCAATACTTGCTGTTTTTGCACGAAAAAGGGCATTTTGAGACTTTTTGAAAGCAAGTTCTAAGTGGGGAGCTCGATAAGTATGATGAATGGGCACATGCACGATCTAAAATCAGATTCCAAGAATCGTCTCAGAAAAATGAGGTCAGTAATATCAAAATGGGACTACTTTTGTTATTAATTATTTGATTATCAAATGGTTAAGATGTATCGAGATTCCCTGATAGAACTTGATGGGTAGCTCTTGCGAGCTATAAGTTCACAACTCTCAGAGTATACTTTTATCGATGTTATCTTCCATTAGATGGTTAAGGTTTATGGAATTTGATTTTAATCTTGATTTTTGACTTCACTGAGATTATCGTTTTTATCTTCACATTTGCAAGAGTCTAATAATTTTCACATCTCTAGGTGAAATCATTTGGATCATCAACAAACAAATTCACAAAGGGAATCATTAACTAAAGTCATAGCTATGAACTTATCTTATAACATCACCATTCTGAGTTTAGTACTTTCTATCGCATTTTTTACTGGTTGTTCTGATGATTCTGAATCGTCAAAATCTACAGACACTAATGAGGAAAACTTGTACTCATCAGTGGACTGCTCTTCCGAAATAAATTTTACCAACTCATGCATAAACGATCCTTTCGTTACACCAGAAGAAAATGATGATAGAAATTGTCAAATTCTCTCATTTACTTCCGATTTAGAATCTCAGATATATATTATTTCCATTGGTATCAATAATACTATGTCCTTAGCCAAAGATAACTATGAAAATAATACTCAGTTCACCTTAATAGGTGCAGAGAATCTTGAAACTGATGCTGTCGCAGATCTCGGAAATGAAGCTAAAATTCAAAGCTATTCTATAGAAGATGCTCAGTATCTCTTTTTGAGAACACGGAAATCCAATGCTTTAGTTTCTATCGTAAGTACTCGAGAGAATGGATCCGCTTTATGCACTCATAATGCAGCCGAAATGAAATCCGTAGCGCAGAAAGTTTTAGATAATCTATAGGGCTTGAAGCAATATTAGCATTAGCAGTATTTTTTTATTCTTACCCTATAAAATAACCTAACTTAATCATCACTCCATCATCTCCTCCCCAATAAGCCCACTCATAAAGAGACAATTAGCAAACAGCTTACTGCCACCCAACCAATACCCCCTGAAATTAGGATTGTCCACCAGCGAAATGATTTTCCCTTTCTCTAGTTTGTGACAAAAAACCCCTGCTGAGCCTTTCATCAGCTTGACATTGCGCTGAGAGGCATACCCACTTAGCATGGGCTCTTCGGTGTATATCATAGGACTGGCCATCACTGTTTCTGACGGTTCGTAAAATTGTACGCCTCGCCTGAATACTGGCAAATTTTCATCTGCATAACCATAGAATAAAGGGTGATCCAAATTAATTCTGGACTGTACGATGGCGCCTCCTATGACTTGAGCGCCTTTGGCCTTGGGGTGATTAGGGATGGAGTCTTGTGGTGCATGTTCTTTCTGCTTTACAGGAGTCCAGCCTTGCTTGGAAGTGAAAGTAATTGCTCGACGCATGGCAATGAGAGTGCCGCCCTTTGCTATCCACTGCTTTAGAGAATCTGGGTTTTCCAGCTCTCCATATTTGCCATCTGGCAGTATGATATGCGTATACCTGGAAAGCTTGGTTCTTTTGAGCTGTCTGAAGTCAAGCATTGTCACAGGCATTTTCAGTCGCTTGTCCATCTGGTACCAGCTGGAACCGGCTTCATACGCGTTGATGCCTTCGCCCACAACCATCGCAATAGAAGGTTGCTTATGAGTTGTAATACCAGTTTTCTTTTCAGGTTTCCAATTGCTCTTGACCAAGGAATCAACTATGTTCACATTCATCTTTCCAATTTTCTGAATGAAAGAATCTTTTTGCAGTTTCTTTTCTGGAATAGGAATAACCAATGATCCCGGTGGATAAATCATATCATCTATTTCGGTAGCCTGAGTCAGTACTTGCAGCTTGATTCCTGCGGACTGTAAAGCATATGCAATCGTCGGCGCCAGATAATCAGACCAGTCCACTAGGTAGGTAGCTGGTTTTGCAACCTTGGGATAGGCTTTCCACTTATGCTTGGAATCTGTCGCAATCTCTTTATCAGTATCCACATACTTAAGATCCAAGGCGTAGGGGACTGTCCAAGCAGATACATCATAAAAGATGCTGTCTCGGAAAGTATTCACTGGCTCGAATATGGTTTTGATAAGTCCGGATTGCCGTTGGTCTTTAGGGACGACATAGCTGAAACCTTTCTCGAAAAGCAGCCCAGTTATTTTCTCAGTTTCAGCTATGGCTTCTACTGTTATATCATGCCGTCTCATCATTTGCAAGAAGAAATCAGCTTTATACTTGTCTCTGCACTCAAACACATAACTGCCCGTTCTATCTTGTTGGTTCTTGTAGAAATCAATCTTATACTGTAGTATCTTTTTTCTCAGCGCCAAGGCTGCCCGCTGCGTGGATAGGGAAGTGGTCACTTGATTCCTGATGGTGAAAGGGAATCCAAGTAAGCCATTACTGGTCTCCTTCAGGTGTCCTCTGGAACTGGCTTGCTCAAACAGTATGCCGATACAGCCTTGTATATCCGGATAGGTACTGCCCTTGCCATAGTAGTAATCATCAAAGCGTTCCTTGGAAAAATATTTACAACCCAGACTATCCAGGTTACGCCTATGATAATTGGCCATATTATCCGTCAGGTCCTGATTGACCTGTGGGGTATTGGGATTGGTCCGGCTCGGCACTCCTGGTTGAAAGAAGAAGCTAGAGTTACTGCCCATTTCATGATGATCTGTAAGAATATCTGGTTTCCATTTCTGGAAAGTCTCTATTCTGCCTTTGGATGAAGGATGGATATTGAACAGCCAATCTCTATTCAGATCAAACCAATAATGATTAGTCCTACCGCCTGGCCACACCTCATTGAATTCCCGACTAGCGGGATCAGAAGTTAGGGTGGTGTGCTTGTGCATATTGGCCCAGGTGCTGAATCTGTTGAGACCATCAGGGTTATAGCAAGGGTCTATGAGTAGGAAGTTATTATTCAGTAACTCTGATAAGTAACCGCCTTGACCAGCCAATAAATAATAGGCTACCATCATAGAAGCACTGGCACCGCTGCTCTCATTACCATGGATACTGTAGCCTTGGTATATGACCAAGGGTACTTGCATGTCCTTGGTTTCGGTCTTGTAATCCACCAATTGGTCTCGCTTGGCTCTTATTTTTTCTTGATTTTTGAGATTGTCAGGAGCGGAAATTTTGAGGTAGAATAAGGGTTTTTGCTCATGAGAACGGGCATATTCTTCATATTCACATTTGGGCGAAAGCTCGCAGATGGTCTTGAGGTAATTTCGGATCTGGTCTGGAGAGGGATGCCATTCTCCTATCTGATACCCTAAGATGCTCTGAGGGTCTGGAATACCGTTATCATATTCTATTTCAGGTAAGTAATAGTTATTATTGACCTGCGCTGTAACGACTTGTGAGTATAAAAAGAGAGAAATCCATACTATGATTAGCTTTGCAGTCAGTTTATAATATATCACGCTTCAGAGTTTTTATGTATTCAGATTCAGTTAACTAAAAGATGTCAAGCACCCTTCCCACCTTTGTAGTAGGCGTCATATTTATTATGATAGTTGCTAATGCATATTTTAAGTTCAAGATACTCAAGCAATATAAGTATCTGAGGGACAAAGGCATAGAATTAGACTATAAGGCACTGACAAAGGGGAAAACAAGGAAAGCTTACCTAGCCCAACTTTCTTCACCCCACAGAGCAGAACTGGAGGCTTTCGGGAAGAGCCTGTCCAATTTGATCAGATTTGTTCTCATAGGATTTGGCCTCTTACTCTTGTTGTTTCTCTACTTTTATATTTTTTGTGCTTGATTATGAAGTTAGGATTATTCGGCTTGGGTCATTTAGGAAAGATTCACTTGAAGTGTCTTGGGGATACCTCCTTTGAGGTAGTGGGATTTTACGACCCCAAACAATTATCAGGATCTTATGAAGGCGCTGAATCTTATATGGATGAGTTGTCCTTAATGACCTCCATAGACGCCTGCATCATAGCTGCGACGACCGAGCAGCATTATAACTTGGCCAAACTAGCGCTGACTCACGGGGTGCATTGCCTGGTGGAGAAGCCTATCACTGCGACAGTCGAGCAGGCTAGAGAACTGGCAGATTTGGCGGCAGCCAGTCCTGCGGTGATTACACAGGTGGGCTTTGTGGAGCGCTATAATCCTGCCTTTACTTTTATACAAGAAGATATCACAGCTCCTAAATTCATAGAAGTCCATCGCTTGTCCCAATTCAATAATCGAGGTAATGATGTTTCTGTGGTGCAAGATCTGATGATTCACGACCTCGATTTACTACTGAATGTGAAGAACGAACCCATACTGGATATCCGAGCGACTGGCGTCAAAGTACTTACGGATTCGCTCGATATCTGTAATGCTAGAATAGAGTTTGCAGATAGGAGTATCGCCAATGTCACTGCCAGTAGGATGAGTATGAAGACTCTGCGCAAATTCAGGATCTTCCAGGAGGATTGCTATTTCAGCATGGATCTGGATAAGAAAGAAAGTCAGCGCATAGGCATTAGTGATAAGGCTACGGCCAATTCCATGAGTCTGCCAGTAGGAGAAGTGGAGAAACATATCTCCATAAAGACGTCTGGAAGACTTGAAGGCAATGCGATAGTGAGCGAACAGAACGATTTTTACAATGCCATAATCAATGAGCGACAGCCACAAGCTGATTTTGCTCAAGCCTTGAAGGTGAGTGAGCTGGCAGCTAGGATTGAAAAAATTTGTAGTAATAAATAAGTGTAGATGAAAGCTTACAAATTATTGTTAGGGTCACTGTTATTTTTTGTGTTGTCCTGTGATCTGGGAGATGACTTTGCAGAAGTACCGATGTATGTGGAGGTGAGCGCAATAGATCTGGTGACCAAGCCAGGGGAGGGCTTTGCGACGCATGACATTAGGGACGTATGGGTGAGTATAGATGGTTTTTCGAGAGGGATTTTTGAGGTAACCTCTGATAAGCCAGCGAGAATACCTGTATTGAGTGATGGAGAGACCGTACGGGTGGAATTTTTTGCAGGGATCAGAAGTAATGGGATCAGTTTGTCACCTTTTTTGTATCCGTTTGTAGAGAGAATAGTCTATGATCTGGAATTCCGACCTGGAGAGACGGTGCCAGTTGATATTGAGTTTGAATATAAGCAGTCAGCTGTCTTTCCCATATTAGATGGGTTTGAAGGAGTGACCATATTTACGGATGACTTGGATGAGGATCCTTCAGGTTTAGAGGTATGTACTGATCCAGAATTTGTGCAATACGGAAATGGTGTCGGTAAATTCGTAGTGACAGAAGAAAATGCCTTCTACCTGCAAGCAACAAGTCAAATATATTCCACTGAGGATTTCAATGCCTCCAATGTCTATTTGGAAATAGATTTCAAAACAGATATTCGATTCAGCTTAGGCTATGTCGGGTATCAGAATAACATCAAGCAGTCAGTCGTGGTCGGAGGCGGTAATGCTACTGACGAATGGACAAAATTATACCTTGATCTATCCGCAGACTTAAATGGCGGAAATGTAGACCAATTTCAATTATTGATTGCTGGCGGCTCATTGGAACCAGGCACTGTATTGATAGATAATGTCAAGCTGGTGTATCTGGAGAACTAGAACATGATGGTCCTATCAGTAGAATGAAAAATAGTAGACAGACAGAAATAGCAATTTATAGATTATGTGATTGGCTGATGGCGATTATGGCGTGGCTGATTTTCTTTGTGTATAGGAAAAAAATAGAGCAGCCCTCAGTTACACTTACTGAGGCATTGTCAGATGAGAAACTGCATCTCGGTCTACTGATTATTCCACTATGTTGGATAATTCTTTATTCACTTTTTGATAAATATACGGACATCTACAGGTACTCTCGATTGGGTACATTGAGGAGAACTTTCATTCTTTCCTTGGTAGGAACTTTATTCTTGTTCTTTACTGTCATGGTGGATGATACGACATTGGCACATAGTACTTATTTATTGCCGTTTGTGGTTTTATTTGCGTTGCATTTTTTGTTGACATCCTTTTCGAGATTGTCCTTACTCACATGGGCCAAGCAACGCTTGCGGGCAGGAAAAGTAAGTTATAGGACGATTATGGTGGGCGGTGGTGCAGATGCTGCAGAGCTCTATGCACTGATGGATGAGAACGCAAAGATAGTAGGTTATGACTTTATGGGATTTGTGGATTCCAGTGCTGGTTCCTCCAGTGAATTGTCCAGACGTCTGAAATATCTAGGAGACGTTAGTCAACTCAATGCCATCATTATTGATAACAACATAGAAGAAGTCATAATCTCAAAAGATAAATCGCAGAAGTGGGATCTGAAGTACGTCCTCGATCAGTTGTATGATCTACGGGATAAGGTACTGGTAAAAGTGTCATCTGATCTTTATGATGTGATGCTGGGCAAGGTGAAGATGTCACATATATATGATGCGGCATTGATAGAAATCGATCAAGAATTAATGAGCCGATCGACACGTCTCATGAAGCGAGGGATGGATGTTTTTTTTGCCATGGTGCTTATCATAATCTGTCTTCCTTTATTTGTGTTTCTTGCCATCAAGGTCAGGTTATCTTCACCTGGTCCTTTGCTCTATTCCCAAGAGAGAATCGGGAAGGATGGTGTGCCTTTTCATATTTTAAAATTCAGATCCATGTATACTGACGCAGAAAAAAAAGGCCCTCAGTTGTCCTCGGATCATGACCCGCGAATAACACCGTTCGGAAGAATAATGCGGAAGTGGCGGTTGGATGAAATTCCACAGTTTTTTAATTTATTGAAAGGAGACATGTCTCTGGTAGGTCCCAGACCAGAGCGACAATATTTCATAGACAAGATAGTCGGCGTAGAGCCTCTCTACAGGCATCTGCTTAAGGTCCGGCCAGGCATCACTTCCTGGGGGCAAGTAAAATTCGGTTATGCTTCAAATGTGGAAGAAATGGTAAAGCGCCTGAAATATGATCTCATTTATTTGGAGAATATGTCATTGACCTTAGACTTGAAAATCTTGTTTTATACTGCTATTATTTTGTATCAAGGAAGAGGTAAATGATGCGAAAATTTGGATTGATCGGATATCCTGTGGGCTATAGTTTTTCGCCTGGATACTTCTCCAGAAAATTTGAGAAAGAAGGGATAGTGGGTAACTACGAATCGTTCCCGCTGGAAGACGTGGCTGAGGTGACTGAATTGCTGGAAGGAGCTTATGAAGGTCTCAATGTGACCATCCCTTATAAGCAAGCTATTATCCCATTTCTAGATTACCTAGGCCCGATAGCTTTCGAGACAGGAGCTGTGAATACCATTAAGAAAACTGAGGCTGGTCTGATAGGACATAATACGGATGCATATGGCTTCGTCGCTAGTCTGAAGGAGTATACTGATTACAAGAAGATGACACGATCTGCTTTGATTTTAGGCACTGGTGGGGCAGCTCGGGCAGTCCGGTATGGCTTGATTGCTGAGGGGTTTGATTGCTACCTGGTATCTCGCTCCAGAGGGGATTATCTATACTACGAATTGGATGAAGAGCTTATGGCAGCGGTGGGTTTGGTAGTCAATACCACACCACTTGGAACCTATCCGGATATCGACGTTTGTCCTGATATTCCCTATGATATGATATCACAGAAACATTTAATGTATGACCTGGTATATAATCCCGACAAAAGTCTATTTTTGAAGCAATCTGAGGAAGCTGGTGCAGCAATTATGAATGGGCTCAGAATGTTGGAACTACAAGCAGAGCAAGCATGGCAATTGTGGAATCAGGAAACTAATGTGGATGAATTATTTCCAGTAAAAAGTAAAGTGTTCAATGGTAAATTCTGAGTTTGAATTTCTTGATTTTGAGGATACCCAGACGGCATTTGGTTATAAATCCGACAAAGATCTTAAACGAGGGTATTGGTTGTTCAGAATGATGAATAACAGCAGCTTAGTCACGCTTGGCTCGGTTGTCACCCCACTGGCCATCAAGCTGAAACTACCGTTAGTGAAGTCTGCCCTCAAGGCCACTATCTTCAAGCAATTTGTGGGTGGGGAAAACTTGCTGGATACTCAGAAGGTCATTGATTTATTGCACCAGTTCGATACCTTGACCATACTGGATTACGGGGCAGAATCAAAATCGACAGAAGAAGAACTGGATGGCGTTGTGCAAGAATTAGTCAAAGGCTTGGAGCTTGCTGCTGCTAATAATTCTGTTCCAGTTGTCGTCACAAAGTTAACAGGCTTAGCTGATAATGCGCTGCTGGAAAAAATGCAAACCACAGTTGCACTCAGCCCTCAAGAAGAGCAAGAGAAGCAAAAACTTCTCAGTCGATTGTCCAAGCTTAGTGAGAAGGCATATGACTTGAAGGTCAGCTTGATGATAGATGCTGAGGAGAGTTGGATACAAGATACGATAGATACAATTGCCACTGATATGATGGCTGAGTATAACAAGAATAGGGTTACTGTATATAATACTTTTCAGCTTTACCGAAATGACAAATTATCTTACCTCAAAGCTTCATACGAAAAGGCTCAGGAAAATTCTTATCTGCTCGGAGCTAAGCTTGTGAGAGGTGCCTATATGGATAAGGAGAATAATTATGCTAAGCGCAGAAACATCAGCTCAGTCATTCATGAATCAAAAGAGGATACCGATCGAGATTATGATCGAGCTTTGACTTTTTGTGCAGAGCATTGCGAGGCGATCTCATCGATCTGTGCCTCTCACAATGCACAAAGTAATAAGTTGTTAGCCCACTTTATGGAGAAGAAAGGTATAGCCAGAAATCATCCGCATTTGAGTTTTTGTCAGCTATATGGAATGTCTGATAACTTGACTTTCAATTTGGCCAAAGCCGGATATAACGTCGCTAAGTATGTGCCGTATGGCCCCATAAATGAAGTGGTTCCCTATCTCATCAGAAGAGCTAAAGAAAATTCTTCAGTTACTAATGATATGAGCCGTGAGCTGCGATACTTGTTACAAGAGCTCACTAGGAGAAATCTCTAGAAACTTCCTGTCCTGAGCAATACTAAGGTACAGGCATTTTCAGTCCTGATTCCAGCAGAAATTGCAAGTCTGTTGAGCTCTGCATTCTCAGCACCAGGATTGAAAATTATGCGCTTAGGTTTTAGGGAGAGTATATAATCATAAATTGATTTCTGGTGTTCTGCCCTCAAGTACAGCGTCACAGTATGAACGTTCTTGATCAACGGTTCTCCGGTAATAATTTCATGCTCGCCTATGGTGCCCTCATGTTTGCCTATAGCAAAGACGGTATAGCCGGATTCTGATAATTGCCTCACAGCTGTGTAGGCGTATCTGTCGGAATTGGATGATGCTCCGATCACCACGGCTCGTGCTCCAATTGCTGTTTTGTTTGATTCGATGGTACTTGGTTTTTTTACAGTAATTATATGAATGATATGGATGACTTCAATTAGGTAAGAATATTTCAGTGAGCATGAAATTATGATAAAGGCTCGACTTTTAACTTAAATTATACTGCAATAATTGCATTGAGCCAGGATGAAATTCGTCTTGGAAGAGATGAAGGTGAAAAGTCAAAAAAATGTTCAGACATCTTTTTGAGTATTATTATTTTGAGTCGGAGAAGTAAACGTTAATTAACATCAAAGGGTGGCGAGTAGAGTAGGTAGTTATCTTAGATCTTATTACCGAATCGCGCATTTAAGCAGCCCCAAGTAAAACCGCCGATTCTATAGGTTTGTCAGAAGTAGGCCTTTTACATTTGAGGTATAAAAGGCTTAAATTTCGTTAAGAAAAGAGTTGTGTAAGAGCCAAAGGCAAGTTTTAAGCCTTTTTAAGAATTTCAGTTTTTAAATTCGCTAAGAAATAAGAACGACCGATTCCGCAACGGCGGATAGATAGCTGAAAGCTCTAAGGAAGAGAACCGAAAATATCAGTTACGGCTGGAGAAAGCCCGTCGGCAAGACAAATGCCTGAAGATTTTATTATCAACCAATTAGCACTTTCAGACTAGAAAAGATATTGTATTCTAAATGCGTAATTCAGTCTTATCATTACCCAGCATGGATTTTAACAAACTATGACGATGCTGAATTATTGTGGAATATGCTAGGGGTTAAGGTACATATTATTTGTCTATGTAATATATGGTAAATTATAATGTCCACATGATATCATATTGTACTATTTTTGTATGCATAAATCACTAAAAATGAATTACTTAACAAATATAAAGGAAGTTGTCCTTATCGCAATAGCGATACTTTCCTTATCGTACTCTGGAGTAGCTCAGGAGTATTCTGCTGCCAGAATATGGAATGAGATGGTTTTGAATGCTATAAGGGGAGATTTTGCAAGACCTACAGTTCATGCTCGGAACTTATATCATACTAGCCTTGCGATGTATGATGCCTTTGCAGTCTATGATGATGTCAACGAAACAGTACTATTGGGCAAATCCCTAGGAGGGTATACTTGCGATTTTGAAGGCATACCTGCCCCCGCTGACCTGACTGCAGCACGGGAAATGGCAATTAGTTACGCCGTTTTCAGAATAGTACAGCATAGATTCAAAGAATCACCGAGGAGCGACGATATTCAATTCAACATACGATTAGTCCTTTCAGCCTTTGGTTATGATCAAGGATTTACCTCTACTGATTATCAGTCAGGCAATCCTGCAGCCTTGGGCAATTATATAGCTGAACAAATCATTGCCTATGGCTTACAAGATGGATCCAATGAAGAGAACGATTATGCAAATGAATTCTATGAGCCGGTCAATCCGGATTTGAATCCCTTCTTGCCGTGGTATGACCCGGTTTTTGATTTTGGAAATCCCAGGATGAATGACCCTAATAGGTGGCAGAAACTAGATATTCCGAATTTCGTAGGACAAGATGGTATTGAGACGGATAATGGTGTTCCGCCATTCTTAGGACCGGAATGGGGGTTAGTCACACCATTTGCATTGACAGATGATGACTTGACCATAAGAAATAGAGATGGACATGACTGGTGGGTATACAACGATCCCGGGCCACCATCATTAGTGGATACCCTGGACGCTATGGGGACTACAGATGACTATATATGGGGATTTTCAATGACAGCTCATTGGAAATCACATACGATCAGTGATACTAATCTTGTGTGGGACATATCTCCTGCAAGCTTGGGAAATCTTACGGAGATTCCTGAGACTATAGAAGAAATCAGGGATTATTACGACTTCATAGAGGGTGGAGATAAGTCTACAGGTCACGTTATGAATCCCGTCACTGGTCTACCATACGAACCTCAGATGGTTCCACGTTCAGATTATGCCCGTGTATTAGCCGAATTCTGGGCAGATGGTCCAGCTTCAGAGACACCACCTGGTCACTGGTTTACGATACTTAATTATGTGAATGATCAGGAACAGCTGGAGAAAAAATACAAAGGTGAGGGCTCATGGCTCAGCGATCTGGAGTGGGATGTCAAGTCTTACTTTGCTCTGGGAGGTGCGATGCACGATTCTGCTATTTCTGCGTGGTCGTGCAAGGGTTTTTACGATTATTTGAGACCTGTTTCCGCCATACGCTACCTGGCTGATAATGGGCAATCTTCAGATCCTGGGCTCCCTAATTATAGTCCTTTGGGTATCATGTTGATACCTGGCTCTATAGAGCAGATACTTGATGGAGACCCGTTACTGAGTTTTGATAGTAGTAATTATGGAAATATTAAAATGCTAGCCAATGTATTTGAAGATGAAAAATATTATTTCAATGCAGACTATTGGCTGCCGTACCAGTCACCTAATTTTGTGACACCACCATTTGCAGGCTATGTTTCAGGTCACTCTACTTATTCCAGAGCTGCAGCAGAAGTGCTGGCCGCTTTTACGGGTGATGACTTCTTTCCCGGTGGGATGGGAGAGTTTCATTTTGAAAAGGAGGGTTCACTGGAATTCGGTGATCCAGGTCCATCGCTGGATATGTCTCTACAATGGGCTACATATGTAGATGCCGCTAATCAGAGTGGGATGTCCAGAATATGGGGAGGTATTCATCCACCTATAGATGACATACCAGGAAGAAGGATTGGAGAAAAAGTCGGGAAGGCAGCTTTTGAAAAGGCAGATTCATATTTTGGTGCACCTGAAAGTTCTTCAGTTGCTGTACTCGGAACTCCAGCAGAATTATCTGTTTATCCTAATCCTGTCTTGCAGTCAGGAATGATCCATGTAAGATCTGAAACAATCAGAGGTGGTAGTCACTTGGACATAGTGGATGCTAATGGCCAATTCATATTCCAGATGGAAATCAATACGGATGAAGAATTAACCTTGGATTTAAGTAATCTGGATATAAATGCTGGACTCTATAATCTATCCATCATTACTATTGATAATAGAGTCGCTACTACTAAACTCATGATAGTAAAGTAGCTTAAAAAATTTAAAAATTTGATTTCTAATCCTGCACTGACCTCAGTGTGGGATTTTTTTTTGTCCTTGCCCAGCCACCCTAACCTCCACCTGTCTGCTTCGATCATATTTGATTTCTCATATATCTAATATACCCTTAATACATATAGGGTATATGTATTATATGTTGTCTTGTTAGTGAGTGTGACTTATATAGAAACGCGTTGATTGATTACGGCTGTCAGTTTCAGTTTCTGATTAATCAGTGACAAGTTTCTGACACTTCCTTAGCGAAATTGTAAACGAGTTGACATTTTGAACTAAGGTATTAGTGTAACTCAATGACAGTGATGTCTTCTAATTAACAAACCAGCTCTGATCTCAGAGCTATGAGAATGAATGAATAGTAATGAGAATGAAGCTTAAACACCTGGTCATTTTAATTTTAGTGAATTGTAGCCACGATGCCGCTAAGGCTGAGAGCAATACACTATCCATGGATAGAGTGTCTTCGGATCTTACTGAAACTGTTGCTGGAAAAGCCTACGATAGAGTGACCACTATTTCATCCGTCTGTTTATACCTTAGACAACTTCCCTACGATACAAATACTGATACACTTCTTGATAAAGTGATTATACTAGAAAGTCAAATCAAGAATGGAGATAAGAAAATCTCGAAAAGTGATTATGTAAAATCAGTACGACTGAAGAGTAAGCTTATCTTACTTAGACAACAACAACAACAAGACAAATACTCATTAAGAGTTATTCCGTGAATTCAATTTGATATCGATCCTAGTGCATGCACTTCAGGGTCTTTCCTTATTTATATGTTTCTGAAACCTAATATTTTATAAACCTAATTACTGAGAAAATTTTTATGAGAATGAAAAATTTTAAAGATTATTTTTTAACTGAGTCTAAGGGATTACCCAGAGCATTTATGCTCTTGGTATTTTTAGGTGCTTGGTCATTTGCCTTTACGGGTAATGCCACTTCACCTGACCACCCTGATACCGTCGATTATTTCGATGGTTGTGATTCAGAAGTTGCATCCGATGCTGGTACAGAGTACAGTATGGTTTCTTGCAATCCTGCTTCTACGAAGTTGGTGAGTTGGAGCTTGGATGCTTGTAGGAACTATGATTATGCGTTTGACTACAGCGAATTCACACCGAGTCTGAATTCTAGAGGTGGTTGTACTACAGTCAATGGTTCCAATGTAAGTCGTACTAATCCTCAAACCAACTTTCACAGTTGCGTACTTGGAGTGGGAGGAAACGGCTACGGTATGTGCATCAGTGCAAATACCTCGTCATTTATCAGTTACAATGATAGGACTGTTAGATTCAACGTGACTGTGGATCCTACGACAATAGGACAGCTGTCACGGCTTGAATTTTATGAGATGTCACCTGAGAACGTGACTTGGCAGAGTAGTTACTATTCTTCATCTTACCAAGGTACTAACAATAGGCCCTTAAGGTATGGTGTAAGAGTAAAGAAGAATGGAACTGTTATTTATAGTTCAGATAACAACAGTACAACTACCGGTTGGTCAAGGGAAACATTTGATTTCACCAATGATCCTGACTTTCAAGTAACAACTACTACTACTTTCCAATTTGAGTTGGTTGCATATGCTGCAATCGGAAATGGTGCTAGCCTTTCAGTATGGGATCTTGATAATATCTGTATTTTCGGCGGTTGTTGTGAAATAAATAATTGTACCACAGCAACGATATGCAATGAATCTTCCTATTGCCAGATGCAATTAGTAGAATCGAATGATACAGGTAATGTTATTCTCGGAACTATACAACCTAATCAATGCACGACGATCGATGCATACGATGGGATGAAATTGAGATATATAAATACTAATCATCAGTGGAACAATCTACAATTTGACCAGAATGATACTGTGAATGGATGCTTTCCTCAGACGTTTAATGTGACGCCTGATTATTGTACTCCACCAGCTTCTGATTGTAACATAGGTTGCCCTCAGTCACCTATGAACATTTTGTGTGATGATGATGTCGATCCGTCCAATACTGGCATGGTGACATTTACAGGAAATAATTGTGATCCAGTGATCAATTACACCGATGAATATGATGGAGCTTCATGCCCTCAGACGATAACTAGAACTTTCAATATTACAACAGAATACACCTCATTTGTAGGAGCTGGAGGAAGTCCTAATTGTGTTCCTGAGATTGTTGCAGCATGGAATTTTGTAAACGCAAATAATTATTGTGCACAAGATGTAGAGCCTGTGAATGGCGCTGGTGTTCCAGCATCTACTGTAAACAACATACCTGGACTTGGAGTATCTGTTACAAAGTTGACAGGTTCTGATGATGGTTCATCTTGTGTAAAAGGCGCATTTGGATCTTCTGAATCAGCGGTTTGTATTCAAGATCAAGATGATGCTTCTTGGACTCCGAATGATGATGATGCGATACACTTTAACCTAACGTTGAATCCAGAAGAATGTGGTAAACTTACAGAGTTCTGTTTTTATGAAAGAACATTTGAAAACAACGAAAATTTTGGATGGGTTTCTCCACCAAGAAAATTTGGATTCAGAGTCCTTAAGAACGGACAAGAAGTTTATAGAGAAATAAATCAGAATACTACTCGAGATCATTGGAAGCAACATTGCTACACATTTACCAATGATTCTGATTTCGATATCAATTCAAATTCAACTTTTACATTTGAATTACTAGGATATGATGCTCAAGATCCTTCTAAAAAGAATATTTGGGAAATTGATGAAATTAGTGTGAAAGCTTGTGGTGGATGTCAAGTAACGAACGTTGTTGACGAAACTTGTGTACAAACAATTACACTTAATGATACTGAAGCCCCGGTACTTAGTAATGTACCTGACGATATAACAATTACTTGTATTACAGAATTGCCTGATGTGGCTACAAATGTAATGGCTTCAGATAATTGTACTGTAGAAACGACTTTTGAAGAGTCTCAAATACCTGCAGATCCTGAATGTTCAGAATTTGAAGTGACAAGAACGTGGACTGCGACTGATGGTTGTGATAACCAGACAGTGGAAATGCAAACTATATATATCATACCTAATCCACCGGTAATCGATCCTAATGGAGATGTATTGCTGTGTACTGATCAGATTGCTGATGTTGAATTGGCACCTACTGTAACAGGTGGAACAGGAGCACTCACATATACATGGAGTGGACCTGGAATTTCTTCTGCAAATGTTAATAATCCTACACAGACTGTTGATGTGGGAGGAGCATATACGCTGACTGTTGTAGATGAGAAAGGATGTGAGGCTACGGATGTGATTAATGTTACGGCTACCTCATTGGAGCTGGAATGTGATGGTCCTTCACAGAGATGTGCTGGTGAGCCTGCACTATTCCAAGTGGATACACCTGTTAATGGTGTGACTTACCAGTGGACATTTGCTGGTAACCCAACTGTTGTGAATGGAAGTCTTACAGGAGCTAGCGTTCAGGTCGTATGGCCTGATGTTGCTGGACAATACAGCTGGTCTGCTACTGTAGTTTCTAATTCAGATGATTGTGAAGCTTCGTGCACTGGTGAGATTAACATCACTAATGAAGTAAAAGCTGCTGCAGGTCCTGATGCTGAAATATGCCAAGGAGGATCTGTAATTCTTGATGCTAGTGGATCTACACAATTTGCTAATTATAGCTGGACAGTTGTATCAGGAGATGTGACTTCCATTGATAATGGTGGTACTAGTATGGCTCCAAGAGTGAGTCCTGCTTTCACTACAGAATTTGAATTGACGGTAACCGATCCTGTTAATTTATGTACAAGAGTAGATAGAGTAATTGTGGATGTTAATGTTGACTTGAATCCTCAAGCGATATTTGAAGCTCCTGAAGTATGTTGTGATTCGGAGTTTACTTTAACAGCTTCTGAAAGTTTACCTCCGGTAGACAATCCAGGTGCAACTTTAACATACCAATGGTACAAAGGTGCATTACCATCCAATGGTGGTACATTTGTTTCGACATCAGAGGACATAGTAGAAACTATCTGTGAGGAAACAGATTATTACTTGATCGTTTCTGATGGAATTTGTGCTGACACTGCTCAGCAGACAGCTACAATCAAGCCTTGCCTTTCATTAGGTGGTGTTGTGTATAACGATAATGATAACAACGGTTTTCAGGATGCAGGTGATATTTCTCTTGGATTCAAGAACAAGAATGTTGACATAGAATTATATGATGCAGCTGGTAACCTTATAGCAACACAGACAACTGGTGCTAACGGGTCTTACTTCTTCCAGAACTTGGATGCTGGTTCTTACTATGTTGAATTCATGCCTCCAGTAAGTGAGCCGGTTTCTTCTACTGTAACGACTGATAATCCTAATGATGATGTGGATGGAGATGATAACGGATTGCAATCAGATACTGATGGTGATGGAATCACTGACGGATTGATCACTTCCGGACTTATAACGCTTACAACCGGTGATGAGCCAATAGATGAGTCTGAGAAGAAGGGTGGATTGGATGATGACGATGACGCTAATGGTAACACTACTTTGGATTTTGGTCTAGTATCACTAGTATCAATAGGATCTACAGTATGGTATGATGATGACAATGATGGTATCAGAGATGCGGATGAAGAATCTTTAGGTTCTAAGGCTGACGGAAAATCAGTGACTTTAGACCTCTATGACGCGAATGGATCTCTCGTTGCACAGACAACAACTGATGCTAATGGATCTTATATTTTCCAGAATTTACTTCCAGGAGATTACTATATAGAATTTAACCCTCCAGTTTCTGCACCTGTATCTTCAGGTCCTACTGATACTGCTGATAATCAAGAAGATGATGATGACAATGGTATGCAAGCAGATACAGATGGAGATGGAATTACAGATGGTACGATAACTTCGCCACTTATTACTTTGACGTCTAGCATGGAGCCAGTAGGTGAGCCAGGAAAGAATGGTGGTAAAGATGACGGACCAGAAGATGATAATGGAGATATGACTATTGATTTCGGTCTAGTGAGATTGGTCTCCATAGGATCTACAGTATGGTATGATGATAACAATGATGGTATCAGAGATGCTGATGAGGAATCATTAGGTTCTAAGGATGCAGGTAAAACTGTCTCTCTTGATCTTTATGATGCTAACACTAATGAGTTAGTTGCACAGACAACCACAGATGGTAATGGTTCTTATATCTTCCAGAACTTATTGCCAGGTGATTACTACATTGAATTCATGCCACCTGCATCAGCTCCAGTTTCTTCTGGACCTACTGATCTTGCAGATAATCAGCAAGATGATGATGATAACGGTATACAAGCAGATACAGACGGAGACGGCCTTACAGATGGTCCTATCACTTCACCTGTCATCACACTTTCTGTAAATGACGAACCAGTAGGTGAGCCAGGAAAGAATGGTGGTAAAGATGCGTCTGATGATAATAACGGAGATATGACAGTTGATTTCGGTCTAGTAAGATTGATGTCAGTTGGATCTACAGTTTTCTCTGATGATAACAATAACGGTGTACAGGATCCAGGTGAGGATAATGTAGGAACTAAAGGTAAGCCGGTTACACTGGATCTATATGATGCAGCTGGAAACTTGGTAGCTACAACTACTACAGATGCAAATGGATCTTACGTATTTGATAACTTGATACCAGGTGAGTACTACATAGAATTCATACCGCCTGCATCTCTTCCAGTTTCTTCTGATGGAAACGGTGGTGATGATCAGGTAGATTCTGATGACAACGGTAAGCAAGATGACACAGATGGAGATGGCCTGACAGATGGTCCTATTACTTCTGACATATTTGAATTAGTTCCAGGAGAGGAGCCTACAAATGAGCCAGGAGAGAATGGTGGAAAAGGTGGAATCGATGAAAATGGTGACAACACTATTGATTTCGGTCTAGTGCCATTGATGAGCATAGGATCTACTGTATTCTATGATGATGACAATGACGGAATCAGAGATGCTAATGAACCTTCACTAGGAACAAAAGCTGATGGAAAAACTATAACTCTTGAGTTATATGATGCTGCTACTGATGCGCTTGTTGCAACGACAACAACGGATGGTAACGGATCTTATATTTTCCAGAACCTACTTCCAGGTGATTACTATATAGAGTTTACACCTCCGGTTTCTGCTCCTGTATCTTCAGGTCCTACATCTACTGCTGATGATCAGCAAGATGATGATGACAACGGTATGCAATCGGATACAAATGGAGATGGCCTTACAGATGGTGTGATAACTTCACCAGTAATTTCCCTAGTTCCAGGAACTGAGCCGACAAATGAGCCAGGCAAGAACGGTGGAAAAGATTCTGACAATGATTCTAATGGAGATATGACAGTTGATTTCGGTCTAGTGAGACTAGGAGCCATAGGTTCTACAGTTTTCCATGATGAGAATAACAACGGTCAGCTGGATCCAGGAGAGGACACTGTTGCTGACAAAGGCAAGACAGTTGAGTTGACACTATTGGATGATCAAGGAAATGTAGTTGCTACAACGACTACAGGACCTAATGGTAGCTACGTGTTTGATAACCTACTACCAGGAGATTATACAGTGGAATTCATGCCACCTGCATCACTTCCAGTTTCTTCTGGTCCTACGGATACACAAGATAATGGACAAGATGATGATGATAACGGTATCCAGACTGATACTAATGGAGATGGAATCACTGACGGTCCCATTACTTCACCTGTTATAACCATTGCACCTGGTACTGAGCCCACTAATGAGCCAGGGATCAACGGTGGAAAGGGCACAGCAGATGATGATAATGGAGATATGACTATTGATTTTGGTCTAGTAGGTTGTCTTGAAATCGCTGGGGAAGCATTCTTGGATGCTGATTCAAACGGTTGTAAAGACGCTAACGAAGCACCTATTCCAGATGTGGATGTTGAGTTGTTTGGTTGTGATGCTAATGGTAACCCTATCAACGGAGGTGGACCAGTAGGAACGACTACAACTGATGATAACGGAGAATATCTTTTCGATGAATCTAACTCTGAATGCTTGATCGCTGGAAATGAATACTTCGTTGTATTTGATATTCCTGAAGGTTTCAAGGCTACAGACAAAGACGTTTGTGGAGATCCTGACGATTCAGATATTAACCCTCAAGGGGAATCTGATTGTGTAGATCCTTCAGATGATGGTTCTGAGAATGTTGATGGCGGATTCGTTCCATTGATGAGCATTGGATCTACAGTATTCAATGATGTGAATGATAACGGTATACAAGATGCGGGTGAGCCTTCAATTGCTGATAAAGGCAAGTCTGTTGATCTGACTCTATTGGATGACCAAGGCAATGTAGTGGCTACAACTACTACGGGTCCTAATGGTTCTTACATCTTCCAGAACTTGGTTCCAGGAGATTATACAATAGAATTCATGCCACCGGCTTCATTACCTGTTTCTTCAACTCCAACTGATACAGCTGATAACCAGCAAGACGGAGATGATAATGGATCTCAGGCAGATACGAATGGTGACGGACTTACTGATGGAGTAATAACTTCACCCGTAATCACTTTGGCACCAGGTACTGAGCCAACTAACGAGCCGGATACGAATGGTAATAAAGATGCTGGAGATGATTCTAATGGAGATATGACTGTAGATTTTGGTCTAGTATCTTTAGGATCTATCGGATCTACGGTATTCCATGATGAGAACAACAATGGTCAACTTGATCCAGGAGAAGATACTGCTGGTGATAAAGGAAAGACTATTGAATTGACTCTATTGGATGATGCTGGAAATGTAGTTGCTACAACTACAACTGATGCTACAGGAAGTTATGTTTTTGATAACTTACTTCCAGGAGATTATACAATAGAATTCATGCCACCTGCATCACTTCCTGTTTCTTCTGGTCCTACGGATACACAAGATAACGGAGAAGATAATGATGATAATGGTATCCAAGCAGATACTAATGGAGATGGAATCACTGACGGTCCTATTACTTCACCAGTAATTAACTTGACTTCTGGAACTGAGCCGACGAATGAGCCAGGCATCCACGGAAACAAAGGTGCTGGAGCAGATGAGAACGGAGATAATACAATTGATTTTGGTCTTGTAGGTTGTCTTGAGATCTCAGGAGAAGCATTTATAGATGCTGATGTTGATGGTTGCAAAGATGCTGGCGAGGCACCAGTTGCTGATGTTGATGTTGAACTATTTGCATGCGATGCTAACGGGAATCCTGTTAATGGTGGAGCAGCAGTAGGCACAACGACTACAGATGACAATGGTCAATACACTTTCGACGAGAGTAACTCAGAATGTTTGATCCCAGGTGCATCATACTATGTACAGTTTGACATACCAGAGGGACATATCGCAACTGAAAAAGATGCATGTGGAGGTCCTGATGATTCAGACATAGACGCGACAGGTCAGACGGAATGTGTAGATCCTTCAGATGAAGAGTCTGAGAATGTTGATGGTGGATTTGTACCATTGATGAGCTTAGGATCCACAGTATTCTCTGATGACAATAACAATGGTGTATTGGATGCTGGAGAACAGACTATAGGTCAGAAAGGAAAGACCATAACATTGTCTCTACTTGATACTAATGGTAATGTTGTAGCAACGACTACAACTGATACTGATGGTAGCTATGTATTCAATAACTTGGTCCCAGGTGACTACATCGTAGAATTCATGCCACCAGCTACTTCACCGGTTTCTTCTACTGGAAGTGCTGCGGATAATGGAGTTGATGGTGATGATAACGGTATACAGCAAGATACTAATGGAGATGGACTTACAGATGGTCCTATACAGTCACCAGTAATTACTTTAGCACCAGGCACTGAGCCTTCAAATGAGCCAGGCATCCATGGTAATAAAGGAGCTGGAGCAGATGAGAACGGAGATAACACAATAGATTTCGGTCTTGTATCTCTAGGATCTATCGGATCCACAGTATTCTCTGATGATAACAATAACGGTATCTTGGATAACGGTGAAGAGACTGTAGGAGACAAGGGTAAGACAATTACACTTGAGCTTTATGATACAGCTGGAAACTTAGTTGCAACAACTCAGACGGATGCTAACGGAAGTTATGTGTTTGATAATTTGTTGCCTGGAGATTATATCATAGAGTTTATGCCACCTGCTTCTTTAGCAGTGTCATCTACACCTACTGATAGCCAGGATAATGGACAGGATAATGATGATAACGGTATCCAGCAAGATACTAATGGAGATGGAATTACTGATGGTACAGTAACTTCTCCAGTAATCAATATCACGCCGGGAACTGAGCCAACAAATGAACCAGGTATACACGGTAACAACGGTTCAGGTGCTGATGAAGATGGTGATAACACGATTGATTTCGGTCTAGTGCCATGTCAAATTGAATGTACTGTTACAGGTATTGATACTGAATGTGGTGAAGACAACGGTTCAGCAACTGTTTCTCAAGAAGGAGGAAACGGAACAATCGCTTTCGCTTGGAATAATGGTTTTAATACAGCATCAGTAAATGGTCTAGCACCAGGAACTTACACTGTAACTGTTACTGATCAGCTAGGTTGTTCTACAGTTTGTACTGTGAGTATTGCTGATTCTCCAGCACCAGTTAATAATACTACAGATGCTTTTATTTGTCCTGGAGACACTTACACATTCCAAGGACAATCATACAATACTTCAGGAACATTTGAAGTAGAGAGTATAGATGCAGCAGGTTGTGATTACTTGGAGATATTGAATCTTACAGTATACCAGCAGACTGCAGATGTCATAACGAATGCTGCGATATGTGCTGGAGACACTTACACATTCCAAGGACAGTCATACGGTACTGCGGGAACATACACAGTAGTGAGAGAGGATGGAAACGGATGTGATTACAATGAGGTGTTGAACCTTACAGTATATCCATCTACTCCAGATGCGAACACGAATGCTGCGATATGTGCAGGAGACACTTACACATTCCAAGGACAGTCATACGGTACTGCGGGAACATACACAGTAGTGAGAGAGGATGGAAACGG